>Ga0074045_10002111_pt1 | contig 18642 bp, 16 predicted proteins | sample BogForMeECP23OM2_FD_94442 | JGI IMG/M metagenome (GOLD analysis project Ga0074045, IMG submission 94442) | Bog forest soil microbial communities from Calvert Island, British Columbia, Canada - Bog Forest MetaG ECP23OM2 | ecosystem: Environmental > Terrestrial > Soil > Wetlands ...
ATTTTCTTGTAGATTTCACAGGTTATGTCTGAGTGACCTTTGTGAACCGAGACGATCCATCTGTTGCTTATGGTTAAGGCAATCCATTTTGTTCTTGCTACCGGCATAAACTCGCCGCTGCTCGGATAACTCACAAAGCAGGAAATACGGTTCTTAACTTCTTCAATTTTCGACCGACGTCCATGCTCGTCAAATTCCTTCACATTGAAATTAACTAACTCGAAATAGCTTGCTAACTTCGCCATTTCAGCTTCATCAGGGTCTTCAGCGTCAACCCACAGGATGGAATCCTCATCGATTTTGTCGGGCAGAACATCTAAATTGTCGGAGCGCCATTGTCCGCCTTCATCTTTCCTGAGTTTATTGATGGTTAACATTTTGCCGTCCGTTTAACATTTCACTTAACGTGTTTCTTCCTTATTCTTTGGTTGCTCGATTATTTAAGAAATTGCCGCATAGCCAAAGGATGATATGAGCCTTATGTGCGCTCCGCGACTTTTAGCTTGAGTTGGCGCTGTAGGTGGATGTTACGTCTTGGTATAGGTTGTCTTCAAACGCGTAGACTTTAACTGTCGATCCAATGTATTGTCCCCAATCCCAACTCAGGTACCTGTGTGGGGCGTTCCAGATTTTGTCTGACGGATCCACGTGAACCCATTTGCCATTGTAGTAGTCTTCAGCCCAGACATGAATATAGCTCCAGCCTTGCGTGTCAACAGCCAGAACAAGTCTGCTTTGGTACCCGAGCGCTAAACAAGCTGAAACATAAACTATGCTCCATTGCACACATATGCCTTGGCCTCTGCCCAGAATTTGGAATGGGTCCTCAAAAAAGCCGGTTGGGTCCGAGGCAAATGTCATCTTGCTGGCTTCCCAGCTGAAAAGTTGAGTTTGGTTGCAGTCAGGGTTAAGCAGAGATAGCATTTTGGTTTTGGTTTGGCTTGAATTCAAATTTTTCATTATATCAAGGTAATGACTAGTGAAAGCTTCAAAAGCCGGGTCGGTGTTCGCTGGGGTTGCCTGATTTTTTAAGGAATCATTGTTGACGGATGGTGACCAAAAATGTACAGTTGCTATAATCGTTCCAACAATCAAAGCGGCTGAAAAAATAACTACCCAAGGTCGTGTCTGTCTGCGCTTTTTTAACGGAGGAGATTTCCTGGCGGGGCTCATAGCGCTATAATTCAACTTTTCAACGTAAAAGCGTTACCGTTTGTGCCTTAATTATTTCTGAAAGGCAAAAAAAGGAAATCGCACTTCATCGAACATTGGGAATGCAAAGTCAGGACTGCTCTTTGGGCCCTGCAAAAGACTCCTGAAAGTTGAAATGCTTTAGCTGGCGGATTTCTTCAGACTCGCTAATAGAAGTTTTTATAAACAAAATCAAACAACAATTAATCCCTGAGGTTCAACTGTTGCCAGCTAAGAAACCTGCAAAAAAAGAAGTTAAACCAGCGAAGAAAAAATAAATTACCAACCTGATCGTCGGATTCAGCCGACGTACCCTCTTTTTAAATTTCCAAGTCCAAAATTGGCGATCGAGATTTTAGAGTGACTATTTTTTGAAAGCTAACCCCGTAAAAAAAGCCACAATCTTATTCCCGCACGTAACAGTCACCTGATACAATCCGGTCGTTTTTCCATCTGAAACCCGATCTGCCACAGCCGTCAAAACATCGCCTTCGGCGGAGGGCTTCAGAAAATTGATGCTTACTTGGACTGCGACGGCAACATTATCGCCGTAATTGCATGCGTGTGCGAATGCGTAGTCTGCGAGCGAGAAGATTGCTCCGCCATGAGTGTACCCCAAGGCGTTGGTGTGGTTTTTCTCAACTTTCATCTCTACTTTAGCATGTCCGTCTCTGGCTTCAACCAGCTGAATTCCCAGAGCATCCGCAAAATGATCTTTTCCCTTCATGCTCATCGTCTCTAAACCGTGCCTAATATCAAATCAATCTAAATAAGATTAACTGTATTTGTGAATCAGACCCTTCGGTTCATTCTCGGCTCAAAATTTCTGATTTTTCTGTCCTTTCTTCTGATAAGGTCATATTGTGATTTGGTTTTCTGCTTTTGTGTTGTACAGTTTATCTTGAGCGTCCGGGGCTTCTGAAATTTTGATTTTTTAATTGGGTTTTTATGTATTGATGTGGCGTTGTGTTGGACAACTGAGTGTTTTGATATGTTTGGGTTATGTGCGAGGGTTTATGTGGCAGTTTTGACAATATGAAGACATAAGAAATATGTCTTAAAAAGACATATTGTACCCCTGTACAACACATCAACAGGAGAAAAAGAAAAAATGATAAAAAACTACCAAAAAGAAACCCAAACAAAACTCACAAAAGGTCTCCTAGATATGATCATCTTACAGTACTTAGGCAAGGAATCAATGCATGGATACCAACTTATCACCACAATCCGCAAAAACTTCGGTGTCTACTTCGGACCCAGCACAATTTACCCCCTGCTAACTCATCTAGAGAAAAAAGGCTACGTTAAAAGCGCTTGGAACATGAATGCGGAAAGACCGAGAAAAATTTACTCCCTTACCAGCGATGGGAAAAGTGTTTTAAACTTCACTGAAAGTTCACTCAACTTCATCTGCAAAAACTTGTCAACCGATAGCAACATATCAATGCAGGTTACCCCGCTATTATCAGAGAGATCCCCTCTTCAATAGCTAACTCCGTTTTCTTTCTTTGATTCAGAAAGTGCTATAAATGAAATCTAAGGTTCAAATTTGGATCATCTAGTTGACCGTTAGTCCAAGGTATGTGAGAGAACACGACCCTGAAGGGGTCCATAGATTTGTGACAGAAAATCAACAAAAAAATGACGAGATACTGAAAATAGCACGCAACCATGCGTGGTTGACTGCTAGCAATTTTAAATAGGAGCGGTACCAAACCGTTTGTGATGATTACGTTTGCCTGAAAGAGTTTTGGTTACCTCCGCTTGGCCATATATCAACGTGACACCGCACTTGGGCAACCTTGTAGGCTCTGTGCTCTCGGCTGACGTCACCGCACGTTACTACCGCCTAAGGGGCGACGAGGTTTTGATGGTCAGTGGTTCAGACACACACGGCACACCCATTGAGGTAGAAGCCATAAAACAAGGGGTCAAACCTAAAGAATTGACCGACCGCAACCATGACCGTGTCGCTGAACTATTCCGCCGATGGGAAGCGTCATTTGACAATTATACAAGCACCGAAAGCCCAATTCACAAGCAGTTTGTTCAGAAAACCCTGCTTGAAATCCAGAAAAACGGCTACATTTTCGAGCAAGAAACTCAAATGTTATACTGCGAACATGACCAACGGTTCCTGCCTGACCGCTTCGTAGAAGGAAAATGTCCGTACTGCGGCTGCGAAAAAGCGCGCGGCGACCAATGTGATATGTGTGGCAGACTGCTCGAGCCAACAGCCTTGGTGGATCCGTACTGCGTAATCTGCAAAAACAAACCAACCGTAAGAACCACGCGGCACTGGTACATCGACCTCTCGAAACTTGCCGAATCCCTGACGAAGTATCTGCAGGGCAACCAACAACTTCCAAGCAACGTCAAAAGCTTCAGTTTGAACTGGATAAAAGAAGGCTTAAAACCTCGTGCTGTCACCCGAGACGTTGAATGGGGAATACCCGCACCTTTCTCTGGGGCGGAAGGCAAAACCATCTACGTTTGGGTCGACGCCGTTTTGGGCTATGTGTCGGCAACTATTGAACAATGTCAGCGGCTGGGTCAGCCTGAGAGGTGGCGAGACTTCTGGTTTGACAAACAAGCCAAAACCCTCTACTTCGTCGGAAAAGATAACATCCCATTCCATACAATAATCCTACCAGCACTGCTTTTAGCTTCAGGCCAAGGCTACAACTTGCCCTGGAACGTTTCCGCGACAGAGTTTCTGCAGTTCAAGGGACAAAAAGCATCAAAAAGCCAACGCGTCGGCATCTGGATAGACGAAGCCCTGGAGATGTTCCCTGCGGATTACTGGCGTTTCTTCCTCATCGCCACGAGACCCGAAAGCAAAGACACAAACTTCACTTGGAACGCGTTTATAGACAAAATCAACGCTGACTTAAATGATACATTCGGTAACTTTATTCATCGAACCTTAAGCTTCATAGCCTCAAAATTCGACTATGCAATCCCGGAACCCACCAAACTTGACAAAGAAGACGAGGCCATTATGCAGACCATCAAGGAAAAAATAGACGCAGCAGCCCAAGAAATTGAAGCTTCAAAGCTTCTATCCGCCGTAAACACCCTTGTGTCAGTTAGCCGAATTGGAAACCAGTACCTCAACACTAAGGAACCATGGAACCTGATGAAAACGGACAAGGAAAAAGCTGCGACTATATTTTATGTCGCTGCTCAAGTGGTGAAAGCTGCCACTGTGGTTTCTTCGCCCTTTATCCCCGACACAGCGGAGCAGCTTTGGCAAACTCTGAATTTGCCTGGGAAGGTAAGCGAAGTCGGCTGGAATGAAGCCACAAAACCCCTAGATGCAGGGCATAAGATAGCTAAGCCGAAACCTTTGTTCCATAAGATAGATGCAAATGAGGCAAAGCTGGAAGAACAATTGGCTGAAGTTAGAAAGAAACTGGCGAATCAGCCCAAATGAGAGAGGCTAAACCGTGCGAATTAACGCTGACCTTCACGTTCACAGCAACTACTCAAAGGATTCGCTCATAACCCCCAAAGAACTCGTTTATTACTCCAAGAAGCGTGGCTTGAGCGCCGTTGCTGTGACTGACCATAATCAGATTGAGGGCAGCTGGAAAATTGCAAAGGAAGTTGATTTTCTGGTTATTCCAGGCATGGAAGTTTCAAGCGCAGACGGTCACATTGTCGCATTGAACATTAAAGAGTTGATTCCCAGAAGTTTAAGCGCCAAGGAAACTGTTGACAAAATCCACTCGGCAGGCGGAATAGCTATTGCGGTTCACCCTTACGCTTGGTTTAAAGGGAGCTTGACAAACCATGTGAGGGACGCAAAATTCGACGCTGTGGAGACTTTGAATGCTAATGCTTTCCCATTTGGTCGCTGCAAGCGCAAAGCGATGGAAGTGGCGCAGAAACTTCAATTGCCTCAGGTAGGTGGAACTGACGCGCACTATGGCCCAACAATCGGGTACGGGTACACAGCTATCGATTCTGAACCCAACGTCGACTCGATAGTCAAAGCGGTTGCAAATGGGGATTGTGCGCCCTTTGGGCAGGCGATTCCACTCACACTCACCATGAGAAGGCAGTATAAACTCATCACACGCAGATTCTCCAGTTCGTAGTGCAGTTCTGAAATGCCTCCTTTTTTTAACAGTCTTTTGGCTAAGCAAGCTTTGATTTCTTGGTTGTCCGAAAGAATCATGTTTTTGGGTAGAAGTAGGGAACTTTTATCTAATAGTCAAATAAAAGAGTGGTAAGCAAGACCCTTTAAGGGGGCGCGAAAATGGTAGACCAAAAATACTGGAACCAAAAAATCGAAACCATGCCTGCTCAAGAAATAAAGAAACTTCAGTTTAAAGAGCTGAAAGAGCTGGTGAAGCATTGTTATGAGAATAGTGCTTTTTACAAGAAGAAACTTGACGGTGCAGGGGTAAAACCTGACGGTATACGTTCACTTGATGATCTTACAAAGATTCCTTTCACCATAAAGAGCGATCTGAAAGACAACTACCCATTTGGAATGGTCGCTGTTAAACCTGATGAAATAGTGGAGATCCACGCGTCAAGCGGGACAACTGGGAATCCAATTGTTGGAGCATACACAAAAGGCGACATGGCTGTTTGGCAAGAGCTTATGGCAAGATCCATCTATACAGCTGGTGGAAGACGCCAAGACACGATACACATCGCCTACGGTTACGGTCTATTCACCGGCGGCTTAGGATTCCATTATGGCGCTCAAAAAATCGGGTCGAAAATCGTTCCTGCAAGCGGCGGCATGACACAGCGCCAAATTAAGCTTATGAAAGATCTAGACGTCACGATTTTGGCGTGTACCCCGAGCTTTGCAGTTTACCTTGCTGAAACCATGGCTCAGGAAGGCGTTGACCCGAAAAAGGACCTTAAACTTAAACTTGGGCTGTTTGGAGCGGAGCCTTGGTCAGACAAGATACGGGAAAGAATAGAGCACGACTTGGGAATCTCGGCTTTTGACGTTTACGGTTTAACTGAGCTTTGCGGTCCAGGCGTCGCCGTAGAATGCACTGAACATAAGGGGCTGCATATCTGGGAGGATCACTTTATCGTGGAAACGATTGATTCTGACACAGGCGAAGTTCTGTCTCCAGGAGAAGAAGGCGAAATAGTTTTCACAGGCTTGACAAAGCAGGGCCTGCCGATGCTTAGATACCGAACCCGAGACATGTCCAAAATAGAGACGGAGACATGCGCCTGCGGACGAACACATGCCCGAATGATGCGTGTTCACGGCAGGTCAGACGACATGCTCATTATCCGCGGAGTAAACGTATTCCCGTCACAAATCGAATACGCAGTCATGTGCTTCTCGGAACTCGCCACACAATACCTCATCGTCCTCGACAGACCAGGCGCGTTAGACACGTTCGTCGTAAAAGTTGAATTATCCGAGAAAGCAGCCAAAGATCCTAAATTGGATGCGAACGCGTTGAAAAACGGCATTCAAAAACAAATCCACATCGTGACAGGCATTTCGGCAGACGTGGAAATTGTGAAGCCGGGTGAGCTTCCAAGGACTGAGGGGAAAGCAAAGCGGGTTCTGGACTTACGTAAAGACAAAATGTAAAGGACTAAACCTATGACTTCCAAAATTGCTGTAGATAAGCCAGGCAGTTTTGCCTTGCTTAACGGCGATGAAGCAGTCGCAAGAGGCGCCGTTGAAGCTTCGGTTAAAGTTGCTGCTTCTTACCCTGGCACGCCGGCTACTGAAATTTTGGAAACCCTCGCTGAGGCATCAAAAGAATTCGGCATCTACGCCGAATGGAGTATAAACGAGATCGTTGCCGTTGAGGTAGCCGCGGGCGCTTCGATGGCGGGCGTGCGCTCCATCGTTTCCATGAAGCATGTTGGCCTAAACGTCGCCGCAGACGCCGCAATGACTTTGGCATACACCGGTGTCGAAGGCGGAATGATAATCGCGGTTTGTGATGACCCAGCTTTGCATAGCAGCCAAAACGAGCAGGACACACGATACTTCGCGGTCCATTCGAAGCTCCCCTTATTGGACGCTGGGAACCCGCAAGAAGCCTTGGATATGGCGAGGGAAGCCTTCGAACTCAGCGAGCGGCTACATTTGCCGATCATTCTGCGTTTAACGACTAGGGTTGCTCATGGGAAGGCGCGAGTGAAACTTGGTCGACTCCATAACCTGACCCGCAAACCGGACTTTGACAAGCAGGGCTCTAAATGGGTGATGGTTCCCTCAAACGCTATTCGGCAACACAGAGTTTTAGAGGTAAAGATGGCGGAAACAAAAACGCTTGTCAACCACTCAAAATTCAATGTGATCGAAGATAATGGTTGTGACATCGGAATCATAGGCAGCGGAGTTGGCTACTACTACGCTCGTTCAGTGTTGGATACAAAAAAGTTTTCTTGGTTAAAGCTGGGTTTTGTTCATCCTTTTCCCCATGAGATTGTCCAGAGATTTGCTCTCAAGGTAAAGAAACTCATAGTCATTGAGGAGCTGCGGCCGTACATTGAAGAGAATCTGCAACGGCTGGGTCTGCAGCCATCAGGAAAGACTCAACTGGGTTTGGAGGAGATCGGTGAGTTAACGCCCGATTGTGTACGTCAAGCTTTCTCAAGTTTAGGCTTAACAGCCAAAGCTGAGCCGCAGGAACCGTTGGTTTTGCAGCCTAGACCGCCTAACCTTTGCCCAGGCTGTCCCCACAGAGCATTTTACTATGCGCTTAACATGGTGAACCAGCATGTTAACTGCGACAACGACAAATGCGTCGGCTGCGACATCTGCGAGTACATTTGCTCTTTCGAGAAAGAACATGCTTTCAACCCGCTTAAATCACGCATCCGCTCAGTAAGGCTTCGTCAAACCTTCAACACGGCGATAACTTGCAAAGCCTGCATCGAGGCACCATGCATCACGGCTTGCCCAGAGAAAGCCTTGATGCGCTCAACCCAAACTGGAGCGATCGTGGTTGACGAGGACAAATGCAAAGGTTGTGACTGGTGCATTGAAGCCTGCGAGTTCGGCGCAGTAACGTTGAACCCGACAACGCGCAAAGCTATGGTATGCGACACTTGCGGCGGCGAACCCAAATGCATTCCATTCTGCCCCGAAGGAGCTCTGAGTCTATCAGGAGCTTCAAACGACAAAATCGTTACAGGCGACATTGGCTGCTACACACTCGGCGTTTTGCCTCCCGTCAACACGGTTCAAAGCTGCCTTTGCATGGGTGCGGGGATTTCTCAGGCTGCAGGAATGGTTCATGCAGGCGTTAAAGACAAGGTGTTCTCAGTTATCGGTGACTCAACATTCTTCCACGCGGGCATGCCTGGCTTGATGAACATCGTTTACAACAAGGCTAACGTGTGCGTAGTCATAATGGATAATAATACGGTTGCTATGACGGGGCATCAACCAACGCCTGGCTCGGGAAAAACCGCCATGGGCGTAAACGCTAAAATCCTGAAGTTGACGGATGTTGCAAGGGGGCTGGGCATAGACAAGGTGGTTGTTGTCGATCCCTACGACATTGACGGCACGATTTCAGCGTTAAGGAAAATAGTTGATTTTGACGGTCCCTCAGTCGTAATCTCCCAGAGACCCTGCCCGCTCCTTGTTGAAAGAGGTACGTCCAGAGAAATCACGGAGAACTGCACCGACTGCGAGGTCTGCACTAAAGCCTTTGGTTGCCCAGCCATCTACAAAGTAAATGGAAAGGTTTCTGTTGATGCGTCACTATGCTACGGTTGCGGTGTCTGTGAAGTCGTCTGTCCTTTCGACGCAGTCAGGAGGAAGGAAGACTGAATAGTTTGGACACCGTTTTCAGCGGCGTCGGCGGTCAGGGCGTGATAGTGCTAAGCGACATTTTCTGTGAAGCAGCGATTCTGGAGGGCTTTGATGTGGCTAAAGCTGAGATACATGGGATGGCGCAGCGTGGAGGCTCAATTGTGGCTTACGCAAGAATCGCCGACAAAGTCGAGTCACCGCTGATTGAAACCGGGAAAGCAGATGTTCTAGTGGGTTTTGAGATTCTTGAGGCGGCAAGAGCTTTGTCGATGCTTAGGCGAGGCGGCGACGTGATCGTTAATATGAAGTACATTCAGCCGTGTATTTCCGGTTTAAATGTGAAGCCTAAGAAGATAGATGAGTTGATGCAGATTTTAAGGGAGAAAGGCAAGGTGCATGAAGTATACGGAGCCGGAATCGCTGAGAAACTCGGAAACCTATTGGTCGTCAACACGATTCTGTTGGGGGCACTTTCAGCGCTTCCTGAAGTCCCCGTTAAGGCTGAGTCGTTCAAGCAGGCCATTGCAGGCAGGTTGAAAGAAAAATACCTCAACGTGAATCTGAAAGCGTTTCAAGCGGGCAGAGACAGCGTTCAATCCAGCACCGCAGAGAATGCTATGTAAAATAAGAAAGTAAAAATCTGCGGAATGGATTCGGTCTTTTTTCTTAGCTTATTTTTTCTTTTGACTCTTGGAACAGCTTCTTAATTGCGCTAATTCTTGCTTTTTGGGCTAGCACATCGCTTGTGACAAGGGTTAATGCTTCTTCTGGGCACCATTTGACGCATTGGGGCCCGTCGGGTTTGTCTTTGCAGAGGTCGCAGACGTAGACTACTTTGGTTTCTGGATGCAGCATTATTGCGCCGTAGTCACATGCTTCGATACACCATCCGCAACCGTTGCATTTGTCTTTGTCAAGAACAATGTTCCCAGTATCTTCTGACTGTGAAAGTGCATTTCTGGGGCAAGCTGCTACGCATGCTGGTTCTTCGCAGAGTCTGCATGTGACTGACATGTTAGCAACTTGATTAACCCTGACGACACGTATCCGTGATTTCAACGGGTTGAAACATTTTTCTTTAGTGAATGAGCAAGCGTATTCGCATATTTGGCAGCCTACGCATTTTTCGGGGTCGACGGAAACGAATTTTCTATCGTGAATTTTAACCATTCTTAATCCTCTTTTCCTTCAATTATACCCGAAAGATCATCCAATCCAAGCTTGGTTAGAATGTCTTTTGTTGGTACTCCATCCAATGTCCAGCCGCGTGCCAGGTAATAGTCGTCAAGGAGCAGATCAAGTTCCTCCTGAGTTACTACGGAGCCTTTCCCTGGGCCATCGTCTGAGATTGGTTGGTTCATAACTTTCCATGGTAGCGTGTCGTCTTTGCGGCTTAATCCTTCTCGGATGTTGATTAGTCTGGCAAGGGTGTTTATCCGTTCGCCTGCAAGGCTCAACTCATCGGTAGTCATCTCGTACCCAGTTATCAGTTTGTAAAGCTTCGACATGTCCGGCAACTCCTTGAACAGGGTTCCTCGAGCATTCTTGCAGATTATGAGCGAATCAATTAGTGCGTAGATGTCTTCTGAGTCTTTGACAAGTTTGCCTCGGCCTTTTTCAGCTTTAAGGCGGTCGACTTTGCCTGAAATGTCAAACGCGTATGCGCCGCTTCGATTGTGGTCAGCTCCGCGGAATGAAACTGCAAATCCCAAAGCCGCGGTTTTTAGGCATCGTAAATCGTAGCCTGTGACTTCTAATCCTTTGATGTTTTGGGCAAGCTTGTCTGAGTCTTTTCCAATTTTCGCTGCGGCTACTTTCACTCCGTCAGCCAAGATTTCGCCTATTCCCTCTCGTTTGCCTATTTTCTCGATAAGCTGCAGTAGAGCCGCTTCGTTGCCGAAGTGAGCATCGATTCCGCCCAGTTCATCGTGCGTCAAGATGCCTTTTTCATGACAATCCATAACGAAGCTAACCGTAACGCCCGTGCTTGTCGCATCTAAACCGTAGTAGCTGCACAGATCAGCAGCTTTGATTATTGCATCAAGTTTATCGACGCCGCAGTTCGGGCCAAGAGCCCAAATGTTATCGTACTCCATCCGTGCCATTGTTCCCTTGTAGGGTCCATCGTGGATAACCGCTTCATGTTCGCACCGCATTGCGCATGAGTTGCAAGCGATTATTTTTGCGATGTAACGTTCGTTAAGGATTTCGCCGCTTACTCTTTCAGCGTGGTCAAAATACGAGTTATTGTAGTTGCGAGTGGGCAAACAATGAAGTGCGTTTTGGATCATGACGTTTTCTGCTGACCCCAAAGTTCGATATTTTTGTGCCGCTGGACCCTTCATTCTTTCATGAAACTCTTTGACCATTTCAATAAATTCTTCGGGTTTAGCGACAACGATGTCTTTGGTTCCACGGACAGCGAACGCTTTAAGGTTCTTTGAGCCCATAACTGCGCCGAGCCCCGTTCTCCCAGCTGCACGGGTTTTCTCATTAATTATGTTGGCAATTTTAGACAGTTTTTCCCCTGCCAACCCTATAGATGCAACGCGCACATAGTAGTCGCCAAGTTCATCCTTAACTGCATCTTCAGTTTCAGCAGGTGATTTACCCCAGATTTTTTCTGCATCAAGCAGTTGGACTGACTCATCATCAATCCAGAGATATGAGGGTCTTTCGGCTTTCCCGACTAAAATTATGGCGTCGTAGCCGGCTCTTTTTATTTCTGCTCCAAAGGTACCGTGGCTAACCGCTTCGCCGACCGCTCCTGTTTCAGGTGACTTTGAAATGAATGCGTGTCCGTTTCCGCCTGTTGGGAACATCGTTGCTGAGACTGGTCCAACTGCTAGGACCAGCGGGTTTTCAGGGCTAAACGCATCCACTCCTGCTTTTGAGTTGGCTAGCCAAAGTTTCATGCCTAAGCCGATGCCACCGATGTATTTCTTGGCGGTTTCCTCGTCTAGTTTTTCCACAGTTATTTTGCCTGTAGATAAATTCACGCGTAAAATCTTTCCTGCGTAACCGAGCAACCCATGTTCCTCCGTTAAATTTAGCTAATTACTCCTTTGGAAAGTATATTAAGTTAATGGGTTTTAATTTTGAAATCCATGACTTAACCGTAGCTTTAAAGTCGACGTCATGAACTGGTAGACATAACGACTTTTCACATTCGCGCAGGAAAAACAGCGAGTTTAGGCAGAAAAAACATATGAGTCGCCACAATCAATCCATAATTCAGTTAACAGTGAGTCAAAAATGAAAGTAAACGTTCACTATCTGAGCTTAGTCAAAAGCTTCACCAAAACAAGCCAAGATGAATTTGACTTAGCTGAGGCTTCTCCCCTCTCGGAGCTCCTCTGCGTGATCGCCGAAAAACACGGAAAACCATTTACACAAGAAGTTTATGACCCAACCAAAAAAGAAATGAAGCAAACCTTCGTAACGATGGTTAACGGCGTCTTAATGGACCAACTTCAGGGCGTCAACACGCCACTGAAAAACGGGGACAACGTAATCATAATGTCGCTAATGACAGGCGGCTAAACGTAGAAATAGACTAAGGCGGACAAACGTGGAAATGATGGCTGAAGACAGAAAAACCAAAGCCGTTTATTGGTTGGAGAATAAGCTTTACTTGAATATCACCAACCGCTGCTCTAACTGCTGCTTTTTCTGCCTTAAGAATTTTAAGCGGGGTGTTGGCGGCTTCAACCTGAAGTTCGCCGAGGAACCTAGCCTTAGCCAGATTATAGTTGAGCTTGAAGGGGTTTTGGGTATGCGGAACTGGGTTGAGGTAGTTTTCTGCGGGTTCGGTGAGCCGACGGAGCGGCTTGATATTCTGTTGGCGCTTGCACAATGGGTTAGGCAGCATTACGGTAGGCCAATAAAAGTTCGGGTAAACACAAACGGGCACGGCTACTTGCTCAATCCGTGTAGAAATGTGGTGGCCGAGTTGCTAGCAGCGGGCGTTGACAAAGTAAGCGTGAGCTTGAACGCCGGAGACAAGGAAACATATAATCAGATTTGTAAGCCGACTTTCGATGGCGCGTACGAGGCGGTAATTGAGTTTATTCGGAACGCTAAGCCGGTTTTGCAGGTTGAGGCTACGGCGATAAGGATGCCTGAAGTAGATGTGTCGGAGGCGAAGGCGTTGGCGGATGGTTTGGGCGTGGAGTTTAGGGTTAGGGAGTATATTCCCTGCTTTTTTTAGGCCAAAATATTTTAGGAATTAAGACCGCTATACGTTTTGAAAAAAACAAAAAAGTTAGGGATGGGAGATTTTCTTTTGTTTAAGCTGTTGCGGTTACTGTGTAGGTTTGGAAGCCTTCGCCTGTAATCTGTATCGTGTAGGTGTTTCCCAATAACGGTGTCATTGTCAACTCTGGTCTATCGTTGAAGTTTTGTCCATGTTGGAGGCCGATGACGCCGCTGAAAGTCAAAGTGACTGTTTGTCCGGGCTGCAGAGCAAGATACGAAGAAGCTGCGGCTCCTGTTCTGTCATCGTGCCCGCCTTGGGGACCAAAAGGTTGTCCTCCCATGTCTATTCCACCTATGCTAGGACCTGCGTTTTGGATACTTTGACCCATTCTCATGTCAAGTGGCTGCACTAAAGTCGCTGTCTGCGTTATTGGCATAGGTCGAACATTTTGCGGTATCATGGGTTGCATTCCGAAGCTTGGCCCAAAAAGCGGAACCAAATCGGTGTTGTTGATTTGGAATGGAATAGTGCTTGGGTTGGGATTCGGTATTTGGAATTGCGGTGCCCAGTTCAGTGTTGAGTTGAAGTCGCCTTGGAGCATTAAGCCGAAGACTCTGAAGGTTACGTCTCCGTTGTTTGTGAGGGTTACTGAAAGGCTTGTCGTGTTGCCTTTGACTGAAAGCGATGCAGCGGTTATTGAAAGGCTCTGGCTGAAATCTTGAACAACGCGTTCAACTCTTGCCCTGCCGTTTTGACCTATTTTTACGATTGTTCCAACTCTAACTTGGGACTGGTCCAAACTGCCAACGACTGCAGCGGTTGCGCTTGGAGCAAGCACGTAATAGTTAACTGGGTTTCCGTTTGCATCGACTGATTGTATCTCAATGAGCGTGGGGTTGAAGTCTACTAGTACTCCTGAGAGGGTTTGGTTAACTTTGCTGTTAGCAACTGACATTACAAGGGTGCTGGAGAGTGTAGTTACATTGTAGGTTACACCGTTAATCACTGCGGAAACGTTTTCTATATTGAACTGGATTTTGTCTACGGTAGTGTTAGTTGGGATAGTTGTAGAGGCGATAGTTTTGGTCATATTAATCAGTTCGAACGAGTTTACGCTTCCTGATGTTCCCACCGAGAGCCATTGCGAAGTTCCGTTGGTATATGTGACGTGTAATGAAATGCCGGAGTAAGTCAGGTTAAGCACAGTTGTCCCAGCAGGCACAACCGGCGGGTCAGTGAGCAGCACTGCAAATGATGTTTGCCCTGAGGCTTGCTTTGGCACAAGGCTTGGGTTAGCGAAAAACGCGATGGATATTACTAGAACTGCTGTAAGCACAGCGGCTAAGCCATATTTTGTAGTCCATTTTGAAGTCATTTTTCATCGAGGAAGAGTAAGCAAATTACGATAATAACCTATATTTTTTAAAGTTCTTTAAGCGCTGTTTAACGTGCTTTCAAAAGTCTTTAATGCGATTAAAAAGCGTTGAAAGCCGCTTAGTTAAGCTGTTAGTCTTCGCCAGAGGATTAGGGTCTCATACCAGAATGCAGCGACCATGGCGACACTAAGAACTACAAGCCATAAAGTGAAACCTGAGCCGTAGATCGCTTCGAAGGAAAAGACTGCAGCTAAGATGGTGAAGAGTAGCGAGAAGAAGAAAAGTTGCGGCACAAGTGTCGGGCCGACTTTGGAATAACCTTCGAGGACTTTTACGGATGCGTCTTTGACAGCGAAGTATTTTCCTTGCTCATCCTGTTTTACATAGTTTGCTTCGATGAGTTTCCCAAGATGATAAGATGCCAGAGACGCGGAAGACAAGTCGAGTCCCCGTTGAACTTCCCGCAACTCGCATGGACCATGTTTAAGAAGGTACAGGTACGCCTTGAGTGTGTTACCTCGGATTTCCTGATTGCTTGACATTGAAAAAGCAATCAAAAAAGCGCAATTTAACGATTGCCCCAAACGTTTCGAATACTCTACTTGACTGCAAACGAACTAAACAGGTAAACGTGTCCCAATTTGAATTCTTCTAAAACGCTGCAATGTCTTCTTTAGAGCAAATGGTTTTGGAGCAAAACATATATTGGTTAATCGTCAACGAGATAACCAAAGAACCCTATGAGGAGTAAACATGGTTTCTCTTAGAGCTTTAGCCCCATCTTTAACAAGAATAACCGTTGCAGCCGCCGTCGGTGCGGCTTTGCATGTCGGTCAAGGCGACTGCGATTTAATTGACGCGAAAGCCGTAGAGTTTTCACGAGCCGTCCTTGCTCAAACAGACGTAGAAGGTGAAGTAATCTGCTGTGAAGGACCCAAAGACCACGCGCCCTCATTTGAAAGACGCGAAAAAGTCGGAACAGGCCTGGGACCCAAAGTTGAATTTATCGTTGATCCAGTTGACGGTACTACAGCAGCAAGCAAAGGCAGAAAAGACGCGATTTCCGCATTGGCCTGCGCACCCGCAGGATGCTTCCAAGTTTTACCCGACGATGGTTACTACTTCAAAATCGCCGCGGACAGTAGCGCGATGGGAAAAATATCCATGGAGATGTCCATTGAAGAACTCGTACGAACAGTAGCCAAAGAAAAAGGCTTGCCTCTGGCAAAATTCACCGTCATCATGCTTGAACGCGAACGACACAACGAAATCCTTGCTAAACTCCGAAAACTCGGTGTGCGTATATTGCTTATCCCAGACGGAGACATTGCAGCCGCTGTTGTATGTTGTCAGCCGAATAGTGGAGTAGACATGCTTATAGGCGCAGGCGCGGGACCTGAAGCGACTATCGCTGCGACAGCAGTGAAAATTTTGGGCGGGACTATGCTTGCCAAGGTCTGGCAGGATAAAAAAGACGATGCCGAACGCCTCGACCGCTTGAGAAAAACAGGCGTTAACGTGAAAAAGACATACAATCAGGATGAACTAGCAAAAGGCAAAGAACTTGTTTTTGCTGCTTCTGGTGTCACAAAAGGCGAACTCTTAGACGGTGTTAGAATCCTTCCTGACGGCGCGGTTGTTAACTCAATTTGCATGCGTTTGCCCAGCGGAACCATAGAGCGATCAGAAACTACTTTGCGATTCAAAGCGCACCCAGTTTACCAGCAATTCCTTCCGTAAGTGCAGGTGTTTTATTAAGAAGCACCGTTTTTTTCACAAGCATCTTAATATTTGCTCTTTGTTTTTCTTTTTATTGGTAAACGATGACTTTTGAGGATAAAACCTGCGTTGAAAAACAGGAGCAAAAAGAGGCACAGCCCAAGAGCAAACGAGTGATAGTTACTTTCGCTGTTCTGTTGGGCATAACCATCACCATAGGCGGCTTGCTAGATCTTATCTTCAAAGGTGTACCCCTCAACTTCACAATCCCCCTCTTCAGCGTCAAAGCCAGCTTAAGCATCATACTCTACTACGTCGTGGTTCTCTTCGCCTCAATCTACATTGGCCTTGTCGGACTCAAGGAACTTTTTGTGGAAAAAAGGTTCTCCGTGGAATTCCTAATGGCAGTCGCGGCTCTTGGCGCCCTATATTTGCACGCATTCTTTGAAGCAGCAACAGTGCTTTTTCTTTACTCCATCGCCGAATACCTTGAAGGTTACATCGAAGACAGGGCACGACGAACAGTAGAAAAGCTGTCAAAGTTTATGCCTGAACGTGCCCGAATCATAATAGACGGAACCGAAAAAACCGTCGGCGTCAACGAAGTTCAACCCAACATGATCCTGCTGGTAAGACCCGGCGAACGCATTCCCTTAGACGGAAACGTGACAGAAGGTTTTTCGCACGTGGACCAAGCACTGGTAACAGGTGAATCCGTACCCGTTACCAAGAAAATCGATGACTGCGTCTACGCTGGCACCTTGAACATGAGTGGGGTTCTGAAAATCGCGGTTACCAAAAAGGCAAGCGAGACCCTTGTTTCAAGAATCATGGTGCTTGTGTCCGAATCCGGCAAGAGGAAGGCATCCATAGAAAAGCTTGTTGACCAATTCGCAAAAATTTATGTTCCAATTGTCATCGCCATTGCGGCAGTAACCGCTGTCGTGCCGACACTGGTTTTTAACGCGTCGTTCAACACTTGGCTTTACCGATCTCTTATCCTTATCGTGGTTTCTTGCCCAAGCGCCTTCATAATCTCGGTTCCCGCAACCGTCTTCGTAGCAATTACTATTGCTGCCCGAAGAGGCGTACTCATCAAAGGCGGAATCTACGTGGAAAAACTCGCCAAAGTCAAACGTGTAGTCTTTGACAAAACAGGCACTTTAACGCTGGGAAGACCCTCTGTCCACGAAGTGAGGCTAGCGCATAGAACCGAGTTGGAAGCGTTAGCGCTTGCAGCTGCGCTTGACCAATTCTCTAATCATCCCGTCGCCCAAGCCATAGTGAGGCGTGCAACAGAGCGAGGCATAGACCTTAGCAAGTACAAAGTCACAGACGTCACTGAGGTCGCTGGCAAAGGCATAATCGGAAGCGTCAACGGCAACTTTGTAGCAGTCGGAAACCCAGAACTCATGAAACAATTTGACTGTAACTGCGAAGAAGCCATGGCAATAGACGAGGCGGATACCCATACTTCAGTCTGCGTCGCCGTCGGAAAAGAAGGGTTAGCTACAGTCTGCGTAATCGATCAGGTGCGGGAAGATGCATTAAAAGCCGTTAGCGACTTAAAGAAAAAAGGCATAAAAACAGCGATGCTTACTGGCGATCGAACGGAAATCGCCAAAGAAACCGCAACGACCCTGAAAATCGACGAAGTGTACGCTGAGCTGTTTCCTGAGGACAAACTCAAGTGCATCGAGGAAATGAAAGGCAAAGACGGGCTTGTGGCAATGGTCGGCGACGGAGTCAACGATGCTCCCGCACTGGCTGTTTCAGACGTCGGCATAGCAATGGGCGCAGCCGGGGTCGACGTTGCGTTGGAATCAGCGGACATTGTGCTGGTAAAAGACGAGCTGGCGCAAATCCCCTACCTCATAGGGCTCAGTGACAAAACAATGGGGATAGCCAGACAAAACATCGCCGCTTCCCTAGTAATAAAGCTCATTTTAGGAGCATTAGGCGTCCTCGGAGTGACTGGATTGCTTGCAACCGTTATTGCAGGTGATGATGGAGTCACTATGCTTCTTTTGCTTAATTCTCTGCGACTTGAACGTGTAAAATAGTGAGAAGGCAAATTAGTCTTAAAGGGAAACTACGTGGATATCGAATTGACGTTTATTTCATTGTTCCCGTTTCTTATCAACAAATTTTGCTGCCAAAGTAATAGCTATTTGATGCTGCGGTAAGGAACGTTGATGTCGATAGCGGAGTTTGTTGTGACAACTTATCAGTTGCAAAGTAGAAGTGTTAAGAACATTAGTCAACTTTTGTTACGAAAAAATGTTGGAACGCCTGGGCAATTCAGTGTATAGTGCGCAAAGGGAAGTTTACCCTGAAAAAGTTCCCTTTATTTTGAAAAATTAATAAGCTGTCAAATAGTTGAC
>Ga0074045_10002112_pt1 | contig 18640 bp, 14 predicted proteins | sample BogForMeECP23OM2_FD_94442 | JGI IMG/M metagenome (GOLD analysis project Ga0074045, IMG submission 94442) | Bog forest soil microbial communities from Calvert Island, British Columbia, Canada - Bog Forest MetaG ECP23OM2 | ecosystem: Environmental > Terrestrial > Soil > Wetlands ...
AAACCCGGACAACCTGACCTTCGGCAAGCAATTGCTTGATGCGCGGCATCCTCTTCTTCCTTCTGCCTGATCCATGCTTCAGAATGAACGGGGCCAACGGCCCGAGTCATGCTTGCGATTGATGCTCGAGGCTACACCCTGGCAGTCCCGGAACCAAGGGGGTAATCCTTGGGGGTAATCCTTACGGCCTGGCGCCTGTCATTCCGAGTTCGCGGGGGACGAGGCCTCGCCCTCACAAAGAGGACAGACACGTGGCTCGGATTGCGTTTCTTGTTCGAAGGGATCGCCCATGCCTGCTCCAGGCCGCCACACGGTGCTCGTTGCCGACTTTCTTGACGAATCTGCGGTCGAGTCGCCCGTGCTCGACGACATCGCGACGCTCGTGCTCTGCCGGGCGACATGCGAGGAAGAGCTGGCCGGTCACCTGCCCGGGGCCGACGCGATCATGCTCTTTCATGACATTCCCCGCCTGGGAGAGGCCAGCTTTGCCCGGGCACCACGGTGCAAGTGCGTGGTCCGGGCCGGTGTGGGTTATAACAACGTCGATCTCGCGGCGGCCAGCCGCCACGGCGTGGTCGTGTGCAACGTGCCCGACTACGGAACCGAGGAGGTCGCCGACCACGCGATCATGTTCCTGCTGGCCCTTGCCCGCCGGCTGATGCCTTGCCACCAGGCGATCCGCTCGGGCACCTGGCACTACGAGTCGGCCGTCGGAACTCCCCGGCTGCGGGGCAAGACGCTGGGCCTAATCGGTTGCGGCCGGATCGGCACGGCAACCGCCCTGCGGGCCAAGGCTCTGGGACTGGACGTGGTGTTCCATGACCCGCACCTCCGTCAGGGCATGGACAAGGCGCTCGGTATCCGGCGCGTCCACTCCCTGGACGACCTGCTCGAGCAGAGTCATTTCGTCAGCCTGCACTGCTACCTCGACGCGACGACTCATCACTTGATCAACAAGGCCAGGCTTGCCCGGATGCGCGAGGGTGCGATCCTGATCAACACCGCGCGCGGGCCGTGTATCGACGAGTCGGCCTTGCTCGCCGCGCTCGACTCGGGGCGCCTCGCCGCCGCGGGCCTCGACGTGGTCGAGCGCGAGCCGCTCGACGACTGCCGGCTGCGGGACCATCCCCGCATCCTCTTCACCCCGCACTCGGCGTTCTACAGCGTGGAAGGGTTCATCGAGCTGCGGACCAAGACGGCCGAGGAAGTGCGGCGGATTCTGCTGGGCGAACCACCGCGGAACCCTGTCAACCTGGGGGCGCCGCCTCACCACTGATTGGTCTGAGCGTTCCAGGCAAGGCATGGCCCGGTTGATCTTTCCAACTTCAGTCCTGCGCACAAGGCTCATGACGCCAAACCATCGTCTCGTCTCCTGGTTGCTCGTTGCGAGCTTGACGGCCGCACTTACCGCGGTGACGACCGTGCAGGCTCTGGAGCGGTACCACGAGCTCCGCACCGGGTGGTCCTGGGATCTCGCCTATTACAACCAGTGGTTCTGGTCGTTGACCCAGTCGGATGGGCAACTCTCGGTGCGCCCGGCTGCTTCCTACGCGGAGGAGGGGCCGTCGGTCTGGAAAATGAATTACCTGGCGCCGATCCGGCTTGCGCTGGTGCCGTTCTATAGGATTCATCCCGATCCACGCACCCTGCTCGTGATCCAGAACATCATGTTCTGGTGGATCATCCCGGCGGCCTACACGCTGGCGCGATCGGAGTCGAGATCCGAGGCGATTGCGGTCTCGGCGGCGGCCTTGGTGCCCTTTGCGCCCTTGCTCTGGCCCTTGGTCTGGAACGATTTTCGCGAACTCCAGCTAGCCTTGCCGTTCGTGCTCTGGGCCGTTCAAGGAATACGCGGCCGGCAGGTGGGGCTGGCCGCCGTGGGCGTTCTGGGGATGCTCGCCTGCCGCCAGGAATTCGCGGTGATGATCGCCACCTTCGCGTTCCTGCCGCCGCGCGACCCGGAGGATCTGACCAGGACTCTGAAGTGGCGGCAGGCGCTGTTTTCGATCGGCCTGGCGTGGTTGCTCTTTGGCTTCTTCGGTTACCTCAAGTTCAAGGTCGCCTCGGGCGCTCCGAACCAGTTCATCGACCAGTTCCTTGGCCCGCGTGCAACGGTCTTGCAGACTCTGGAAACCTCCGCCGAGGTGCTGATTTACGGACTGGGAGCGTGGGCGGTCCTCGCCTGTCTGGCACCCCGCGTGGCGATTCTGGCCGTGCCCTGGATCTGGAGCCTGTGCAACGGCCGCTGGGCCCTCCGGTTCCTGGCGACCGAGGAGTGGCACCACGTCCGCTACACCGTTCTGCCGGCCTCCATGATCCTGGCCGCGGGGGTTATGGGCTATGCGCGCCTGGGCGCCTGGCTCAAGCCGCGTCGGGGAGGCTGGTTTCTGCTCGCCCTAGTCTGGCTCGTGGCCGCACTTGCCGGCGGCCTGGGATTGCGCGAGCTGTCCGCTCGGATGTCGCGTATTCCCCGGCCGATCAGCACTCAAGAAGCAGACGCCATCTGGTACTGGATCCGCCAGGTCGGGCCCGAGGAGGGTGTTCTCGCGGCTTACGAAGTGACCGCGCCGCTTTCCTCCCGCAAGCGGCTCTTCAGCTATGTCCTCGAGCAGAACAAGCCCCGCGGCTTCCCCCATCTCGGCCCCGAGTTCCAGTGGGTCTTTCTCCGCGACAAGGCTCTCGATTTCACGGTTTTCCTCGACCAGGGCTTCGACGTCGTTCATAAGGGAGATTTCCTGACCGTCTTGCACAGGGCACCGCAATCGGGCGTGCGGTAGAGAAAAGCGTGGGGGTGGCCCCCAACGCCGATGACGAGTTTGGGTGGCTTGTGCTTGGAGGGAGGGGAAAGGGGACATCACTGAGGGAGGGAAAAGGGGGGGGAGGGAAAAGGGGACATCACTGATATCGGCCGCTCAAGAGGCGAAGGAGCTTCAGGGCACGCACGTAAACGCTTGATGCAGGCGGCTCAGGGGTTAAGAAAGCGCTAATCAGTGATGACCACTTTTCCCTCCAGTGATGGCCACTTTTCCCTCCCCAACTTCCGCGGTTTGCGATCATCCTATCAGGCACTTTTCTTCGCGCAACCTAGAATCTCAAGCCGCCGCTCCCACCCTTCGTCGGTGAACCGATAGAGGTATTCCGGACCACTGATAAAGCCCGATACCGGGTACATGATCCCCGCCCGCGCCAGCTCGCGGTAGGCTTCCCGGTTGGAATCATCGACGTGGCGGCTACCGCCCTCGACGCGGGAACGCAGCAGGGCCAGGGCGGACTCGGAGAGCGTGATCGTGGGCGTGGGACACCTCCGGCGGTATCGTACCGCTCCATCGCCGCCTCGCCAACCCAAACCGGCACCGGAGAACGTCTGGCCAGACGAACACATATCCACACCGATATCGCCCTGCCCACGAAACTCCCTGCTCGAAGCCTGCCCATCGCAGGCGAGGGAAGTGTTCGGGTAGAATCGAGCCTGGCGAGGGTCGCTGGATCAGCAAGCTCCTCCGAAGAGCCGCCACAGGGAGAACCCGATCCAAGAGGGTATCATGAACGCGGTTGAAAACGCCTCGCGCTGGAACCGATGGGCAGCAAGTGGCCCCGAAAGCGCGATCTCCAAGGTGTTCGGCGTTCTTGACGCAAATCTACCGAACTGCTGGAGGCGCCTGACAGGGGATGACCTACTCCCTTACACGTCGATGGTCAAGCCGGGATCCGGCTGGTATGCCCTCGACACGACTCCTTCCTACGTCGGAGTCGTACTCAGTATCGAACGGCCCCGGGAATCTGAGCTGAGGGGCGGCTGGGTGTGGTTCGCAAAACCGCCATATCCGACCGGCAAGCCCAGCGTCCCGGCCGCATGGAACCAAGTGAGCCGATTTCTGGATGAAGGCGTTATTCCCGCTGTGCGGGCAGTTGGTGCGAACATTCGGGTGCCCACTCCCGAGGATGCCTTCCTTGCCAACTTGCCCGTAGACATACGGGATCGTCTCCAAACGTTCTCGGATAGCGCCCGCAAGTCACTCCCGCTCAACCGCGAGGAAGCTGAGTTGTGGCGCGAGTTCGTCATCGCTGCTTTCCGCGCAAAAGCGGTCATTGACGCCCAACCGTTCATCGACTGGCTCGCCGCCGCCGGTTGGCCGAGGGAATTGGCACCCGAGCTGAACTTGCGGTTTTTCGACCATTGCCTCCTGCTTTCGCGGTACGCGGAAGAGGTGTCGGCTGCATGACCTCCATCACGGCTGTCGTCGCACAAGTCATCGCGCAGCCCGCCCCGGTCACTATCCTCGACACCTGCAACTTCCTCGATCTGTTCCGCCGCGACACCACCCGCCAGCAGCCGAGGGTGCCCGCAGAAGAGATCCGGATAGCCTCCGAACTCCTGCAATTGGTGACCGCACGGCCGGATGCCGTCCATCTGGTTGTGCCAGAACTCGTGCCGGGCGAGTTCGCCGACCATGCCAGCCGGATCGAAAGAGAATTTGCTGGATGGCTTGGGTTCCATGATGAGAATCAAGATTGGCTTGCCGAGGCTGCGCCCTGGATCGGGACTGCGCTCCCGACTCCCTTAGCTGTCCACCCACTTGGGCTGCATGCCGGGTTTCGGAGGCTCGCAAACGAGCTGCTCGCTCGAGCAATCGTTCTGGACCGCGACCAGAACTCTCTGAATCGGGCGGTCGCGCGTTTGATCGCCAAGCGACGTCCGTCTCACAAGAAGGAAATCAAGGATTCTATGAACATGGAGCAGAGCTTGGAACTCTGCTCCCAACTGAGAAATTCTGGATTTACGCACCCTGCAGTGTTCATAAGCTCGAACACGAATGATTACGCTGCGGCAGCGACCAGTTCCCAACTCCATAACGACCTCCAAGCAGAGTTCGCAGCGGTATCGCTAGAGTACTTCCCATCCCTCCGGGCTGCCGTCGGGTCTCTCCGGGCTAGGGGCGTGTTGCCGTAGGTTGGAACTGACCAGGAACTTGGAGTCAGTACTTGGGCGACGGCAACTTCAGCTCCAGCACATCCTCCCCGGCCACGGTGCCGGTTAGCATGGCCCGCACCACAACCAGCCCGAGCTCATCCGCCAGCACGTCGGTCTTTGGCCAGTCGGTCACGTTCTACGACAAGGGCTGCGCGGGGTCGGGGCCGGTTCTGCAGCCCATAATGCCGTAGGACTTGCCGGTGAAAGTCCAACGGCATTATGGGCTGCAGAACAGGAGTTGCGCCGGCTTTTCAAATCGTTGGTGGAGCTCCGGAGCTTCAACAGTGCCGTTGTCATCTGGTCTGGCGTGGTCTTCCCCTGGTAGCGAATGGTCGTCCGAAGAAATACTCCGAGTTGATCGGCGGCGCTCGCGGAGAACTGTTGATAGCCGTCTGCGTGGCGACGTGCCTCGGCAAGCCGCGCGCGTTCGGCTGTGACCCGGTTCAAGAGCACGAACAGACCCACGACCCCCGTGGCCAGGGTCATCGCCAGCGTGACCAGCAGGGCCGCGACGGCCGGGTGCCGGCGGCACAAGCGCCAGGCGTGCCCCATCGAGGAGACGGGGCGGGCCACAATCGGACGACCTTCGAGCCAGAGGCGCAAGTCGCCGGCCAGGGCCTCGGCGGTCGGGTAGCGTCGGTTCGGGCTTTTTCCAGGCAGGTGAGGCAGATGGTTTCGAGGTCGCGAGGAATCCGGCCGTTGAGCCGGCGCGAGGGGACGGGGTCTTGATTGCGGCCCTGGTCGAGCGTCTCCGCGCTCGACGCTCCTTGAAATGGGGGACGGCCTGTCAGCAAGTGGTACAAGAGCGCTCCCAGGGCATGGATATCGACGGCGGGACCGATCGTGCCGGGAAGGGCGGCCACTTGTTCGGGGGCCAAGTAGGACGGAGTCCCCTGCTTCACCGAGCCAGTGCTCGCGCGCGTGAGGATCGACCAGCTAATTACTTGGAAACAGCTTCACGGCGACGTGGCGATTCAGCGCGGGTTCCCAGGCGAGGTAAACCACGCTCGCTCCCCCCGGCCAAGCGCGCGCTCGATGACGAGACCGGGAAGCGCCGGCGGGGTGTTCCGAGCCGGCGCGGGGTGGGTCGCTGGCGGGACAGCCTTCGTCGCGGCTTCAAGGATCTGCTGGCAATCGGGACACTGCTCGACATGTCCCTCCAAGCCCGCGAAGGTGGCCTCGCCGACGGCCTCGGTCCCGATCGATCGGATGGTCGCTTCCGGGGGGCACTTCGTCATGGTCGCGATGGCCTTGTGTCGGTGTTCGAACTCATCAGTTCGGCGAGACGGCGGTCCCCTTCCTTGGCGAGCCGATCGACCACGCGCTTGTGGGCGGTATGCGCGGCGAGGTAGGACATGTTCAGGGCGTCGGCCGCCTCGCGCGTGGTCCAGCCGTCGATGGAGATATGCCAGAACACTTGCCAGGATTGGGCATGGACCTTCTCGCGGACGGCGGCTTGAACCTGTTCCGCCAGGTCCAGCAGGAGCAACCGCCCAGAGGCCGGTTCGTCGTCTTGCTCGTCGAGTGGCTCGGAAGCGAGGAGCGAATTCTTGACATCAACGCGCGCAAGATCATCGAGCGATCGAACAACGAGTTCCTGCCGACTTCGCTCGCGGATCGCATCGACGATGCGCCAATGGAAGCATCTTCGGAGCCACCCTCGGAACCTGCGGCTCGGGTCGTAGTGAAACGAGCGCAGCTTGTCCGCCAGTTCAATCCAGAAGAGCTGCGAGACGTCTTCCGCGAGGTCGTCATCGAGGCGGTATGCCCGGCACCAGCTACGAATCAGAGGGTTGTATCGAGCGACGAACTCTTGCCAGGCGGCATGGTCACGCCAGTCGGCGGTCCGTCTCAGCAGCGTCAGGCTGGTTCGCGTGGTGTCGTCGGAATTCATCGTTGAATCCTCGCGTATTCGAGTCGGAAGACGACCAGCGTCTAGAGCGATGACGGAATTCTGGCGAAAGCGTGTAGATGGTCTCCGTAGGACTGGTAGAGACAAAAGAATAGTCCAGGCACCCGTGGACACGAATTATTCTATCCATTGAGGATACGTCCGCACAACCGGGTGGCATTAACTGTCTGAGTCGCGGTGCCGAATGACGTGGACGGTTCTCATGTTGAATATCCCGGTCCATGGATTTTCGACGACCGACGTTCCGCGTTGCTCCTCCCGTCTCACAGGAGTCCGACGATGCTCCACCGAACGGTAGGGTTTCTTCTTGCGATCACGCTGATTGCGTTCCTCACCAGCCTGGCACTGGCCGGTGACGATGAGCGGTCGTAATCACGCGACTTCCTCCCTAGGTCAGGCTTTCCAGCCTGACGCACGGACATTCGGCGATCGCAAGTCAGGCTGGAAAGCCTGACCTACGTCAAGAACTTTCCGCACAGAGAGTTGTGGGATGAGAAAATCCCGTAATCACGCCCCCTGGAGAGCCTTCGCCATGACCACGCCAAACCGTGATCGAGCGACCGATCGCTTGTCGAACCCCGATTCTCCCTCGGCCGAACCATTCTGCGCCCGCTCGGCGCCTGCTCCGATTGCCGTCCCGCGCGAGTCTGTCGCCTTGAGGGCGGCCAAGACTCCCTCGCGGCGCGGCTGGCGAACGCGACGGCCGGAGAGATTTCCATCTCGCCTCCGGTTCCGGCCCCAGATCGGCCTCCTCGAACAGCGCGCCCTGTTGAGTGCCCTGCCCACCCTCACGGCGCTGAGGGCCTCGACCGCTTCGGCGCCCCTCGGACAGTCGGTCACCTTCACCGCGACGGTCAGCGACCTGTCTCCGGGCGGGGCAACTCCCGACGGCGGGACGGTCACCTTCAGCGACCAGAACGGAGCGATCGGCAGCGAGACGCTGGTCGACGGCGTGGCGGAGTTCACGACCTCGAGCCTGGCGGCGGGCACGAACACCGTCACGGCCTCCTACGGCGGCACCGCGAACTTCGCCCCGAGCATCACGGGCACGATCGTGACCGCCGCCGGCAACGGCACAGCCGGTTACACGGGCAACAAGGGACCCGCCACCGCCGCCGAGCTGGACAATCCCGGTGGCATGGCCGTCGACTCCGCGGGCGACCTGTTCATCGCCGACCTTAACAATAACGTGATCCGCGAGGTGGTCAAGGCGACCGGCGACATCATCACCGTCGCAGGCAACGGCAAAGCCGGTTACAGCGGCGACAACGGCCCCGCGACCGCCGCCGAACTGAATGACCCCCGCGACGTCGCCGTCGACTCCGCGGGCGACCTGTTCATCGCCGACCTTAACAATAACGTGATCCGCGAGGTGGTCAAGGCGACCGGCGACATCATCACCGTCGCAGGTAACGGTAAAGCTGGTTACAGCGGCGACAACGGCCCCGCGACCGCCGCCGAGCTGGACGGCCCCCGCGGCGTCGCCGTCGACTCCGCCGGCGACGTGTTCTTTGCCGACTGTCTCAACAACAGAGTCCGTGAGGTGGTCAAGGCGACCGGCGACATCATCACCGTCGCCGGTGACGGCAAAGCTGGTTACAGCGGCGACAACGGGCCCGCAACTGCAGCCGTGCTAAACGCCCCCAACACCGTCGCCGTCGACTCCGCGGGCGACCTGTTCATCGCCGACGCGAACAACCACGCGGTCCGTGAGGTGGTCAAGGCGACCGGCGACATCATCACCGTCGCAGGCAACGGCAAAGCCGGTTACAGCGGCGACAACGGACCCGCGACCGCCGCCGAGCTGAACGACGCCTACGGCGTCGCCGTCGACGCCGTGGGCGACCTGTTCTTCGCCGACGATGGCAACAACAGAGTCCGTGAGGTGGTCAAGGCGACCGGCGACATCATCACCGTCGCCGGTAACGGCACCGCTGGTTACAGCGGCGACAACGGACCCGCGACCGACGCCGAGCTGGACGGCCCCTTCCGCGTCGCCGTCGATTCCGCGGGCGACGTGTTCGTCGCCGACCCTGCCAACAACGTGGTCCGCGAGATCACGCCGGCCGTGACTGTGACCGTCAGCCCGGCGACCACGTCCACGGCCGCGACAAGCACTTCGGCCACGTTCAGCCCCGACGGCCAGACCGTTCCCCTCAGCGCCACGGTGAGCAGTGGGGCCGGCACGGTCGACGAGGGCACGGAGACCTTCACGATCCTGAGCGGCACGACGGCGATCGGCGCGGCCGTCACCGTGAATGTCGACAACGGCACGGCCAGCGCCAGCTATGTCTTGCCCGCCGGCACTTCGGCAGGCACATACACCATCCAGGCCGTTTATAACGGGACCGCCGACTTCGTCGGTTCCACCGATACGAGTCAGTCTCTGACCGTCAGCCCGGCGGCCACGTCCACGGCCGCGGCAAGCACTTCGGCCCCTTTGAGTACCGCCAGCCAGACCGTTCCCCTCAGCGCCAGCGTGACCAGCTCAGCCGGCACGGTCGACGAGGGCACGGAGACCTTCACGATCCTGAGCGGCACGACGGCGATCGGCGCGGCCGTCACCGTCAATGTCGACAACGGCACGGCCAGCGCCAGCTACGACTTGCCCGCAGGCACTCCGGCAGGCACCTACACCATCGAGGCCGTTTATAACGGGACCGCCGACTTCGTCGGTTCCACCGATACGAGTCATTCTCTGACCGTCAGCTCGGCGGCCACGTCCGCGCCCACGTCCACGGCCGCGGCAAGCACTTCGGCCACATTTAGCCCCGCCAGTCAGATCATTCCCCTCAGCGCCACGGTGACCAGCGCGGCCGGCACGGTCGACGAGGGCACGGAGACCTTCACGATCCTGAGCGGCACGACGGCGATCGGCACGGCCGTCACCGTCAATGTCGACAACGGCACGGCCAGCGCCAGCTACGTCTTGCCTGCCGCCACGCCGCTTGGCACCTACACGATCCAGGCCGTCTACAATGGGACCGCCGACTTCGCCGGTTCCACCGACACGAGTCACTCGCTGACGGTCAACCCGGGCGCGGCGTTCCAGGTCGTGTTCGGGCAACAACCGACCGATGCGGTCGCGGGGGTGGCGATCAGCCCGGCTGTCACGGTGGAGGTCGAGGACCAATACGACAACGTGGTCACCACCGACACCTCGACAGTGACCCTGACACTCAGCAGCGGGGCGTTCGAGGGTGGGTCGACAACGCTAACCGCGGTGGCATCGAGCGGCGTGGCGACGTTCAGCGACCTGAAGATCGACCTGGCTGGCACCTACACGCTCGCGGCAACGGATGGGACTCTCGCTGCCTCGGGCGCGAGCAACAGCTTCACGATCACCGCGGCGGCGAACAAGGTCGTCTTCGGTCATCAGCCCACGGATGCGACCGCGGGGGTGGCGCTCAGTCCCGATGTGACGGTCAAGGTCGAGGACCAATACGACAACGTGGTCACCACCGATAGCTCGACCGTGATCCTCAATCTCAGCAGCGCGACATTCGAAAATGGCTCGAGCACGGCGACTGCCGCCGCCTCGAACGGAGTCGCAACGTTCCGCGGCCTGAAGATCGACCTGGCTGGCACCTACACACTCGCAGCAACGGATGGGACTCTTACTGCCTCGGGTACGAGCAACAGCTTCACGATCAGCGCGGCGGCCGCCAGCAAGCTGGTCATCCAGACGCAGCCGTCCGCGTCGGCAACGGCCGGCGTGGCGTTCGCGACCCAGCCGGTGATCTACGAGGAGGACCGGTTCGGCAACCTGGAGACGGGCGACAACAGTACGCTCGTCACGGCCTCGCTCAGCAGTGGCGCCGGGCTGCTCCAGGGGACGACATCGATCACTCTGCAGGGCGGTGAGGCGGCGTTCAGCAACCTGGCCGATGACACGGCCTCGACCATCGCACTCAGGTTTTTCGGCGGAGGCCTGACAGCAGGGCCGTCCACCAAGGTCGTCGTCAGCCCGGCGGCGGCCTACAAGCTCGTGATCCACACCCCGCCGTCCGCAACGGCAACGGCGGGGCAGCGGTTCTCGACTCAGCCGGTGATCTATGAAGAGGACAGGTTCGGCAACCTGGAGACAGGTGATAACCGTTCGGTGGTCACGGTATCGCTGAACAGCGGCAGTGGCCCACTGCAAGGGACGACCACGGCCACTGTCGCCAAAGGCGTGGCGACCTTCACCAACCTCGCCGACAGCATCGCTGAGACCATCACGCTCAGGTTCACCAGCGGCAGCCTGAATGCCGCGATAACCAGCCCCATCACTATCACGCCGTCGGCCTCGTTACAGGCTCCGACAATCACGGGCTATACGGTGGTGAAGACGCAAGAATACAATAGTAAGGGGAAGCCAAAGGGCAAGCCGGTCTTCTCCGGCTTCAGCCTCCAATACAGCGCCCCGATGAATCCGGCGACCGCCGGTCTCACCTCCAATTATCAGGTGGTTTCCCTGAGTACCAAGCGCGTCAAGGGGAAGACCGTGAGCGTTGCGACGCCCGTCAACATCACGGCGAGATATAACCAGTCGAACAACACGGTTACCCTGACAATCAGTGGCAGCAAGAACCCGTTCTCCAAGGGTGGCGGGCAGATCACCATCCTGGCCTCGTCTCCAACAACGGGCGTGAGCAGCCAGACAGGGGTTCTTTTGAACCCGAAATACACCCTCCTCTCCATCAAGCCAAACGCGTCGGGCATTACGCTGGGTTGAGCTTGAGGGAAAACAAATGGGGTCGGTTCTGTTTTCAACTAAAGTTGAACCGACACCAATTATTTGCTGACACCAATTATCCGCTGCGATGAGGTGACCGAGCTGGGTGATCTCCGGAATCAAGCGAACGGTCAGCGGGAACGAGGAAGTGGCGAAGTGAGTTGCCAAGAGGGGTGGGATGGACGTACCATGATCCATCGGGCGTCCTTTCCCGGAAAGTGACGGGTTGAAATCCGCCCTGTCATTTCCGGAGAAAGGCGACTCTTTTTCGATAGTCGCTGAGCGGTTGAGGGAGGGACTGCGGCAACTCCGAGGATAAAAATTCGCGGATTTCCCGGAAATCCTTGGCACTGGCGCGATCGCACGCCAAGAATCGGCGTTACCCGTCGCTCGCACAGCGCCAGAGACAAGGGGCCGGTGGTGTTCTGCACGTCCCGGAATCTTGCTATGGCCGCAATGAATCCGAGACTCGCCGACCTTTCCAACGACGACCGCCAGGTGCTCGAGTCGTGGCTCGTCGAGTTTGATCAGGGCTGGGATGAAGGTCTCCTGGCAAAGCGTCTCGACCAGATCCCGCCCGGGAGTTCCTGGCGACTGCCGGCACTGGCCGGAATGGTCAAGATCGACCTTCAACGGCAATGGCGGCGCGGCCGTCAGGTCAGCCTCGAGTCCTACCTCGAGGAGTTCCCTGAGCTGGGCAGCCCCGGCGACGTCTCCGCCGACCTGATCCAGGCCGAGTACGAGGTCCGACGGCAGTTCGGCGCTCCCCTCACCCTCGAAGACTACCTCCGCCGCTTCCCACACCAGGCCGGGGAACTCGCCCGCCTGATCGCTCAGGGCGGCTCAACGCTGACGCACCATTCGTCGATCGCCGCTTCCTCTCGCTCCTCCTCCCGGGTCCAGAGATCCGAGGAAACGCCCGGGCAACTCCCCGAACAGTTCGGCCGGTACCGGATCATCAAGCGGCTGGGTCAGGGCGGGATGGGCTCGGTTTACCTGGCCCAAGATACCCATCTCGAACGCCCGGTGGCCCTCAAGGTACCCGACTTCGGACACCACGAAGGTCCCGAGGCACGGAGACGGTTCTTGGAAGAAGCTCGCACCGCCGCCACGCTCGACCACCCCTACCTCTGCCCCGTGTATGATGCCGGGGAAATCGATGGACAGCTTTACTTGACGATGGCCTACATCGAGGGCCAATCGCTGGCGGCGTTGATCGGCGAGGAGGGCTGGCCGCAACGCCAGGTCGCGGCGCTGGTGGGCAAGCTCGCCGTGGCCTTGCAGGAAGCGCACAAGCAAAAGGTCATCCACCGCGACCTGAAGCCCGCCAACGTGATGATCAAGACGACCGGCCAGCGGCGAGAGCCGGTGATCGTCGACTTCGGCCTGGCCCGACGGGAGAATCCCCAAGAGCAGCGCCTGACCAGGTCGGGCCAGGTCATGGGCACGCTCGGCTACATGGCCCCCGAGCAGATCCGCGGCGACCTGAAGGAGATCGGGCCGGCCAGCGACATCTACGCGCTGGGAGTGATCCTCTACGAGCTGCTGACCGGCCGGCTGCCGTTCAGCGGTTCGGGGTTGGCGATTGCGGGCCAGATCCTGACCCAGGCGCCTTTGCCCCCTTCAACGCATCGGAGCGACCTCGACCCCGCCCTCGAGGCAATCTGCCTGAAGGCGATGGCCAAGGCAGTCGGGCACCGTTATACCTCAATGGCCGAGCTGGCTGCGGCCTTGACGGGTTTTCTTCATTCCCTATCAGCGAGTCCGACGCCAGCGGCGCCAGCCGGTTCGCCTGGCTCGCCGTCGCTCGCTTCAGGTGAACGGGCTCGGCCGGCCGGGAGCGACTCTCTTGTCGGCCAGTTCCTCGGTCAATTGGCCGAAAACAAGGCGTCGCCTTTTCCCATCCCGGCTCCAGAGCGGGTCGCTTCTCCAGCGCCGTTGCCCGAACGTCGCCGGCCGACCTGGCCGATGATTGTCGCGGCCGGCGTGCTCGGTGTCATCTTGCTTTCTGCGTTTATCTATGTGGCCACCGAAAAGGCCCGCACCAAGAACAACGCGGATGATACTCGTGTTATTCAAATCGAAAAGGACGCGGCGACGGGATCAGGAATGCCAACCGTTCGGGCCGGTGGCTTGACGGTGAGCAACGACGGAAGCGCCGAGTCAGCCTTGGTGAAGCAAACGGGTGGACAGCGTAAGCAAGCTGTGGTAGGCAGCCCCATTCCGCTTGTCGACGGTACCGGTACGGGCGATGCGGGAAGCGGCAACGGAACGCGCGGCGGCAACATCGATCCCTCGCGCTATATCGACATACAGCTCATCACTTCGTGCAGCGGTCCGCGAGGCGAGATCTTCGACGGTGCGTGGTGGGCGGTCGCCGGTCCGAAATCGACGATCAAGCAGCCCGGCCCGATGTCGAGCGGAGGTTACCTCGGCACGGCCGCCCACGTGACCGGAACTAGAAGTGGGGCAATCGAAGAATACGCCAGTTTCGGAATCAACATGCGCCGCGGCAGCGTCCTCTTCGACGCCAGCGGGTATCACGGCATCTCTTTCTACGCCAAGGCGGACAAGCCGATGGAGATCCAGGTGGGGATGGGCCAGGAGAACACCGAGCCCGCCTGCGGCCTCTGCGCCGCGATGAAGACCTGTTTGAATTCCCCCAAGCTGGCAGTGACCATCGGTACCGCCTGGAGCCGGTTCGTCGTGCCGTTCGACGCACTCCTCTCCGATCCTGTGCCTGGCGGCGGACGGGTGCCCGTGACCCCGGCGACCATCACGCAATTCGGGTTCAGGATGCCGCCCGGCGCGTTCGATTTCTGGGTCGACGAGATCTACTTCGTCCGGGGCGTGGAAAAGGTCCCAGAAATCATTCCGGCGCCCGCCGGTAGCAATGAGGGCAAGCTCCCAGGGCCGCTTGCCGTGAATGCCGCCGCAAGCACCGCTCGCACACCTCCGGACAAGGCACGAGTGGCACGCGACGGACGTCCCCGGGTGCGAGCCAATTCGACTGTTCCGCCGAAGGAAATCACAAATAAGATCGGGATGAGGCTGGTGCTCATCCCGGCCGGCGAGTTCATGATGGGCTCGCCCGATTCCGACAAGGATGCCCTCCCCAACGAGAAGCCGCAGCACCGGGTGCGGATCACGCGACCGTTCTACCTGGGAAAATACGAGGTCACCGTCGGCCAATTCCGGCGGTTCGTCGAGGCGAACAGCTACCGCACGGAGGCCGAGCGGGACGGCAAGGGGGGATACGGCTGGGACATGAAGTCGGGGAATTTCGGGCAAGACGCAAGACAGAACTGGCGCAGCCCCGGATTCTCACAGACCGAAGAGCATCCCGTCGTGAACGTGAGCTGGAACGACGCGGTGGCGTTCTGCGAGTGGCTGCGTCGGGAAGACCGTCAGACGTACCGGTTGCCGACGGAAGCGGAGTGGGAGTACGCCTGCCGCGCGGGGACGACAACGCGGTACTGGAGTGGAGACGATGACGAGATGCTGGCAGCGGTGGGCAACGTTGCCGACGGGACGGTGAAGGCGAAGTTCCCGCGGTGGCAGACGATCTCGGGGTCTGACGGATTTGTCTATACGGCGCCGGTAGGGAAGTTCCGCGCGAACGCGTTTGGCCTGCATGACATGCACGGCAACGTGTGGGAATGGTGTGAAGACTGGTACGCTGATAATTACTACAAGGAGTCGCCGGTGGACGACCCGCGTGGGCCCTCGGAGCCCTCGCAGACCACGGGCCGGCTGGCCCGCGGCGGGAGCTGGATCGACCGCCCCCGCATCGTTCGGTCAGCGAACCGCGGCGGGGACAGGCCGGACTTCCGGGACCATATCCTGGGCTTCCGCGTGGTCCTGGTCCCGTCTGGTCCTTGAGCAGGAGATGGGAAGCAATGGGCAGAACCGGCGGCGATCACTTGGCGAAGGGGAGCAGCGCCCGGCGCATCTTCCGCACGTTCGGGTATCGGGCCTGCGGATCGCGGGTCAGCGCACGATGGATGATCGCGGCCAACCCCTCCGGAAGGTCGGGGCGGCGGTCGCGGATCGGCACGGGATCTTCGAGCAGGATCTTCATGATCTTCGCGTGCAGCTTCTTGGGAAAATCGTAGATGAAGCGGTCGGTCAGCAAATTGTAAAGCGTCGCGGCCGCGCTGTACTGGTCAGCCGGGGGCTTGGTCGCGCGTAGATCGTTGATCTGTTCGGGTGCCATGAATGGGGCCGTTCCGCCGCACTCGTCATTCGTGCTCAGTCCGCTCATCTTGCTCGTCAGGTAGATGCGGGCAAGGCCGAAATCGGACAGCCTGACCACGTCGCGGCCCCCTTCCTGCGTCACCAGCATGTTGGCCGGCTTGACGTCGAGGTGGACGAAACCCTTGGCGTGGGCGTAATCCAGCGCCCGGAGCAACTGGCAGACCAGGTCCACCGCGCGGGCGATCGGCAAGGGGCCGCGATGCTGCTTCAGCAAATGCGCCGCATCGGTCCCCGCCACATAGTCCATCGCGAAATACAGGAGTCCGTTGGACTCGCCCAGCTCGTGGAACGACACGATGTTCGGGTGATCCAGCTCGCTCAAGATCTGCGCCTCGCGGAGGAAGCGATCCATCTCCACCGGAGTGGGATCGACGGCCGGTTTGATCGTCTTGAGCGCCACGAGCCCGCCGTCGGCCGTGCGGAGCGCCTGGTAGACGACCCCCATGCCGCCCCGGCCCAGCTCGCGGACGACCTGGTAACCCGGGATGGGCTGGGGATGGTTGCCAATCCGTCCCTGGCAGGCCGGGCAGAGCGAGATCGCCTCGACATTCGTGTTCTGTCCCCCCGAACTAGTCGCCCCGATCTCAGTTTCGGCAAGGCTATCCCCACAGAGGCGGCAACTGCGCGGGGCCTTCTCGTCCGGTCGTGGCCGCGACGGATAATCCACCGTGGAAAGCGGTTGTCCGGAAGGGGCGGCGGTTGGCACGGCGTGGGGACCGGGCTGGAGGGGGGCGTCGAACGCCGCGGCCCCTGAAGTCAGGATGGTCTCCGTGGTGGATACGAGGGGCTCATCACTGTCGATCACCGACACGAGCAGGATCGTCTTGCCCGCTGTGATCAGATCGCCGTCCTTGAGATCGGCCATGGCGACCTTCTGGCCGTTGACCCTGGTCCCGTTGGTGCTGTCCATGTCCGTCAGACGGCACTGGGGCGGGTTCATCTCGATCATGAAGTGGATGCGCGAGATACTGTTATCTTTGACCGGAAGCCGGAAGTTAGCCCGTTCCGACCGACCGACGACAAAAAAGGCGCGTTCCTGGAACTCGAAGACCTCGCCTTCGTGCGGGCCCGCCTTCACCGTGAGGTTGATGCGCATGGCCTCTCATCCGACGGGTTCAGGAGTTCGCTCCATTCGAGATGACAAGCATTTACTATAACCGTCGATGGCAGAGGTCTCAAGCCGATCGAGACTTTCAAGGGTGTCCCGGTCCGTGAAGGCTGCGTGGCGGCCGGTTGGCAGTGGTAGGAGAACCATCGCGGATGTGGTGATTAGGGGCGGGCGGGAGCCGAGGAGCGCGCCGACGAGGCCGCCTTTCGCCCGCCGTCGACGCCGCGTGCCGAGCCGGTTACAGCACTCCCCACCCGGCAGGGTTCAGATGCTACGAAAAGAAACGATGCCGGCCCCGTCTGCTGCAACGGCTGGTTCGGCGTTTCCGTCACGCACTCTGCTTGCGGGCAAGCAGCGCCCGAACCTCCGGAACCAGTTCGGTGGGGATGGCCATGAGCGTTATGTCCTCGGCCTCGCGAGCCGCCTCGATGTCGGCGAACTCCTCGTCCTCGGTTTGGTTTTCGTAGTGCGCGATCATCTCCTTTACGCGCTTCTCATCCCAGCCAGGGGGAAACTTTTGCTTGCTCATTTCGGTTTCCTCCGTTGTCGCCGACGGAAGGCTTTCTTGGCCTTGCCGTGCGGTTCATAGGCAGTAATCACGAATACGCAGTCAGGATCTTCGTCAGGCACGTAGAAGACTTGCAAGAAGCGGCCGGCCGAAGTTTGGCCGATCTTCCGACGCGAGTTTCCGGTCGCGCGCAGGTCTTCGCCTGGTCCGCGCAGGACTTCCCCAACTTCTCGTTCACTGACCCCGTGCCCATAAATATGCGGCTGGCCGGTGTCTGGGTCCTCGTAGAAGCGGAGTTCCATGCCAACCCCTCCCTGCCCAATTACGATTCTACCGTGAAGGGAGTCTTGTGTTCTCCCCCATCCTCCCTGCGCAGGAAGAAGTCACGCAATTCAGCCTGCTGGTGTTACTGATCATATTCCTGCGACGCCCAGTAGGAACCGGAACCGGCCGACGGCAAGATATCTGCATGGCCGAAGCATGAAAGAGCCGAGACGACCTGCCGGTCGCGAGGCGGCCGTTCTCCGGCCCCGCTCGGGTCGGCGCCCCGGCACGAGGTCTATTTATGTGGCGTTTCGCTTCGCTGAACTTGATCACACGGCCGTTGAGGACGCTCCTGGCGGTCGTTGGTCTGACGATCCCGATCGTCGCGATCCTCGGGCTCTTCAGCCTTACCCAGGGGATCCGCTCGTTGATGGGCAACACCCTATCGAGGATGTCGGGGCTAATCGTGATGCGTGCCGACGCGCCGGCCCCAGTCTTCAGTGAGTTGCCAGCGGGCCTCGTCGACGAGATCCAGAAGGTTCCCGGGGTGAGGATCGTCGCCCCCGAGGTCTGGAGGATCGCGCCGCCCATCGAAGGCCGCAACCTCCTCGCCCGCGCCGCCGCCAAGGCCCTCACGAGCAGGGGCGACGAGCGGTTCAGCTCGTTCGCCGAGACGATCATGCTCGAAGGGGAGCAGCTCCCGGAGCATCTCCTGCTCCGCGGGGCGCCTTCAGACATAGCCTCCTGCCCCCGCAGCGCGGCGGCGGGCGATATCTCCTGGACACCGACGTCGGCAGGCCCCATGTGGTCATCAGCACCAAGATCGCCCGCGACTATCCGAATGCCGACGGCACGCCCAAGAAGGTCGGAGATCGATTGCTCATCGGCGGCAAGCCGTTCCA
>Ga0074045_10002113_pt1 | contig 18630 bp, 14 predicted proteins | sample BogForMeECP23OM2_FD_94442 | JGI IMG/M metagenome (GOLD analysis project Ga0074045, IMG submission 94442) | Bog forest soil microbial communities from Calvert Island, British Columbia, Canada - Bog Forest MetaG ECP23OM2 | ecosystem: Environmental > Terrestrial > Soil > Wetlands ...
CAATCGGCGGTTGCGTAACGACGGTCAGGTCGCGTTCGGCGCGGCCTGTCTTTCTAAGCAGGTCGTTCGAAGTCGCTTCGACGATCAACTTCGCATTGCCCGCCTGCAACTGGGGAGTGGTCTGGACTCCGGCCGTGAAGCTCCAGGTACTGTCCGGCGAATTCGACGGCTGCGCCATCGCAAAGACTTGGTACCGGGCACCATTTTGCTCAACGAACGCTTGCAGCCTGCGAATGCCACGCGGATCGCGTACGTGAACAGTGATGGGAGTGGCTTGGCCCAGAGAGACGACGGCAGACGAGAGCTCGACAACGGGTGTCGCCGATCTTGCCACGAAGAACACGAGCAGCAACACAACAAGCGCGATGACGACAAGAATAAGTTTCTTCACACGCCATTGTAGCTCGCAAGAAACCAAGTGGCAGGTGAAAGCGGGATATCGAATCCGATTCCCGCAGTCCCCTTCGTGTGCCATCGTTCAGCGCTCGCGCTCTGATCTCCCAAAACCCCGTTTGAGGTCAACTTCGAGAGCTGATTTATCCGACCGCGGGTGATCCTATCGCAATCGCTACCGAAACGGGCGCCTGTGACCTTTCTGGAGCCGATGATCAGGCTTCCTATCACCTGCCAGGGTGATTGCGGTCACTGCCGTTTCCGCTGGAATGAGCGAATGTCATAGAGGAGAGCTAGATGCTCCTCGTGCCCCCTCCTCCCAAGCGCCCTCGATCGCTGCGACGCCGCTCGCGAAGCGCCAGCGGCCCATCTGTATTGGCGCTGTTTCCCATTGCGCAACTTGGCCTCCCTGCAAGCGTTTATGCCGCGACCGAAGGGTTCGTCCCAGCAAATCGAGATCTGTGGGCGGCCATGGCTGTCATTTTTGTGCTGGTTGGCGCTGTGGCACTTGTTCTGGGTCTGCGGTTAAAGACAGCGCAGCGCGAAGCCGCGCGCGCCAACGAGATGGCCGAGCACCGCGAGTACGAGCGTAACCTCGCCCAACAGGAGCTTCTGCGCCGCTTGGAACAGGAGCGCGAACTGGCCAAGGAGAAGATGCAGTTCGAGTCGCAACTCACAGAATTTGAGAAGTATGCATCGCTGGCACAACTGGCTCTCGGGGCAGCGCACGAGATCAACAATCCGCTCCTGGGAATCTTGTCGCACCTGGAACTGGAGTGGAAGGATGCCGACGAAGAACGACGCACCGAGATTGAGCAGTGCATCGAAGGCGCGAAGCGCATTTCCTCGGCGGTCCGTGGATTGCTGGATTATGCCCGTCCCGGGCCACTCAAGCTGAGCCAGGTCAATCTTCCGAGGCTGGTGACCGATACCCTGAAGTTCGTCGAGCACCAGCCGCTGTTCCGGCAGATTCATTTGCAGAACTGCGTTCCGCTTGACTTGCTCAGCATCAGCGCTGACGCCAACCAGATCTCGCAAATCCTGATGAACCTGCTGCTCAACGCTGCGCAGGCAACGCCGCCGGGAGGGACGATCACGGTGCTGGCGGGAAAGGTGAGGTTTGCTGACATGATTGAACTGCGGGTGCGTGACACCGGATGCGGCATTCCTGCCGACATCTTGCCGCATATCTTCGAGCCCTTTTTTACCACCAAGCGCGGCAAAGGTACAGGCCTGGGACTGAGCATTATACGGAACTATGTTCGCAGCCATGGCGGCGACATTCATGTGGAGAGCATTCCTGGCTTGGGCACTACCGTGCGCGTCACCTTGCCCATGCAGCAGGCAGGCAAGACCGTGCCGATTTGCGAGGAGGTGATCGCCTAGTCATGGCCTACTCCATCCTGATTGTGGACGACGAAGCCCTCACGCTGCGCACCATCGGTCGCGCACTTGACGGCGAAGGGTTCGAAGTATCTCTCGCGAACAACGGAGAGGAAGCGCTGAAAACTATCTCAGAGCAACAGCCCGATCTGGCTCTGGTCGATGTTGTGTTGCCCGGCATCGACGGAATCGAGGTATTGCGGCAAGCGAAGAAAACTTCTCCCGCGACGATCGTCATTATGATGAGCGCCTACCATCTGGTGGAGCGCGCTGTGGAGGCGATGAAGCTGGGCGCCTACGACTACCTGATAAAGCCCTTCCACATTTCCGACATGGTGAACACCGTGCGGCGCGCGACGGAACTGCTGGCGTTTCGCATCCGGGTGCACGACACCGTGGAGAACGCCAAGGGCCGCTACGATTTCGGACGGGTGGTGACGCGCAGCCCCGCCATGCGCGATGTCCTGGAGATGGCGCGCAGTGCGGCAGCGAGCGATCACACCACCATCCTGATCCAGGGCGAGAGCGGCACCGGCAAAGAAGTGCTGGCCAAAGCCATCCACTACAACAGTCCGCGAGCACAGGACCCGATGATCAGTCTGAACTGCGCTGCTCTGCCCGACACTTTGCTGGAAAGCGAACTGTTCGGCTACGAGCCTGGGGCTTTCACCGATGCCCACCGCCGCAAGGAAGGACTCATCGAGAAAGCTTCCGGCGGCACACTGTTTCTCGACGAGATCGGCAATACTTCCTTCAGCCTGCAAGCCAAGCTGTTGCGCGTGCTGGAAGAGGGCAATTTTCTGCGCCTGGGCGGAACAAAGTCAATCCAGGTCGACGTCCGCATCATCACCGCGACCAACAAAGTGCTGAAGGAAGCGGTCACCAAAGGCGAGTTTCGGGAAGACCTTTACTACCGGCTGAACGTCCTGCCGCTGTTTATCCCACCGCTTCGGGAACGCCACGAGGACATTCTGCCGCTGGCGCTCGACATCTTGCAGCACTTCAACAAGGAGCTAAAAAAGAACTTCGCCGGCTTCACCCCCGCAGCCGCAGAGTTGCTGCAGGAGTATCCTTGGCCCGGCAACATTCGCGAGCTGCGCAACGTAATCGAACGGACGATGATCCTGTCCCGAGAGAGCGAAATCGGCGAAGAAAACCTCCCGGAAGAGCTTCGAGACTTTCACGAGGAGCCAGCGCCCGTGGAGGTGCTGTCGTCCCTGGACGTTTCACCGACCGGCGATCAGTTCGTCAGTTTGAAGGAACTCGAAGATCGCTACATCTCGGAAGTGCTTAAAGCAACCGGGCAGAACAAGACTCACGCCGCACGCATTCTCGGCATCCATCCCACCTCGTTGCTGCGGCGGCTGAAGAAGAACGTACTCGTGTAGTCGATTTCGCACTACTGCAAAACGCGACGCCTCTCCTGCAAAACGCAGTACTGCAATCTTCTCCAAGCGGCATTAAGTGGCTAACTCCTTTAGCATCAGCGCTCCTTTCTGGGAAGCGATTTGCACGCCACGTGCACTGTCCAGTGTGGTGCGCGACGCTTAGTTCACGTCGTGGACAAAGTAAGGAGTAGCCCCATGTCAATCTTATTCGTCCTACTTACCTTTCTTCTGATCCTTACCGTCATGTACTTTCGCGGTCCGCAGGAGTCATCAGACACCCTGCAGGTGGCGCCCTCCAGGATGGTCCCGGCGCCAGTTAGGTTGCAGAGCGCCGACTTCGAAGTTCCGCAAGGGTACTGTTTCCATCCCGGGCACACTTGGATGCTCTCCGAAGGCCAGCAGGACGCTCGCGTGGGAATCGACGCCTTCGCCGGAAATCTGTTCGGCAAGATTGACGCTATCGAGATCGCCAGCCTCAACCGCTGGATCCGCCAGGGGCAGAAGCTCTGCACGGTAAAGCGCGAGGGCCAGAGCGCCGACCTGTTGTCGCCGGTGGAAGGCGTATTGGTTTCGGTGAACCATGAGGTGCTAAAGAATCCCAACCTGGCGGTCGAAGACCCATACCAGAACGGGTGGCTGTGCGTGATCAAAGCACCCGAACTGGCGATCAACGCCAAGAATCTTCTGCAGGGAATGGTCGTCGCGACTTGGATGCAGAACTGCGCCACCCGAGCCCGCATGATGTTGCAGCCGCTTACTCCTGCGCTGGCACAGGATGGCGGCCTGCCGGTCAAAGGCGTGTTTTTCCACCTTGATGCAAGAGTGCAGCGGCAACTGGCGAAGGAGTTCTTTCTGACCTAGCGCCAGAAAAGCCACGACCAAGAGAGGATGCCATGGCGACTAAGAAAGCAATGCTCATCGATATTAAGCGCTGCATCGGATGCCTGAGTTGCGAGACGGCATGCAAGCAACTCCACGGATTCAGCCCTGATCCTGAACCTACGCTCTCCGATACCGCATTTACCGTGGTTGAAACGCGGGGGGACAAGTTCGTCCGCAAGATCTGCATGCACTGCGACGACCCGGCTTGCGCCTCGGCGTGCCCCGTCGGTGCAATCAGCAAGTCGGCACCCGGCCCGGTGCTGTACAACGCCGACAAATGCATAGGGTGCCGCTACTGCATGCTGGCCTGCCCCTATTCGATACCGCGCTATCAGTGGACCAAGCTTGCGCCTTTCGTCAAGAAATGCGATCTGTGCTCGGAGCGAATCAAGATCGGAGGACAGCCGGCTTGCACCGAAGCCTGTCCTGTGCAGGCGAGCGTCTTTGGTAATCGCGACCAACTGATCGCCGAGGCCTGGCAGCGAATTCGCAGCGATTCGTCCTATCTGCCGCACATCTACGGTCTGGAAGAAGCGGGCGGAGGCAGTGTGTTCTTCGTCTCCGATGTCCCATTCGAAAAACTCGGATTCAAGCCTGCGCCGACCGGCAATCAGCCCATGCCGGCGCTCACCGCCAGCGCGCTCGGCGACTCGCCCAAAGTTGTAATCATGGGCGGCACGATTCTCTCTGCGTTGTACTGGGTCACACAGCGGCGTCGCGAAGTGACGCTAGCTGAAGCCGAAGAAAAAGCCGCCATCAGCAAGATGAAAGGCGAAAGGAGCTAACCCATGCTCGCGCGAATTAAATCGAAAATCACTCTGTGGCGCGTCATTACAGCAATCATATTTGCTACTGGAACCTATGCGACATACCTCCGCTTCTTCGTTGGCTTCCGGGCCAGCACAAATTTGAGCGATCAGATGCCCTGGGGCCTGTGGGTTGGGCTGGGTACACTATGTGGGATCGGCTTGTCGGCTGCAGGTTTCGGCATATCGGCTGCCGTCTACCTGCTGAACATGGAGCGCTACCGGCCCATCCTGCGCGCATCAATCCTGGTTTCATTCCTCGGCTACATGACTGTTTGCGTTGGCTATCTCTATGAAATCGGCCTGCCGTGGCGCTTCTGGCATCCCATCGTGATGTGGAACCACAGGTCTGTGCTGTTCGATGTGTGTGTCTGCATCATGACCTATACCACGGTGCTGACCTTCGAGTTCGCACCGGCGGTGATCGAGAAGCTCCCGTGGAAGCACTTCCGTGAGACCATCCTGCACTTCCATCACAAGATCCTGATTGGCGTTGTGATGGCGGGCGTGCTGCTGTCATCCATGCACCAGTCGTATCTCGGTGGCCTCTATCTCATCGCTCGCGGCAAGGTGCATCCACTGTGGTACTCGCAGTACATGCACGCGATGTTCTACCTCTCGGCGATTCCCGCCGGCCTGGCGCTCACCGTCATGGCCATCTACCTCAGCATGCGCTCGCTGAATGTGCGCGTGGATTTCAGCATCCTCAGCGATTGCGGACGCATGATCCAGTTGCTGCTCATTGTATTTGCCTTCTTCAAGGTGCTCGATCTGACGGCGAATCAGGCCTGGGGCTACGCTTTCCAGCGCACCAGCGAGGCAGGATACTTCTGGCTGGAGATGCTACTGTTGCTGGCGATTCCGATTTTCCTGCTGAGTTATCAGCGCGTGCGCTCTAACCCCGAGCGGTTGTACTGGGCCTGCGCGACGGTGGTCGCGGGATTCATGGTCAACCGGCTCAACGTGTCCATCAACGCGCTGCAGTCGGCGATGGGAACACACTACGTGCCTAAATGGACGGAGCTGGCCTCGAGCGTGCTGGTCATTGCCGCTGGGGTTATCGCGTTCCGCTACGCCGTGACCTATCTGGACATACTTCCCAAGCTGCCCAAGCGTCCCAGAGCGTTTGCCCGCTGGGTTTCGGATGGCGGACTGACGGCACAGGCATGAGCGAAGGACCGCTTCGCAGGAGGGGCCTCGCCGCTATCTGTTGAGTAGGGCATTCCGGAGTTACGGGCAGACCCAAAGTTATCGGGGCATGCGGTTTATAACGCAGAAGAAGAGCGCAACATCAGCCGTAAACGTCAGAGGTCGCGGGCCACCATGCCCCTCAAACTGTCATCTTGAGCGAAGTGAGGTCGCAGCCCCGACCGAACAGAGTCGAGGGATGCTCAGTTCTTGCCCTCGGCGACTTCCAGGTCAAGAGTTGCGCGTTCGCCGTTGATGAGGATTGTTGCCGAGTCGAGCAACTGTTGCCCGGTGCAGTCGTAGGAGGCGAAGCACCGCATCGTGCGAAACGGGAAATAGAACTCGACCGCCACCGGACTCGAGCCGTCGACAACATGAACCGCGCTGCTGAAGTCGATGCCATCGAAGTCGGGGTCTTGCGGAAAGTAGTTCAGCACCGGCCGTACCAGTCCCGCAACATGCTCATCAAAGGCGAGCGCCGCCAGTTTGTAGCGCGAACTTCCTGCAGCAGCATTCACCTGGGTTTTGATCGACAGCTGCAAGTACGCACCCTGACGAAATCCGACGAAGCCTGGCGCCGCATAAGGTAGGAAATGGGCCTCCCTGTCGAGATCTTTGGCCATTCGGGTAATGGCATCGTCGTTCTGGCGTTGCAGTTTGGCCAGCGACTCGGGAGTAAAAATACGGGCCGGAGCCGGCGCTTTCATCAGGTTCGGCGCTACCGAAGGCGTGCCCGGAACAGCAACGTTTGGTGAGATGCTGGCTACCTGTACGGTCTGGTTCTTCGACGCCGGTCGCGGAGCGTTGCTTTCCTTCCACTCCTCGGTGGGAGCGCCCTCCATCAGCCACAGTGAAAAAGGCTGGGCATTGAGATAGACCTTGGCTTCGAGGACCGCGGCCTGCCTCTGCTCATCCGTCTTGGCATCCACAAGTTTCTGTGCAGCAAGTACGGGGATGATCAGGGTGACGTTCTCGGCGTGTTCGGAGCTTATTCCCATTAACTTCTGGCGGACGTGATGCGACACCTCGATGGCAAATGCTGCGAACACCGTGTCATCGGGAAAGTGCGGCACTGCCGCCTGCAGTATGGGCATGAGAACGTCGTTGAAGGTCCGCTTCAATCGCTCGTAGCCGTCCATCCGCTCGGCCGAGTACGAGGCGTAATAGTTGCCCGTAATCTCCAACACATTCTGACCGTCGCGCGTATCGAAGCGGATGGAGCGCTGGTCCAACTGCTTTTGCTTGTCCAGATCGACGTCCAGGACACGGCTGAAGTAGAAGGGATAGGGAAACTTGTGCGCCTCAACCCTGGCGCCAATATCCATCAGGGCCTTGATGTACTGCTGTTGAAGATGCTGCGACCGGGGGTCGGGGATCTCCATCGGGGTCACAACCTGGGCGTTTAATGAGAGGAGTGCCCCAGGCAGAAACAGCAGTGTGGTGACAATTCTCAACAGCCTCATTGGCGGTACTCAATAGTTGCGCGCGTAAACCAATCCGGCGGCCTGATAGGGCGGGTCGGAAACTGCGCGAATATACGACACCAGCGCAGCTAGGTCGCTCTTGGAGAGAGTGTATCCCCAGGGCGGCATCTGCGGCGACTTGTTCAGTGCGGGACCGCCGTGGCTGATGATGGCGAGCAGGTCCTCATCGCTCATCTTGTTGAGCGTGTCGCCTTCGGTGAACGGATGTGGCTTCACCGAGAGATTGTCCATGTTCGAGACTCGCTGCGGCGTGGACTCCGGGTCATGGCAGCGGACACAATACAGCGCGTTGAGCTGGGCCCCTACCGTTTGCTGGTATCCCAGCGCGACCTCGTCAATCATAAGAGTGATGTTTTTCCCCGACGCATCCCGCGTGCGCGCCGTTATCTTGTACCGTCCCGCCTGCTGTCCGAGCGCGACGGCACTCGTGACCTGCCCGCTGGAGTCGGTCAGCGCTGCGGCGGGCGTAAAGCTTACGCCGGATGGCCCGCTGAAATACACAGCCGCCCCGGCGACGGCACTTCCCGAGGCATCGTTCACCTGGACGACGACTGGCTGATCCAGCAGCATGCCGGCATAACCGATCTGCTTCCCGCCGCCGGACTCGACGATCGCAGCTCCGGTCGCGGTGGCCTGCAGAGACCCAAGCTGCTTGCTCTTGCGTGAGCATCCAGCCACAAGTAGCGTGACTGCACAAACAGCGATGAGTGCAGGTTTCATTTCTTCGCCGCCTCCTGCGCGCCGCCAGACTTGAGCGACATCACGAACGCCGTCAACGAGCGCGCGTCGTCGTCGGTCATGTGCTGGTTGGGCTCGATGGTCCCAGGACGCAGCGCCTGGGGGTCCTTCAGCCAGTGATAAACCCAGGCTGCGTTGAACCGCTTCCCTGCCGCCGCCAGCGCCGGGCCAATGTAGCCTTTGTCAGTCTTATAGTCGGCGATGTGACAGGACTGGCAGGCAAACTTGGAATAAAAGAGCTGCCGGCCCTGTTCAACCTGCGCAGGAGTGGACTGTGACACCGGCAGCGAATCGCGGTCGAACTCCGGCGTCTGATACACGGTCATCATGTAGTCAGAGAGAGTGTTGATCTCGGAATCGGTCAAGTTGAACTTCGGCATTCGCCGGATCAGCGCGGGCCGCAGAGTCTCCGGGTTCTTCAGGAACTGCGTCAGCCATTCACGCTGGACCGCTGTTCCCTCCCAGGTGAGGTCGGGAGCCATGTCTCCGCCGTGGCCGTTGATCATATGACAGGTTAGGCAACGCAGGTCGCGCATAAGCTGTCCGGCGTGCCCCGCTGGCTCGTACTTTGTCTGCTGAACGGAGGCAATCCTCATCGTGGGCGGCTGGGTCTGCGCTCGGTCAGTCTGTGCCAGTAGCGCTGTGGTGATGGCATCGATCTGCTGCGGCGTGAGGTTGAACTGCGGCATCTTCAGCGACGGCCCGAAAGAACGCGGATTGCGTACCTTCGCAGCCACATAGCCGGGCAGGCTGCGTTCGACTCCTTCAACGAACAACAGTTGTGACAATGGCTTGCTGCCTATTCGGCTCAGCTCAGGCGCGAAGTTTTCGGGCTTCTTGATGCCATTGATTTCGTGACAGCTAGCACAACCGTTCTCCACCACCAGCCGTTTGCCGTGTTCGATCTGCTCCGGCGTGGCAGCGTCGAGATGCACGTTGGCAACGAAGTCCGGCTCCGTCTTCGACTCCAGGAAGCCGGCCAGCGTGGCCACTTGCTTCGCGTCGAAGCGGTAGTGCGGCATCATGGTCCCTGGATCGTAGTGGTTGGGGTTCGCCACCCAATCCTGCAGCCATTCAGGTTTCGCCTTGGTACCGATGCCCGTCAGTTCAGGCCCAACGTTACCTCCGACCATCATTCCGGCAGCGTTCTGCATGGCATGACATGATGCGCAAAAAGATTGACCGTAGAGCGTAGTACCTGCCGCTGGATCTACTGTTGCGTTCGTCTCGGCCTTCAGCGGCTGGATGGGCGGCTGGAGCGGCGTACTCTGCGCGAGAACGAACGCCGAGATGTCGCGCGCATCTGCATCGCTCAGATGATAGTTCGGCATGGTTGCCGTACTGGCGTAGGCTTGCGGATCTTTGATCCAGGCGTAGATCCACTCGCGGGTGGTCTTGTCGGCAATATGCTTCAGCGAAGGCGGATCGTCGTCCGGAACGATGTATGTGCCATCGGGCCGCTTTATGGTGTGGCAGTGGGTGCAGCCGTAACTGATAATGAGCTGTCGTCCCAGGTTGAGGAACGGCGTTCCAGTTTGGTTCTCCAAATGGCATTGTCCGCAACCGGCCTCAATGTACTTCGCCGGTAGCAGGGGCTGTTCCCACTGTTCGGTACTGCTATGCGCTTCTTCCACGGTGGTCGCAGCTCCCTGTCCGCGATGGCAGACAGTGCAGCCGAACTCAGTCAACGAGTGCGGAATCACCGGATGCTTTCGGAATGCGACCGAGCTGACATCCGCTAGACTGGCTTCCTTCAGGCCAAGATGGCAGGTGGTGCAACGGTCTGTGACCTGCTGCTCGGGCATCCAGATCTGCTGGATGCCGCCCTGAAAGTGCCGTTCCAGCGTGACCGCGTCGGCGCGTCCACGAATAAGATGCAAATATTGCTTCTGATAATGGCGCCACTGGCTGAAATGGTTCTTGGCCGGTGCGATGGCCAGCAGCAAAAGCAAAATGACGCTTGCCGAGCCGAAGGCGCGAGCGCTGTCGCTGAAGAAGAATCGCCACAGTGATCTGAGTCTGTCCTTCATCAGTAGCTACCCCGCCACGGCAACACCCACGACCATCCCGGACCGCGGAAGAAAGTTCCGATGGCGGTGAGCACGATCAATTCGAACAAGAACCATGTCATGATCCAGAACGAGAGCGGTTTCTTGACCAGCCAACGGCGAAACCCTTGCGCCGTCTGTGGATCGGTTTGCGCCGCCAGAAACATGAATGCCGCGACGATGACGGTGGGAACGAGTGCGACCCAGACGTCAAAGACCGACAGGAAAATACAAAAGACTACGACAACAATGCCGAAGATCCGCAAGCGCCTTGCCTTGTCGCGCAACCACAGTCCTTCGGCTTCGACGTTGATGTTGAAGTAAGGGATGATGATCAGCGCCATCACCACCAGACCCGGTATGAGAACACCAGCCACGACCGGCGGGAAGTAGTGCAGCAATTCCTGCAAGCCGAGGAAGTACCAGGGCGCCTTCGCCGGATTCGGCGTGTGCATGGGATCGGCGAGCCCTTCCAGCGGCGCGTCCCACAGCAGCGAAGTCACGACCAATGCAATCGCAAGAACTTCGATAGCGACTACGGCGCGGAAGAAGACTTCGGGGTAGGTCATCACCCGATCTTCATCCTTCACGCGCACCTGCGGCGACGTGCGCTTGGTGATGAAGGCTATCCGTCGGGGCGTCCTGCGCGCATCCGAGTCCACGACGGCAACAAAATCCTTTGGATCGCTCATTTCGCACTCCCTTCCGCGGGAGATTCGCCAGGATAGATTCCGCCGTCTTTGCGGATACGCCAGAAATGGATAGCAATGAACAGGATCGCCGCCAGCGGCAGAATCACGCAGTGCAGCACATAAAAACGGAGCAGCGCATTGGCGTTGACCGCAGTACCTCCGAGCAGCAGGAAGCGGATCTTGCTACCCATCAGCGGCACGGCTGAGGCGATGTTGCTGCCGACCGTCACCGCCCAGAAGGCCAGTTGGTCCCATGGCAGCAGGTAGCCCGTATAGCTCAGGAGCAGCGTCACCAGAAGCAGCACGACGCCAATGACCCAGTTGAATTCGCGTGGCGTCCGATACGCGCCGCGATAGAACACCTTGAACATGTGCGCGAACACCAGGAAAACCATGGCGTGCGCCGACCAGCGATGCAGGTTGCGCAGAAAGACGCCTGACGAGACCACGAACTGCAGGTCCTTCATGTCGGCGTAAGCCTGCGGCACCGAGGGGTGGTAATACAGCATCAGCAGGATGCCGGTGATCACGAGAATGAGGAACGTCCCGAAGGTCAGCGCGCCCAGATACCATGTCGCACTGAACTCCAGGGTGCGCTTCCGCGCCTTGATCGAGAACAGGTGCAGGAAGACGTTCTGCTGTACGAATAACGACCGGTGCAGGTTGCTGTCGCCCGTGCCGCTGCGGAATATGGAGCGCCATACGCGGTTCTCACGAACCTGGTCGACGAGGTGATCGATGGTCTTCGCCATGGCTACACCCTCACTAGTTGCTTGATCGCGATGGCGTTGGAGCGGTCAACCATCAAGTTGCCATCGTCGCTCAGCCACATGCGCAGCCAGGGGAGCGGCCTTGGCGCCGGGCCTTCGATCTTCACGCCGTCCTTGTTGAACTTGCTGCCGTGACAGGGACAGGCAATGATGCCGAGGTCCGGCTTATAGGCAGTCAGGCAGCCCAGGTGGGTGCAGATTGCCGAGAGCGCGAAAAAACCCTCTGCCGTTCGCACCACGTAGATCGCCGTCTGCGGATCGAGAGTAACCGAGTCAGGAGCATAGTGGTCAGGTTTTCCGGCATCAACAATCGGTGACGGTTCGTAGAGGACGTTAGGCGAGAGAAACTCATATCCGAACGCCGCCGTTCCTACCGCAGCAACTGCAATTGAACCGACACCCATCTTGACGAAAAACCGTCGCCGGCTCATCTCCTCCGGACTATCGGGCGAAGCCGTTGGTTTTGGTTCTTCAGACATAAATCCTCAGTGTCATCATTTCGAAGTTGCCGCTACCGGAGCCGGCTTGGGCCCATCAAAACTCTGAATGGTGATGAGCCCTGTCGGCTCGGATGCCACGAAGTGGTAAGCCTCCATGGTGATCGTACTTGCGGGACAGCGCAGCGCGCACAGACCGCAGCGAATGCAGCGGGTCTCGTCTTTTAACATCGCAGTTCCGGTAATGCTGCCTAATTCCGCAGGCTGAATGTTTTCCAACTCGAAGCTGAACAACTCGGGGTGGTCCGAGATGGCATCGATGGCGTTCGGCTCAAACTGAATACGGTCCAGCGGGACCAATTCCAGACAATTCTCGGGACAGACATCCACGCAAGCGCCGCAGAGCACGCAATCGGTGCCGTCCTGCTCGCTGCCTTCAAGAATGGTGTTGACGTAGCACTTCAGGCAGCGCTGCGCCTCGGCTACCGCTTCCCGCTCGGTGTAGCAAAGCTCGACCTCGGTCATGCCGGTCCGTCGGTCGAGCGGCAGCATTGGAATGGCCTGGCGGTGGATGTTCATGTAATCCGCTGCCATTTGCCAGCGGTCGAGCACCTGCACTTCAATCTGCGGTTCTGGATGCTTGCTGCCGCGAAGGTATTCATCAATGCCCACAGCCGCGCGCTTTCCGTCGCCGACGCTGTCGATGATGAGACGCGGTCCGAATGCGCAGTCGCCTCCGGCGAACACTCCGGGAGCTGATGTCATTAAAGTGTCGCGATTTACGTTGACCAGGCCACGAGCCGAGACCTGCACGCCATCCTCAGGCCGCAGAAATTCGAGGTTGGGAGCCTGACCGATCGAAAGAATGATGGTGTCACACTCAAACTGGGTTTCGCTGTTGTCGTAGAACGCGGGACTGAATCGGTGGTTCTCGTCGAAGACATATTTCGTCTTCAGGCATTCCAGGCCGACGACTCTGCCGTCGCGTCCGAGTACCCGCTTCGGCCCGAAACCTGGATGCATGATGATGCCTTCGGTCTCCGCCTCTTCGATTTCCTCCAACGCGGCAGGCATTTCGTGGCGTTGCTCCAGGCAGACCAGGCCGACTTCGCGAGCTCCCATGCGCAGTGCCGACAGCGAGATGTCCATCATTTCGTGAGCAGCGACGGCCTGCACGTTCTCTTCCGATGGAGTGATCTCACCCGGCGCATCATGCTGGCGCAGAACCTCACGCGCGGCCGAGCGCGCGACGTCCATGGCGACGTTGCCGCCGCCGATAACGATGACTTTCTTCCCGATGGTGAACTTGTAGCCGAGATTGACGTTGAGCAGAAACTCGATGCCGCGATGCACGCCATCGAGGTCAACGCCCGGAATGGAGAGATCGCGACTGCGGTGCGCGCCAACTGCAATCAGCACCGCGTCGAAGCCTTGATGCCTAAGCTCGCTGATGGTGAAGTCGCGACCTGCGGCGGCGTTAAGGCGCAGCGTGATGTCGCCAGTCTCGAGGATTTCGCGCACCTGCGCCTCTACCACATTTCGCGGCAGACGATACTCCGGGATTCCAAGGTAGAGCATTCCGCCGGCGACTGGCGACGCCTCGAAGATTGTGACCGAGTATCCCATCACCGCCAGGTCGTGTGCGGCCGACAGACCAACCGGACCTCCGCCGATCACGGCAACCTTGTAAGGGAGTTCCTCGACTGGATGCGTACTGGGGGCCACCGGATGACGCGACTCGGGACCGTGGCGCTCAGTCAGGAAGCGCTTCAAAGCGCGAATGGAAATTGGACGATCGATTTCGCCACGCCGGCATGCGGTTTCGCATGGGTGCGCACAGACGCGTCCGCAGATGCTGGCCATCGGGTTGGGATCGCGGGCAAATCGGTACGCTTCTTCAAAACGGCCCTCGGCGATCAGCGAGACATAGCGGCCCGCATTGGTATGCGCGGGGCATGCCATCATGCACGGGAAATTGGTGTTCAACCATTCCCGGTCGACCTTCTTGTTGGCGAAACGAAGTAACATCAGCCCTATCTGGAGACGACGTGCGCGCCGCTGTGACTGGAAGAAGGGCGGGGCGCTCCCCGCCCTCAGTACCTTCTATTTCGAGAGGGTGAAATCGGCTTTGCCCGTGCCGGCAACGTCAACCGGCTTGGTCTGCGGTTTCATGCCTTCATGCCAGGCGACCACGTTGTATTTGCCATCGGGAACGTTCTCGATTTTGTAGTTCCCGCTGGCGTCCGTCTCGGCGAAGTATGGCGTTGGGCTGACAATGATGTAGCCCGCCATTTCCGGGTGAACGTTGCAAAGCAGCGACACCACGCCGGGGTTATCGAACTTGAAAGCCTTCTTCTCTCCCTTGGGCCAGGTGCCGAGATTGTGGGTAAGTTTCTTATTGCCGCTGATGGAGGGCCAGAAGACGTTGTGCTGGACGGTGTCGCTGTTCAGGAACTCGACCGTTGTCCCCACCTGAATGACCATAACGTGGGGGCTAAACATCAAGCCCTTCTGGTCCATGACCGGCAGCTGTGATGGCGCCGGAAATGTCTTGCCCTGGATGGTGTCCACGTAAACGACTGACTTGCCAGGCGACACCTTGCCTTCGATTGTGCCGGCAACCGCCGTGGCTGCAACAGCGGCAATCAGCAGAAGCGTGAATAGAAAACTGCGCGTCATGAGTGTTCCTTTCGTAGTTTGAGGTTCTCAAGTTGAAACCGTTAATACACGAATTCTAGACCCGCGACTGCCGTATTGGTATGGAATGGATTCAGTGCGACCGGCAACCCTGTCAGCGGATTGGTGGCAATCACAACTGATTGCGACGGACGGAACTGATACTCAAACGATGCTTTGATGTTGGCGTGAATCAGGAACTGCACTCCGGGCGTCACGCGGTTGCGAGTTGACCGAAATGGTCCGTTGAACGGAGCGCCAGTGAAGCCGGAGCCGTCGTCATTCCTTTGCAGTCCATTGATGCGATCGGAGGTCGAGTTCACGGCATCGTAGCGGATCATTACGTACATCCACGGATACGCCAGCCATTCTGCGTCTACGAAACCGCCGCTGAAGGTCGCTGGAGTGCTGCGAATGAAGCCCACTGGCACGGCAGTGCTCAAGTTTTGTAAGGGGATGAGATTGCCGCTGGCATCGATCGGCAGCAGGTTCATGTCGTGCCCGTACATGTACAGGGCGTTGAACTGCAGGCAGCAGCGATAGTTGAAGGTCATGTTGCCGCCGACACGGTAGAACGGTTCACGCGCGGTAATGACTGTCTGTGTGCCATCGGCCGCCTGGCTCAGCAAGCGTTGTACCGAGCGTCCGTAGAAATAGTAAGTGCCGAGATTCAGATAGGTGTGGTCGCGCGGTCCGCTCGGCCCGGCGGCTTGAATCGCAGTGCGGCTTTCCTTGTTGCGCTCCAAATTGAAACGGTATTGGAATTGGGCGTAGATGTCCTTGAAGTTCGCATCCGAGGCCACGCCGAGCCCTCCATTGTTGCTGCCCGTCGCTTGCGGCACATACGGACTGCCGGGATTCGCGTCCTGCCCGACTCCACTGGTGTTTTGGTCGATGAAGGCGATTGAGTACTGATAGCCGCCCGTATGCAGCCCGCCGCTTAACTCAATACCCTTTCCCGCATCCGCCATGGTGAATTGGTTATTCACGAACTGCTGCAGCGGAATCATCGAGTTCATGGCGCCAATATTAGCTTGCGAATAAATGTCGTAGGGACTGATCCAAATGCTCCGGGCCTGTGTGAAAGGTAGCTCCAGTTCGAACTGGCCGACTCGAAGGTTAAGAGAGTTCTTCGGCAACTTTAGCAGGCGGCCGATGTTGACGAACTTGAGATAACCATCGCCCAGGCCGCCGTTGCTGTTCGCCCCGGCAACACTTATGTCGTCATCCACCCAGAACGCAATATCGCTTCCGAAGTTGCCTGCGGTGAAAATGCTGAATAGCCCAGTCTCGAAATCCGTCGTCGGCACAAACGGCGGCAACGTTCCCGCCGGTGTCAGTGACGCAAACTTGCCGCTGCTGGTGCCGGTGTATTGGAAGTAGTTGTTCATCCGCAGACCGATCGGAGGAATACCAGGTATCGTTCCCGGCCAGATGGCCTTAGGCCAAAGTTCCGCATTGGCTGGTGCCCCTAGCATGACCGGAGGAATCTTGATCATCGACTCGTCGTCTTTCGGGAACTTGAAGCCCGCGTCCTTGAATGCTTTCCCGAAGTCATTCAGCTTGGGGAAGTCGATATGGCACGTGCTGCAACTTGTGCCGTACATGCGTGAAAACGCAGGAATGGCAAGGCTCCGGTGCGCTGAAAAGACCAAAAGAACCAGAGCGAGGAGCGGTAGAGATCTCTTACCAGTACGAAACGGCTTCCCACGCATACCGAACTCCTTTGTGGGTGGCGAAGCAACGAGAGATGGAGTACCTCGGTCCCACATCTGATTTGGCTGATGGAACGGAAGTATTTCGTCTGCGCGAACTGTTTGGCAGTGATGCAGGTCACAACGCTCTGTGATGCAGAGGTACGGCGCTGGAGTTCCCACCCGCGCCTCCAGCAAGTCCTTAGGTGTTCTGAGATACGGACAGCTACGGTTGCGGCATGTTGTGCGAGCCAAGAGTTGTGTCACTCATCCCGCCATGATTTACTAATCCAGTTTGTTCTGAGGAGGGAGCTTGATTCGCAGACTGATGTTGATTTCCGCTGCGGCGGTTTTAACTGTGCCGTGCTTCGCGCAAGCGCCGGCTGCCGACAAGAGTTGGATCGCGGTCAGCAATGGTTACGCCAACATGCTGATCGAAGTCGTCTTCAAGTACCATCCCGAGGCGGGAACGCAGCAGGGCCTGAGCCAGTACGACAACAAGGTCTCGCAGCTGACGCTGGCCAATGAAGACCAGGAACGGAAAGAAACCGAGGCGGTTCTGGCCAAGCTGAAGAGCGCGGCCGCGGAGAAGCAGCAGCCGAACGTCGCCGAAGACCTGCAGATCATGATGCGCAGGGTCAACCTCAACTTCAAGCGCCAGGACTTTCAGCGTGCGAACGAAGTTCCGTTCTACAACGCGAGCCAGATCGTCTTCAGCGGAGTGCAGGTTTTGCTCGACGAGCAGACGCCTTCTGAGCGCCGGCCGGCCGCGGTGGTCCGCATCCGTGAATACGCCGGGCTTGAGCCTGGCTACACCGCGCTCACCGAGATACTGAAGCAGCGCGTCACCGAGCAGATGGCCAAACCAGGCGTGATCTATCCCGCGAAGGTTGAGATCGAAACCGAGATGGCGCGCAATTCCAACTATCTCGACGGAATTGCCGCGCTCATGCAGAAGTACAAACTGACCGGATGGGAAGAGCCGTTTGCCAAGCTGAGAACGCAACTCACCGGCTATGACGCGTGGGTGCGATCGACGGTGCTGCCCAAGGCGCGAAACGATTTTCGTCTTCCGCCGCAGCACTACGCGCTCGACATGGAAAGCTATGGGATCGACATTCCACCCGAGCAGCTTGCCGCCATGGCGCACCAGGCTTTCATCGAGATCCAGGGTGAGATGAAGTCCATTGCCGCGCGTATTGCGAAACGCCGCAATCTGCCCTCGCTCGATTATCGCGTGGTGATGCGCGACTTGAAGAAGGAGCAATTGGTTGGCGATGCCATCTTGCCGTTCTATCAGCAACGTTTGAAGCAGATCGAGAAGATCATCGAGGAGCAGCAGATCGTATCGCTGCCCGATCGCCCGGCGCGCATCCGCATCGCCACCGCGGCCGAGACGGCGCAGCAACCCGCGCCGCACATGGTGCCGCCACCGTTTATCCACAACACCGGACAGAAGGGCGAGTTTGTTCTGCCGTTGAATATTCCGGCGGGACCGGGCCAAACCGCGGTTGAGAAGTACGATGACTTCACCTTCGACGCGGCCGCCTGGACGCTGACGGCACACGAGGCGCGGCCGGGACACGAGCTGCAATTCGATTCCATGCTGGAGCATGGAGTTTCCCTGGCGCGCGTTCGCTACGCCTTCAACAGCACCAACGTCGAAGGCTGGGGACTGTATTCGGAATATCTCATCAAGCCATACATGCCGCTGGAAGGCCAGTTGGTCTCGCTGGACTACAGGCTGCATCGCGCTGCGCGCGCGTTCCTCGATCCGGAGTTGCAGGCAGGGAAGATCACGACTGCGGATGCCTTTCGCGTGCTGGAGCAGGACGTTGTTCTATCGCATGCTATGGCCGAGCAGGAGGTCGAACGTTACACCTATCGAGCGCCGGGTCAGGCCAACAGTTACTTCTACGGATACACCAAGTTGATCGCGTTGCGCGAGGAGACGGAGAAGGCGCTGGGAGCCAGGTTCAACCAGAAGAAGTTTCACGACTTCATTTTGGCGCAGGGCCTGCTTCCGCCGGACATGATGCGCAAAGCGGTGA
>Ga0074045_10002115_pt1 | contig 18625 bp, 10 predicted proteins | sample BogForMeECP23OM2_FD_94442 | JGI IMG/M metagenome (GOLD analysis project Ga0074045, IMG submission 94442) | Bog forest soil microbial communities from Calvert Island, British Columbia, Canada - Bog Forest MetaG ECP23OM2 | ecosystem: Environmental > Terrestrial > Soil > Wetlands ...
AGAGTTGATTGGACGGCTCGGATCGAACGGAGTCTATGAGGCCTTTGAGGTTGGAAAGAGCACTACCTATACCGCGCCGGTTGCAGAACGGCTTTTTCTGGGGATCAATCAAAGCATGCGCGACGCTTCGGAGGCGGAGGGCAGTTTTCGGGTCACGATCGAAGTATTAGAGCAGGGCTCCGATGCCGCCGTCGGCGGTCCCGTGGAGAGCTCAATCCCGGAGATAACCTCAGCGTTGCTCGAATCGCTCCCAAGGCGCGTCTCCGACCAGAACCACGATCCAGGCGACATGGTGAACATCCTTCTTGTCGGCAGCGAAGATGAGGTCGTGAAAACGTTCACCAGCGCGGGCTGGGTCCAGGTGGATAAGTCGGTGGGAAGCACGTTGAAGGAAGGGCTCCTGGATACGTTCCAGAAGAAAGATTATCTGACCATGCCGATGAGCATTCTTTATCTGTTCGATCGCCCACAGGATTACGGGTTTGCGCACGCCGAACCTGTGCGCGTGGTCATGTCGCGCAATCACCTGCGGGTGTGGAAGTCGCCCCACGAAGTGCAGGGACGCCCGCTGTGGTGCGTGGCGGCGACGCACGATATCGGATTCGAGCGCGACCAAAGAAACAATGGGCTCACGCACAAGATCGATCCGGCAATTGACGGCGAGCGGGAATACGTAAACCAGACGCTGTCTGGGACGGGGTTGGTTGCGACGCGCGCGCATATCTCACCGGCGCAGCCGCTGACGACCGCCAAAACGGCCACCGGCGGGGAGTTTCATTCCGATGGCAAGATTCTGGTGCTGGTGTTGAAGAAGGGCGAAGCGGGAAAGTGAAATGTCTTAAGGAATCGGGTGTGAGGGCTGGGTCGCGGCCCGATTCCCTTTGTCGAAAACTCCCCCGTGGCGCTCACGGGAGTTGCGCTCGAAACGCTGGCAGTCGGGAGCGCACAATGAGCTGCCCAACTACGCTCAGCTACAGGTTGGTCCAGACAAAACGGGCTTTCTTAACCTGTTCGTGCTGCTTCCGGAGTTCTCGCGCAGCATCGCCCAAAGATATTTGCGCTGCCTGCGGAAAGTCCGATGCTGGTCTATCGCCCTGGGCCAAAGTGTACCCGCCTCCGCCAACCACGCTTTGCCCGGACGGGATTTCCGCATAGGAGGCGTGGGCCGGATGATCGGGAGAACGGTAGGGGTTGGCCTGGGAATTGATGTAGCCATACTGGCCGAAAGCGGCGGTGGTTAACAACAGACAGAACACGAGAAGAGTGATTTTCATGGCAGGGTCTCCCACTGGAGAAAGCGAGGGAGCATCGGCGGTCAAGCCGCGGATGTGACCTCCTCCACACTGAAGAGAAGCAAGCCCGGTACCAAACTTACAGAGGCTAAGTGTCAGATTCGACGAACGCACGACAGCTGCTGAGCAACTCTTTGCACAATTGTGGAGTCTGCCGGGAGGGCCAAATCCGTGGGCGGCGGTGAACGGTGTAAAATGCGCTTTCCTGCAGTGTTGCTGACCAAATGCCGGGCTTCTGCCCGTTCTAGATCCACAGGCAACAAGGCTGCTTTGGACATTACTATGGGGGTGAATATGAAAAGAACTATTTGGGTCTCCTTCATTCTTCTCGCAATCGCGGCAGGGGCGACGAGTGCAACGGGCGCAGATTATAAGGTCACCAAAACCTGGAAACTGGGGGGCGAAGGCGGATGGGATTACCTGACCGCGGATGGCGAAGGCCGGCTGTTCATCTCGCGCGGCACGCGCGTCATGGTGGTGGACACTAGGTCGGGCAAGCAGATGGGCGAGATTCCGGATACGCCGGGCGTCCATGGTATTGCGCTCGCCCCGGACCTTGGGCGTGGATTCACCAGCAATGGCCGCGAAGACACGGTAAGCGTATTCGATCTGAAGTCGCTCAAGGTGGAAAAGAAAATCAAAGTCGGCAGCGGGCCGGACGCCATTCTTTACGATCCGTTTTCCAAGCGGGTTTTCACCTTCAACGGGCGCGGCCAAGACACAACCGCCGTGGATGCCTCCAAGGGCGAGGTTGTAGGCAAACTCGAACTCGGCGGCAAGCCCGAGTTCGCTGCGACCGACGAAAAAGGCACGATCTTCGTTAACATCGAGGACAAGTCGGAGCTCGTCGCTTTCGATGCGCAGAAGCTGACTGTGAAAGCGCGTTGGAAATTGACCGGTTGCGAGGAGCCGACCGGCCTCGCGATCGACCGCAAGAACCGCCGTCTGTTTGCCGGATGCGGCGGCAACAAAAAAATGGCAATCGTCGACGCCGACAGCGGCAAGGTGCTTGCAACTCCCGTGATCGGCGAGGGCTGCGATGCCACCGCCTTTGACGCCGATTGGGGCCTGGCATTTGCGTCTGCGGGCGACGGCACCATCACCGTGATTCGCGAAGATGCTCCCGACAAGTTTAGCGTGGCGCAAACCCTTACGACACAAAAGGGAGCTCGGACCATGGCGCTTGACCCGAAAACGCACCAGCTCTTCACGGTTACGGCAAACGTAACGGGCACACGCGAAAACAGGAAGATAGAGTCGGATTCCTTCGTAGTGCTGGTAGCGGAAGGGAGTCGCTAGATCCAAACGCATGAAGCTTGCAGGCTTACTTTTGTTGATCGCAGGATGGGGCATTGCAGTTTTCGCGGTCGGGCTGTTGCCTTCGGTCGGAGCGCGCTCGGCGTTTGTGCTGGCGGGGCTGGCAACCGAATTGCTTGCCTTTGCTTTGCTGGTTCGCGCTCACGTTGTCCTTGATGAAGAAAGAGAGCGGCCGTGAATGTGCCTCTTTCAGAAACCTCAGCGGCCTTCTGTTTTCTTCTGATTCTGCTCGTCCCGCTCGCGGGTGCCGGGCTTGCGCTTATCAACTCAGGGTTGGGCCGTTCGCGCAGCGCCGCCCATGCCATGCTCGCATCTTTGTGCGTGGTGTCGGTTTCCGCGATCGTTTATTTGATCGTTGGATTCTCGTGGCAAGGCGCCGCGGGCGGTCCTGCCCACGAATTTGTGGTTGGCGCTAAGGCCTGGAACTGGATCGGCGCCGAACCATTGTTCTTGCGCGGGCTGCCGCTTGATTTCTCTCCCTTATCGCTCATCTTCCTTCTGCAAATGTTCAGCGTGGGCTCGGCGGCTCTGATTCCTCTAAGCTCAGGCGGCGATCGCTGGCGGTTGGGAGCGATGTGTGCGTCAACCGCGTTGTTGGCGGGCTGGACGTATCCGCTGTTTGCGCACTGGGTGTGGGGCGGAGGATGGCTGGCACAGCTCGGCGCCAACTACGGACTCGGCCGCGGCTTCGTGGATGCCGGCGGCTCGAGCACAATCCAGGCCGTTGGCGGTCTTACGGCATTATCCATTACTTGGATACTCGGTCCACGGCGAGGAAAATTTTCCGCCGAGGGAATCCCGGTTGCCCTCCCCGGGCATAACGTCGTTCTGGTTCTACTCGGATGTGCGCTCGCCTGGATGGGATGGATGGCCCTCAACTCCGCGGGCGCGATTTTGTTCGCGGGATCCGGGCTCGCACGCTGCGTTCTGGTCGCTGTCAACACGACTTTGGCTGCGGCGGCTTCAGGATTAGCGACGGTCGTGGTTACGCGAATCCGTTTCGGCCGGCCCGACGCATCGTTGAGCGCCAACGGATGGATCGCTGGCCTGGTCGCGAGCAGCGCGGCCGCTCCTTTCCTCAAACCTGCCGCGGCAATCGTTGTAGGAGGAGTTGCCGGCATTCTGGTTCCCTTGGTCGCTGATGCCCTCGAGTTCCGGCTCGTCGTCGACGATCCCGGTGGTGCCATTTCCGTACACGCTGTCGCTGGGCTTTGGGGCGTACTTTCCGTGGCGTTGCTTTCCGATGCCGCAGGCGGCACAAATGGTCAATGGCTGGCACAGATCATGGGAATTGCCACTCTGCTGGGCTTTGTGCTGCCGCTAACCTACGGATTGAACTGGCTGCTCAACCGCATCCACCACCAACGGGTGGAGCGCGAAGGCGAACTGCAGGGGATGGATTTATTCGAGCTAGGCGGCGGGGCATATCCGGAGTTCGAGATCCACGGCGATGAATTCCTGCAGCATTGAGAGCATGGCAGTGGTGGCTCCATCTCGATAAGCCGGTTTCTGTATCCCGAGGACGAAGCGCTGACGCAGTCTGGCCTTACGTCCGCATCGCCAGCAATCCGAATCAAAAGACGTGACTTGTGTAATGAAAGTGCGCCTGTCCTGCGCTGGTTCCGGTCCCCGCTAACTCTATAATTCCGCTGTGACAAGACCATCCAGGGGCGGCGAGGTCATCCTTATTGTTTTCGGCATGGTTTTTGCAGCCGCTGGAATCTTCTTCGCCAGCGCTGTTCTGTTCGGAGATCCCAGCCACGTTCAGGGGAATCGCTGGGCGGGAGCAATCGTTTCGACGGTTTTTATTCTTGTCGGGGGCGGGATTGTCTACGGCGCAATTTACGCGAACCGCACATTAAAGGAGCAAGCGGCCGCCGAGCAGGCCAATCCCGAATCACCCTGGCTCTGGCGAAAGGACTGGGCGGTTCGCCGGGCCGAGAGCAAGAACCGCAACAGTAGTGTCGCCCTTTGGATAGCGGCGATTTTCGCAAATGGGATTGCGTTCACGGTCGCAGTTGGGGTCGTGCCGGATCTCTGGCGCGCAGGCGACCGCAAGGCCCTCGTCCCGCTTATGTTCTGCGCCGCTGGCCTTATCCTAGCCGGCGTGGCGATGCGGGCCAGCATCCGGCGGCAACGTTTTGGCCAAACCTATTTTGAGTTCGCCTCGCTGCCCTTCTCTCCCGGAGGGTCACTGAAGGGCATGATTCATTTGCGCTTTGACACCGAGGCCAGACACGGCATCGATCTGAGCCTTAGCTGCGTCCGCCAGACCATGGTTGGTTCGGGCAAGGATCGCCACGTCAACGAGACCGTCCTTTGGCAAGCGGATAAGAATGTGCCGCAACAATCGCTCATGCCCGGACCCATGGGCGATGCCACGATCCCCGTGGACTTCACCATACCGAGCGACGCCTACGAGTCGAATCAGGACCAACCCGACGACAAGGTCCTGTGGGTCTTGCATGCGCAGGCGGACGTGCCGGGCGTGAATTATTCGGACGATTTTGAAGTGCCAGTTTTTCGGCTGACGTCATCGCCGGCCTCGGCCGCAGTGCCAACGGCTTCTTTCCTGGGCGATGCACAGAGTGCAGCCGCTGCGCCTGGCTTCCAATCCGACCCCTCCGACGTGCCCGCGCCATCGAATCCGAAGGTTGTCGTTACGGCCGGGATGAACGGCGGCACCGAATTCTACTTTCCGCCTTTTCGCAACCCGGGGCGGGTTCTGGTTTTCTTCGTATTCACTGCGGTGTGGACGGCAATCATCTACCTCATTAGGCACTACCAGGGTCCGTGGATCTTTGCTGCGGTGTTCGGTTTTTTTGACATCTTCCTCATTTACGGGTTGATTCATGCGGTATTGGGTTCATGCCGCATCGAGGTGGGCAACGGCAAGATCGTCTACCGGCGGGGCCTGCTGGGGATCGGGGCAACTCACGAAGTTCCTTTCTCCGACATTACGCAGATTCTGACGGTGACGTCTGCACAACAAAAAGGCACACCGGCCTCTTACTCTCTTTTGCTCTATACCAAGAACGGTGACAAGCTGACGGTTGCCGATGCGATCAATAACCGTCAGGAGGCGCGTTGGGTCGCGGCCCAACTGGAGAAGTTCGCCGGCCTCAAACTGGACACGCACGTCGCGGTGCAAGCCGGTTTCGGCCCCTCCGGTCCGCCGCCGCAACGGGGACAAGCATCATCGGCATCGTCGACGGCTTTTCGCCGCAATGGTCCGGTAGCAACCGCGGTCGGGCTTGCGTTCTTTGTCGCTTGGATGGGCTTCATCGGCTTCCAGTTCTTCTCTCACGTTCACGCACAACCCAAGCGCGTTCCGAAGGCCGTCGCAACCGCCAGATCTCCTCTGCGGCAGGTTACCTACTCGCCGCTCACAGACGAAGATGTGCAGCGCCTGCAAACCCTCCCCGAACAGGAGCAAGCAGAAGAGTTGCTGGCCCGGGCGATTCAGCACGATCCTCGCGCGCTCGACCTGTTCGAGCAAAATATGGGCACCTGGCACAATCTCCAGCGCACCGCGCGCATGAACGAATTGGAGCGGCGCTCCTGTTACTCCACCGACCTGCGGGTTCGCTACGCCAACGCCGATCTCAACCTGGCCATCGACGGCTTGCCGAAAACTGAAGGGTCTGCCGATCAGCTTATCGCGCAGGCACAAGCCGACCCCGCGCATCGCGCTTACAGCGTCTACCATCTGGGAATGCTGGCCGGACGCGGCGTGGGCTACGATCGCATTTATCCCGTCCTCGCGGACTATGCCAAGAATGACGCCAACCCGCAGGTGCGACAGTGGGCGGTTGAAGGCATGCGCTATCTCGGCACCGACGAGGCCCTGAGCCAGCTCTTCGAGTCCTTTACGCACGACTCATCCAACGCGGTCCGCGACCGCGCGGGCTGCAACGTCTCCGACTGCGGCAACTTCATGCGCAAGCAGCGCATGCGAATGGTGCCACGACTGATCGAAGTAGCTGCCGATTCCCAGACCAACCCGCAAATGCGCAACTGGACATTCCTTGCGTTGCGTGAGATCACCGACGAGAACCTGCCTGGCGACGCATCGGCCTGGCAGAGCTGGTATACGCAACACGGGGCCGAAAAGATGGACGAGTTCGAACGGTTGGAATGGTGGAGAGTGCGCGGCGATCAGTAGCAGGTCATTCGCAGAGAACAGAAGTGCCGCTAGCTGTGGCGCGCCACGTACAGTAGCAAGCCAAAGATCACAATCGGAATCAGGGCGATTAACACATAGAAAAGCACCTGTTTCCGAAAAGGTGTCTTGCGGGTTTTCCAATCGTGCAGTTCCGGCCGATCGGCGACTCCGATCTTTTCAGGATGCTCGAGGTCACGGGCAAAATCGCGTGCGCTCGCATAGCGATTCTTCGGATCACGCTCGAGCGCGCGATAGATGACTTCCTGCAATTGCTCGCTGATCTCGGGATCAATCTCACGCGGCGGAATGGGATTGTTCAGCAAACGGTCATTCATGATCAGGAAAGGATTCGCGCCGGTAAATGGGACCTTCCCTGTAAGCATTTCGTAGAATATGACGCCCAGCGCGTAGAGGTCGCTGCGGGCGTCGCCGCGCTGGCCCTTGACCTGTTCCGGTGAAACGTAGTCGGGCGTGCCCATGGTGGGAGAGAACTTGGCGAAGGTCAACCGGCGCGCGCCCGCGTAGCTGGCGATGCCGAAATCGATGAGCTTGATGTTCTCGTGCTCGTCGACCATCACGTTCTCCGGCTTCAGGTCGCGATGGGCTACGCCGCGGGCATGAATGTAGTCGAGCGCATCAAGGATGCGCAGCGTCAGGCGGATGGCGCGCTCGCGCGGCAACTTGGGCGATTCGTTAAGAATTTTACGCAGCAGGGTTCCTTCGACCCACTCCATGACCATGTAGACCTGGCTGCGGTCGGCGTCTGCGAATACTTTCATCACGCCGGGATGATCCATCATCCGGCCAATTTCTTCCTCACGCCGGAAGCGGTCGAACAGGGCCGGGTCGCTTTCTACTTCAGGATGCGGAATCTTGATCGCAACTGTCCGGCCGTTTTCGAGATCGGTGGCGCGGAAAATCGACGCCATGCCGCTGCGGGCGGCAAGGCCCTCGATGCGGTAGTGATCTAGCTGGTCGCCAACATGGAGAACGGTCATCGTGAGTGGATCTGTGTCAAAGGTGCTGTGCAAGCGGCTACCCCCAATCAAGCAAGCGTGCCGCCATCATTGCAAAAGCTTCGTAAAGAAGGTGTAAGGATCGTACGATACTTCGATCGCACGAGGCTTCGTTCGTCCAGATCAGCGTAGCTTATAAGGCCGGCCGCGGTACATCCCAATGCGTTCCACGTTGCGGATGCGAATCAACTGGACGCTGGCGTTATCGCTGCCGTCCTGCTCGTTGGCGACGGCTATAAGTTCTCGCGCAGCTTTGTTGAGATCGCGGTGGCGACCGGTGATTTCCGCCATGTCTGCGGCCGCGATGGCTCCGTAAAGACCATCGGAGCAGAGCAAAAGCACGTCGCCCAGCAAGAGCTGAATCTCATCAATCTCAACGTTCACAAAAAGGTTCATCCCCAGCGACCGGCTGAGCACGTGGCGGGTCTGCGCTTGCTCGGCCTCTTCTGCGGAAAGCACTCCCATGCGGACTTGCTCGGCAGCGACCGTGTGATCGCGCGTCAGGCAACGCGCGTCGCCGCTGCGGATCAGATAACAGCGCGAATCGCCCACATGGCCCACGGTGGCGCGATCGAATCGCACGCCGCACACAACAATCGTGGAAGCCATACCGACGCCGGCACGCCCGGAGATAGCTTCCGACTCGCATACGCGCGCATTCGCCGCCTGCACCAGTTGGGTTACCAGGTCTTTGTGGAGAACATTTTCTTTCGCACGGCGAAATCCGCCCAGAACCTCTTGTACCGCGGCGCGCGAGGCGACTTCGCCCTGGCGCTGCCCGCCCACTCCATCGGCAAGCGCGAAGATCCAGCCGTGCGAACGCGCCCGCGCTGGAGATTCGGGGGCAACGTGGCCAAGGTAATCTTCATTGTGCGAGCGCACGCGGCCGGGATCGGAGAGTTCGGCAAATTCAATGTCTAGCATGTGGGATGCAACGCGCCGCGTACTGCGCACCAGCGGCACGATGACGCTATCTTATCGCGCGTATTGTCGAAAGATTGTCTCGAGAAAATCCAAAATAAGTCAGGCCCTCAAGCGCTCGTCGTGGCCCGTCTTTCGATCAGCGTAGTGCGGCCCTTGTTCCTGCTTGCGCGGAAGAAATAGATTCCGCCGTACAGGCCCCACACCAGAGCAATCCCCAAGGCGAGCAGCGGCTCCATTTTGGTGCCGTAGCCCATGAACGGCCCGACCACGTAAAAGGCCATACAGGCCAGGTTGGCAACCAGCCCGAACACTGGAATCAGCAGGTGGCGAATCGGCTTGAAGTTGGGATGACCGTGGTAGGCGACAATACAGATGACGCAACTGAGCGCGTAGAGCACGAACGTGCCGAAGTTCGAAGCCAGCGTAACGGTAAGCAGCGAGTTCGGCAGGGCCGCCATTTTGTCGTGCGTGCTATAGCCGAAGCTCGACCAGAATCCATGCGGCAGAGCCTGGATCGCCGAATCGGCGGGCGCACCGGCATCGCCAAACGCCATCACCACCGCCAGGCAACCGACCACCGCCGAGATGAGAGCCAAAGTCCAGATGGCGCGGTGGGGCGTAAGGTTTTTCGAGTGCAGCATGCCAAAGTGCGCAGGCGCCTCCCGATCCTTGCCCATGGCGTAGGTAACGCGCGCCCCGGTGTTCATGCAGGAAAGCGTGGTGCCGATCAACGCGAGGAAGACCGTGAAGGCCTCGACCAGCATGAAGGCGCGGCCGTGCCCGGCAAAAAAATGATTGCCGACAACGATCATCATGTCGCCGATCGGTGCCGCCGACCCCGCCGCGCTTTGCATCGTGTACCCGCTGTTGAGAAAGTAGTTGGCCGCGAAATATTCGATGAGATAACAGAACGCTCCCTGCACCAATAACGAGGTCACCACCGCAATCGGCACATCGCGTTTGGCGTTCTTGGCTTCGCCTCCCATGGCGGTGACCGATTCAAATCCGACCAGGATCAGAATCGCAACGGTGGCCTGAATGAAGGCCCAGCCAAAGCTATGAATGCCGACAACCGATTTGGCATTCGGATGCGTTAAGAAATTCCCCTTGTCGTCGGTGGTCGGATAGCTGATGTGATACGGCAGCGGTTTGCCCGAGGCATCGAGTTTCGGCTGCGGCACGCCGTTCGCGTCGCGCACGATCACATCGGTCGCGACGCCGTTCACCATCTGCGACGTCGTAGCGAACTCGTAGTTGTAGGCGTCGCCCGCTGTGGAGTCGAACTGGTAGGCTTCGCTTCCCGGCTTGTGGCTCACGCGATAGCTGAGCGCAAAAAACGAGAACACCAGCAGCGCGCTGATCTGGATCACGTTGATGGCGATATTGACCGACGTTGCACCGGTGATGCCGCGGTGCGCGATGTAAGCGATGGCAAACGAAAACACGACTGCGACCGCCATCATGAATGCCGGACCCGGATTCGAAGCGTTCATGAAGTTAGGCCACAGCGTCCCAGCCAGATAGCCGCAAAGAATGCCCATCACGCCGACCATCACGCCCGGATAGATCCAGTAGTAGAGATGCGAGGCCCATCCCACGATGAATTTCGAGACGCGGGCATAGCGCCACGCTTTGTCGTGGTTGAGAAACGACTGCTCGGCAAAGTAATAGGAGCTGCCGGTGCCGGGGTAGAGCTTAGCCATCTCGGCGTAGCAAACAGCCGTCGCCAGGCAGAGCAAGAGCGCGATCACGATGCCGATCCACATGGCCGGCCCGGTAACCCCCGTGGTCGCCTGAATGAAGAAGGTGAGCCAAAGGAACGCGCCGGGCGCAATCAGCGCCATGGCGTTCATCGTCAGGCCGGTCAGGCCGACGGTAGGTTTCATTTCTGGAGTGCTGTCTGCCAAACGGGATTCTGTCAAACGAGGTTCTCCTGTCGTTCGCCTCTTCCACGTTGACCATAGCGGTTTCTCGGAGCAAGCGTCCAATAAATACTTTTTCTGCTCCCTATCGAAGTTTTAGGTAAGAAACAGAATTTATGGAGCAGATTAAGAGAAGACGCATTCATAATCCGGGCTCGATCGCACGCGGTGAAGTGCAAAGCCTTGCATCTTGACAGCCGCTAACCCTCCTGCTAGCTTCCACAGAGCTTCCCAAGGAGCCGGGAGCCCGGGGACCCACGCTCCTCCCTACAGTCCCGCCGTTCACGGTTCTAGGAGACCTAGCCCATGGCCACTTTGTCCGCGCGCCTTCTGACCCTTGCAACTTTCGCCAGCCTGTCGTCTTCTTCCTGTGCTTCTTCCAGTGCCACTTCGAAGACATCGGGACAGCGGTTGACTTCCGTATTCGCGGCCGTGTTCGCACTCTTGCTGCTGGGCGCCCCTGTGCTGGGCCGTGCTCAGAATGCTTCTCTCGCTGGCGCCCAGGCAACCGCGTCCAGCGGTCAACTGAGTTCGCCGCAGGCGAAGGCACGTCCCGATGGCGAGGCAGCCCACCGCGGTTTGTCCAGCCTCCCCGCGGCGGCGCAAGGTTCCATTTCCGCGGCGCTGGGCAGGGACGATTCCCGCTACTGGCTGCACGGCGCCGCAGGCAGCTTCCATGCGGAAAATCCCCAGCACGCTCTGGCCGCGAACTTCACTCGGCACGGAGTCGAGATCCGCAGCAACACGGCGCGGTGGGCACTCGCGTTGCGCGGGTATGGATACGGAGACGCGGTTGTCGGCGTCCGCCAGGCGGCTCCACAAGCCAGCAAAAATCGCGTGGAATACCCACGAGGAGCGCTGACGGAGTGGTACATCAACGGGCCGCTGGGACTGGAACAAGGGTTCACGCTGGCGAAGGCGCCGGGGAAAGCCAATGGCCGGCCGCTGACGGTTGCGCTCGCGCTTTCGGGAAACTTGACCGCCGCAATGGACGCGGGCGGCTCAACCCTGACCCTGAAGGAGCGCGATGGAAAAGCTGCTTTGCGCGTCGCCGGCCTCATGGCTTATGACGCCACGGGACGCGAGTTGCAGGGGCAGTTCGCTCTGCGAGGCAGTGAGTTACTGCTGCAAGTCGACGATGCCGGGGCACAGTATCCGCTGGTACTGGATCCGCTCGTACAGCAGGCCGAGCTGACTGCGTCGGACGGGGCGCCCTATGACCATTTCGGTTATTCCGTGGCGGTGTCGGGCAACGGGACCACGGCCCTGGTCGGAGCGCCTTACCATACTGTCAACGGGAATAACAACCAAGGGGCGGCGTATGCGTTCACGCTTTCGTCCGGCAACTGGACCCAGCAGCCGGACCTGACGGCATTGGATGGGGCATTCGGTGACTATTTCGGCTCTTCCGTGGCGCTGTCGAACGATGGGACGACGGCGTTGATCGGGGCGCTTGGGCATACGGTCCTAGGCAACAATCAAGGGGCGGCGTATGTGTTCACCTTATCGAGCGGAAACTGGACGCAGCAAGAACTAACCGCGACGGACGGAGCGCCCGCCGACGCTTTCGGCTCTTCGGTGGCGCTATCGAGCGATGGAACAACGGCGCTGGCCGGGGCACCTGCGCATAACAATCAAGGCGCGGCGTATGTCTTCATGCTCTCCAGCGGAAACTGGATCCAACAGCAGGAACTGACCGCGTTGGATATAGCGACGGGTGACTCTTTCGGTGATTCGGTGGCGCTGGGGGGCGATGCGACGGCGCTGATAGGAGCGCCTGACCATGCTGTCAATGGAAACACCTATCAAGGCGCGGCCTATGTGTTTACGCTCTCGGGCAGCAACTGGACGCAACAGCAGGAATTGACGGCTTCCGACGGGGGAGCCGACGACCTTTTCGGCGCTTCCGTGGCACTCGCGAACGCTGGCACTACGGCACTGGTAGGGGCGCCGCTTGCGGCCGTCAATGGGAACATCTATCAAGGGCTGGCTTATACGTTCACGCTCTCCGGAAGCAGCTGGACTCAACAGCAGGAACTGACGGCGGGGGCAGCCGATGAAGGGTTCGGCAACTCCGTGGCGCTCGCGAGTTCTGGCACCATCGCGCTGGTGGGGGCGCCCCTCGCAACTGTCAATGGGATGAGCTATCAAGGGGCGGCATATGCGTTCACTCTCTCCGGCGGCACCTGGATGCTGCTGGAGCAGTTGACGGCGGCGGATGGAACGGCCAATGACTATTTCGCCAATTCCGTGGCGCTGTCGAGCGACGGCACCACAGCGCTGTTGGGGGCGCTTGACCACGCTGTCAATGGAAACGGCTATCAAGGGGCGGCATATGTGTGGAACACTCCCAACTCGCAGTTGATCGCTTCCCCGGCTAGCCTCCATTTCCCCACTATAGGTACACATGCGACCTACCCGAAGATCGTGTATGTGAAAAACCCAGGCCCTACGAAGGTGACGATTGGCACCGCTTCCATTACGCCCATCAGCGGGGATCCGGCCGCTTTCAGCATCACCGAATTCTGCCAACCGCGAACGCTGAAAGCCGGGGGAAAGTGCGTCATCGGAATCACCTTCGCGCCCCATGAACCAGGTCTGGACACGGCCACGCTGAATGTCCCGAGCAATGCTCTAGGCCCGACGCTCGAAGTTCCATTGAGCGGTACGGGGATTGTGAAGAAATGAAGAAATAAGCAACGCTGAAAATCCAGAACTGGGTGCCCTACTCATCGCGTACTTTGCGATGAGTGGGATTACACCGTCGCGTAGAGCGCGGGATTCTTCGCCCTTCACCGTCGTCGCCGCGCCAGCGTTCCCTCCCAGATCTAATCGTCGAACAAGAACTAACTCATTGATTGCAAAATAGTTTACAAGTAAGTCCCTTAGTCCTCAAAGAGCTGGCGGAAAGGCGCTAAGTCTATGATTCCAGCAGGCCGCTGCATGGGCGATCAATTTAGAACTAGCCTCAAGGAATGAAAACTCCCATTGACTAGAGGAGTCAAAATTCCTATCCCATCAACATCCCTCCGTTCACGTTGAGCACGTGTCCGGTAATGTAGGAAGCGTCTTCCGAGGCCAGGAAAGCGACGGCGTTCGCGACATCGTCGGGAGTCCCAACTCGACCGAGCGGGATCTGTTTGACGGCATTTTGCTTGAATTCCTCGCTCAGCGCCGCGGTCATGCTGGTCTCGATGAAACCCGGCGCAATCGCATTGGACGTGATATTGCGCGAGGCGACCTCGCGCGCGATCGCCATGGTCAAGCCAATCAATCCGGCTTTCGAAGCCGCGTAGTTGGCTTGGCCAGCTTGCCCCATCTGGCCGAAGACGCTGGTCACGTTGATGATGCGTCCCCAACGCTGCTTGAGCATCGACGGAATGACTTGCTGGATACACATGTAGGCGGATGTCAGATTGGTGTTCAGGACCGCGTCCCAGTCGCCGCGCTTCATGCGCATGACGAGCTGATCGCGCGTGATGCCCGCATTGTTGACGAGGATGTCGATCTTGCCAAAATGCGCCAGCACGGATTTGATAGCGGACTTGACTTGATCCTCTTCCGCAACGTCCATAGGAAAGGCAGCGGCATTGCCGCCCTCTGCGGTGATTCGAGCGACCAGTTCTTCCAGCTTCTGTTGATTGCGCGCTGCAACGGCCACGTTTGCGCCGTTCCGCGCCAGATGGAGCGCGCATGCGTGGCCGATACCTTGCGACGCCCCTGTGACCAGCGCGACTCGTCCTTCGAGTTTCATGGAAGCTCCTCGGAACGAGGAATTATAAATGGCGGCGAAGCGGGACGTTGCGGTAAAGGTAGCAAGCTACGAGCCACGAGCTTCGAGCAAACTCCTGATCTTCGATCGAGGCTCGTAGCTCGCGGCTTGCTTCTGACTAGCTCGCCTGGGTTGCGGAGTGCTGCAGCATTTGCGGGTTGAAAATCTTCTCGATCTTTTCGACCAGGCTGCGGCGCGAATAGGGCTTCGCCAAAAAGTACGTGCGGTTTACCACATCTTCGGTGTCGTACTCTGCATTTCCATAACCCGAGGTTACGAGGACCTTCAACTGCGGAGCGCGCGCGCGAAGGTCGCAGCCGAGTTCCTGGCCGGTCTTCCCGGGCAGAACCATGTCGGTCATGATGAGGTCGATCGGCCGATTGCACTCTTCGTAGAGCCTCATTGCCTCGAACGCGTCCGTGGCAGAGAGAACGCAAAAACCGGCGTTCTCGAGAATGCTGCATGTCGCTTCGCGCACAAAGGGCTCATCCTCGACGAGCAGGATGGTGCAACGATGAGATTGGTCGTTCACGTCGGCAATGGGCTTCATGGCGTCCTCCGCTCTCACATTGGGAATTACTCATGTGGAGAAGCAATCGAGTCGCCGAACTGCATGTGAGAAATATGGACATCTCGGGCACGAAGATCGGAACTGCGGGAAGTTTATTTGGGCGCGGTGAGAATGGTCTGGTTGGGATCGAGCACGACTTTGTGAATGCCAGCAGGCGCAGTCAGGTGAAAGGAAGTGTCAGGTCCATCGGCGAGAACTTCGCCTAGGAAAATCATTTTGTTAGAGGCAGCTTCCCCATAGACAGGAACGGCGGTAACGAGATTTTCGGACGCGTCCTTTTGCACGATGAAACCGGAAATGGTGGCGGCACCGGCTTTGTCGGTGATGCGAATGTTGCGGGTTTGGAGCTGCGGGATGGCAGTTCCGTCGATCCAGCTATCCACAAACCAATCCAGTTTGTGACGGTTGTCGTACCAAAGTGGGCGCGGGAGTTCCTCTTCGAAAACCTGGATCAGTTCGCGGACGCCGATGGACTTTCCGGCATAGCGGTCACGAACTTTGCGGAGGGCGCGAAAGAAGGGCTCTTCCGGGTTGGGCCTGCCTCTAGGCGTTGAAGAAGAGGCTTCCGAATCGCGCAGCATACAGCGCAACATGTGGAACAGCCAGGTGCCGCGTTCGTAGCTGATGGCTTCGTAGCCATTGGGGAAATGCGATGAAATCAGGCGCTGTCCGAGAGTGACGGGACCGGCGTCGCGCAGCCATTCGCCATCCTTGTTTTTGCTAAGCAGGTCGTTGCGGTATTTATCCATCACCTGGCGGAATTGCGCGGGATTGTCCAGTTCGAGCAGCATCAGGGAGGAATAGTTCGCGAGGCCTTCGGAAAGCCACTGGTCGCGGTAAGACTTCCAGAAGACAAGGTCGCCCCACCATTGATGTGCGGTCTCGTGAACCAGAACCTGACTATTCAATTCGCGCGTCACGGAATCAAGTTTCAGATCCGCCTGTTCTTGCGGGCTGAGGAAGGCAAAGCTGGAGAGAAAGATCATGCCAGGCCATCCCTGGCTGAGATCGCCCGGCATTTGAGTGAGGGCGAGTGTGCTGTAGGGATAGGGACCATACCATTGCGAGAAGGATGCGATGGCCTTCGCGGCCTTGTCGGCCACAGCCTGGGCATTACGCGCCGGCGAGGGAGGAGGCGGAGTGATTACGAGGGGAGCTGGCGGATTGAGCCTTGGGTAGGGCTGAGGAAGTTCCACCTCGGGCTGGAGCTTAGGGAAAGTTTTCTCGACGCCCTTTGTGCCGTAAGCTGCCACCACGACTTTGCCAGTTTTCGCTTCAGCGCGCACGTACTTGCCCAGGTTGAATCCGGCGACTGGAATCGGACGATCGGAAATCCAATGCGAGGTTCTCTCACCCACTTCCACCTTTTCTGTTGGCGCAGCGCTGCCAGCCTGGGAGCTTAGCTTTCCGGTCGCGATCAGGGTCCAAGCGGCGGGGTATCGGAACTCCATGTCGAACGAAGCCGCATTCAGCCCAAAGTTCGGATACCAGATGCCGCGGGCGCCGACATACAGCAATCCACTGCCCGCGTCAGACAGCACGTCTCCGGCATACCGGAAGCGGAGTTTCAATACCTGGTTGCTGGTGAGTTCGGCCGGAAAGACGACCGCAATGAGGTCGTTTCCTCTTCGTTCAAGTTGTGTTCCTTCCAGCGCGGGATTCTGGATGAAATCAATCGGGTGGCCATCGGACTCGACTGAATCCACCTTAAGGTAGCGCGACAACTCGAATAAGAGAGTGCGTTGGCCCCCCTTATGGACGCTGAGATCGACGTCGGTCAGTGCCCGCAGTTCGATTGGGGGTTGCACGGCCGCCTGAATGCGATAAGCCGTGATCGAAACATCGCTGCGGGACGACACCGAGGCTGAGCCAGCGGCAGCGGCGGGCGTGAATGAGGTCCAGGTATCAAAGAATCCCAAATTGTCTTTGGTCCGGAGTTGCCCAACAAACAACGGCTCGGAGTTCTCCGCGTCCCAGAAGACTTCAAAGGCGCCCAACTTCTTGCCCACAAGATGCATATGCAGCAGAGAGGAGAAGTTTGGCGGCGTGGCGCTCGATGACGTTGGAAGGAAATGGCTGAAGTCCACGAACAGTCGCAAAGAGTCGTATTCCGCCAAGCGGCGGCTGGCATCGTCCCATTCCTTGAACCTATCGCTGGTCCATTGGCCCACCGAAAGGAAGGGCTGAAGAAGTTCCGCCGTATCGTCATTGAAGCGCAGATAGGCCGAACTGAATTGCTCTTCCAGAATCGCCATGCCGGTGAACAGCATGAGGGAGGCGCGCTCGGTGCGGTTGGGCGGCTGGAGCAGAATATCTCCGTCTCCGACGAAGAAGGCACCGGTAACGCGGCCACAAATGTCCTCGGTGAATGCGAGAGTGCCGTCCTCCAGGGTCACGTTGAGATTGGGCCGGTCAATGGAGGCGTCGCGCACGCGGTAAACGCGCCCTGGGTCCAGTCCAACAGTGCGGATACGCGAATAAAGCTCGGCCGAGGTCTGCGGGCAGTGGGGAGCGGGCTGCGAGGACTGGGCAAAGACAATGGGGCCGGCGAGCCACCACAACGCCAGCACGATAATCCGCCGCGACCGAACCAACACCTTGGTCACCTACGAAGTCCTCCGCCCCCGTTGCTAGAATCAGCCCAGTGCGAACATTGTGCTCCATTTTAGTGCTTTTGGCTGCGGCATCCGCGCCCGCGGACGTCATTCACCTTAAGAATGGACGCACCATCTGGGCCGACCAGGTCCGCGAAGACAAGAATAAGGACCGTGTCGAGTATGACGTGGGGGAAGACACCTACGCCATCCCGAAGTCGTCGGTTGAGCGGATAGACACGGGCGGTGCGGCGCCTGTGCGCTCGAGTTCGGGAGCGTCTACAGGGGCTGCGGACTTCACGCCCGCTGCGCCGACCTTTGACCACGAAAGCGACATCTTGCAGAAGATCATCCACGACGGCAAAGTGGATGCCGAAGCTCTGACAGATCTGGAACGCGCCGGCAATTCCGACCTGGCGGCAACCGGATACTTTCTCGCCGGGAAGCACGAATCGGATCGCGGAAATTTTCCCCAAGCCAAGGTCTACTACGACTCGGCCCTGCGCTTTCAGCCCGACAACGCGACATTGCTGGTCTATTACGCGGCTTGCCTGATGCGCACCGGCCAGGCGGCACAGGCACTGCCTTATGCGGAGCGCGCGGTGCGGATTGCCCCCGACTCGCCGGATACGCTGGCCATGCTCGGATTCGTGCAATTCGCCAGCGATCGCACGGCGGAAGCGATTCGTTGGTGGAAGAAGTCTCTGGCGCTGCGGCCCGATGGGACTGTAAAGCAGTATCTGGAGAAGGCCGAGAGGGAGTCAAAAGCGGAATCGGACTTTTCGCAAAAGGAGAGCAGCCACTTTAATCTGCACTTCGAAGGCAAGGACACGGCGGAAGGGTTCCGGCGGGATCTGCTGGCGACCCTCGATTCCGACTTTGACGATCTGGTACGCGATCTCGGTTATTCGCCGCGCAACAACATCCCAGTGACCCTTTACACGCAGCAGGCTTTCTTCGACGTGACGCGGGCACCTTCCTGGAGCGGCGCCATCAATGACGGCAAGCTGCGGATTCCGGTGAGCGGGGTCAACAATATAACGCCAGATTTG
>Ga0074045_10002118_pt1 | contig 18614 bp, 19 predicted proteins | sample BogForMeECP23OM2_FD_94442 | JGI IMG/M metagenome (GOLD analysis project Ga0074045, IMG submission 94442) | Bog forest soil microbial communities from Calvert Island, British Columbia, Canada - Bog Forest MetaG ECP23OM2 | ecosystem: Environmental > Terrestrial > Soil > Wetlands ...
CCTACACTTCCAAGGAACAGGGTTCTAGGCGCCTGCTTTACTTCACCCGCGAAGAATGTTGGAATGTAGTATCCATAGTAAATCCAGAAACCCATGATAAGACCCGCAACTGAAGCCACGGCGGGTGAGTATTGGTATGTCAATCCGTTCGCTTGAGCCGTCGCTATGACCTTTTCAAAGTTGCCTGCACCCATGAAAGTGTCCCAGTTTGTAGCAAACGAATTCGGATTAGACATCGCCAAGGAAACTAAAATGATTACCCATGAGAGCATGGCGAGGTAGAACGAATATTTCAGGTATGCCACCGTCTTATCTGGCGAGATCAACATTAGTACGAGAGTGACCAATGTTGCTACGCTCCCGATTACGAACACCAAAGCTCCTGAGGTCAGCGCAGTACCCCAAGCCACCAGGTACGGTTGGTTGGTAAGCACGCCTACCTCGAAAAAGTAGCTTGACATTAATGTGCTCGGTATCCAGGCGAGGAGTGATCCTGCCACCAATCCACTGAAGATGCTTAGAGTGAAGTTCGAAGCAAACGCGCCTACTGGTGATAGTGTTCTACTAGCGAAAACGTAGTCTGCCCCGCTTCTTGGGTAGACGCTCCCAATCTGACTGTACGTTACCGCATGAACCAACGAAAATATCATTCCAAGAGTCAAAATTGTCAAAATATCTGAACCCGGCCAGAGATAGGGAAGCCAAGCATAGGTAATGAAGCCTGACGAAGGTGGACTGATGCACTGTGCTCCGAAGAGGAATGCGGCTAATGGACCGATGGCTTTCACTAGGCCAGTAGCGTCGCGTATAAAGACTGGTTTGCTTGCCAAAATATGTACACCACAAGCAATTGGAAGTTGCAGATTTCCGCGCTCTTAATACTTTCCATTACGAGTCATGAGCGGTAATTAGCCGTCAACGTACCCTTTGAGCTCAGCCGAGGGCGGTACCTTCCTTCGGATCGGCGATGTATTTGCGGAACTGATTGAGGATAGATTTGAAGCGTGGACCGACTTCTCCATTACCGATGATGCGTCCGCTTATCTTAACAATCGGTACGATCTCAGCTGCGGTACCGGTGACGAAGATTTCGTCTGCGTTGTATAATTCATGCACGGTGATGCTTCTCTCTTCAAGTGGATAATTTAGTTCCTTCACTGCGCGAATGATAACGTCTCGTGTTATTCCTTTCAGAACTCCTAGTGAAGGATGTGGCGTCGAGACGATGTCGTTCTTTACGATGAAGATGTTCTCGGTCGATGTCTCAGCCACGTAGCCTTGCTCGTTGAGCATGATTGCTTCTTCGACTCCGGCTTCGGTAGCTTCCATTTTCGCTAGGATGTTGTTTAGGTAATTCAGGGTCTTGATTCTGGGGTCGAGTGACCACGATGGAGTCCTTCTCAGGGATGAAATTATGGCAGAAATTCCTTTTACGCTTTCCCCGAATAGTGGTTCTCTGGCCTCAGCCATAACCACAACTGTAGCTTTGGGACAGTTTCGAGGGTCGACTCCCATTCTCCCAATGCCGCGTGAGAGAACCATTCGAACGTAACCATTCTTGAGCTGATTCTTCTTGAGGACGCCAACAACTACGCGACTCAATTCTTGTTTGTCGAGAGGTACGGTCAGCTTGATGGATTTTGCAGATTCATAGAGTCGATCCAGATGTTCTCTGAGCTTGAAGACGATTCCGTTGTAGCATCTGATGGCTTCGTAAACGCCATCACCGTATAGAAACCCATGATCGTAGATTGAGACGGATGCCTCTTCCTTTGGTACGTACTGTCCGTTAACGTAAGCGTATAATGCGTTTTGTGAACCTGACAAAGTTAGTCCCAGTTTTGGCATGTGCGCTGCTTTAATCTTTTCAGGCTTATTTTCTTACCCAATTACGAGAACGATCTACCGCACGCCTCCATTCTTCGAAGAGACGGGTACGTTCATTCTCCGGCATTCGCGGCATGTAAGTGTGTTCCCGTTTCAACTTGATGAGTTCCGAGAGATCACTCCAGAAGTCAACTCCAAGGCCTGCCAGGAATGCCGCGCCCTGAGCGGTTACTTCACTTACTTGAGGAACCTCGACCGGAATTCCACTAATGTCCGCTTGAAATTGCATCAGGAAGCGGTTTCCAGTCGGACCGCCATCAACTTTGAGTTTACCGACTTTCAATCTAGAATCAGCTTCCATGCAGGCTAGGATCTCGTTGACCTGAAATGCTATTGACTCTAGTGTCGCTCGCACAAGGTGTGCTCTAGTTGTGCCGTCCGTAATTCCTACTATTGTACCACGGGCGTACGAGTCCCAATATGGCGCGGCTAACCCAACGAACGCTGGAACTAAGAAGACGCCTTCATTGTTAGGAATAGAGGAGGCAAGGTCACTCGTCTCTTCGGGTTTCTTAATGATGCCGAGTCCTCGAATTAACCAGTCAATCGCCGATCCAGCCACGTAAACTCCACCATCCAGAGCATAACTTCGCGCCCCGTCGATAACCCATGCTACAGTCGTTAGGAGACCGTTCCGAGATACTCTCGGGGTGTGGCCTGTATTCATGAGCATAAAGCAGCCAGTCCCATACGTATTCTTCGACTCCCCCCCGTTGAAACATCCGTGTCCGAATAGTGCGGCTTGCTGATCCACTATCATGCCAGAAATCGGAGCGTCAATTCCCAAGAACGCGTCTGGCTCAGTATGCGCGATATCTCCTGAATTAGGATGGACTTCTGAAAGAATGCTGTCAGGTACAGAGAATATGCGAAGCAGTTCGTCATCCCACTTCATGGTGTGAATGTTGAATAACATTGTTCGGGAAGCAGTCGCGCAATCTGTTACAAAATAGTGACCTCGACTCATCTTCCATGCTAACCAAGTGTCTGTTGTCCCGAAGCGCGCTTCGTCACGTTTTACAAGATACTCAGCTCCTTTGACGTTGTCCAAAATCCAACGAATCTTTGTTGCAGAGAAATATGGATCAATGATTAACCCAGTTCTCTTCTTGACCTCAGTTTCCAAACCTTGTTTCTTCAGTTTGTCGCATTCATTGCTCGTACGTCGACACTGCCAGACGATCGCATTATACAACGGTCGACCAGTCCGTTTGTTCCACATGACAACGGTCTCACCCTGATCATCAATGCCGACTGCCACAATCTGTTCAGGTGAACACGATGCTTCCCGCATCGCTTTCCTAGTGGCATAAAGAGCCGAACGCCAGATCGCTTCCGGATCTTGTTCCACCCAGCCAGGATGCGGAAAAGTTCGCGGTACAGGGCTAACGCCATATCCACGTACTGATCCTTTTCGATCGAAAAGAACCGCCTTCGTTCTCGTCGTACCCTGATCTAGAGCAAGGACAAGACGTTTTGCTGTTGGCAATGGAAGTCGATACCTGCACTACACGAAAGTGACGTGTTCAGTTTTTCCGTTTTAGGTTGTGTTCTCTTCTGCCTTTGGCGGTAAGGCTGTAGCTGGCGGGCGCGATTAGGTCTCTGTCGGCCAGGAATTCTATGGCTTGAAGGACAACCGCGTATGATGCTTGTTTTTCGAATCTCTTGTACAAGGCCGCCATGTGAATTTCAAGGTGTCCCCGCGATTCATCTTCTTCATGTAGGAATTCGAGAATCTTTTCAGCCAGTTCTTTAATTTCGACCATCATATGCCTCCCGAGATAGTGTTCTTGCAGTAGTTACCCCGTAAACAATGTAACGGTTTGGTATGATTTTCAATGCTGCCGATAACCGTGCGAGCAGGAAAATTTGAAATATCGCTCATAGTAGTTCCGCACTGATCCAAGTGCTTAACCTTCCAGCGAAGATTCTAACTATCTTCATTCTTCTACTGACATTGTCATCTCTTGGTACAAGCACGGTTTCAGGAAGCGGGCAGGCGCTCTACAAGCTCCACCCACTATTGATAGATCGTTTGAACGGGAAGATAACTGCGCAATTGCGCACTGACGGCCAAGGGATCTACGTCTTCGTCGCATTAAGCCCAGGTGCCGATCCCACAACCACAGACGGGTTTATGATCAGTAAGTATTTTCTTGGACCCCAAAACGATCCGATGCTCATCTACGGAGAGACACAATTAGATTCCTTGGTAGGGTTGGCATCAAGACCCGGAGTTGCTTACATCTATCCAGATCTTAGAGTTGATCTCGACCGCGTGAAACCCGATGCTGATGTTTACCGACAAGGATTGGCTACGGACATGTTTCGGGTGAGGCAGATCATTGGAGCAGATAGAGTAAACGACCTTGGGATAAAGGGAGACGGTGTGACGATAGCGATCGTCGATACAGGAACGGACTTCAATGTTCCGGATTTGCAAGATGCGATTGCTCGTGATAGTGCTGGGAGAGCCATTTCTTTCGACGCTGACGGTCAAAGTTTCGTGATAACAAGCCTTGTTGTGCAACGCGTAGGAAATGTCCTGAACACAACAGGAAAGTATGCAGATGTCTGGAATGCGCAAAGCTACACACAGACGAGCACAGCTCAAGCGTCGATTGTGAAAGTCAAGATTGGTGAAGATTACGGAGCACCCTCCGTGCTATCAAAGTCAGGAAATTATCACTTCGGAATTTTACGTGAGAGCATTCAAGATGTTGTGTCAGGAGAAACGGTTACAATCAATTTTCCGCTCGTCGTCATAGACGCGAATCAAGCGAACGTTTACGATACTGTCGTAGTTGACACTTCAACCGCTTACTACTCATTCCTCAAACAATACGGGACCAAGCTAAACTCCGAAGCTTCACAGTCACTCAACATCAGCCTAAAGTGGCCTGCCCCGAATCCAGCTTGGAACGTCCACAGCTTCGCTAATGACCAACCAAATAACGCGACGCCCGGTAACGACCTGATCAGCTTCAAAACTTCAGTCGGGGTACCAGCCTTCAGCGCGGGGCTTCTCAGTTTCGGTATTGATTTAGGAGGAGTAACCGGACATCCATTTGCATTACTCCCGCCTATCGATACGAATGGGAATTTCATTAACGTCTTCTTTGATTTTGAAAGCCACGGAACAAGCACGGCATCAAATGCCGCATCGCGCGGGGTAATGGAACGCGACATTTACCAAAACGGGACTATGTATTCATTGCCCGGAATTGCTCCGGACGCAAAAATTATTGGCGTCAAGGCTCTCTGGTTGGGCGATATAACGTTCGGATGGTATTACGCGGCAGGATTTGATTGGGATCCGGCAAATTTCGCGTTCAAGTATACCGGGCGACATCGTGCTGATATTATCAGCAATAGTTGGGGCGACTCAGATCCTATAACTGATCTATCCTCAACATTCGGAGCTGACTACATGAGTCAACTCGCAGACGCCTTCACCCTACCGAGGTACCTTGACCCGTCCTATCCTGGAACAATTATGGTGATGGCTGCTGGGAACGGCGGCTTCGGATATGGCACCACCACTTCCCCCGCCGCCGCGACTCTCGTCATAACTGTAGGAGCCTCGACCAGCTATTCCTACCGAGCAAATCCGGCCTACCGAATTCCACATGAAGTGAACGGTGGTTATGATGAGGTGATCCCATGGAGTGCACGTGGTCCAACTTCATCAGGAGAACCAAAGCCGGACATCGTCGACATCGGCGCATTTGGCTTCACGGACCAATCCCTCTTCACTGGGTATGGGAATGCTACGAAAGCGTATGATATTTTTGGCGGAACAAGCATGGCTACACCAGTTACCTCAGGCGCCATCGCGCTGATAGTTCAGGAATACAGACAGACACATCAAGGCGTAACACCGTCACCAGACCTTGTTAAATCGATCCTTTCGAGCACAGCGACTGATTTGTCCTACGATACCTACACTCAGGGTTCTGGTCGAGTCAATGTGTTCGAAGCAGTAGCAGCAGCTGCTGAAGGGCTTGATAGTAACTTTCCGAATAGATACTATGTTTACTCGACCATAAGTTGGCAGACTGTTCAGAAACTGCTCGCCAATTCGTGGGCATTGAATTTACAATCTTCCATGCCGAATACTCCGATGATGTCTACGAACTGGTATGCTGGAATCATAGCAGCTGGCGAATCTACTACAGCGGAGTTTACTTTGAGCGGTGCACTCAACCCGCAAGCAGAGGCATTCCACTACAGTTTGATTCAGACCAGATACATTCAGAATGTTACAATCGGGAACGTAACTTGGGTGACTCTACCTAAGGACCAGTTCCCATCCAACGCGGATATGATGAAGGTGACTTTGATTTATCATTTCTCAGACTTCGTGAATGCAACTGCATGGGACTACAAAGATTTGCTTATTGCATCACTTTACGACACACACTTCGACTCTGCAGGTGACATAAGAAGAATTACCAACGCTGCCCCAACCGCAACGACATCAGAACTCGTAGTTGGCAAACCGTTGCAGAAGTTTGAAGGAATTCCGAGAGTACGCGTTGTTCTGGAACATAGTTCGAATGGAACAGGCAATATTCCATTCGAATTGGTCATAAGATTCTACCAACGTGTTCAGTGGTCTTGGATTAGCCGACTGAACATCAGTGGTGACAGAATCGTCGCAACGCTTACGGTTCCGAACGGAACCGAGCCGGGAGCGTATAGCGGAATGATCATGGTGTCCGTCAACCAGACTGAGACCTTAGTACCCGTCTCAGTATTTGTACCGATTCTAACAGCTGGGGATTATAGTGGTGGTCTTATGCAAAGTCCTTATGAGAACTACGCAGTTTTCGGAGCGTTCGATTGGGCCTGGCGGTATGAAGCAGGGGATTGGAGAACTTATGCACTGGTAGTTCCGTCGGGCGTCAGCAAAATAACGGTCACGGTATCTTGGTCCGACAATGGCACAAACATTCAAGAGCATCTAACCGGACCGCTTGGTTATTTGGTAGCGTCTTCAGAATTCTCAACGAGCCCATATGAAGGCGATGGGAAATTTGCATGGTCAACATCCACGGGTGGACCGTCCAACGTTATTTCAGCCGAAAACGTAGCGCCAGGTATCTATCTCCTCGTGCTACATAACACGTTATTTGGAGCCTCCAACTTCAGCCAATACCCAGAAAATTTCACCATCAACATTGAATTCTCATAGACGGCGAAAGTCATAATTGAAAACCACTGCTGCGGCACTTCTGCTACTGCTCCTCATACTGCTAATTCCGATCTATTTGTGGTTCACTTCTCGTCCGAGCCAAAATTCCCTAACGCTCAGACCTTATGCCACTCCCGATGATGCCATCAGAGGCTTGTTGAATGGCGACATAAACCTCCTACCACTTAGCGAAGTAACACCAGAGATCATAAGCCAATTGAATAGTTCCGCCGTGAATATCGTTCCGATCTCAAATTTCGGATTCACATACATTGGACTGAACTTAAGAAATTCACCGCTGAACGATACGAAGTTACGCGAAGCGATGCTGTACGGCTTTGACAGAGAAAAATTGGTAAACACAACTCTAGATGGTTATGGCGACACTTTGAATGGCGGGCTCTTCTCCCCGGCATATGGAAAGTTGGGTTGGTGGAACAACACCGCGAATTCCTACAATTACAACCCTGACATGGCCAAGCAGCTGCTAGAGAACGCCGGATACAATATGTCCTCCTCAGGCAAATATCGCATCGATCCGGCCACCGGCAAAGTAATGCGGACCATGTTCATCGTCAGTCGACTCTCCGATGCAGCAGATACAGAAGCCGCGACTTCATTCGCGAGTGACATGCAAGCTATCGGATTGCCTATCATAAATTATCCCTTGGCGGATTTTGACTTTGATTTCCAAATCAAACACACATATCAATCTGACATTTACATCGACACCGTATCCGCCGACTCAGGTCCTAGTTGGCTATACGAGCTCTTTGCAAGCAACAACAATATCGCACCCGTTCCACTAGGAACGAATCTGGTTGGATACAATAGTACCACTTTCGATTCTTGCGTAAATCAACTCATGTCCACTTCAAATCAGAACGTGATTAAGAGGCAACTACTGGAATGCCAAGGAATTCTAAGCAGCGATTTACCAGCGTTACCCGTCTACACGAAATATTCGATTATTGCAACCAGTCTGAATCCGTCAACGATCGTACCGGTAACGGGTAGTTTAGCGGCAACCCTAAAACAAACTATACAATCAATTGAGTCTACACCTAATTTTGGAAAACTCACCGTAGGAACCGTGGGCACATATGGTAACCTCGATCCAACCTCGACCTCGAGCCCTCTAGACTGGACCCTCCTCAACCTCGTGCTCGAACCACTGCTAAGCCTGAGTTCGGACGGCACACCGACGGCCGGATTGGCTGCAAGCTGGAACCTGAGCGAGGATGGACAGACAATAACATTCGTGTTACGTAACAATATGACATTCAGCGACGGCGAACCAATCACAATTGACGACCTAAGCGCTACCATTAATTGGTTCATGAGTAACGTGAAACCCTCTTCACCCTTCTACACCACCTTAAAGCAAATCCAGAACGTAACAATCCCTAATGCCATAACACTGGAAATCACGCTACGACAACCAAACGCATTTGCCGCGTACTCACTGGGCCAGCTATTTGCTCTCCCTCACAGTAGGCTTGAATTAGCAAGTAACCTGACAGAGCCGTTCGGTTTTCTCAGAAGCCAAGCCCTAGTATCTTCTGGACCATTCGATCTTTCAGCCTTCGATCAAGGAAACGGCGCAGATTTTGAGATCAATAGTTCATATTTCAACGCAACCCAGATCATTTCGACTGCAAGCGAGAAAATGATCTTCGCAAATCTAGGATTAAACTTGCTCAACTTGGGCAATACTCAAATCGGCGTCGGAACACCGGCGAAGACCTACGGATCACAATCAATTAGCAATGCGACCTATGCAGTTTACATTTACGACCAAAACAACAATTTAGCGGCCGCTTTGAATGGAACTTACATCGGTCACGGCACTTACAGCGCAATGTTAAGCGTCGATAACCCAGCATTAACTGAAGGACAATACCAAGTTGTAGGACAACTCTTCGGAATCCTACCGACTGGGATGTTTATTATTTTTCATCAGGAGACGCTGATCGTTCAAACAAGTCTACCTTTAGACGCAATCTCGATAGTAGGCACGATACTAGTTGCCATCCTCATAATAGCGCAGAAGTACCGAGAAGAATCAACAGAGAAGACACGAACTAAGAGGCCTAAAACTCGAACTGCAAGGAAACAATAATAATCCGCTCAAATTCATCGTCTCCTTAATTCGCGAGTTTGCTCCGACTAGAACTCGAAAGATCGAATCATTGTCACGCTGGTTATGAAGATAAACCAATACGTCAAAGTATGTGAACTCTCAGACGTACCTTCAGGAATAATGTTCCCCGTTGATATCGGCGAAAAGAATTTAATGATTGTAAACCTTGAAGGAACAATCTACGCGTTGGATAGAATGTGCACGCATGAAACTGCAGATCTATCCAACGGGTTCTTAACCGACTCTGAAGTCACATGCCCACTACATCTTTCAAGATTCAATTTGAAGACAGGTGGCGTGCAGAATCCTCCCGCCACAATTCCACTAAAGACATACAAGTTGAAAATTGAAGGAACAACCGTTTACGTCCTAGTTTGAGTATTGAGGAAGACTCAACATCAAGAAAAAGTCATGCGATCACTCAAAAAACCAGACACACCGATTCTAACAGGTTATCAAATCTACCACAACTATGTGCGTCCAGACATGTCCTTAGACGGACAAACACCAGCTGACAAAGCGGGAATACAAATCAAAGGAAAAAACAAATTGTTGACAATCATTCAAAACGCATGCAAGCCAAATCAGTAAGAGCGATTCAATCACTACGGTACAAATCCGAGATCTTCTACCCGAACGATCTTAATGTTGGGTTTGCCTGTCTTTGTTTTGAAACGTTCCGGTACCTGCTGAATCAGAATGACTGATTCGTCAACGAATTTCTCGACGTATTCGATTTCATCTTCCTTCCAAGTGACTCTGTAAATATTATACCTCTTCGCCATGCGAAATCGACTGAGGAAAAACTGAAGTCTACGTTAATAGGAGTTGCCTAGCTCAGACCGTATGCTTGGTCAGTTATGGAAAAACGATTACCCATACCGTTCACGGGCATACTTGCAAAAGGGTACAGGTCAAACAATTTCAATTTCTCACAATGTTGCCAATGGTGAACTTGCACCAACCGATGATGAGGCTGAAAGCTATGCAGTGTCACTCGATGGTGCAGATTCAACGGAAGGAAGAACAGAAATCAAGGGTATCTTGCATGACAAAGGCTTGACCGCAGACTGAACGTAGAGCCAACGGTTTTATCCACTACGAAGAATAATTGTCGTCCGACGTAGACTATACAGCACCGCTCAATGGGTGCCAGCTAATTGATTTCGGGCGCGCCCAATTTTTCCGACTGGATATATCTACGGGTGCGCACACTTACACGATGAGCCCAATCTGGATCGTTTTTCAATGCATTCTATGCCTGTAAGCGCATAACGGTATATCCTTATATTGCTGGCTGAACTGTTACCATTGGTAACAGAAGGTAGAATCCTAATGCCAACCAGTGATTTAAGAAATACAGAACGTCGAACACGGGAACACGATGTCAGTCATGCCATGTGGATTCTAGTAGGATTGAACGGTAGAACTATGGGATTCAGTCGAAGTCTCCCGAACTGGGGTGCAAACCACAGTTCGCTAACGCAAACTCAGGAGCAAGACAGATGGGTAGACGACGGCGGTTCCACAATAGCGCAAGATCGAACGCGACGCCGGATAATATCAGCGAAATGCGGTGAGAAATATGGGTAAATTGTCAGTCCTAATTCCCGATGCCTTGGAGCGCAAATTCCGGTTCGCGATAGCAGCAATCAAGAGCGGTAAGCAGGGAGACTTGTCAGACGCTATGATTGAAGCAATTGAGGACTGGCTCAAGAAACACAAAAAAGCCGATACACGCCGAAGGCGCGAGCAACCTCACGCAATCACGAAAAAAGATGCTAATCCTCATTATGCCGAACGGGTGGCACCTTAGAATCAGGGTTGATGGAATGAACAAGTGGCTAATGCTTGATATCTCTATATCAGGTTAAAGCTAACTCTATATAACCGAACCCTGTGTTGAAGCTATTCCTCAGTGAAAGCATGGGCAGATTGTTAGTTCTCGTTCCCGATGACTTGGAGCACAAGTTCCGGTTTGCGATAGTAGCCATGAAGGGCGGGAAGAAGGGAGGTTTGTCAGCCGCTGTAATTGAGGCAATTGAGGACTGGCTCAAAAAGCACGAAAAAACCATTGTACGCAGCACACGAACCTCCGTTGATTTCTAGGGTTATATCGTAAACGGGTATCAAATCTATCATAACTATGTACGGCCGCATATGGCTTTGGATGGACAAACACCGACAGATAAGGCTGGAATAGAAATTAGAGGAAAAGACAAATGGTTAACGATAATACAAAACGCAAGCGCCAAAACTGATTAGTCATGTACTCAAATCTTCAAGACCATATCCAAGCAGATGCTAAGAAATGGGGGAAAGAAATACTAGGTGAAGAGATCGAGTCTGCTTTCGTCTATCCATTTGAGGAGTATGTCTGTGTCAGGTTACGTGCGGTTAAGGGAGCACAAGCATTAGTGACATACGATCTCAAAACGGGAGAGAGACTCAGGCCTATCGTTCTTCCAGAAAAGTTTGTGGAATTAACAGAAGCAGAGCTACACAAACTCGTACATGATCGTTTTGGAGTTAATCCCGTAGAGAAGCAGTAACTGCATGAAACCGAGCAAGGCATTTGTCAACCTTCGAAACATATCTCATTCCGTTTTTCTCTGGTCTGATAGTGGGACTGAGTGTCAATGCGATTGTAGCATTCTTTCAACGCCCTGCGTTGGAGATCACAAGCGACGATGACAGACCCGACCCTAAATGCGACACACGTTATCTGCATGTGAGGGTCGAAAACAAGAAGCACCCATTATTCAACAGAAATATGGCTGTTGATTGCGAGTCACAGGTCTGGATCGCTGACGCTAAAACACATCAAATTAAAACGGGTTCTCCGTTCAGGACAAAGTGGGCGCGATTAAGTAATCTAGCTTACGTCGACTCTACTCGTCGTCTTGAATGGATTCCAGTTCCCGCGCTGGAAACTCGAATTAACATCTATCCCGGACATAGTGATGGCGGAAAAGAAGGTCTTCAACTTGACATAGTAAAGAAGGACAGAAAAATATGCATAGTTCACGACCCAGAATCCTATCCAGAACGTGATCGTAACGGTGACGTGTCTAAATGGCAGCTTGATCACGGTAAATACTACGTAAAGATTCGCATTAAGTACGCGAATACGGCCTCTGACCCGCGCTACTTTCTATTCACAAACGGAGAACACTTACAGGATACACGTCTTGTCGATTGTTCCGTCGAAGACCTCGTAGTGGCAAGAAGCGTTTTCTCAAATCACGACCCGATACACTGAATCCGACGCGGGTTAACAGATGAAACGAACAGACGTTAAGTTACCAGAGCCTTTCAATGGTGCCTTTATATGATTATGACATATGTAATACGTTGAGTGCGGGTAGGTGCTCGCTCTTGGTTGAGACGCTCAGAACATTTAATGCTTCAAAGATTCGGGAAGACTTCCCGATTCTCAAACGCGAAGTAAATGGGAATAAGCTCGTTTACTTCGACAATGCAGCTACCTCACAGAAGCCTACGGTTGTAATCGAAGCGATCGCATCTTATTATCGTCAATATAACGCGAACATCCATCGAGGAATTCATAAACTGGCCGAAGAGGCGACTTTGGCGTATGAAGAAGCGCGAGAGAAGACAGCGAGGTTAACGAATGCCGCGCATACTGAAGAGATAATCTTCGTAAGGAACGCGACGGAGGGAATCAATCTTGTCGCCAATTCTTGGGGAAAAGATAACATTGGCAAAGGCGACAAAATAGTCATCACGATCATGGAACATCACAGCAACATCGTGCCCTGGCAACTGCTTGCACAGCGCACGGGTGCCGAGGTTGTGTTCATCGAAATCACGGAGGACGGGATGCTGCGGCAAGAACAGTTGGAACAGGCTATCGATCATAAGACAAAACTGGTGGCGGTCGCGCATGCCTCGAATGTTCTTGGCACAATAAATTCAGTCAACGCTATCGGTAGAATAGCTCATCGGCAGGGAGCACTATTTCTGGTTGACGCAGCCCAATCGATTCCACATATGAAGGTGGACGTAGCGGAGATCGATTGTGACTTCATGGCGTTCTCGGGCCATAAAATGATGGGTCCAACCGGGATCGGGATTCTATACGGCAAGAAGAAACATTTGGAAGAGATGCCTCCATTTCTAGGTGGTGGTGAAATGATCAAAGAGGTTCATACCACCGGCGCATCATGGAATGAACTCCCTTACAAGTTCGAAGCCGGAACGCCCGACATTGCAGGAGCCATAGGTTTAGGGGCAGCAATCGACTACCTTAACACGTTAGGAATCGGAAACATTCACGATCACGAACAAGAACTAACTAGCTACGCTCTCAACAAGATGAGCGCAGTCAAAGGGATCAAGATCTACGGACCGAGATCTTCAAAGGATCGTGTCGGAGTAATTTCGTTCAACTTGGGCGACATTCACGCTCACGATCTCGCATCAATACTTGATGAGGAAGGAATAGCGATCAGGTCAGGACATCATTGTGCGCAACCACTCATGGAATTTATAGGAGTCCCAGCAATGGCACGAATAAGTTTCTACGCATACAACACCGAGGAAGAAGTTGACCGATTCATCGAAGCACTTGAAGTAGCGAGGAAAGTGTTCAATCTATGAGTTCGGATATTTACAAAGACATCATCTTAGACTATTACAGAAATCCGCGCAACTTCGGAGAACTACCAAATGCGGACATTCGCGTTAAGGACGCCAATCCACTGTGTGGCGACGTAATCGAGATGCAACTCAAAGTGAAAGAGGGTAGGGTTGAGGACATTCGCTTCCAAGGTAAAGGGTGCGCGATAAGTCAGGCTTCAGCGTCAATGTTGACAGAAGCAGTGAAGGGTAAAACGCTTGACGAGACGAAGGCTTTGGGAAAACAGGATATACTGAACTTGCTCGGAATCGATCCGGGCCCAACACGAATAAAATGCGCTCTTCTAGGGTTGAAGGTTATGAAACTAGCAGTTTATGGATATCTTGGCCAGTCTGTAGGTGACGAAGTTAAACAACTCGTCTAAGCTCAGCTTCGATGAAAGGTTTATGTTACTATAGTCTAGGTTGTTGAGCCATGTCAAACAAATACGTTCTCCCAGATCTGCCCTACAAATACAATGCACTAGAACCAGTCATTTCCGAACAAATAATGACACTCCACCATGACAAACATCACGCCGCATACGTGAACGGTGCTAACGCTGCACTAGAGAAACTAGACAAAGGAAGAGCCGCAGGCCTCCAAGGCGTCGACGTGAAAGCGATCCTCAGAGACCTAGCGTTCAACGCTTCCGGACATTCGATGCATAGTATATTCTGGCCAAACATGAAAGCTGGCGGAGGAGGAAAACCTGGCAGCAAACTCGCTGACCAAATCAACAAAGACTTTGGAAACTTCGACTCCTTCAAACTACAGTTCGGCAATGCAGCGAAGACGGTCGAAGGATCGGGTTGGGGAATTCTAGCATACGACCCACTCTCTGACCAACTCCTGACGCTTCAAGCTGAAAAGCATCAGAATCTGACTGCACAAGCAACAGTGCCAATACTCGTATTGGATGTGTGGGAACACGCATACTACCTACAGTACAAGAACGACCGTGCAACGTACGTCGACAAGTGGTGGGAAGTAGTCAACTGGTCTGACGTCGAAAGCCGCTTCGACAAGGCAAAACGCTAAATCCGCAATATCCCGTCCGGGTCTGAGTATCAGACCCCATTTTCTTTTTTCTCTAAATATTTGAGATCAAAATCAGGTTTAATTCTGTTAATGACTAAATCCTGAGCATGGTCTCGGACAGCTCGACGCAGAGCTTCGAAAAATATCCGTTTTTGAATGAGCTTGGGCTACAATCAATAAACCCTGGTGCATGCTCAGGACCCGAATCGTGGAGCGATCGTAAAGATCGAGAATTGCTAGAAGTCATCACACCAATAGATGGATCAGTGATAGCAAAAGTCACTTTGGCGTCGACAGAAGATTACGATAGGGTCGTTAAAGTTACTCAGGAAAATTTCCTTAAATGGAGATTGATCCCGGCCCCGGAACGAGGGCAAATTGTACGTGAGATAGCTGAAGAATTACGCAAGTTCAAGGAACCGCTTGGTAAACTTATCACGTTAGAAACCGGAAAAATTCTCGCAGAAGCAATCGGAGAAGTGCAGGAAGCAGTTGATATTGCAGATTTTGCAGTTGGCCTATCACGTCAATTATACGGATTTACAATGCATTCTGAACGACGAGAACACAGAATGTATGAGCAATGGCATCCCTTGGGTGTTGTAGGCATAATTACAGCATTCAATTTCCCGATCGCAGTTTGGTCATGGAACGCAATGATCGCAGCTGTCTGTGGCGATACGATGATATGGAAACCGTCTTCGAAGACTCCACTCACTGCGATAGCGGTTCAACATATCGTGAACAGCGTAACGAAGCGACATCAATTGACTGGCATATTCGCACTCGTAATAGGAAAAGGATCGATGATCGGTGAGAGAATGGTAAACGATGATCGACTAGCATTGATTTCAGCTACGGGGTCTACACAAATGGGGAAAAGAATCGCTGAAGCAATCGCGAAACGATTAGGTAAAAACATCTTAGAGTTAGGCGGAAATAACGCGATCATAGTTGCTGACGACGCCGATATGGATCTTGCAGTCAGGGCCATTCTATTCGGTGCAGTCGGAACGGCTGGACAGCGATGTACTACTACTCGCAGGATAATAGCGCACAGAAAAATCATCGACGAATTAACAGATAGACTTGTTGACGCGTATGAACAAGTTCAAGTCGGTGATCCGTTTGATGCGACCACCCTGATGGGACCACTCATAGATGGTGAAGCAGTCGATACGATGCTGAATGTCTTAAGGGAGGTACCGAAACAGGGCGGATCAATAGTTACAGGCGGTAAGAGATTGGATAGACCAGGATCGTATGTTACTCCAGCCCTGGTACGAGTCAAAAGAGATACCGCCCTCGTTTCCGAGGAAACTTTCGCACCAATCCTGTATATTATGCCGTATGAAACATTGATTGAAGCAATCGAACTTCAAAACCAAGTGCCGCAGGGATTATCGTCCGCTATTTTCACGGAATCGCTCAAGTATGCTGAGATGTTTCTGTCAACAACTGGTAGCGACTGCGGAATAGCTAACGTTAACATTGGTACGTCCGGCGCTGAGATAGGCGGAGCGTTTGGAGGAGAGAAAGAGACCGGTGGTGGCAGAGAAGCAGGGTCAGATGCATGGAAACAGTACATGCGACGTCAAACGACGACCATCAACTGGAGCGGTCAACTTCCTCTAGCGCAGGGCATACGGTTCGGAGACTAAACTTCCACTAGACGAAGTCGAGCCATTTAGAGAATTTTTCATTTCGTCCTCTCACTACGGCTTCGAAGGACGATTGAAGTTTCTTAGTAATCGGAAAATTACCGTCACCAATTTTTCTTCCGTCGACTTCCCGGATAGGTGTAATCTCGGCTGCTGTTCCCGAGAAGAACAATTCATCAGCAGTGTAGAGATCTTCTCTCAAAATTTCAGTCAATCTACATTCAATACCTGAATCAGCAGCAAGTTCGATGACACTTTCACGAGTTATTCCTCTCAAAATTGCAGCTGACGGTGGTGGGGTTGATATGACTCCGTCCTTCACGACGAAAATATTCTCACCCGTACCCTCTGAAACGTTTCCGTTTGTGTTTAGTAGGATCGCTTCATCATAACCGGCTTTCACCGCTTCGATCTTGGCTAATCCCGAATTAGCATAGTTTGCAGAACACTTCGCCTGTGGAGGTAAGGATTCCGGACTGATTCGACGCCATGACGATACCATACATCGGACTCCGCTTGACAATGCTTCTTTCCCAAGATACGCGCCCCATCGCCAAACAGCAATCGACATCTCAGTTTTGTTCGGTAGTGGGTTTACGCCCATCTCTCCGAAACCGACGTAAGCTATCGGTCGTATGTAACAGTCTTCAAAACCATTGGCCTTCACAGTGGCCTTTACTGCTTGACCGATCTGGTCAGGGGTGTATCGCAGATCCATAAGGTACGTCTTACTGCTTCTCACCAATCGTGCAATGTGGTCGCGGAGTCTGAAGACGGCTGGGCCTTTTGCGGTTTTGTAACACCGCATGCCTTCGAAAACGGCGGTTCCGTAATGTAACGCGTGAGTTAGAACATGTACTCTAGCGTTATCCCAGTCAACGAGTTCGCCGTTCATCCAGATCTTAGTTGCTTTATCCATTCCAGCAGACCTCAGTTGGGTCTCAGTGTAACAGTATTCGTTTTAAGTTATTCGAAGGAAATTTTAGTTGTCGTAGTAATTGCTCAAATCTACAACTGATGTGAGGGAATGATGCTGAATCTTCAGGCGATTTGTACGTGGTCGATTTGATAATACCGTTTGGCGAGCATTCGCGTTTTATCTATCGTTCGACCATTCTTCCCTATTGCTAATGCCTTATCTTTGGGGTCAACTTCGACTACTACGATTTTGCGATCTGGACGTTCGGTGATACGGATCTCTTTTACTTTTGCTGGGGCTAGACAATTCTTTACGAGTCCATCTACGGTATCGCCGAACTCTACTACTTCTATCGGTTTGCCGGTCATTTTTCTCAGCATGTTGATGTTCTTGCCTCCTTTACCTATGGCTAATCCCATCTCGCCGGGTTTGGCTACGAAAATAATTCGGTCGCTATCGATTATGCAATCATTGGCTGTTGCTCCGGTGATATTCTCGAATAGTGCAATTAGTCGCATATCTTCTCCTGTGAGTTTAATTCTTGAAGTGGACATTGATCACTGCACTGCTAGCTTCAGTATCTCTGAGTCGCCTGGTTCCTTTACCGTTAGGGCAGCTATTACGTGGGGCTTGTTGCAGGCGGAGCCCAGATCTCGGCTTGTGCCTTGATAATTGTAGATTGGAACCGAGGACTGTTGGGCATATTGGCGGATGTTGCTTTTGTCGGGTTCAGGGCAGTTTGCGGTCAGTATGATTAGTTTGGCTTTGGCAAGCCTGGCTGCGTCAGTTGCTTCTTTGACTCCGAAGGAGAGTTTACCGGTCTTCACAGCGATTTGCAGTTGTTTGTTGACGTCTATCTTAGTTGATTGCATTACTTCGCCTTCTCGGGCATTGACATGTAGACCTCTATAAGGCCTGTTCCCATTGGAACTTGTTGTCCGACTATTACGTTCTCCGCCACTCCTCGTAATGTATCTCTGGTTCCTTTGATTGCTGCGTCGACAATTGTGGGTATGGTGATTTCGAATGCTGCTTTGGCGAGGGTGCTTGCTTTTTCTCCGCTGACTCCATGCCTTCCCACTTGTAGGACTTCGCCGGAAGCGGTCATCGCGTCGGCTACAAGC
>Ga0074045_10002120_pt1 | contig 18606 bp, 25 predicted proteins | sample BogForMeECP23OM2_FD_94442 | JGI IMG/M metagenome (GOLD analysis project Ga0074045, IMG submission 94442) | Bog forest soil microbial communities from Calvert Island, British Columbia, Canada - Bog Forest MetaG ECP23OM2 | ecosystem: Environmental > Terrestrial > Soil > Wetlands ...
ATCGAGCGATGGAAGTAGCGCTATATCACACGTTAGGACGACTTCCGGAACCGGAATCCACCCGCAGATTCTGCTGAGCAGCAATAAAAATAGAGAATACCTGGCGGGCAGCTTATGCGAATGTTCGAAAATGCATGCAAGGATTCTACGGTCATCCACCGGGTCAGCGAAGCAGCTGCGCGCGATCGAGCCACCGCCTGTTCCGCTCCCGCCCAGGCCCGCTGAAATTCGAAGGGACTGGGGAATTGGGGACCTGTTCTCGAGGCAAAACTCTTCCGGGAAGATCTGGTCCGGCTACTTCTGCTTCGGCTGGACCGCAGCTCCCCCTGCGCTCTGTGCCGCCGCTTTCTTAGGAGGTGACGTTTGCGGGATCTCACCGCCGTCGTGGGGGGATGAGCGGAATCGCTCTAGTTCGGGGTCCCAGCTCCAGAGACGATAGCGCGTTAGGTTGGTCTTTCGTTGCTTGAGCACCTCCTTCTCGAGAATGCGCGCACTCGCGCCAGAGTTCGGATCGGCCTTCATCAGGTGGAAGGTCGATTGCTGCGATTGCTCCACATTGTCAGCATCATTCTCCGGCCGGTCTGGCATGGTGAGCTCGACCCGCTCCGCTGTGTCGAGGACCGGGACCAGCCAGTCGTGCAGAAGCTTTAGGACGACGAAATTCTCCTGTTGCGCGCTACCGCTATCGCGCGTCATCTCACGATGAACCACGATCTCCGACACGCCCGGCTGTATAAGCTCGGCGAAGCTTACCTCCGGAGGCTGAGCTCGCGCCGCCAGCCGTACCGTCGGCAAGTGGCGCCATTCCGACTTCTGTGCTTTATCGAAGACGATGATATAGGTGGAGTCGCACTCGCCCGAGCCGGCGATGATGACGGCATTCTCAGCGTCAGTACGAAGGCGGACCCGCCGCTCGTCGACGTGATCGAACTTGGCGCAAGGCACATCGGATTTCGCCGTCGGATTGGAGAAGTTCGGGGTCATGATACCCAACTCGGTCGCCAACTGACTGCGCTGTGCAGCAGTACCACTGCGCAACGTATCAGCCACCGCATCGGGTTCGTGGGTCTTGGAGTCTTTCTCCTTCTTCTTCAAGAACGGAACTTGGGCGCACGAGACCGATGGGAGGCAGACCAGGAGGAGCACCGTGCAACAGATCTTCATTGAACAACACAAACCCTGTTCGGCCTCAGACGACTCGCCATAGGAGATGAAAACACCGATGAGGCCCTGGTTGGTTGGCAATGTCCTTGCCGGGAGTCAAGGTATGAGCGCTCGCTACAGAAAACTGCAGAAAACTTCTTTGATTGGCTGACCTCTACCGTGTTTCAATTTTGAGGTCAATAAACCTAACTAGAACCTGCCCGCACTCCTTTTCCGCATCAAGCTACATGCCAAAAAACTCTCAAGAAATGATGTTAACGCAGCTTTACGGTCTTGTTGCCAAGAATTGTAAAGGTCTGCGGCCCGAGCAGCTACGTTGCGCGTGCACCGAACATGCAGTGCGCAAGATGTTCGTTTAGTGCCAGGTTAACGGCTGACCGTTCAAAACCGAGTGTTCCTTCGCGAATGGCAAGAGACCTTGAGATGCTCGCACACTCGGATTCCGCAGGCTTTTGCTTCTCACGAGATTCTCACGTCATTCGGATTCCTCTCCCCCGGACCGGCAACCTGGAGCTTGTCCAGGGTGCGCACTCAGAGGCTGGCCGGCCCGGAGTTCGATCTGTAAGCGAGCGTTGTCGGAACGAATCCCGACTGGCCCATCGAAGCCGAGGGTTTCTGGCCCTACGGAACCTTCCCAAACGAGCGAGTTGTCGGCGAAGACCTTCATCTCTGCGCCGCTCATTTCTGCGCGAAGAGTATGCGGGTCTCCGGAGCGCAGAGCGGGAACTGGTGTGCTGCGGTGCGGCTTGACGTTCCGGTATCCACGATTGCCGCACTGTGCGCTGGTGTGCTGGCCGGGGTTGCTCTTGACGGAGACCACGAGCTTCGATTCAGGCTCGATGCGCCACATTGCATAAACCAGGTTGCAAGCGTCCTGCGCGCGCAGCTTGAGGCCAAACTGGCGGCGGAGCTCGCCGGACCCGAGTCGTGCTTCGTCTCGCGTTGGGCCAAGGTATGCGAAGTGCGCCTCGACGAGTTGTGGCGTAAACGCGTTCAGATACGCGCGCATCTTGGAAACACTCACTGACAGCCTCTCCCCGGGCAATTCCTCGATCGCTCCTTCCGTGACGCAAAGGGTAGCCCGCGAAACAGACATCAGCTTGGTCCCCGAGGATTCCGAGGCTGTGCTTAGACTCAACCCACTTATGAAAATGACGGCCCAGGCATATAGCACTTGTCGTCGTCGCACGCTCATCCTCCACGGCGCATTTGTTACCGATTGTGGTCTCTTGTACACCAATACAACACGACCAAATCATAGACTCATCTGCTCCTTCTCGCTCGCGTAGTTCGTTCGGCATGGGGAGCACGTCTCCGACGGCAACGCGGCCAGCTGGTTCGCTCGCGTCGCTATGTGGGCCAGGGGCCTACGTTCCCGGGGCTGAAAGCCGTGAAGCGATCACGGGGAACCCTGTAGCGAGTAAGCGGGAGCTGGAAGAGGGCAGGAGCGGGGGGGCGGGCACACGAACCTGAACAGAATCTACGACTTTCGTCTGGACAGAACCGCGAGCGGAGTTTATGGTTCCACGTCATGAACCGACGCGACTTCCTTCAAGGTGCAGCAATGAGCGCCGCGGCCATGACACTGCCGCGGTTGCCTTGGGCCGAACAGCAGGACCTCAACGTGGTATGGCCTGAGATAGGCAAGCAGCACGACGAATCCGTGCAGCGCTTGCAGGCCTGGATACGGCAGCCGTCGATTGCCGCCGAGCATCGCGGCATGCAGCAGGGCTGCACCATGATGATGGACCTACTGAAGGATGCAGGCTTCTCCAACGTCACACAAATTCCCACCGACGGCCAGCCGGGCGTCTTTGCCACGCTTGATGCTGGCGCGCCCCGCACCGTCGGCCTCTACTTCATGTACGACGTCAAGCAAGCTGATCCAGCGGAGTGGTCCTCGCCGCCCTTTGAAGCCGCGTTGGTGGATAAGCCAGGCCTTGGCAAAGTCGTTGTAGGTCGTGGCGCTGTGAACCAGAAGGGCCCAGAGGCCTCGTTCTTGGCGGCGTTACACGCCATGCGCGGGGCGCGGAAAAAACTTCCCGTCAATCGAATTTTCGTCGCCGAGGGTGAGGAAGAAATCGGCTCGCCACACTTTCCGCAGATCGTCCGCCGGCCTGAAGTGCTAGCAGCGATCAAGAAGTGCGCCGGGGTTTTCATGCCAAACGCGGCGCAGGGGCTCGATGGCAACGTCACCGTCACGTTGGGGGCCAAGGGAGTCGTCGAGCTTGAGCTGGTGTCGAGCGGCGAGAAGTGGGGGCGCGGGCCGACAAAAGATATTCATTCCAGCAACAAGGCGCGCGTCGATAGCCCCGCATGGCACTTGGTGCTGGCGTTAGCAACCCTGGTGTTGCCCGACGGCAACACACCCGCGATTACGAACTACGCCGACAAGGCGCGGCCAATCTCCGACGCTGAAAAGAAAATGGTCGCGACCGCCGGCAGCCGCCTTAATGAGAATGTCGTCAAGCAACAACTGGGTGTGAAGAGCTGGGTCAACGATGCTGACTGGCAGCAGGCGCTGGAGATGCTGATGGCAAATCCAACGGTGAACATCGAAGGCCTGGTCGCCGGCTATACCGGACCCGGCGGGAAAACGATCCTTCCACACAAGGCCGTCGCCAAGATGGACCTGCGCCTGGTTCCCGATATGACGGCCGCGGACGCGCTGGCCGCGTTGAAGGCTCACCTCAAGAACAAGGGCTTCGGCGACATCGAGGTGAACATGACGGGCGGCTACGACCCGACTAGCACATCGGGCGACTCGCAGCTCATCCAGTCACAGATTGCCGTCTACAAGCAGTCGGGTATCGATCCGATTCTGCTGCCGCGCAATGCCGGATCGTGGCCGGGCTACGTGTTTACGGGCGATCCGTTGCGGCTGCCGGCCGGGCACTTCGGACTGGGCCACGGAAACGGCGCGCACGCCCCTGACGAGTATTACGTTATCGATTCGGCCAGTCCGAAGGTGCTAGGCATCGACGGTGCGACGCGGTCGTACGTCGAGTACCTGTATGCGTTGGGGGCGACAGCTTAGGAGGAGGAAAGAGCTTCAGCAGCGCCTTTTCGACGGAGGACTTGATCTACTTCGCTTTTGTAACCTCGAACACCATAGGTTATGGCGACGCGCATCATGCACATCTCTTCAACGGTCGTTCGCAGTTATTACAGGGCTCGTCGGACGGCTCCACCCCGCAACTCTATAGCATTCATTGGTCAGAATGGCATTGAGACCTGATTGAGCAGCGGACCGCAGATAACCGCGACGAAGAGATCGATCTAGCCAAGACCAACCTTGTGCTCGGCTAAAGCTAAAACCGGATTTGAAAGAGGGTGGGAAATGAACGAGCGATTGCAGCAGACAGCAAACAACAAAACCTGCCAGGTCTCTCTTTCAGGGTATGAGCTGATCAATTCTCCCCGCCTCAACAAAGGAACAGCCTTCTCCAATCGCGAGCGCGACGTATTTGACCTACATGGTTTATTGCCACCGCATGTGGGGAACCTTACTGAACAGATTGAGCGCCGGATTATGGCGCTACGGAATCAGGAGAACTCCTTCAATAAATACAGCTTTCTCCGCGACCTGCAGGATACGAATGAGACGCTCTTCTACGCGCTTTTGCTTCGCAATATCGAAGAGATGCTCCCTCTGGTGTACACGCCAACTGTGGGTGAGGGTTGCCAGCGCTTCAGTGAGATATGGAGAAAGCCTCGAGGATTGTTTCTCAGCTACCCGAATAGAGGTCGTATCGATCAGATCCTGAATCATCCCCGTTACGACGGTGTGAAATGCATCGTGGTCAGCGATGGTGAACGAATCCTGGGACTCGGCGATCAAGGTGCAGGAGGCATGGGTATCCCAATCGGGAAGATGGCGCTTTACACTGCCCTCGGCGGGATTCATCCGGAGCATTGTCTCCCGATTCTGCTCGATGTGGGAACGGATAACGAGGACCGGTTAAAGAGTCCACTCTACATCGGGTGGAGGCATAATCGAGTTCGCGGCGAAGAGTACGACGCATTCGTAGACGCTTTTGTAAACAGTGTGAAGAAGCGCTGGCCGCACGTTCTTTTGCAATGGGAGGACTTTGCCGGTTCGAATGCCACTCGACTTCTGGCTCGATACAAGAACCAGCTGTGCACTTTTAACGACGATATTCAAGGCACTGCCGCTGTAGCGACCGCGACACTACTCTCTGCGATCAACGTAACGGGAATGCCACTAGAGCAACAGAAGATCGTTGTACTTGGCTTCGGAACCGCGGGGATAGGCATCACCAACCTGTTAGCGCAATTCATGCAGGAGAAGGGCATCACGGAGGAGGAAGCTCGAAATCGCTTCTACGCCATCGATCGCTACGGTCTTGTTATCGAAAATGATAAAGATCTGCGGCCGGAGCAGTTACCCTACGCGCGCAAAGCACGGGAAGTGCAGGACTGGAGACAACCGAATGGAGAGATCACATTGCTGGATGTGATCTGCCATGCGAAGCCTTCAGTCCTCATCGGAGTCTCTGGTCAAACGGGAGCCTTCACCGAACAGGCGGTGCGCGAAATGGCTAAGAATGCGATTCGTCCCGTCATCTTTCCGCTTTCGAACCCCACCTCGCTTAGCGAAGCGACTCCTCATGACCTGCTGGAATGGACGGAAGGACGGGCGCTGATCAGCACCGGAAGTCCGTTCGGACCGGTGAATCTTGGCGGGAAGAAGGTGCACATCGACCAGACCAATAACTCGTACATATTTCCTGGGCTTGCTCTTGGGATCATTGCCTCCAAAGCCGAACGCGTCACCGATACGATGATCATGGCTGCAGCTAAGGAATTGGCACGTCTCGCCCCCACACAAAAGGATACGCAGGCAAGCCTTCTTCCGTCCCTTTCAGATTCGCGTCAGCTCAGTCGCTCGATTGCGAAGGCTGTCGGTAGACAGGCGATTCAAGATGAACAGGCACAGGTTGCCGGCGAAGATAGCCTGAACCGTGAACTTCAAGCAAATATCTGGGAACCAGTTTACATACCGTACGAACGCAAGCGGTAAATTCTAAGGCAAGCGCGTACCGGACGAACGGCTTGGTGAGGCTGCGGAAGCCAGTTCCGATCAGACCGGCGAGGAAGAACATCGGAAGGGTGTTCCTTCCACCTCAGAAGATATTCTGAAGATCGCGGTCTCCACTGCAGAACATGCCGCGAGTACGGCGTAGTTTTGGTGACGAATTGTGTTTTCCTAACGAAGTATAGCCAAAAATATTGAAATTTTGAACATGTGAAGATCCCGCTACGAGTCAAGATTCTCCAGGGCCGTGGAGTTTGATTCCATCGGCCGATCGATCGATGATCTTGTTGTCAAAGGCAAGATCACGAGGAACCGGCCGATGGAAACCTTCAACAAGCTGTTTGGCAGCCTGCTGGCTTTTGTATATCACTGTTTTGATCGCATCGTCATCCAGGGATACCTGCCGTTGCTGACGCGGGAAGAGCACATTGTGCATTTCTTCCGCGATGTTCTGGGGCTTTACCCCATCACCAAAGATGTCCTCTCCCGCAGAACCACTGAATATAAACATTGGGTCGAAGCCTTCGCCCGCAACCACCAGATCCCGATGGAATGGGCGCAGAAAGGGGTGCGGAAGGAAGATTATGTCCGCCCTCACCTGCAACGGATGCAGCGCCGCAATCGGTGGGGAGTCTACGTCATCCTCCAGAGCATGGAGCAGGGCGTCAGCTTCCATTGCATTCTTGTGGACGGCTGACCCGATGGCCTTGCAGGCTGCAGCCGACAAGCTCGACGCCCTAACCATTCACAAGCGCTTGGATTACTGGACCCTGGTGCTGGGTCCGAAGTTCTCCAAAAAGGAGCGCGCTGCCATCAACCTGCGGCGTGCCTACTCCCTCAATCAGATCGAATACTGCCGCAACTTCATCTTCCGCCGCAATTTTCCCATTCACAAACTATTCGAGCGCTCCTGCGAGATGGGATTGTTCCGTTTGACCGCCGACAAGGTGGCCCAGATCTTCGGCGTTCGCCTCACCAAACGAATGCACGGTAAACTCTACAGTCTCCTCGACAAGCTGGACCACGGCCATCATGTGCTGCGGGTGTACTGCAAAGGCCTGGTTGGCCGTATGTACGAAAAGTACTCCACCTTCCTTCGCCTGGAGATCTGCGTTAATCGACTGAAAGACCTAGGCCTCAAGAAAGGGCTGGACAACCTGCAAGCGGTGCGCCAGAGGCTGATCTCCGCCAGCGATCGCTTCCTCGGCTTTGAGGCCGAATCCCTCAACGTCCACCTTGACTTCCCTTTGTTCCAACGGCTCGCACTCCCCATCGTCTCCGGTAAGACCAAAATCCCCGGCATCCGAATCCAGGACACCCGCATGATTCGCCTGATGGAAGTATTGCTCCATGGCGGAACTCAGCTCCAGGCATGGCGGACTGCCCAAATCCACCAGGCCATCCTCACCACCTTCGGCCTCTCCCCCAACACCTATACCCTCACCCAAGTGCGCTACGACGTTCGCAAGATGAAGGCCCACGGACTGCTGCAACGCGACCAACGGCGCTATTGTTATCGCCTCACCGAAAAAGGGGTGAACGTCGCTTTGATGATGACCCTGTTCCACTCACGCGTGTGCGGACCCCTAGCCAACTCCCTGTTTCATTACCGCCCCGACGAAGATTCCAAGCCCCCCAGCAAAATCGAGACCGCCTACCACAAAGCTGACCATGCTATTCAACATGTTGTTGACTTGCTTGCCGCAGCGTGAACAATCTGAGAGACGGATTCTTAGATCTTTCCGTTAAGGAGTGCCGCGACGGAATGACATGATGTGCCGAGAGAAAGTACAACCTTGGATCGACTACGGGCTAGTACTGCGACCGTTTGATTCTGCAACGAAACTTGTTTCGGGCGACGGGGTACCGTCCTACGTCTCTTCAGCATGGAAAACGGAACGATTACTCATGCACGAGCCCACGACTTATCGTTACATTTGCAATCCCTGGAATAGAACCGAGTTCTACGGGCCACGGAATGAACTCATGTTTATCCTGGGCCATTAACACCGCTCAAGAATCCCCCGAGATGACCAGTCAAGGCGACCGCGCCGGCCGCCACGATCTCGATCGGCAGGCGGTACAGCGGCAAATCGTGCCCTGGCCTTCGGCGCGCTCGGAAATGCAGCCAGCACACGAGCCAGATCAATATGCTTGAAACGGTTGCCAGGATCAAGTGCTGAAGCAGAATCCCTTTCAGCCGTTGACCTTCCAGTTGCCAGCGCCAGGCCAGAAGTCCTGTCGCTATGACGGGCAGACATGAGATAGCCGCCACGAGCAGATTGTAATAAGCCACCGCCGCCGTCGTGCGGTTCTTGGTCCACTGATCGATAAAGTCAAACAAGACGCCGGTCAGAAAGAGTGCAATCGGAAAGTGGATGAGGACCACATGTTGCGCGTGCTTGGCGAGGAGAGCCGACTTGACGTCAAAAGGGTGCAAGTTAGTCTCCCGTCACTGGACCACGACTTTGGCCGTCATCTTAGGATGAAGGCCACAGAAGTAGCTGTAGGTGCCCGGCTTGGTGAAGGTGTAGGTGAATTGCTCGTCGGTATCAAGGGCCTTCGATTTGAAGGTCTTGTCGTCGCTGACGATGGTATGCGGGATATCGTCGCGGTTCGTCCAGCGAACCGTCGTTCCTACTGGAACCGTCACAGTGGCGGGCGAAAAGCTGAAGTTGTCAATTTTGACTGCCGTTTCCGATGCGGACTGGGCATCCGCAGGCGCTGCGAAAGTTCTCGAGCTACTGCCAATCCCGAGTACGATCGCGAGAATCGCCATCCCCAAGATCCAGAATCTATTCTTCATTTTGTTTCCTCCTTAAAGTCTGTTAGTGATTTCCGTGGACTGTTTTTCGAATTCAGACCAGGTCGGTGTCGGTGACAGCCAGCGCGTGCCGGCCTTGAACGTAGTTAACATCGGTTATGCCCAGCAGGGTCCGCAGTTGTTCGGCCGGGACCTTCAATGGCCCGGGAGAAGGCGCCTCACCCGGTTTCGGTTGGGGAAACGCCGTGGAGGTCGCGGTGTGGAATGTAATGTTGCCCTCCACTTTCTGCATGGTTTGATGAATGTGCCCATTCAAGACGGTGACGGAACCGAAGCCCTTCAAGTAGGAAAGGGCCTGGCCGCTGTCATCGGTCGCCCATCCCCATTCCGGGTAAACGCTCCAGAGTGGAATGTGGGCGAACACGACGATAGGTCTGCTTTTGGAAAGATGCTTGACATCTTTCTCCAGCCACTCCAGTTGCTCTCTCCCAAGGCTACCTAGGCCTCCGGCCTTCAGGTTCATGACATTGACCAGCCCGACAAAATGCACGTCCTTCTTGTCAAAGCTGTACCAGCCGGCTCCTTGCGAGCCCTTCCCGTACCGATCCAGATACTGCTTGCCCTCATCGTTAAGGACGTCGTGCTCACCAGGCACAAAGAAGACATCTTTGGCGCTGGCTGCCTTGAGCAATTGATCTACCGTGTCAAACTCTTCGGGTTTCGAGAGATGGCTGATGTCGCCAGTGTGCAGTATGAAAGCTGGTGGGACTGGCAGGGCATTGATCTTGTCCACCGCGGCCTTCAGTGTACCCACAACGTCAGGATTCGCTGCCTTGTCGAACCCCATGTGGCTATCACTGATCTGGACGAAGCTAAGTTCTCCCTTGGCTGCATGTTTCCCGAACTCGGGAAGGCGACCCAGGCTGTACGAACTGAGCACCCCGCCTTTGATCACGCAAAAGGCGCCCGTCCCCGCCCACGCCATGCACTTCAAGAAGCCGCGGCGATCAATTCCGTCATGGTTGTGGTCGTGTAAGATCTCGTCTTGGACTTCGATCTTCGCAAGTTTGCGATGATTCGTTTCCTTCATTGTGTGCACCTCGAATATGTGTCACCATCGCTAACCAGCGAGCAGAGCTTTTATTCCCTCCGAAGCGCAAGTGAACCGAATAAAGAAAGTTTTGGAACCGCGGGAATAAAATTGTGACTGCGATAGTTAGACAGGTTGAGGCGTGAATGCAGAGAGGGGCACTTGCGGAGATCTCGAGCGCAATGCGACTTACAATCCGGGCGAAGATTATGCAGGCGCAGCGTACGGCGAAATAGTTGCGCCTAATGTAACGCGCCAGGTTGTGTTCGTCATCCCGAGGGAAAACCTCTCGAAGCAGAACGCAAAAAGCGAGATTTCGGCAACAGCACTGATCGGTCATGAGAACTTCCCTGAATTGCTTCCTGCCATCTATGCGGTGAACTGGCCGCCAGTTGTTGAAGATGAACACTGCCAAACGCCAATCAGTGTAGGCGAGGACTATGCGGGACCATCCTGCACCGGAACTGTGGTCGAAACGCACAATGCAGTTTGAATCTTCGCGGGCCTGGGCGAGGATTATCGCGGTTCCGAAAGCGCGGCACCTGCAGGCAATCAGGTGAAGATCGTTCTGAATCTTCATTTGACCAGAGAAGGTTCTGTTGCGACCGCATCATTTTTCATCGGATGATTACGCGATTCACGATGTAAGGGGCGATCCGGGCCGGGCAGAGTTTACGCCATGCTTTTCGGTGGCGCAACCGGAGCTGAGTCAGCCCCGCTCTTGGCGGATTCACTGGAGATATTCTGGTCGGGCAGTTCGGCAGCGGTGCGATATCGCGGCGCCTGCACGCCTGCCGGGCAGTCTCGTGGGACTGCCGTTTGATTTCGTCGACCTGCAGTTGCCGGTTGATGGACTGTGGGGCTAAACTCGGCAACGGAACCTGTCGCGGTCAAGGACCGTTAACCGCGATGAAGCGTAAATCTGGCCACATCGTAGTCAGCTTCAGCCTCTGGTTGCTTCAATCAAAGACCATGCGCTCGCGGGGCCTCAGTCTTCGCAGAGCGCCTCAGGGAACATAACCCTTCCCCTATCTATAAGTTGAAATCGAGTTTCACTCTTTTTCCGTGTCGTTCCAACGCTTTCTAATTCCACTTCAAACAAGCTCTCCCTTCATCAACACAGCAACCTGCACCTGGAACGGTCAACAAGTTTTGACAACATCGTCACCTCGCAATCACAACGCTCAGGACCATCCTCGGTAGACTGCAGAAAGCTTGTAGCAGCAGCTATCACAATACTCAGTGTTGCTGGAAGCAATTTCACGATTTCTAAGAAGAAGAGAGGAACATCCAATGAAGAAAGTAAGCTTGTTCGCATGCCTTCTGGCCCTAGCGCTTAGCGCCAGTGCCCAAAACCATCGCCCCGTGAGTCCTAACGCGATCCGTCCGAATGCAATTGGTCCGAACGCACGCGGTGCAAGCGCAAACGCTGAGGGCGTTACCACGATTCACCCCGCTGCGGACGCCAAAGCCGCGCCGAGCGGCGGCCCGCAGGGCCCGCCGGTAAAAAAGATACCCCCGAACGCCGTAGGCCCCAACGCCGTAGACCCTACTGCGACGAAATAACTTTGCAGTCGTTTGCGTCCTCCGCGGGCGAACTACAGCAATTTCCAACTAAACTGAGGGCGGTTTTCCCTGCACCGCCTATTTTGATCAAAAAAATTGATTTAGCGTAGTTATCACCGGTGCAGTTCAAAACATTTGGCAAGGAGAAAGCATGAGGAAGTCGGTGTTGACCGTCGTAATTACTCTGACTTGCCTGCTTGGGTGGGGAGCAACTGCCCGCGCCCAAGGCGCAGACAAAATCGTTTCGAAGGTCCCGTTCGAGTTTGTGGCCGGCGATAGGACGGTTCTCGCCGACACAACAGCGTAAGTCGCGTCCATTCTCAGGCAAACTCAGGCCTAGTTATCCTCGGCTACGACAACGGGGCGTTTTTGCTCCCGATTGTTTTCGCTGGGGCTGCTGCTGAGCATGCAAAGCTTTGCTTCGAGCTTGTGGGGGACACGTGCTTTCTCAGCAAGGTTGAGACAGCAGCGGGTGTCTAATACCATCGGCACACCTGTGCCTACCAAAAACTCATTCTCGCTGAACTGATTGCACTGAGGCGTAATATGGCAATAGGCTCTGGGGGATGCTCCAGGTCTTGGTTTTCTTGCTCGCGACTCTTCGTGATTCGCTCCGTACGCGAGTTGGACTGCAGGCAGAGGTTCTCGCCTTGCGCCACCAACTTCTCGTTCTCCGGCGCCGGAACCAGCAACGGCGACTCCGGTTGTCGGCCTGTGATCGTCTTCTCTGGGTTTGGCTCGCGCGTATTTGGGCGGACTGGAAATCGGCGCTTCGCATCGTTAAACCAGAAACCGTGATTGCGTGGCATCGCAAGGGCTTTCGGCTGTATTGGTGTTGGAAGAGTCGTCCTCGTCATGGTCGTCCGCCAGCAACGACCGAGGTGAGGGAGTTGATTCGACGCATCAGTGCCGCCAACCCAGGCTGGGGTGCACCACGCATTCACGGCGAGTTGGGCAAACTCGGCATCACAGTCTCGGAGACAACGGTGGCCAAGTACATGGTGCGGCACCGGTACCGCCTTCCCAGACGTGGCGTACCTTCTTGAGCAATCACGTCAAGGATCTGGTCTCCGCCGATTTCTTCGTCGTTCCGACCGCTACGTTTCGCTTGCTGTTTGTGTTCGTGATCCTTCTCATGACGGTCGCCGACCCGTTCCACTTCGCGGTGACCAGCCATCCGACCGCGGAATGGACAGCCCAGCAGCTCTTGCGGGCCTTCCCCTGGGACACGGCTCCACGTTATTTGTTGCGCGATCGTGACCGCAATTACGGCAAGGTATTCCGTGAAACGGCCCTTGGGCTTGGGATCAAGGAAGTGCTTTCTGCTCCGCGCTCACCCCGGGCAGAACGCCTACATGGAACGACTGATCGGGTCGATACGCCGAGAATGTCTGGATCATGTCATCGTGTTGCACGACTCGGGTCTCAAGCGAGCGCTGAAATCGTACTTTGACTATTACGCGCATTGGCGAACGCATCTGTCACTCGACAAGGACGCGCCGATCCCTCGGCCCGTCCAGCCTCCAGCGTTAGGAAGAGTGGTGGAGCTGCCCGAAGTAGGTGGGCTACACCACCGATACGAACGCCGGGCAGCCTAACCGAACCGGCTCGAAACATGGTCTGCTTTCACCTTGCCGCACTGGCACGCGAGCAGTGAGTGCCGTGCGCGGTCTTCCGCAGATTGCGATCTAAAATCCGAACACATGCGAGCGTTGATTCGGTGCGTAAGCTGCTATTACGAGTCGGATGGACTTTTCATGAAGGACAAGTGGATTTCTTGGAGACAGGCGTAACCTGTTGGTCTGGATCCATTTCGGTAGCCCCAGTAGGTGGTGGCCAGGTGTAACAGGATTCATGTTTCTGGTTTTCGTTGTTCTCCCAACCTGTCCATCCCTGCATATGGCGGAGTTCTTCATCAAAGCGCCTTCGTGCGTCGAGTACTGACTCTCTTGTCGTTGTGGGGATCATGAGTGCATTAACCTTTCGGATCTTCCCTTGCGCGACCAATCCCCTGATGTCTGGCTCATAAATTCCACCACCATTTCTTGTCGTATGCGTCAGTTGGAACTTGATGAATCCCATGCTTTTGAGTCTTTCGAGAGCATCAGTCCCGTGCTGCATCTGATACACAAACGCCTGCTTGCCAGAACATATTTCACAGGAATCATCTTACTCACAGCACGTGCTTGTCAGTGACCGCTGCTACAGGGGTGAGTGATTACGGGCAAGAACGCCAACACCCCACCTAGGTCGGCCCATCATCCGCCGACTGAGATTTCAAGCGTCGAGCGTGAGAGGCTATCGGCTTCGCAACGGACAGACCAGGTTCCCCTTGCCATTGTGATCGACTCCGCCGATAAGCAGCGTGGTCGTGAAAACGATAGTTGGGTGGGCTATGGACCCGGACTTGCCAAGGGCGTTAGTGGCAGGATAACGCGAAAGGTATCCTCCGATTGATTTACTCCGGTAAGGATTGCCGTGTTGCTCCTGACTTTGGCTGTCCTGTTGGCGTGGGGCTCCTCTTTGTGTGGAAAGAAGCAGCACCCACGCCTAACCGAACCGGCTCGAAACATGGTCTGCTTTCACCTTGCCGCACTGGCACGCGAGCAGTGTGTGCCGTGGCGCGGTCTTCCGCAGATTCCGATCTACAATCCGAACACATGCGGGCCTTGATTCGATGCGTAGGCTGCTATTGCGAGTCGGATGGACTTTTTCATGAAGGACAGGATGAAAAGAACCACCAGATTACGCATCGCAGAATCGTAGCAGGACGGGAAATCCTAAGGATCATGGGCGGAATAACAATTCGCCAGAGACAGGAATGCCCTCACGCAAATGCCGAAAAGTGCATTGACGTGAGGCCATTAAGAAACGTCATTTGGTGATGCCAACTCTCATCGCTTACGGCGTCCGCATAAATCCGTGCACGGCGCCCGCGGAGTCAACATAGAGCCCCACGATGACGCCGCTAGGGTTAATCCCTGTTGCCTCAGTGAAGGCGGCTTCGGGTAGTCGAACGACGTGTAAACGCCATTGCTAAACAGAAAACCGTGTCCGTTGCCGGAAGCATCCGTATAAATCCCCACGATACCGGCCGCGCTTTTGCCGGACGTGCTCGCGCAGCAGTTGTCCGCTGTGGGGATCGAGCAGACGAACGTACAGCGAGTCCGACTGCACCTTGAGCGCTCGTCCGATCCAACCCGGCGGGGCACCGTAGTAGGCGGCTTCCACTTCGACGCAGCCGTCCAGATGCACGATGCGCTCCTGTGGAATATCCTTCCTCCTGCTTTAGCAAGCCAGCAGGGGTCTGCGGGTGTCCATCAACGAGGGTTGAAACCGGCAGCAAGAACAATTGGTTACGGTCACCGACTTAGTGGATCATTAGACGAGGACGGAGCTCGGCCGTGATCCATCAGACCGAGGAAAGTCACACGCCACCACGACTGTGTATAAGAACTTTCTCGCGAGATGGGTCAGGCCTGCGTGGGGCGCGCCGACCGAAACCGTTGCCTGGGCCCCCTTGCCTGTATATGCCTTGACAAGCATATGCTCTGTGGAGTATATCAAGAGAATGGAATCTGTATTCGAAATCATTGCGGAGCCGAACCGCCGCGCGATATTGAGCCTCCTGGTCTCGTCACAACGGTCGGTTGGAGAGATCGAGCGTCAGCTTCGTATGACGCAGCCGACCGTGTCAAAGCACCTGCGAGTGCTGCGCGAGGCCGGTTTCGTGGAATCCAAGGTGGACGCACAGCGCCGTCTCTACCGGCTGAAGCCAGAACCACTTCAGGAGGTGGATGCCTGGCTGGCTCCGTTCCGCCGGTTCTGGTCCGCTCACGTGGATGCTCTCGAACGCCACCTCGACCGGATGGATCAGTCAACACCAACGAAAAGGAAGAGAAGCAGAAGACGACGCGGCCCAAACCGCGAACGTGGAGAAGCGAAATGAAAATCAAAGTGACCAGCGTATACGTGGGCGACCAGGACAAAGCCCTGCGCCAACCGATAGGCAAGTCGCAATCGTTCTTCAACTCCCTTGTACGATTCTGACCTCGCAATCCAGCGCTCGATTGCGCGCGCGTCCTTGACCGATGCGATATACGCCGTCAGTTTCTTGCCTATGATCTTCGTCAACTCTTTGACAAGTCTCGGGAACTCTAAAGTCGTCGCTTCCCGGTACGCCATCAAATCCGGTCGCGGTGAAGTGAGCACTGCCATGTTTAGGAACTCCTTGTCCCAACGTCACTGTAATACCAGCTAAATATTGGGTGAATACTACTAAGCTATTGAAACAATGGGGGGAGCCGATCCGGGGATGCCACCCCGCTGCGCGCCAGGGAATTTTCATTACCTGAGAAAGGGCGCAACACCATCCCAAGCCAGAGGAAAGCGCCGGGCAACACGCCGGCTGTCTTTCCGAACCTCATTCTTTCTCGCTCGGCCTCTCCTGCTAACCCTTGTTTCAACTGCAGCTTAGTCTGCCGGTAGAGTTCTAACATCACTCGGGCACTACCCTGAAGATGGCGGATACCTATACGAGTGCAGACGCAGTTATCACGAACCCCCTGCAACAAGATGGGAGCGAAATGGTCCGGCGGGTCAGCTACAAGCTCTTTGCCGCGAGTTTCCGTGGTGGCACATTCTGATTCAGCCGGAAGAAGTTATTTGGATCATAGTGCGTCTTAACCGCGACGATGCGGTTCCATCGTTCGTGATACGCCTCGACCACGCGATCCTGCTCATCGCCACTCATAAAATTTATGTAAACACCCGGTTTCATAGCTGGCCGAAGTTTGTTGAAGATTCCGCGAATCCAGGCAATATTGCCGGCATCAGCGGATGGCTCCGACCAGTTCGCTAGCAAGTTCATGATGAAAAGAGCGCTACGATCACCGAATGCGGTCTCGTTCGCGCCGATCCGCGCCGCCGCGCCACCAAGATAGGCAAGTTCAATTTTGGTTTCCGATGGAGGAATCGTAGCGACTGCCCCCACCAAGCGATCGATACTGCCGTCGTCGAGATAAGTGAAATAGCCCGATTTGGTGTAGTAGCGCCGGCCATGCGGGAAATCGGAATCCGCTATGGTTTGCAGTTTCATAAACGACATAATCTTCCTGCTCACAGAATCCGGGCTACACATGGAAAGCGCGCGCTCCAAATATGGCCGTCCGACTTCGGGATCACCAGTCCAAACCAAGGAACTGCTGGCCACGGGCCGTCCGCGGAGCTTAACGGGCACCTTATTCGTATGCGGGGCAAGACGTAAATCAATGTTCCACTTCAAGTCGATGGGCGCTTCGGCCATGAAGTCTCTCCAGCATGCCAGGAGCCGGCGCATATCAGCTTCGGCAGACAGTCCTTCAGCGAGCACCACAGCGACGAGGGGATGGAGTTTCACTTTGAATTCTGTCACCACTCCGAAGTTGCCCCCGCCTCCACGCAAGGCCCAAAATAGATCGGGCTTCTCCTTTGAGTTGCAGCGTACGACAGAACTATCTGCAGTTACGAGAGTAAATCCTTCGACGTTATCGCATGACAATCCGAATCGCCGGGTTAGCCATCCGGTTCCTCCACCCAGGATCAGTCCGGAAGCTCCGGTATGAGAGACCACGCCTGAGGGAAAGACCAGCCCAGCTTTTTGCGTTGCGGCATCAATCGACGCCAACAAACAACCTCCGGCGATCGTAGCCCGGCGCGCCTCGGGATCGACAGTGACCTGGCGCATTCTCGATAGGTCGATTACCAGACCTCCATCACAGGTGCTAAAACCTGGCAGGCTATGCCCTCCACAACGGACCGCAGTGAGAATTCCGGTCTCAGAGGCAACTCGGATTGCGTTTTGCACGTCCCTTACATCTGCGCAGCGCGCGATAAGGCCTGGTGTGCGAGCTACCATGCCATTCCAAATGGCACGCGCGTCTTCGTACCCGCTTTGGCCGGAGCGCAGCAAGTCACCTTTGAACCGCCGGTGGAGCGAAGAATAAACCTCTTCGCTGGCTTCGATCATTTCGGGCTCCCCTTCCAGAATGTCCTTCTTTCTCACAAATGAGGCACTCTTCTAAAAACTCTTGCGCTGCAGACTGCAGTCGCCGGAATGCTTTCGTGAGCGCGCTTCATAGGTATTATTCAGCCGGCCGACGACTGACAAAGCGTCGCTCGCCACTTCGCTAGGTCTGCTTACTCCAGTGCCAGCCGGAGAATCCGTCAGTTCTCCTGAGGTCACGTGCTGTTCTTCCGTACAGTGCCGTCCGCAGTCACCGTGGTGCGGTGGGTGAATGAGAACACCTTCGTCTTGGAAGTGCAGACTCGACATTGCACCACCTTTGGCCGAGTAGGCCCGGGGAATTTCATCCCGAGCCTCTCACAGAACCGGACTTAAACGTCTCAGCTTATCCGGCTCGTGCCACCCCTCGGAAGACTGCCGTCTCCCACCGAAATCGGGCCCTAATCTGTTTTGGTAGCGGCGGATGCCTCGCGATCCGCCAACATCTTCATGAGGTCCTGATAGGACTTGGGCATGGTCACCGTATCGCGCATGGCGACGGTGATGGGATAACGGGTGCCACCCTTGTGAGTGCCCTCCAGCCCTTCGACGATCTCGTGGGCATACGCCCAGGGGAAGGAGAAAGCCATCTCGTTGTCCTGGGTCATGCCGAAAACGCGATCGCCCGTGCAAGGCAGAATAACCTTGGGCTCGTTAGTGGTAAGGGTCTGGATGACGATCTCGGCGCAGTCCAGGCGTCCACCGCTGGTCGAAGTCACGCGCCCGCCCCGGGTATAGAGGGAGGCATGAACCAGTCGCAGCACCTGCGCACTATTGGCGTACACGACAATGACATGTGGTTCGTAGGTGGCCCGGTTCAGCGGCGCGACACAAACGTAGTCGTATGTGCCGGGCTCGAACTTCCAGGTGCTGGCTTCCAGGTTGGCAGCTGCTTGCTCGTCCTTGCAGTACATCCCGAT
>Ga0074045_10002121_pt1 | contig 18601 bp, 20 predicted proteins | sample BogForMeECP23OM2_FD_94442 | JGI IMG/M metagenome (GOLD analysis project Ga0074045, IMG submission 94442) | Bog forest soil microbial communities from Calvert Island, British Columbia, Canada - Bog Forest MetaG ECP23OM2 | ecosystem: Environmental > Terrestrial > Soil > Wetlands ...
AGTAGCTGACGCCCTTGATCTTGAACCAGGTGGAGAGGGTCGCCGACGCCGTCGAGCTCATGGCCTTAGGCACCGCAAACGGTCCGACCTTCTTGGGTCCCTTGGCGCGGGTGACGTCGGCGGCTTCGACGATCGCACGGGTCGAGGGGCCCCCCGATCCCATGATGATCCCGGTCCGCTCGTTGGAGACCTCATCAGACTGAAGGCCGGCGTCAACGATTGCCTGTTCCATCGCGACGTGATTCCAGGCTGTGCCGCCGCCGTGAAACCGCATGGCGCGGCGATCGACGACCTCTTCTGCGATGAGCGTGGGCGCGCCATGGACCTGGGAGCGGAATCCGAGCTCGGCAAATTTCTCCGCCCGCGTGACGCCAGACCTGGCGTCATGAAGGCTCACGGTGACTTCCTGGGCGTTGTTGCCGATCGAAGAAACGATGCCCATCCCGGTGACGACGACGCGTCTCATACCAAACTCTCCATGATCGCGCGTCGGGGCAGGCTCTGCTCTCAGGCTGACGCGGGAATAGCTGGGCTGAAGAGGCCGACCCGCATGTCCTTGACGTCGTAGATGCGCCTGCCGTCGGCCTCCAGCCAGCCATCAGCGATGCCGAGAATGAGCTTGCCCTTGAAGACGCGCTTCATGTCAACACCATAAACGACCTTCTTGACGCTCGGAAGCACCTGATCGGCGAACTTCACCTCGCCGACGCCGAGCGCGCGCCCGCGCCCGGGCAGGCCGAGCCAGCCCAGAAAGAAACCGGTAAGCTGCCAGAGCGCGTCGAGTCCGAGACAGCCCGGCATCACCGGGTCGCCCTTGAAGTGGCAGTCGAAGAACCACAGCGTCGGCTTGATGTCGAATTCGGCCCGCACCTCGCCCTTGCCGTTGGCGCCTCCGGTCTCCGAAATCCCGGAGATGCGGTCGAACATCAACATCGGGGGCAGGGGCAGCTGGGCGTTCCCAGCGCCGAACAATTCTCCCCGCCCGCAGGCAAGGAGGTCCTCATAGGTAAAACTGCTGCGCCGATCTGCCATTTCGCGCCGTCTGCCATTCGGGGCCGCGGCGGCGAGACGCTCCGACCCTTTTCGCGGCTTCGTAACATAAGCGCTCTATGATCGAAAGCGCGGCGCAGTTCCATAGCGTTTTTGTGGCGCCTGATGCGCGGCGGCCACATCTTGGCCCGCGCGCGCAAACCAGAGCGGTTCGGTACGGGCCGGGAAACGTGCTTCTCAAAGCGCGAGAGGCGCGGCGAGTCAGTCCGGCGCGGCGTAAGCCGGACCGATCAGGCCCTGCTCGGTGACGACGACCCAGTTCGGGCCCTGGCGCTCGACCCGCTCGATCCGGCCGGCGCCCGGCAGGTAGTCGCCGGGACGCACGGCGCGCTCGCCGTAGCGGCCGCCGACCAAGGCGATGTCGCCCTGCGCTCCGAGCACGACATAGCCACGCAGAACCTGCCTCGGCCGGTCGATCGACCCGGTCGGCTCCATCGAGACGTTGGCGTTGAATCTCGGCGCTGGCGCTGGGGGAGGAGCGGCCTGTATCGGCTGCGCCGTCGGCGTGGGCTTCTTGTCGAGCTTGTCCAGCCGCGCCGCGAGTTCGGCTGTGGTTGCGGTCGCCTCGTGATCGACGCGTTCGCCGAGCTTGTCGAGCTTGGCGCCCTGCTCGCGGTCGAGCTTCTCCACCCTTTGCGTCAGCTGCGCGATCGCCGCGCCCAGCTCGCGCGACGTCGCCGCGGCGGTCTTCATGTCGCCAACCGACCGGCGCAGCTCTGCAAGCTCGTCGCGGCCTTTGGCGCTCTCGACCGCCTGCAGCCGCGCATTGAGCGCCGAGACGGTCTGAGCGAGCTGGGCGTTCTCCTGGGCCCGCCGGGCGAGGAGATCGGCCTGCTGGCGATGATCGACCACGATGAAGGTCGCCGCGCCGAGGCCGACGACGGCGAGCGCCAGCGCCGCCGCGGCGGCGTAACGACGCCGGAGCGAGCCGGGCCGCGAGGCGGTCCGGGCGGCGCCGTCCGATTTTTCCCGATACGGAGGCGGAAAAATGATGGGCAGCCCGGCGGGGCGCTCGTCGGCCGCGCGGCGGGCGACGGCTTGCATTGCGTCGTCGGAAGGGGTGAACTCGGACTGTTCCCCTGCGGCGTTCTCGCCTGAATTCTCCCGGCCGCGCGCCTCGTCGGCGGCGTTCGGATCTCGGTCTTCGTGGTCGCTCATCTCGGGTCGCCCGGGCTTCACGGATTTGTGGTTGGATTGTCCGACCAGGGGATTAAGGAACCGTTGACCATCGGGCAGGGCGCAGGAAGGTTTACGTCATGACGGTGATGAAATTCGGAGTCGGCCAGCCCGTCCGGCGCGTTGAGGATGATCGGCTGGTCCGCGGCGAGGGACGCTACACGTCCGACCTTGCGCCGGAGAACGCCCTTTTCGCCTCCTTCGTCCGCAGCCCGCACGCGCACGCGCGCTTCGTCGTCATGGACCGCGAGGCCGCCGCGGCGGTCCCCGGCGTCGAGGCCGTCTACCTCGCATCGGATTTCGCCGATCTCGGCGACCTGCCGTGCCTTGGTTCCGTGGCGAACGCGGACGGTTCGAAGACGCCGCTGAAGCCCTATCCGGTCATGGCTGCGGACGAGGCGCATCACGTCGGCGACATCGTCGCCATGATTGTCGCGCAATCGGAGCTCGCCGCCAAAGACGGCGCGGAGCGTCTTCCGATCGATTGGGCGCCGCTTCCCGCCGTCGTCGACGCGCTCGATGCGCTGCGGCCCGAGTCCGTCGAGGTGTTTTCGGGCGCGCCGGGCAACGTCGCCTTCGACGCCCACATCGGCGACAGGGCGAAGACCGACGAGGCCTTCGCCGCGGCCGCGAACGTCGTCAAGATTACGATCGTCAATTCGCGCGTCGTGGCCAATTACATGGAGCCGCGCGGCGCCGTCGCGTCTTGCGACGCGGAGGACGGCCGCCTGACCCTCGCCGTCGGCAGCCAGGGCGTCCATGGCCTCCGGGACGTTATCGCCGGCAAGGTCCTGAAGATTCCTCCGGAGCGGTTGAAGGTGACGACCGGCGATGTCGGCGGCGGCTTCGGCACGCGGATTTTTCTCTACCGCGAATATCCGCTTCTCCTCGCGGCTGCGGAGCGGCTCCGCAGGCTGGTCCGCTGGCAGGGAGACCGGTCCGAGCATTTCGTGGGGGATACGCACGGACGAGACAATGTCGCGACGGCGGAAATGGCGCTCGATCCGGGGGGCCGGTTTCTCGCCTTGCGCCTCGACGTGGTCGCCAATCTCGGCGCCTACCTCTCGCAGTTCGCTCCCTACGTGCCGTATCTTGGCGCAACCATGGCGACCGGTCCCTACGCCATCGACGCGCTGTCGGCGCGGGTGCGCGGCGTCTACACTCACACCGTCCCCGTGGACGCCTATCGCGGCGCAGGCCGCCCCGAGGCGGCTTACGTCCTCGAACGGCTGGTCGACCGCTGCGCGCGCGAGCTCGACCTGTCTCAGGAGGCGATCCGTCTCCGCAACTTTGTTCCGTCCCACGCAATGCCCTACCAGACACAGACCGCGCGGACCTACGACGTCGGCGATTTCGGCGGCGCGTTGACGCGCTGCGTCGAGAAGGCCGACGTCGCCGGCTTCGAGGTCCGGGCGCAAGACTCGAAGCGGCGCGGGATGCTTCGCGGCCTCGGCGTGGCGAGCTACATCGAATGCACGGCGATGGGGGCAGGCGAGGCGGACACGTCGCTCCTCTTGGAGAAGGACGGGACCTTGACCCTGCTGATCGGGACCCAGTCGACCGGCCAGGGGCACGAGACGGCCTACGCGCAGGTGGTCTCCGAGCAGTTCGACGTCCCGCTCGATCGGATCCGGGTGGTGCAGGGGGACTCCGACCGGATCGCGAGCGGCGGCGGCACGGGCGGGTCGCGCTCCATTCCGATCGGCGCGGTGACGACGGCGCGCGCCGCGCGGGCGCTCGCCGACTCGCTCACCGACCTCGCGGCGGACCGGCTGGAGGCGGCGGCGGCCGATCTCGAGATCGTCGATGGACGGTTTCGCATCGTCGGCACGGACCGGTCGGTCAGCCTCGCCGAGATCGCCCTCCTGCCGGCCGCAACGCCGGACAGGCTCAAGGGCGCGGGATCCTATACTCCGGACATGGCGACCTATCCCAACGGGACACATATTTGCGAAATCGAAATCGACCCGGAAACCGGCGTCGCACGGCTGCAGCGCTACACGATCGTCGACGATTTCGGCGCGACCCTCAACCCGCTCTTGCTCGAGGGGCAGGTCCACGGCGGCGTCGCCCAGGCGGTCGGCCAGGCGCTGATGGAGCGCACGGTTTTTGACGGCGACGGACAACTCCTGACCGCGAGCTTCATGGACTATTGCATGCCTCGGGCCGACGATTTCCCGCCGATCGCTTTCGAGACGCGCAACGTTCCTTCGACCACCAATCCGATGGGTTTCAAGGGCGCGGGCGAGGCCGGATCGATCGGCGCGACCCCAGCGGTCGTCAACGCCGTCGCCGACGCGCTCTGGCGCGCCTACGGGATCGCTGATATCGATATGCCCGCGACTCCGCAGGCGGTCTTCCGCGCGATTCGCGGCGCGGAAGCGTCGAAGCGCCCCACGTCGTAGAATAGATCGAAGAGCGGAGGAAGCGATGAGGATGACAGGCAAGGGTTCGGCTGCGATCGTGGGCTTGGCGTTGAGCGCGGGCGTCGCGCTCGCGGCATCGGGAGCGGATGCGATCAAGGAGCGGCGCGCGCTCATGAAGGAGAACGGCGAGGCGACGAAACCGATCGTCCCAATCCTGAAAGGCCAAGCCCCGTTCGACCTTGCGGCGGTGCAGAAGGCCCTGAAGACCTACCTCAACGCGGCGGAGAAGATGCCCGCCCTGTTCCCGCCGGACAGCAAAACCGGCGACACCCACGCCTTACCGGCGATCTGGGAGAACACAGCGGACTTCGACGCCCGGTTCAAGAAGCTGGGAGACGACGCCACGGCTGCGCTGACCGAGGTCAAGGACGAGGCCAGCTTCAAGGCGACCATGCCCAATTTTTACAAGAATTGCGGCGGCTGCCACGAGAAATATCGAGAGAAGGAAAACTGATCGTCGGGCCGTCGAATGACCGCGGGAAGGAGCGCGCTCGCGGTCGGGATCGGAATCGTCGTCGCGGCCATGGCCGCGGCGGGCTGGGTCTTGACCGCGCCCCGCCCGGTCGACCCGCAAACCGCTCGCGCGGTGTCCGAACCGGGCGATCCGGCGGCGGGAAAGATCGTCTTCTTCCTGGCCGGATGCGACTCTTGCCACCTATCGCCCGGTCAGAGCGATCCGACGCGCCTCAGCGGCGGCCAGGAGCTGAGGACGCCGTTCGGCTCCTTCTTCCCCCCGAACATCTCGCCCGATCGGGCCGACGGGATCGGCGCCTGGTCCGCGGTCGACTTCGCCAATGCGTTGATGGCCGGCGTCTCGCGGGATGGCCGACATCTCTATCCGGCCCTTCCCTATCCGTCCTATGCGCGGATGTCGGTCAAGGACGTCCGCGACCTGTTCGCTTTCCTGCGAACCGTCCCGCCGGTCTCCGGACGGACGCCGCCCGACGCCTTGGCTTTCCCGTTCTCGATTCGGAAAGCGGTAGGGTTCTGGAAGCTCCTTTACATGCCGGCGATCGCTCAGCCGCTCGCTGAGGATCCGACGGATCTCGAGTCGCGCGGGCGCTACCTCGTGGAAGGGCCGGGCCATTGCGGCGAGTGCCATTCCCCGCGCACGTTTCTCGGCGGCGTGATCGCCTCGCGCCGCCTGAACGGGGCGCCCCTTCCCGACGGCAAGGGCAAAGCGCCGAACATCACGGATGGCGGCCTTGCCGACTGGTCCGAGAGCGACATCGCCTATGCGCTGTCGACGGGGCTTACGCCGTCGGGCGATTCGCTCGGCGGCCCGATGGCGGCGGTGGTCCGCAATCTCGCGCAGGTTCCAGAGCAAGACCTGGCGGCCATCGCCCATTACCTCAAGACGGTGAAGCCCGGCGGCGACTCCTGAAAATCCGCCTCAGGCCGCGGCGACGGCGTCCGAGCGGATGCGCTCGATCATCGAACGGACGCCGTTGGAGCGCTGCGGCGTAAGATGCTGCTCGAGCCCGAGCGCGCGGAACGTCGCCATCGCGTCCGTCTCGACAATGTGCTTCGGGGTCTGATCGGAGTACAGCGCAAGAGCGATCGCGATGAGTCCGCGCACGAGGTGGGAATCGCTGTCGCCGCGATAGTGAAGGACGGTTTCGCCGGCGGCGTTCCGGCGAAGTTGCTTCTCGAGCCAGACCTGGCTGACGCAGCCGCGCACCTTGTTCGCGTCGTTGTGGGCCTCCGGGCTCAGCGGCTCCAGTTCGTGGCCGAGTTCGATGACATAGCGATATCGGTCCTCCCACTCGTCGAGAGACGCAAAATCCTCTTGTATCGTGTCGAACTCGGTCACCGGCGCCTCACAAAACTCGCTCGACGGCGAGTATAACGGCCTGAGACCCCCGGTGGCCAGCGTCGCTAGTTCGCTCGGCTCTGCGGCGGTTTGCGCGGCGGCGCCTTGTCCTTCGCTCCTGAGGATTCGCTGGCCGCGGCGACGCGATCGACCACGCCGAGTGCGGCGGCCGCGGTGAGGGCCTTACGCAGGTCTTCTACGCGTCGGCGGCAATCCTCGGGCGCGCCCTGGGCGCAGGCGGCGAGCGGGTTCGCATCGGCGAGGTTCGGCGCGGGAGCGGAAATCAGCGAGCCGAAGTCGAGCGGCATCGCACTGTAAACCAGCCCCAGCCAGAAGATGCTTCGTGCGATGAAGCCCATGCTCGTCTCCGATGCCGATAGGGTAATCGGGACACAAGAACGAACTTTCGATAAGCGACGTCAAATTGACGGCGCCGTCGTAGCGCTTCGTTAACCGGAGCAGCTCGCGATTCACCGAAGCTTAACCATCGCGCGCTTCGCCGAAGCGAATTCGTTGCGGAAGTCTCAACCTTAGCGTTGGGTTAAGGCGCGGCTACGATGTTTATCGACACGAGAACGCGCGCCCTCGGGCTGCGTTCCGACGGCAGATCGGAGAGACGACCGATGATCGAAGCGCTCGCGCGTATCCGCAACGACTCCGTCCTGTCGCGGCCGGGCAAGAAGGCCGAGCGCCGTCTTGGCCTGCTGCGGCGCGTGATGGAACGCCTGACGTCGCTGCCGCCGCGCTTTTACATCGGCGCCATTCTGTCGGCGCTTCTTGTCGGGATCGGCGTGAACGCGCTCGTTCTCCAGCGCGAGCGGCATCCGGCGCCGTTGTTCGCACCGGCGCCGCAGAAGATCGCCCCGCCGGTCCCGTCCGCGCCAGCGCTACCGAAGACCGCGGCGCCGGTCCCGTCCGCGCCGACACCGCCGCCCGCCCCTGCGGCGATCGCGCGCGAAGCGCCGCCGGCCGCGGCGCCGCAGCCGCCCGACCGTCCGGCCGTCGGCGACGCGGCCGCCCCGCGCGCGCCCGACGCCATCGGCGAACTTCTCCGCGGCGGCGAGGCGCCGCCCGACAATTCGCGTCTGGTGACGGCGGCCCAGGCGGCGCTGGCCAAGCTCGGCTATCCGGTCAAGGCAGACGGGGCCCAGCGCGCGGCGACCGACCAGGCGGTGCGCGAGTTCGAGCGCGCGCACAACCTTCCCGTCACCACGGAGATTACGCCCCGTCTTGTCAAGCAATTGAACGCGGCGGCGCGGGCCTCCGCCCACTGAGGTGAGGCTCAGGTCCGACATCTGGGTCGCGGCCTATCTGCGGCGGCGAAACGCCGACGGTTCGATCGCTGTTCTCCGCCGCAGGGGCGCGGCCGAAGCCGGGGCGATCGTGGTCAAAATCGACCGGCTCGACGGCCGCGCGGCGCTTTATGGCCCTGCGCCCCAATCGCTGGCGATGGACCTCCCGCGAGGCGTCGACAGGCTTTTCACGCGCATGCACGAGCCGGAATGGATCGACCCGCTCGAGGCCGAGCAGCGGCTCGCGCGGGAGGTCCGGTTCGACTCCGATCTTTGGATCGTCGAGGTCGAGGATCGCGAGGGCGAGCCGCTGCTCGATCTTGCGCGCTGACTGGGGCCGCCCTGGGCGCTCGTTCGAGTCCGCTGAGCCCGCCAGCTCATCAAGAGCTGCATGCGCTGTGTCATTAACTCTCCACTCGCTTTGCCATTAAGACGTCTGAAAGCGTTGATGGATAGTTTTGCGACGTCTCGGTCCCCCATGCCGACGTTGAAATAGGGTATAGAAGTCCCGACCAGGAGTACGATGAATGATCAAGGCCATCCGAAAGTTCTTCAGCGACGAATCCGGCGCCACCGCAATCGAGTATGCGTTGATCGCATCCCTCATCGCTGTTTTTATCATTACTGCTGTTCAAACCGTGGGAACGAAAGTCAGTACGGTGTTCGGCGAAATCGGCAACACCCTGCATTGAACAACGCTTCCCCTACGGGAGAAGCGCCTTGCGCCGGCGTGAACCTTCCCGCCGGCGTCCTCGCAAGCGACCCACTCCGATGCTGTCCGCCATCCTCCTGGCTCTCGTCGCGGCCGTCTTTCCCGGACTAATGGCGCTGTCGGCGGCGATGGATCTCATGACCTTGACGATTCCGAACGCGATCCCGCTGGCGCTCGGGCTTGGTTATCTCATCTTGGCGGCCGGACTCGGTCTGTCGCCGGCGACCGTCGCCCTCGGTCTGTCGTGCGGCATGGCCATGCTCGCGGTCACGTTCGTCATGTTCTGCCGCAAGTGGATCGGCGGCGGCGACGCCAAGCTCGCCTCCGCGATCGCCCTGTGGCTGGGATGGGGCGTGATTCTCGATTACGCCGTTTTCGCCTCGATTTGCGGCGGCATTCTCACGCTCGGCGTCCTCGTCGCACGCGCTCAGCCCTTGCCGGACGCGCTAGCGCGCCAAAGCTGGATCGTGCGGCTCCGCCGACCGGGCGCTGGCGTGCCTTACGGGATCGCGCTGGCGCCCGCCGCCGTCATTCAGTTTCCGCACAGCCCGGTTTGGCTCGCGGCGCTCACGTGAGCGCAGGCGTTGTGTTGGCCTGCCTCCGGCCTTCGGAACGGATTATGCAAAGCTTGCCGCAAGCTTACGCTTTTCGCAACGGAATGACGGCACCAAACTATATTTTGTCCCTACTACATAATTCGTGAAAGATACATTTTATTAACCCAGTTTTGACCTTTTCGAGTTTGAGTGACTTGTGAAGAACAGGGGTTGGCGGGGTCAGCGTCTCATGAACCGAAGGCTCGTCATTGTCGTCGCCGTCGCGATCGCGGCGTTCGGGGCCGCCTACGCGCTCCTGGCGGGCGGCCCGAGCGCGCGACCCGCCCCTCCCGTCGCAGAGGCGCAGCCAAAGCTCGACCTCGACCAGATTCTCGTTGCTGGTCAGGACCTGCCAATGGGCGCAGTCGTCGCCGAAGGTGCGCTTGTCTGGCAGACTTGGCCGAAGGCGGCGGTTTCCGAGCTGATGATCGCCAAGTCCGGCGAGAGCGATGCGGCCGGCGAGTTGAAGGGGTCGATGACCCGGGTCGCGTTCCTGCGCGGCGAGCCGATCCGGCGCGACAAGCTGGTCAAGGCCGGGGCCGGCGGCTTCATGTCCGCCATCCTGCCCAGCGGCAAGCGGGCCGTGGCGATCAAGATCGACAACGGCGGCGACACCTCGGCCGGCGGCTTCATTCTGCCGAACGACCGGGTGGACGTGGTGCGGCTCGCGCGCGACGACGAGGCGACCAAGGCGCGCGGCGTCGAGGTCATCGTCGCTCAAACCATCCTCGCCAACGTCCGAGTGCTGGCGATCGGCCAGAACGTCGAGGAGCAGAACGGCAAAAAGGTCGTCACCGGCGCCAACGCGACCCTCGAGCTCGATCCGGATCAGGTGAACCTGATCGTTCTCGCCCAGCATGCGGGCAACGCCAACCTGCATCTGGCGCTGCGCAGTCTCGCGGACAGCGGCGGCCCGGCGGAGACCCTCGCCGACAGCGCCGGCGCCAGCAGGGCCGGCCTGACGGTCATCCGCTTCGGGGCCGCCCAGCAGGCGACCCGATGACCCGGCGCGCGTTCGTTTTCCGCGCGGCGATAGCGCTCGGCCTCGCAGCGGCCCTTGGCGGGTCTGCCGCAACCTGCAGCGCGGCCGACCCCGATGCGACGCCCGCGGCGCGAAGCCGGAGCGGCGGCCTCGCCCAGAACCTGCAGCTCGGCGTCGGCAAGTCGGTCATCGTGGACCTGCCGGAGGAAGCCGCCGAGATCTACGTCGGCGATCCGCGCATCGCCAACGCCGTCGTCCGAACGGCGCGGCGGATCTACGTTTCGGCCACCGCCAACGGGCAAACGACGATCTTCGCCTTGACCGGGGATGGGCGGAAGATCGCAGTCATCGACGTCTCGGTCGGGCGCGACGTCGGCGCACTGGCTCGCCTGTTCGAGGTGGCCCTCCCGGGAAACGACATCCATGTTCGCACAGTCGCCGATTCAATCATCCTCACCGGCTCGGTCGCCTCGGCCGGCGACGCGCAAAAGGCGATGGACATTGCCTCCGGCTTCGTCACCGACACCGCCGGCTCCTTCTCGATCGGCGCGAGCGGCATCTCGGCCTCGGGTGGGACGGCCGGCAAGGTCATCAATTCGCTGACGATCCGCGGCCTCGACCAAGTGACGCTGCGCGTGACGGTCGCCGAAATCCGCCGCGAGATCGCCAAGCAGCTCGGCGTCACCATGAGCCGCAGCGGACCAAACGGCAGCCTCAAGCTCGACAATCCGTTCGCGATCAACGGCGCGCTCTCCGCCACTGCGGCCACGCTGAACTGGGCCACGGGCGACAGCACCTTCAGCGCCACGTTGCAGGCTTTCGAGCGGCAGGGCGTCGCCCATACGCTGGCGGAACCGAACGTGACAGCGGTCTCGGGCGAAAGCGCCAAGTTCATGGCCGGCGGCACGATCCCGATCGCCCAAAGCGAATCCTGCGGGAGCAACAACAACAATGCCAATACCTGCACGATCGGCTTCATCCAACAGCCCTACGGCGTGACCCTCAACTTTACACCCGTCGTCCTGTCAGCGGGCCGCATCCAGTTGCGAATCGCGACCGAGGTCACCGACGTCGACTATGCGACGCAGGTTACGATCCCCGCCGGCAACAACGCCAACATCACCATCCCCGGATTCCGCACCCGCAATAACGTCACCACGGTCGAGCTGCCGTCAGGCGGGTCGATCGCTACCGCGGGCCTGATCGGGACGCAGACCCAGCAAGCCATCAACGGCGTCCCGGCGCTGATGAACCTGCCGATCCTCGGGGCGCTGTTCCGCTCGCGCGACTATCAGCGCAACGAGACGGAGCTCATGATCGTGGTGACGCCCTACATCGTCCATGCGATCGACCCGAGTGAGGTCGTCCGGCCCGACCAGAATTTCGAGGACGCCAGCGACCCGCAGGCGTGGCTTCTCGGCCGGGTGAACCGGCTCTACTCCACGTCCGGCGCGCTGCAGGCCTTGCCGGGCTACGCCGGCAAGATCGGCTTCATCACCCAATGAACACGGGGCTCGCCATGCGCGGACCGGGACGAGAGCAAGGAGCGAGCTGCGTGGGATTCCGCGGCGGAGCCTTCGGCGCGTGGGTTCGCCGAATGCGCGCGCCGGCCGCCTTATGCGGTCATGGGCGGGCCGCCGGCCTCCTCAAGCGAATCCTCAGCGCCGCTCTCGCCCTGTCGGGCGCCGCGGCGCTGGCGGGCTGCGCAGCCCAGTACGCCTCGTCCGATCCCGTCTTTCCAGGCGACTTCGAAGCGCGCCACCCGATCGCGCTCGCGTCCGGGCCGACGACGGTTGACGTCTGGCCGAGCGGGGGGCGCTCGATTCCCGCACGGTCGCGAACCTTAAGGCCTTCGCCGCGCGCTATCGTGATTTCGGCTCGGGCGAGATCGTCATTCTCACGCCCGCGACGGCGCGCCCGGAACCCCGGGCCGTCGCCGCCGTCCGGCGCGTGCTCGCGGCCGCCGGCGGTTCGGAACGGATCGGCGTCTCGTCCTACGCGCCGCTCCCGGGCGACAGCGCGCCGCCGATCCGCGTCGCCTTCATGGGCCTTAAAGCCAAGGTCGCGACGCCTTGTGGAAGCTGGCCGGAGGACCTCGCCTCGGGCTCGTCGCTCGAGAGCTGGAAGAACGAGCCCTACGCCAATTTCGGCTGCGCCTCGCAGGCGGTCCTGGCCGCCCAGGTCGATGACCCGCGCGACTTCGTCGAGCCGCGGGCGCTCGGACCTTCCGACGTCGCGATGCGCATGCGGGCGATCCAGGACGTCCGCAAGGGCCAGGATCCCGGCACGACCTGGTCGACTGACCTCACCCCGATCGGCGGGGGCAGCTCACCATGAGTCTCGCGAGCCCCCGTCCGGCCGTCGTTCAGATCGATCCGGTTCCGCGCGTCTCGATCCAGGCCTTCTGCGAGACGGTCGAGGCCTCCGCCGTGGTCGCCGAGGCCGCGGCGGACCGGCGGATGGCCAAGGCCCAGGTGAAACAGACCATGGGCGGCGCCGCGGCGGCGCTCGAGGCGTTTCGCAACGCCGCCACGCCCAACGTCATCGTCCTTGAGGCGCCGGCGGACCGGGCTGCGCTGATCGGCCACCTCGACGAACTCGCGCAGAACTGCGATTCCGGCACCAAGCTCGTCGTCCTCGGCCGCGCCAACGACGTCTCGCTCTACCGCCAGCTGATAGCGCGCGGCGTCAGCGAGTATCTGGTCCCCCCGTTCGAAGTCGTAGACTTCGTGCAGGCGATCTCTCAGCTCTTCCGCGCACCCGGCGCCAAGCCGCTCGGCCGGGTGGTCGCGGTGGTTGGCGCCAAGGGCGGGGTCGGCGCCTCGACGGTCGCGCATAACCTCGCCTGGTCGCTCGCGTCGGTCTCCGAGAAGGCGACGATCGTCGCGGATTTCGACCTCGCCTTCGGGACGGCCGGGCTCGACTACAACCAGGACCCGCCGCAGAGCGTCGCCGACGCGGTGTTCGCGCCCGAGCGCGTCGACACGGTCCTGGTCGACCGCCTGCTCGCCAAATGCGGCGACAATCTCAGCCTCTTGGCGGCGCCGGCGACCCTCGATCGCACGCTCGACTTTACCGAAACCGCCTTCGACACGCTCATCGATGCGATGCGCGCCTCCACGCCCTGGATCGTCGTCGATCTACCGCACCTTTGGAGCGGCTGGGCGCGCCGGACCCTGATCGCCTCCGACGACGTGGTTTTGGTCGCCAGTCCGGATCTCGCAAACCTGCGCAACGCCAAGAATCTGATCGACGCGCTCAAGGGCGCGCGCCCCAACGATCATCCGCCGCGGCTGGTGCTCAACGGCGCCGGCATGCTGCGGCGGCCGGAGATCGCCGCGGCGGAGTTCGCCAAGACGGTGGAATTGAAGCCCATCGCGGTCATACCGCACGACGCCAAGCTGTTCGGCGCCGCCGCCAACAACGGCCAGATGATCGCGGAGATCGAACCGAGGGGGAAGATCGCGCAGATCTTCGACGAACTCGCCTCGACGGTCGCCGGATGGGCGGAGCCGGCGCGATCCAGGAAAGGTCTTCTCGATCCGCTGATGACGGCGCTCGCCTGGGCGCGGGGTTGATGGCGTAACGCCGCGGCCAGGGAGAAGGGTTTCGAGCATGTTCGGCAAGCGCGCCATTAACGGTTCCGGCGTTCCGGTCGCGGAGCGCGGGACCGCGCCCTCGGGCGCTGTCGCCGGAGCGGCGCGCAGCGAAACCCGCGTGGCGCCGCCGGTCGACCAGAAGTCGGAGGACTATTTCCAGACCAAGGCGCTGATCTTCGGCGCGCTGATCGCGGCGATCGACCTCGCCGCGCTCTCCAGGCTCGATCCCGACGACGCGCGCGAGGAAATCCGCGACATCGTGCACGAGATCGTCACGGTCAAGAACCTGATCCTTTCGATCGCGGAGCAGGAGGACCTGCTCGACGACATCTGCAACGACGTGCTCGGCTTCGGACCGCTCGAACCGCTGCTCGCCCGCGACGACATTGCCGACATCATGGTCAACGGCCCGACGCGCTGCTTCATCGAGGTCAACGGCAAGATCCAGCTCACCAGCGTTCGGTTCCGCGACAACGGGCAGTTGATGAACATCTGCCAGCGCATCGTCAGCCAGGTCGGGCGCCGCGTGGACGAATCTTCGCCGATCTGCGACGCGCGCCTGCTCGACGGATCGCGCGTCAATGTAATCGCGCCGCCGCTCGCGATCGACGGCGTGGCGCTCACCATCCGCAAGTTCAAGAAGGATAAGCTCACGCTCGACCAGCTTGTCCGCTTCGGCACCATCTCTCCTCCCGGCGCCGAGATTCTCAAAATCATCGGCCGAGTGCGCTGCAACGTTCTGATCTCCGGGGGCACCGGCTCGGGCAAGACGACGCTGCTCAACTGCCTCACCCGGTTCATCGACACCGACGAGCGGGTCGTCACATGCGAGGATGCCGCCGAGTTGCAGCTTCAGCAGACGCACGTGGTGCGGCTCGAGACCCGCCCGGCCAATCTCGAGGGCGCTGGCCAGGTCACCATGCGCGATCTCGTCCGCAACTGCCTGCGCATGCGGCCGGAGCGGATCATCGTCGGCGAGGTGCGCGGGCCGGAAGCGTTCGACCTGTTGCAGGCGATGAATACCGGCCACGACGGCTCGATGGGGACGTTGCACGCCAACTCGCCGCGCGAGGCGCTGAGCCACATCGAATCGATGATCTCCATGGGCGGCTACACCCTGCCGGTGAAGACCGTGCGCGAGATGATCGCCTCGTCGATCGACGTCATCGTCCAGGCGGCGCGCCTGCGCGACGGCTCGCGCCGAATCACCCACATCACCGAGGTCGTCGGCATGGAGGGCGACGTGATCACCACCCAAGACCTCGTCGTCTACGACATCCTCGGCGAGGACGCGCAAGGCAAACTGAAGGGCCGCCACCGTTCGACGGGCATCGGCCGTCCGCGCTTCTGGGAGCGCGCGCGGGTCTTCGGCGAAGAGCAGCGCCTCGCCGCGGCGCTCGACGCCGCCGAGGCGGAGGGGGCCAGGTGATGCCAACCGAACATGGACGCCGACGGGCGCACAGCACGCGCCCTCTTGGGCGGGGACGCCCAATCCGCCGGCCTCACCTGAGTTTCAAGAGGAAGCGGACCGAACGCGACGTCGTCCCCGCTGGACAAAGAGGGCGCTCATGATCAACCCCCTCTTCCTGGCCGGTGGCCTCTCAGTCGCAGTCGGCGGCCTTGCATTGCTGCTCTTCGGCAGCGAGTCTCGCGTCGAAAAGCGCCGCGCCGCGGTCAAACGCCCCGCCGTCAAGGCAATCGCTTCGGCCCAGGCGGACAAGGCCCTGCGCAGAAAGCAGATTGCGGACGGGCTGCGCGAGCTCGAGAAAGCCAGTCGCCGGCGCGCCACCCTCCGCAGCCGGATCGAGCAGGCGGGGCTTTCGGCGACCCTCACTCAGTTCATTGTCGGCTGTGTCGCCGCGGGGCTCTTGATCGGCTTGGCGGCGTGGGTCGAGTCCCGCAGTCCGGTCATTGCCCTGCTCGTCGCGGTGAGCGCAGGCGCGGGATTGCCGCAGTTCGCGCTGAAATGGCTGCGCAAGCGCCGGATCGCGAAATTCATCGCCAATTTTCCTAACGCGATCGACATCATCGTGCGCGGCGTCAAGTCCGGGCTCCCGCTCGGCGACACGATCCGCGTCGCCGCCAACGAGAGCGAGGAGCCGGTGCGCGGCGAATTCCGCAGGATCGTGCAGGCGATGACCATCGGTCTGACCCTCGCCGAAGCCGTCGAGCGCATGGCTCAGCGCGTCCCCGTGGCCGAGACCAATTTCTTTTCGATCGTCATCTCGGTCCAGGGTCAGGCGGGCGGCAATCTGTCGGAGGCCTTGGGCAACCTTTCCCGCGTCCTGCGCGAACGCAAGAAGATGAAGGCCAAGATCGCGGCCATGTCGATGGAGGCGAAAGCCTCGGCGGTCATTATCGGCCTGGTGCCATTCCTGGTTGTCGGCGCGCTCTATGTCTCGTCTCCGAACTATGTGTCGGCCCTGTGGACCACGGAGCATGGGCGGCTGATCGCCGGGATCGCGCTCGCCTGGATGGCGATCGGAGTCGCGATGATGAAGAAGATGGTCTCTTTCGACATTTGAGTGGAGGCTCGGCGATGATGAACGGGGTCGCGGAGTTTCTCATCGATCCGCACAGAACCGCGGTGCTCTGCGCCATCGTCGGCGCCGCCGCCGCCGTTTTCGCCGCGGCGGCGCCATGGCTCAGGCCGGATCCCCTGGCGCGCCGGATCAAGGCGGTCGGCGCCGAGCGCGAGCGCATCCGCGCCCGGGAACGGGAAAAACTGATGGCGGCCGAGAAGCGGTCGCCGCTCAGGATGAGGCCGAGCGGCCTCGTCAAGCAGGTGGTCGAGCGCCTCGACCTGTCGAGCTGGCTGGGAACCGAGACCGCCAAGATGCAGCTTGCGATGGCGGGCTATCGCGGCGCCGGGGCCGAATACGCCTTTCTCGCCTTTCGCCTCGTGGCGCCGGTCGGCTTCTTTTTCATCGCCGTCGTCTACGCCTTCTTCATCTTGCACTGGGATGAGCCCTTCATCGTCAAGCTCGGCGTGGCGATCGCAGCCGCCTATCTCGGCATGAAGGCGCCGGAGCTGTTCCTCAGGAACGCGATCGTCAAGCGCAAGAAAGGCCTCGAGCGCGCCTATCCGAACGCGCTCGACCTTCTCTTGATCTGTGTCGAGTCCGGCATGTCGATCGAGCTCGCCGCCCGCAAAGTCAGCCAGGAGATCGGCGTCGAAAGCATCGCCATGGCCGAGGAGATGGGCCTGCTGGCCGCCGAGATGTCCTTTCTCGCCGAGCGCCGGATGGCGTTCGAGAATCTGGCGGCGCGCACTGGCCTCGACTCGATGCGGTCGCTGACGACGGTGCTGGCGCAGTCCGAGCGCTACGGCACGCCGCTCGGCGCGGCGTTGCGCGTCCTCGCCCAGGAAAGCCGCGACCTGCGCATGACCGCGGCCGAAAAGAAGGCCGCCGCTCTGCCGCCCACGCTCACCGTGCCGATGATCCTGTTCTTTCTCCCCGGCCTCTTCGCCGCGATCCTGTCGCCCGCGGCGATCCAGATCAATCACTGGAACTAGAGTTGTCGGCGATTGCGTGGAGACGGCGGAGGCAACTTCCCTCTTCTCGCTTCGGCGTACGCGTAAGCTCGTCGAATTGATCTGGCTCAACATTAGACGCTTGCGCGTCGGTATTATCACGGTCAGCCGAACCGACCGAGACGCTTAAGCTTCGGCAGGCAACGGCGAGAAAGTCGTTTGCTCGCGGGAGGGACGGCGATGGCGGACCATGACGTCGAGGCGGGGCGGAAGCACACCCCGACAGGAGACCATCCCTACATCGACGCGCTGCGCGACGAGTACGGCGATGACGACCGCCTCCCGGAGGAAGCCCTCGCCAAGGAAATCGCGGCCATCAACGCGCGGCGCCTGCGGAACGGAAAATCTCAATACGACCAGAAGTCCTGTCAACCGACGGGGGTTTCGCTATCCGGCGGCGGCATCCGCTCGGCGTCTTTCTGCCTCGGCGCCTTGCAGGGTCTTCACGCGAGTTGTGACGGCGGAATAAACGGAATCGACTACCTCTCGACAGTATCGGGCGGCGGCTATGTCGGTTGCGCGCTGACAGCCATTATGCAGAATCTGAACGGCCAATTTCCGTTCACCAGCTCAGATTCGGAGATTTACTCCGATACCCCTTCGGTCAGGCACATCCGCGATTATTCCAACTATCTCATTCCGCATGGCGGATGGGATGTCATCACCGCGCTGATGCTCATCGGTCGCGGCCTCGCCGCCAATGCGCTGATCGTCCTTCCGATTCTCCTGTCTAGCTAACCCTTTGGCTTCATCCGGATGTGGCGTCGTTGAGTGAGCCGCTGGGCCTTGGGTGGCTCGCAGACCATTGGCCGTTTCCGGGGATTCGCGGCTTCTGGATCACCTGCGCGTTGGCCGCGGGCGGCGGCCTCCTTCTCGCAGTCTGGGCCATCGCAAAGTCGATCGCCGCGTCGCGCTTGTGGCAAACCCACGTGGCGCGGAGGTGGGGTGCCGGACACAGCGCCGAATTGAACGGCGGCCTGATCACCTTCGCCAAATTCCTTTTTGTCGTTGCGATGGCGGCTTTGTTTCTGGAGGCTCAGCCCGTCATCCTGCGCTTGATGGCGGCCGCCGACGGATCGCAGCAAGCTGACGGCGCGGCGCTCTGCTCCGGTTGGACGGTGTCCGGCGCGTGTTTGGGCTTGCACCTCCGGGAATGGTCCAACGGACTGACCCTCGCGTCACTTGGAGCAGCGGTGGCGTTTCTGTCGAAATATCTGGGCGACGCAATCGCGATTGCCAACCGCGCCACCGGTTGGCGGGCTCAACTGAAACAGATCGCCGCGGCGGCAGCGCTCTGGTGAAGTGGCCCCGGATTTTGGGACCAGTGGGATAGTTGGAAGAAGTCTGCTCCGAATGGGATAGGACGGAGCGGGAAGATGACGAAGACGAGACGGAAGATTGACGCGGCGCTGAAGGCGAA
>Ga0074045_10002122_pt1 | contig 18597 bp, 16 predicted proteins | sample BogForMeECP23OM2_FD_94442 | JGI IMG/M metagenome (GOLD analysis project Ga0074045, IMG submission 94442) | Bog forest soil microbial communities from Calvert Island, British Columbia, Canada - Bog Forest MetaG ECP23OM2 | ecosystem: Environmental > Terrestrial > Soil > Wetlands ...
AGAAATCCGAAAGCTTTCCGGATCTGGTTCTCCAGGAACCGCTGGTAAGAGAAATGCAGTTTAACCGCGCGATTGGTGAAGAGCACAAACGTCGGCGGCGCCACCGACGCCTGCGTCATGTATAGAATCTTCACCCGCGAGCGCATGGGCACTGATGCCCGCTCAAAGTCCACGCTTTCAATGAACCGGTTCATCGCCGACGTGGAGATGCGCTTGCGGCGCTCGGCCGCAACCTGCTCCAGCAGCGGAAAGATTTTCTCCGTGCCTTTGCCGCTCTTTGCCGAGATGAAGACGATGGGAGCATAATTCAGAAACTTGAGATCGTGACGCAACCGCTCCTCATAAGCCTCGCGATCTCCCGGACGCTTGCTTTCCCGGATGCGCATAGCTTTCGACGGCCGCCCAGGTTTCTCCGCTCCGCCGCTGATGAGATCCCATTTGTTGACCACGATAATCATCGAGCGCCCGCTCTCGTGGGCGTAACCGGCGATGGCCGCGTCGAGTTGGCTGACTCCTTCCAAAGCGTCGATCACCAGAAGCGCAATGTCTGCCCCTTCCAGATGCTTGCGTGCCATCACCACCGAAAGCTTCTCCGCCATCAGGCGAGTCTTGCCTTTGCGCCGGATGCCGGCGGTATCGATAAAGCGAAAGCGCCTGCCATCGTGCTCGACAATCTCATCCACGGCATCGCGTGTAGTCCCGGGGATCGGCGAAACAATCGCGCGGTCAGAAGCGGTCAGGCAATTCAGCAGCGTAGACTTGCCTACGTTAGGATGGCCGATGATGGCAACCTTGGTCTCGTAGATAGGCTCAGGCTCGGTGGCGGACTCTTCTCGAAGCCGAACCGTTTCGCTCTGTGCTTCCTCTGCGTCCCCAGTGCCCTCTGTGTTTAAGTCTTGAGAGGAAGGCGGCAACACTTCCAACACAGCATCGAGCAAATCGTCGATCCCGCGCCCGTGCTCGGCAGATATTCCGAACATCCGCCTGATCCCCAGGCGATGAAATTCGTCCACGATGCGCGCCTGTTTTTCCGAATCAGCTTTGTTCACGGCGAGGAAGAGCGGCCGCCCGGTTTTGCGCAACAGTTGCGCCAGTTCCAGGTCCGGTGCGGCGACCTCCGACCTGCCATCCACGACCATGATGATCGCGGCAGATTCGTCGAACGCAACCCGCGCCTGCCGGAAAATCTCCGACGGGATAAAATCTTTGTCCTCGGGCAAAATCCCGCCCGTATCGATAATGCGCAGGCGCCGGCCACGCCACTCTGCGTCGCCGTAGAGGCGGTCGCGCGTAATCCCGGGCTCGTCCCCGACGATGGCCCGCCGCGATCCGACAATCCGGTTGAACAACGTAGACTTGCCCACGTTCGGCCGCCCCACGATGGCGAGCGTAGGAACTCCGGCCTCAGTAGTGGCAAGAGTGCTGGTCGTATTGTAAGTGGGTTGAGTCAAAATCAGTCGTGAATGTAGGTCTTAATGTGGGGACAGCCGCCCTCGGCTGTCCTTGGGTCACAGACCCAATTTCTTTCCTGCGTCACTGGTCCAAGTATTATAGAGACTTCCGTGGCTTTAAGTTCCCAACCCGCCTCCCCTGCAACGTCCAACCGCTCCGCTTCCCCGTCCACGCTCTATCAATTCTTCGCCCCCGGCGGTCTTCTCGCCCGCACTCATCCCGCCTACGAATTCCGGCGCGGGCAATTGCAAATGGCGCAAGCCGTCGAGCAAGCACTCGAAGAAAAACGGCACCTGATCGTCGAAGCCGGTACAGGCACGGGAAAAACCCTCGCCTACTTGCTGCCGGTGATCCGCTCGGGCAAGCGTGTCATCATCTCGACGGGCACAAAGAACCTGCAGGAGCAACTCTTCTACAAGGATATGCCTTTCCTGGAGCAGGCACTTTTCGGAGTCCATGGCGAGACAGCCGCCTCCGCTGTCCAGTCCAGGCAGGAACCTGGCCGGCTTTCGGTCTGCTACATGAAGGGCCGCAACAATTATCTGTGCCGCAAGAAACTCTACGATCTTACCGGCCAGCCCGTGCTCAGCGGCTTGGAGGAGATCGAGCAATATCGCGCGATCGCTGCGTGGGAGAAAGCAACCGCAACCGGCGACCGCGCCGAACTGGCCGAACTTCCCGAGACCAGCGCGCTCTGGTACAAACTCGATGCTCGCGCCGATGCCTGCACTGGTCAAAAATGCAGCGAGTGGGAGCGCTGCTTCATCACCGAAATGCGCCGCCGCGGCATGGAGAGCGACATCATCATCGTGAATCATCATCTCTTCTTCGCTGACCTTGCCATCAAGCTGCAAGCCGAAGGAGCGCCCGACGCGGGCATTCTTCCGGAAGCGGCGGCGGTGATTTTCGATGAGGCCCACGAACTTGAGGATGTCGCCGGAAACTACTTCGGGATTTCGGTAAGCAACCTGCGCGTAGAGGATTTAGCGCGCGACGTCGAAGCCTCTCTGCAGCATCACCGCATGCTCTCCGCCTCGCTCACCGGAGCGCTGGGAAGTTTACGGGAGCGCTCGCAGTTTTTCTTTTCGCTGCTTCCGCCCGGCGACGGACGCGTTGCCTTCGAGACCCGGAGAGAATTCCTCGAGGAAAACGGAGACGAGTTCCTCGCACTCAATCAGGCTTTGACGCGACTGGCGGGCGAACTGGAGGGTCTGCCGCAGAAACCGGAAGAGATTTTCAACTTCGTGCGGCGCTCTCAGGAGCTGCAGGTGCAACTTAGATTTGCCCTGGAGTCAGACGATCGGAACACAGTTTTCTGGATCGATCGACGCGGCGGAAGGGGCAACAACCGGGAAGGGCACGGCTTTAGCCGTGCCGACAAAGAGCAGCCGGAGAAAAGGGCTTCAGCCCCTGCGGGAAGCGCTCGCGGAAGGCAGAATGTCTTTCTTCAAGCAACCCCAATCGACGTCGGCCCCATTCTGCGCGAATGTCTGTGGTCGAAACTCGAATGCGCCGTGCTGACTTCCGCCACGCTAGCCGTAGGCGGAGGCTTCGAATACATCCGCCAGCGTTTAGGCTTTGATCATGCCCGCGAAGCCGTGCTCCCCTCGCATTTCGATTACGAAAGTCAGGCGTTGTTCTATGTCCCGCCTGACTTGCCCGATGCCCGCGCTCTACACTTCACCGTGCAGGCGGCGGAGCGGATTCGCCAGCTCTTGACCATCACGCGCGGACGCGCCTTCGTGTTATTCACCAGCTACGCGCAGATGAATGATATCTACCAGCGTCTGCTCGGCGTGTTGGATTTCCCCATGCTGCGCCAGGGGGATGCCCCGAAGAGCGCATTGCTCGAAGAATTCCGCCTGACGCCGAACGCGGTGCTGTTTGCGACTTCGTCATTTTGGCAGGGCGTGGACGTGCAAGGCGAGCAGTTAAGCTGTGTGATCATCGATCGCCTGCCCTTTGCCGTGCCCAGCGATCCCGTGGTAGCGGCGCGAGTCAAGGCGATCGACGCCGACGGCGGCAACGCATTCTTTCAATATCAGGTACCGGCCGCCGTGATCACGTTGAAACAAGGCTTCGGACGCCTCATTCGCTCTCTCCACGATCGCGGATTACTGGTGCTGCTCGACAACCGCATCCTGAAAAAACAATATGGCCGGGTGTTTATCGAGAGCCTTCCGAATTACAAGAAGACCACGGACCTGCGCGTGGTGGAGGAATTTTTCGGAGGGCACTGTGACACTTAGTTCTCAGCGAAGGAGACGCATACCCGGTACCGTTGCCGCTTTTTGATCAAATGTAATGGTGAATTGGCATTCGGCTGCATGAGCGCAGCGCTCGATCAAGTAATCTGCGAAGTCGGCACGGCCGGTGCTGAACGCCCGAGATGCCTGCGAGACGATATCCGCACGCTCGATAACCAGTTCCTTGCTCCGCAACAAGCTCTCCAGGACCTGTTCAATTTCCTTTTTCTGGTAGCGGTAGGAGATGGCCAATACCCAAAATAACTCCGCAATGACGATCAGGGATACAAAACCGGGGGAATCGTAGGATAGGGAGTTTATCGCTCTGATCGACGCAGCGGCCTGGGTAGGATCGTCGTGAGTCAAGTAACGGACCAAAACATTCGTGTCAAGGCCGATCATTTCCTCGCCGACTACCGGGACCGAGCCGCACCCTCCGCGATAGCGGCGTTCATCTCCTCAATCGACACCGGCTTCCTACCCTTGCGCTGTAGCATTCCCTGCAGCTCCCGCACAGAACGAGTGGCCGCAACGATGTTGAATTCACCTTTTCCCACTTCTACGAATTCAATGCGATCTCCAGCGTCAACCCCGAGCGCAGCCCGGACCTTCACCGGTATGGTGACTTGCCCTTTGGAGGTTATGGTTGCGGCGGCCACGGAATCCTTTCCTTCGTTACAGCTTCCTTACATTATAGTAAGGACAGAGCTGCACGTCAACCGCAATTCCGCTTCACACGTACTCCCGCTCCATTCGCCGAATCTCCCGATACCGCTCAAATACCTTCTCATCGCTTTCGAGTCCCAGCATCGAGCGGATCGAACTCCCCCGGAAAGTATGCAACAGCATCTTCCAGCCCTTGAACAAAACGAAGCCCGGGTCGTGCTTCAGCGCCACGGGAACGTGATGAAGCTTCATCCAGCGCTCAGCCTTCCATCGCATAAATTCCACTTCTTCTGCAGGCAGATGCTCGGTCCGCACCACCGCCGTAGTGCCGTCGTATTCCTCCAGCCGCTCATTCATGATCAAGCCCTGATCACGGAAGTCCTTCGTCATCGGGGTGCGGGGGTACGGCGTGGGATGTTGAATGTAAGGCCAATCCACATAGCGGCGGGCAAATTCGAGGTTGGCTTCAATCGATTCGCGCGTGTCGCCGGGGCTGCCCACAATCAATCCGCCCACAACATACATCTGATTGCGATGCAGGTAATCGATGGCTTTGAGCGTGGCATTGCCAACCTCGTGGCCGTTCGTGCGTTCCCTGTTCTTAGCCGAGGCCTTAAGAAATTGCAGGTCGTTTTCAAGAATATTTTCGATGCCGAGAAAAACATACCGGAACCCTGCCCGCCTCATCAGCGGCGCCAGCGTCTCGCCATGATTTGCGATCGCCGAAGTCATTCCCTGCACAAAATAATCGAGCGTATTCAGCCCAGCCGCTATAACGGCCTCGCATAAAGCCTCGAAGCGCTTCACGTTCAGAGTAATGTTGTCGTCCACCAGGAAAATAGTTCGAGCCCCGTGATCGCGGGCGTCGCGAATATCGGCCAGCACACGGTCAAACGAGTAAGCAAAAAAGTTGCGTCCGCGCATTTCGATGATCGAGCAGAAGCTGCAATCGTAAGTGCAGCCCCGCGAGGTTTCGATCACATCCACCTGCCGGCCCAGCATGGTGTAGCCCTTGAGCACGCGCGCATCGCGCTTCGGCGGTCGAATCTCGCTGTCTTCCAACCGGTGCGGCGCACGCCCGGGATTGTGCACCCAGCCTCCACTATCTGAATACGACAGACCGCAAACCTGCTCGAAGCCACTCCCCTTCTCGATCGCCCGCAGCAGTTCGCGGAACGTGACTTCTCCCTCGCTCCGCACCAGGTAATCCACGCCCATATCTACATAAGCTTCGGGCGCCAGGCTGGGATCGTAACCGCCCACCACGATTTTCACTCCCGGCCGAAGCCCGCGCACCAGGTCGATAATGCGACCCGCCGTCCGGCGCTGAAAGGTCATGATGGAGAGTCCCACGACCTCCGGATTCAACTCGCGCACCAGCTTGGTGACGGTCTCGCGGACCTCGCGCTGCACCAGGATCAAGTCCGCCACAGCCACGCGATGGTGCGGATCGACGTTTCCCGCCAGGGAAGTGAGCGCACCGTTGGGCATGCGGACCCCGGCCGGCGGCATATGCTCGAAAGAATCGGGCATGGAGAGCAACAGGACGTTCATAGAGATCTGTCCTCACTGCCTCGCAGTAATCCCGCAGGCGCGGGTCGAACCCCCAGTTGCGAGACGGATTGTGAGATTGTAACCCAGCCCACCTGAAATACTACTGCCCAGGCCTCTGGGTAGTGGTCAGTTTGAGTCAGTTTCGAAAGGGCGCGGCTTTAGCCGCGCCGTAAATGCCCCAACCCAATCGCGGCTTTAGCCGCCGCGGAGATTTCCCAAGCTGATCCACGGTTCAAGCACTCCGGGTAGTGCCCTGATTAGCCGGTGTCTATCGCGCCCGTGGCGCCCGCATCCTGCCCGCCGCCCCACTCCCGCCTGAGATAGGCTGCGTCGGCGCGGTACAATGAAGATGACGACACCGATTTTCCAGCCGGTTTTAAGCGCTGAGGGATACATGTTCGAAGTGACGGTTGACGATACTTTCGCCGCGGGGCACTACCTCCGCAATTACAAAGGCAAGTGCGAAAACCCGCACGGCCATAACTATAAAATCCGGGTTACTCTGGCAGGCGACGAGTTGGATAAGGCCGGTCTGCTCCTCGATTTCAAAGATCTGCGCGAGGTGATGAGGCACGTCATCGACCGCCTCGATCACCAGATGATCAACGAGATCGAGCCCTTCACGGTAATCAATCCCTCGGCGGAAAATCTGGCCAAGTATTTTTATGACGAATCGAACTCCAGGTTGAAAAGCGTAACCAACGGCCGGGTCCACGTTAAAGACGTCACCGTGTTCGAAACCGACACCACCACCGCTAAATACTCCGAGTGAGAGTTGCCGGCCGGCGGCTACCAGTTGCCAGTAGTACGATGATTGAGAACGGATCTGGATGGGACGAACTGGCGGTTGGCGACTGGCCAACTGTTTTCAATGCAGATCACCGAAATCTATAAATCGCTGCAAGGAGAATCAACCCACGCCGGCCTGCCCTGCGTTTTCGTGCGCTTGACCGGATGTAATCTGCGTTGCTCCTGGTGCGACAGCGAATACACCTTCCAGGGCGGGCAAAAGATGAGTTCGCAGGAGGTATGGAACGAGGTGCAGCGCCTCAGCCCCAACGGCGGCCTGGTGGAAATCACCGGCGGCGAACCTATGCTGCAAGAGCGCGATCTGCTGCCTTTGATGGAGCGCCTGCTCGACGGGGGCTATCGCGTGCTGCTTGAAACCAGCGGCGAGCGGCCGCTGGAGCGGGTTCCCGCTCAGGTCGTCAAGATTGTCGATATAAAATGTCCGGAGTCGGGCGAAGGCGATACCTTTCACCTCGATAATCTGCGGTCGCTAAGCGCCCACGACGAAATAAAGTTTGTCCTGAGCGGGCGCAAAGACTACGAATTCGCCCGCGACTTCACCGCCCAGCACCGTCTGGCGCAGCGCGTGCACGCTGTGCTATTCTCGCCCGCGTTCCGCAAAGACGCCGCCGGCGCGCGCGACAGTTCCCATTGCCTGCTCGATCCCCGGGACTTGGCCGAGTGGATGCTCGCCGATAACGTTTCGGCCCGTCTCGGATTGCAGCTTCACAAGTTCATCTGGGATCCAGCGGTGAAAGGCGTTTAGAGCGCTTCAATTCATGAACCCTGCCAAGTACGCTCGACCATGAACAGCCCGGCCCAGCGCGCGATCGTGTTGCTCAGCGGGGGCATGGATTCTTCTGTATGCGCCGCCCTTGCCGTCCGCGACTATCAGGCCGCCGCCTTGCACGTGAGTTACGGCCAGCGCACCGAAGAGCGCGAGCGGCAATCTTTCCTCGCCATTTGCCGGCGCCTTAACATTCGCGAACAGCTCCTGCTCCGCAACGAAGCCTTTCGCGCCATCGGAGGCTCCGCGCTCACTGACGAAAGCATCGATGTGCCGGTCGCCGGCGCAATTGGCCACGATATTCCGGTCACCTACGTTCCCTTTCGCAATGCTCATTTTCTCGCTGCCGCGGTCAGCTGGGCTGAGGTTTTGGGAGCCGCAAAAATCTTTATCGGCGCCGTCGAGCAAGACAGCTCCGGCTACCCCGATTGCCGTCCGGCCTACTACGAGGCCTTCAACCGCGTAATCCAACTGGGCACGCGAGAGGGCTCAATCGAAATCGTCACTCCCCTCATCGGCATGCGTAAGGCGGAGATTGTCCGCCTCGGCCTTGAATTGGGAGCGCCATTCGATTTAACTTGGTCATGCTACAGCCACCAGGATCAGGCCTGCGGTGTATGCGATAGCTGCGTGTTGCGACTGAAGGCGTTCGCGGCCGCAGGTATTCAGGATCCGATTCCGTATGCGACAACAGGTCAGGCTGTAAGGATTTGAGCGGCAAGAAGTTTATTGCAAATTCTCTCGCACATTCTCACAGGATGGACTTATTACTCGAACAGCAATATTCGATCGATCAGTTTGCGCCGGGAGGCTACGATGAAGAAACATTTCGCGACTTTCACTTTGGTTTTTTTGCTGCTGGCACTCTCTGCCCCCTCGGTCTTCGCACAGGCAGCCGGAACCATCAAGGGCGCGTGCAAGGATGTTCAGGGCAATCCCATCGTCGATGGAGTAGTGCAGTTGGTGAATGTAGACAATGGTCAGAAATACAACCTGAAGACCAACAAGAAGGGGGAATATTTCTCCCTGGGCATTACCGCCGGCAAATACAAGGTTACCCTCTACCAGAATGCCGACGATCTTAAAGCCAATAAGGAGTTGTTTCACGTCAATGGTTATCAGGTCCAGTTGGACGAAAACACTCTGGACTTCGATCTCAAGAAAGAACAGGAAAACGCCGCCAAGGGCCAGGGCATGACTGCCGAACAGCTCAAGCAGAAGCAGGAGGCCGAAGCCAAGCAGACCAAAGAAGTGAGCACGGTCAAAACCCTCAACGAGAAGCTGGCGGCGGCCAAAGCTGCTTCGGATGCGGGCGACTACGAAACCGCTATTACGAACCTGAATGCGGCAAACCAGATCGATCCGACCCGCGATCTGATCTGGTTTAAGCTCGGCGATGCCTATCGCGTGTCCGCCACTAAACAGACCGATCGAGACGAGAAGCAGAAGCGCCTCGATGCGGCTGTCGAAGCCTATCAGAAGGCGCTGCAGTTGAAGCAGGCCTCCACCAACGACAAGGATCCCAATGCCGCCAAGACCCTTGCCGCCTATTACAACAATTTGGCTGAAGCTTATGCCAAGGCGGGAAAGACTGACGACGCCGTCAAGACCTACGCCCAGGCGGCCCAGACCGATCCTACCGCCGCCGCTCAGTATTACTTCAATAGCGGCGCGGTCCTCACCAATGCCGGCAAGGCCGACGAAGCCATCGTGGCCTTTGACAAAGCCATCGCCGCCGATCCTAATCGGGCCGATGCCTACTACCAGAAGGGGGTAAACCTGATCGGCAAAGCCACTCTACAGGGCGACAAAATGGTCGCTCCCGCAGGTACCGCGGAGGCCTTCAACAAATATCTCGAACTCCAGCCCACCGGTCCCTACGCCGACGTTGCTAAGCAAATGCTGGCCAGCATCGGTGCCCCAATCGAAACCGGATTCGGCAACAAAAAGAAGCCACCGAAAAAATCAAACTAGCCTCGGTATCGACATTGCAAGAGGGCGACCAAGTAAGAGGGCGGCCAAGAATTTGGCCGCCCTTTTGAAGCAAGGATGACAATCGTTTGCCTCTCCTTGCCACCTTGAACGTTACCAATGGCTATGTACTTTACTGCCCTTACGCTTCTGCCCGCCGCGCGGTAAAGTCTAGAGATTGGCTCGATGCTAAGCAGAACCTCCCTGTCTGTGGCGCGCAACTCCCTAAACAGATTCAAAGTGAGGACGAATGGCGGCGCCCGGCATTTCGGCAATCTCGGTCTCTCTCGAAGGCTATTCCGGCACAGGCAAGGTGGCTACTCCGGCCTTGCTGGCTGCGATGTTGCCGGCTTCGGAAAAGATCAGCGACTTTATCTTTTCTCCGGGCCGTCCCCCGCAGCTGCAGGTCTACGGCCAGCTCATCCCAGTCGTTGTACCGGGGCTCGCGCTGCTTACCGCCGATGACACCCGCCGCATCGCCGCCGATCTCATCGGTGACAACCAGCAAGCCGTGGCTACGCTCCGCGAGCACGGGTCGTGCGATCTCTCCTACAGTCTGGCCGGCGTGGCCCGCTTTCGCGTCAATGTCTTCATCCAGCGCGGCAGTTGCGCGGTCGTGATGCGCGTGATCTCGACTTCCATCCCGGATCTCGCCTCCCTCCGTTTGCCCGCGCACCTCGCCGATGTAGCCAAGCTGCGCGATGGCATCGTCCTCGTTACCGGCCCTGCCGGCTCCGGCAAGTCATCCACGCTGGCTGTCCTCCTCGACTGCATCAATCGCGAGAAGCACTATCACATCATTACCATCGAAGATCCCATCGAGTTCCTGCACAGCCACAAGTGCTCCACCATCCACCAGCGCGAGCTCCATAGCGACACGCCCAGCTTTGCTCATGCCCTCCGTTCGGCCCTGCGCCAGGCTCCTAAAGTAATTTTGGTGGGAGAGATGCGGGATCGCGAAACCATCGAGATCGTCCTCGAAGCGGCCGAAACCGGCCATCTCGTTCTCTCCAGCATGAACACCATGGATGCCCCCAAAACGGTGGAGCGCATCGTAAGCTCATTCGGCGCCGCCGAGCAGCAGGCCACCCGCGAGCGATTGGCCAAAACCTTCCGCTATATCATCTGCCAGCGCCTTATCCCCAAGGCCGACCGCAGTGGCCGCGTTCCGGTGGCGGAGATCCTCAAAGCCGACCCTCGCACCCGCGAGTGCGTCGAGAAAGGCGAGCGCGACGGCAAAACCTTGCTCGATGCCATGAAGGCTGCCTCCTCGGAAGGCATGCAACACTTCGACGCAGAAATCGCTCAACTAGTCCGCGACCGGGTAGTCGATCTCGAAACCGGCATCTCCTTCGCCAGCAATCCCACCGTGCTCGGCCAGGTTCTCGCGCAACTGGCCTAGAACTTAAGTCAACTCGCGCGGAGTAGCGCCGGCATCCTGCGGTCATCCTCAAACCGCAGCGCCCGCTACATTGTTTCCACCAAATAGAAAGGGCACGGCGCCGAAGCCCGTGCCTTTGTTATTTTCGTCTCCCAAAGAAGGCTCCCGAAACAACCTCGGAGCCAACCGCCGGCCCCCTACACACTCACCGGAACCGCCTCCTCCACGCTCGCTTCCCGCAGAAACTTTGCCGCTTCCTCCGGCGGCGTCGGATTGATGTAAAAGCCCGTTCCCCACTCAAATCCTGCCGTCTTGGTCAGCTTCGGCATGAACTCCATGTGCCAGTGATAGTAATCGTTGGTCGCGTCCTGAGCCGGCGAGGTGTGGATCACAAGATTGTATGGCGGATTATCCAGCACCCGGTCGGCCTTGCTCAGCAGCGTCTTCAGCGCCTTGGCCAGATTCTCAAACATATGCGAAGACGAGTTCTCGAAGGCCGACTCATGCTGTTTCGGCAGAATCCAGGTCTCGAACGGGAAGCGCGGCGCGTACGGCGCGATCGTAAGAAAATTCTCGTTCTCCGCGACCACCCGGCTTCCGTTCTCAATTTCCTGCCGGATAATGTCGCAGAACACGCAACGCTCCTTATATAAGAAATACTGCTTCGAGCCTTCCAGTTCCTGCGTCACGTTGATCGGCAAGATTGGCAGCGCGATGAGTTGCGAGTGCGCATGTTCCAGCGACGCTCCCGCCGCCTCGCCGTGATTCTTGAACAATAAAATGTATTTGAAGCGCCGGTCTTTCTTCAGGTCGAGAATCCGGTCGCGAAAGGTCCACAGCACATCCTCAATCCGCTTCGGAGGCAGCGTCGCCAGGCTGGCGTTGTGGTCGGGAGTTTCTATGATGACCTCGTGCGCTCCGATCCCGTTCATCCGGTCGAACATGCCCTCAGCCTGGCGGTTCAGGTTCCCTTCAATCCCCAGAGCCGGAAACTTGTTCGGAACCACTCGCACCGTCCATCCCGGCGCATCCCGCTGCGACACCGGCCCGCCATTCGACGCCGGACGGTAAGCCTGTATCTCCGGCGGCGTCTTGCTCTCGTTCCCATAGCAGAAGGGGCAGAATCCTCCCTTCAACTTCACATTTTCCCGCGCGAAATCCGTGGGTCGCTTCGCCCGGTCGGTCGATATGATCACCCAGCGGCCAACAATCGGATCTTTTCTCAGCTCAGGCACTCGCCAGACCTCTCCTCAATAGGATGGTTCCTAACATGTAATCGTTTCCAGATCCAACCAACGAATCTCAATTCTAAGCCGACAAGGAGGAATTGCGAAACACTTCAATCTGCGGCTGGCTGACCTTCGAATGGCCATAGTATACGCTGACCACGTCGAACCGCCACTGGCACGAAGGTGGAAAGCTCCTCAGGTACTCTCTCACCACAGCCTTAACTTCCCGCCGTTTATGCCGGTCAACCGCCGCCTCTCCGGGCTTCACCTCGCGCGTGCTCCGCGTCTTCACTTCGACAAAGCAGAGGACATCCTTTTCCCAACCCACCAGGTCAATTTCTCCCCGGCAACGCGGCGAGCGAAAGTTGCGCGCCACCATGGTGTAGCCCAGCTTTCGCAGATGGAAATAAGCCGCCTCCTCGCCCCGGCGGCCCAACCGTTGGTGCGCAGGTTTGTCCTCCGGCGGCAAAGTATGCTCCGCCAGCCAATCCAAAATCCCCAACACCCAGCGCGTCGGCCCCCCAGAAAACCCTCGCACAAAGAGCATCCTGATGGTCCTCTCTCAAACTCTATTACGCTCGGCCCATGGAAGGATGTGATGGCCTGACAATTACGGGCACTATTTCCCGCGCCCCTCCCGAAGCGGGAAGCGCTAAAACTGTCCACCGCCGCCCCTAACACCGCCCGTAGCGCTACCGTCCAGGTGGCCGGAAGCAATCACAACACTCCCCAGCCCTCCGGAGCGTTTGACACACCGAGCGTGAGACTTCTATCCTAGAGCCCATGTTCATGCCCAGCACCGCCGGCGGCTCCTGTTGTTGTATGTCCTCGCCGGGGTGTGGGTAGAAGAGCAGCCAAGGAATCTTCCAACCCACCCGGCACAAAGCGGGTGGGTTTCGTTTTTCGTACCTTCCCGAATCGAAAGTCCGGATGGGCGCTTCAAACTTCGAGTGAGTTGAATTAGCAAGCCGAATTCAAGATCAGGAGATAAGACTTATGAGCACCGCGACGGTAAACGAAGTTACCCCCAAGGCATTGCGCATCAACGACACCGCGCCCGATTTCACCGCCGAAACCACCCAGGGCACCATCCACTTTCACGAATGGGTCGGCGACGGCTGGGCTGTTTTGTTCTCCCATCCTAAGGATTTCACTCCCGTGTGCACCACCGAACTCGGTTACATGGCAGGCCTTCAGCCGGAGTTCGCCCGGCGCAACACCAAGATTATTGGCCTGAGCGTCGACCCGGTGAGCAGCCACGGCAAGTGGGCCGCCGATATCGAAGAGACCCAGGGACACAAGGTGAACTATCCCATGATCGGCGACCCGCAGCTGAAAATCGCCAAGCTCTATGGCATGCTGCCGGCCGAGAGCGGCGACACTTCCGAGGGCCGCACCGCCGCCGATAACGCCACCGTGCGAACCGTGTTCGTGGTCGGTCCCGACAAAAAAATCAAACTCCAGCTCATCTATCCCATGAGTACAGGCCGCAACTTCGACGAAGTGCTGCGCGTGCTCGATTCCATGCAACTCACGGCCAAACACAAAGTCTCGACGCCGGTGAACTGGAAGCCGGGTGATGACGTCATCATCAGCGGCAACGTCTCGAATGAAGAGGCGCAGAAACAGTACCCAGGAGGCTGGAAGTCGCCCAAGCCGTACCTGAGGATCGTGCCCCAGCCAAAGTAGACTGAAGCCGGCGGAGTTCTGGAAGCGCATGCCGGTCATCCTCCCGGCTTTCAAGGGGAAGGTCTTGCCGGGGTGCCCCACTTCTCGCCTCCTTCGCGAGAAGTGGGCGGACAGTATGGAGTGGACTTCGGAAAGGGCACGACGTTCAGAGGCTGCGGAAAAACTCCGTTTTTTGGGTGGAGCAGCGCTTCAAGCGCTGCGTTTAGGGCCTCGATTCAAGAACGGCTTTAGCCGCCGGGTAGAAACTCCGTCGAGCCGGCTCGGGAAGGGCACGACGTTCAGTCGTGCCGTTAAGCCGCCCAGAACGAGTCCGCGCCTCGGCGCCTGAGGTCAGCTTTCACGTGAGTTTTTCTGCGGCCGTCTTCAGGATGAACACATCAGCAGGAAGTTTGAACCGGCTTCTGAGTTTTCGCACTTGTTCTATGGTGAGATTCCGTTTTCCTGCGAGGAACATCGAAACGGCACTCTCCGAACCAAACTGAGGAATCAGGTCGCGTTGAGTGAGATTCTGCTGTTCAATAAGAAACCGCACAACCGAAGCCGGATCAGCCGCCGGGATAGCGTAATGCTCCCGCTCGTAACGTTCCACGAGCAAAGTCAGGAGTTCGATTGCCTCCACTTCATCGCGAGAGGGATTTTCCAGCGCTGTTAGTTGGAACAGAGCGTCAGTGTACGCCTTAAGTTCCGCGTCGTTGTGTATGACGCGTGGAGCGCCCTTCGCAATCATTTTCGCCGGGTCTGCGAGAACTACGCTCATTTTGTTCCAAACCTCACTATTCCCCGACCGCCGGATCTCTCGACCATTCAAGAGCCGCAAACAATATCATGAAACCCATCAAGAATTCACTGACTGGACGGGACTAAACTTTTATTGATGGCTGTTCCGCAGACTTAGCCGATGAAAAGCTGACAAGTCTAGCGAGTTGATGGGAATTCGGAATTGGTTGATAACCAACAAGGTTTGTCCTAATAAAACAGACGACTTCCGTCCGGGTGCGGCATACTTAAACTCAGTGGTAAGTGGCCCTCAGATTGTCGGGAGCGTTGCGCTGTATATCCTTGGAGCATTGTCTTGGTCCGCCCACGAAGAATTCAAGCCGTTTCGCTCATTCCGTCTTTGCGCGATCATGCTTGGCATTCTGGCCAGCTCTTTTTGTTTATCGGGTCGGCTCCCTCATCCTTTTCCATGTTTCCTTGATGGCATCTTTCCACTCCCTCGCTTCCTGATCGCTTTGCTCTTCCTCTACACGGATCGTTTCCCTCATTTGCCGCCTCCCTTGTCCTCAGGTTCCCTCTGCACAATCGCCACTGCGGTCCACGAACTGTTCCCCGTCAACCATCGATACGCGTGTTGACACCATCTGTACCCTCTTCCAATTCTAAACTCAAGCCGGAAGAAATTCTGGTAGTGACAAGCTTTCGAAACTATCGTTGTCGGGAGGTATCAAGGCTCAAGAGGCGGTTCTACTTTTCCTGGCAGTTGATGTGGTAATGCGGAAAGGAGATTTTTCAAAATGAGGGGGGCCGACCCTCCCGTGATAGTCGCCGACAGGACGCTAAGAGTGCTGCCGGAGACAATGTAGATGTGAACCAAGAGAGACCCAAGAAAAATGTTCCAAACACAGTCGTAAACCTGCTCCATCCTAGATGGCTTACTTTGGGTGGTTGGTCGCGATCCCCTCGCTTCGCGTCGTTTAATCTCGCTTGCGACGAAACCGCCAACTCCTCCCCATAAGGTTACGCTGCGATCTATCCAATCCCACGAGATCATTTGACCTGATTCGTGATTACGGATAGAACTCGATTCCATGGCCCCCTGATCTGGTTGTATCGATCCCGTGTTGCATAGAGAAGCGTCCCTGGCTGGTTTTTGTCCGTAGATTGAACGACCTTCTCACCAAGTTTCTTTTCGAGAATGGTGTAAACGGTCAGTCTGTCCAGGCCGGTTTCTTCAGCGATACCGTCAACAGAGCGCCAATCGTAGGAACCGCCGTTCAACGCCTTCCATACTTGCTCAGTAGCTGATTCGAGTCCTGAAGATGCAGATGCAGACAGACCCTCTGGGACATCCACAGGGCGAGCCTTTGGGGCGGGCTGGAGTACTGGCTCCATATCATCAGGATCAGGATATAGTTGGTATGCTGAGGAGTCTGACATGATCGCACCTACTTCTCAAGAATAAAAACCGACGCAGTGTATAACGAAAGTCACCGGCTGGCTACATCTTTTTGATGCTGGGGAAGGTTAGTGGATTATAACAATTAATCAATTATCTGGCACTACCTCACCCCTGAGACACGATTTTTTCTTTCCGCATACAGGCCAAGGTCCCGTAATTCTCCTCCGTTAGGAGATTATACCGACCCTCCGGGACGACGAGCGCGTCAAGGCATGAGGCGAGGGCCTCTCACCCAATCTCCACAGCTCGACTGTGACAACTGACCTTGCGCACAGCCCTCCACTAGTTCCATCATTGCCGATGCAGAGGCAGCGGGTAGGGCGCTGACGGCACCAACGACCGGGCCAAAATCCTGGCCGTAAATCATTGATTCAAAAAAGCTAAGCCTCTAAGTCCTTTGAATCAGGTATTGTACGGCCAAAAACGCGCCAACGCGATGATTCCAAAGATTTAAGCAAAGGGGAGGGGGGTGGGGGTAGGTTGTCGAACAGCACGATTATTCCCTTGACAAAGGGTAACGGTTATGGCAATATATTCGCATGGTTGCCGTTACTCTCTTCCTTTCTTCGGTTTGCTCGGCTCTGCCGCTTCCCCGGAACGGAGTATTCGGCGTAAGTCTCGCTTTATCCCGGCAACTAGCTTTCGTGTTGGTATCCGCTCAAGCGGAGACTTCGGTTTGCGAGGTGCTGCCATGACTCTCCCTGACGTGAATGAATTGTATGGAACTGACGAACGATGCCGCGTATTGCTTGAGCGATTGCGCTGGCCGGAGGGCGTCCAGTGTCCGCGATGCAAGGATACAAGAGTTTCCCGCCTGAAAGACTACAGCCGCTTTGAATGCGTGGGCTGCGAGTACCAGTTCACTGTAACTAGCGGAACGATATTCCACGATTCCCACTTGCCCTTGACTCGCTGGTTTCTCGCCGTGCTGCTTCTGGTGGAAGCCCGCAAGGGGATGAGCGCCATGCAACTCAAACGTACTCTGTGGGGCCAACACAAGGGGTCTTACAAAACCGCGTGGTACTTGTTCCATCGTATTCGCGCTGCAATGAAATCGGCGGAACGCCCGATGCTTGACGGTACCGTCGAAATGGATGAGACCTATGTCGGCGGAAAGATGCTCGGTCGCGGTTCCAAAGTGGCGAGGGAAGCAAAGGAAGTTGTTATCGGCCTTCGGCAACGGAATGGTGATTTGCGGTTCTTCCACGCTGAGGATGCGAAATCTGGCACACTGGCGCAATATATCCGAGACAATGTAAGCACTGACGTAGACGTTCTTATCACTGACTCCTACCCGGCTTACAAATACGCGGTTGGCGATGTGGCGCACAAGACCGTTAATCATCTGGCGAAAGAGTACGTCCGATACGAGGATGGAGCCTGCGTCACAACGAACACCGTTGAATCCGCGTTTTCGCTCTTGAAGCGCGGCATCATGGGAAGTTGGCACAAGATCAGCGCGAAGCATCTCCCCGCCTATCTCGCGGAGATGGAGTTTCGCTTCAATCGCCGGAAGCGTTCCGATCTGTTCATTGACACGTTGCGTCATATGGTCACTGCCGACCCGCTGACGTTTGAGAATCTAACTGCAAACTAAGAGAATCACCGAGTTCTTCCTCAATCAATTCGTCGATAAGTTCTGTTTGGCGCGGCCCCCATTTGGTTCCGAACGATTCTTCCCACGCATGGATTGTTCTTGGAGAAACATGTGTTATTAGTTCCGAGGGTGCCCGCAATTGCGATGAGCCTTCGGATGTAGTGATGGCATGTGAGTTGTGCAGAGAATAAATCGCCGTGTATTTGCCGCAGTTTTCGATACTTTCCTTCGTCATCCCTATGATGTACGCCGCTAGTAGTTCAGTGCGCCGCAAATCTCGTATCTTGTCGCTCAGTTCATAGATCAAACCTGACGCAAAATGGGCACCTGCCCCGACGGCGGAGTGAGGAAAAGCCTTTCGCAAGGTTGATCCATGAGAAACGAAAACGTAAGTGTGACAACTTGCATAGACTCCGATCAAAATGTCGATACTAGGCGGGTCTACTTGCAAAGCGAGGGGGAAGAGATGTTGCTCGTGAAAGGTTTTAACTTTGTCGGCAAAAAACAGTTCCAGCTCGTTGTGATTCGCGTTGACGGGAATACTTTTAAGTGCGTAATCAAAGAAGGCATCAAGATAGCCAGCATCCCCCGCGCCAGTGAAAGCGCACGCCATTGTTGGGTTAGAGATAAACGGCAAAATCTTCTGCTGTGATCGTTTGTAATATCTGTCACTTTCTTGGGCGTCAGCAGCAATTACCACCCCGTCAGACGCCCGAAGCGCAATACAAATTGTCATACGCTCTCTTCGCGGAAGCCGTCTCAAGTTAAGAAACGGCGGATTCGGAAACGGCCTAATCATGCGCCGCCTCCGTACCCTTTGTCAACGGTATAATCGTGTCGAACAGTAACGGGTTAACCAGAGCACCAACGGCGCAACGAAAAAACACGCCTGTGGAAAAACCCGATTTTCCGCACCGGCTTCCCGTCAACCTGCGGTATTGTTGCTGAGGACGACGGAAGCGCATGCGGTCCGGTGATCGTCCCGGTCTTCAAAACCGGCGGGCGGCGGGTTTCCTGTCACCGGTGGGTTCGACTCCCACTCGCTTCCGCCATTTTC
>Ga0074045_10002123_pt1 | contig 18596 bp, 15 predicted proteins | sample BogForMeECP23OM2_FD_94442 | JGI IMG/M metagenome (GOLD analysis project Ga0074045, IMG submission 94442) | Bog forest soil microbial communities from Calvert Island, British Columbia, Canada - Bog Forest MetaG ECP23OM2 | ecosystem: Environmental > Terrestrial > Soil > Wetlands ...
GCCTACGCCTCCACCAACATCTACTATGGTTCCGGCTTCAGCAATGCCTTTCCCGGCCAGCCTTATGCCGGCAACTATTTGCCGCAACACACTACCTTCGATCTTTCTCTCGGCAAGGATTTCGCCGAGCGCTTCTCCGCTTCGCTGAACGCGATGAACGTCGCCAATCGCCTCGTCGAACTCGACAACAGCGTCACCTTCGGCGGCTTCCATTGGAACAACCCGCGCGAAATTTATGTCGAATTCCGCTATCGCTTCCACTACTAGAACTTGCTCACGAACGCTTTGGTCGCGGCGCCTGGATTCGTCCCTGCGCGTGGAACGCCTGGATTCGTGCGGGTGCGTGGAAGAGCGGCCCTTCAGGGCCGCGTTACCAGTCAATATCTTTCGGGCTTTGGCCCCTGAGCAACCCCACCGAGGTCCGGCATAAATCGGAGATAATAAAACTCAGATGACTAGACCGCTGCACATACACTCCCCACGTACGCTCTTCCTCTGGGCCCTGCTCGCCTTCGCCGCGGCCTGCAACCGCGGCCCGTCGCAGCCCACCACAACAAACCCTCAATCCGCTAAGCGCTACGCCTTCAAAGGCAAAGTCATATCCATCGACAAAAACCCGGGCACCGCCAACATCGATAACGAACCTATCGCCGGATTCATGGACCCGATGGTGATGCCCTACCCAATCAAGCCGCCCTCCATGATCGATCTACTTCAGCCCGGAGATTCCATCACCGCCGACGTGGTAGTCGCCGAGCCCGGCAATTATTGGCTGGAAAATGTCAAAGTCACGGCGCACTCGCCCACCCCCGCCGCCAAACCAACATCAAGTCTGCACATTCCATCTCCCGGCGACGAAGTACCCGACTTCAAACTCATCAACCAGAACGGAAAGCAAATCTCTCTCCATCAATACCGCGGCCAGACCCTGCTTCTTACCCTCATCTACACCCGCTGCCCGTTTCCCGATTTCTGCCCCCGCGTCAGCCACGAGTTCGCCGCCATCGATCGCCGGCTCCGCGCCGACCCCGCCCGCTACGGCAAGACGCACTTGCTAAGTATTAGCTTCGACCCAACTCACGACACGCCCAAGGTCCTGCGCTCCTACGGCTACGAATGCGCCGCCAGCAAAGACCCCGCGCTCTTCGCGCACTGGGAATTCAGCGCGATTCCGCAAGAAGGGTTACCCGAGTTCGCCAATTATTTCGCTCTGACCTATAAAGAAGAAGGTGGATTGTTTACCCACTCGCTCAGCACCGCGGTCATTTCGCCTGATGGCAAGATACTCAAGTGGTATCACGGCGCCGACTGGCAGGCATCCGACCTGCTTCAGGACATCGCCGCCGCGCATACGGTCAGTTGGGAGCCAATTGTTGATTGATGATTTCTGGAATGGGGTGCCCCATGTCTCGCTTCCTTTGCGAGACATGGGAGGGCCATCACGACTGTTGACTTGCGAAGAAAATTGAACAGGAGAAACGCTGGGTGCCCCAGGTCTCGCTTCTTTTGCGAGACCTGGGAGGGCCACCACAAACGTTTACCATTTGGAGAGAATGAACAGGAGATACGCATGAAGTACGTCTTGATTCTGCTAGCCACTCTCGGAATCGTCGTCTCCGCCCTAGCCCTCCGCGAGCACTACCGCACCGAAGGCGACTCGCCCTGCAGCATCAACGAACGCTGGGATTGCGGCATCGTCAATCACAGCCCGTACGCCACGCTCGCGGGCATTCCCGTCGCCATCTTAGGCATGGCCGGATATCTCCTCATGGGCGCGTTAGCCCTGCGCAGCGCCTTTCGCTGGGTTCTAGCGGCGGCCCTCGTAGGACTGGCCTTTTCCCTCTACCTCGCTCACATTGAGGCCCACATCCTCGGCGTCTGGTGCATCTACTGCGTAATCTCGCTCGGCACAATCTCGTTCATAACCTTGCTGGCATTGGCAGCAATAACCGTCCCGCTGCTCCGCAAGTCATGATTCGCAATGAGTCGCCCACGTGGGGACAGCCGCCCTCGGCTGTCCATCGAGCACAGCTCGATTCGCCTTTCCCTCCGGGCCCGAAAACTCAGACACACCTGATCCCCTTCGCATTGACGAACCCCGCGATTCGCCCTAAGATTACTCGGGCTTCGGTTGCCCGCAGGTTGAAATTTCTTAAAGCATGATCGGCCAAACCGTCTCTCACTACCGCATTCTCGAGCTGCTCGGTGGCGGCGGCATGGGTGTGGTCTATAAAGCTGAAGACACTCTCCTCGGCCGCTTCGTCGCCCTCAAGTTTCTCCCCGACGATTCTTCCCAGGACCCCCAGGCTCTCGAGCGCTTCCGCCGCGAAGCCCGCGCCGCGTCCTCCCTGAACCATCCCAATATCTGCACCATCCATGAGATCGGCCAGCACGAAGGCCAGCTCTTCATTGTGATGGAGTGCCTCAGCGGCCAGACCTTGAAGCACTTGATTCAGGGCAGGCCGATGGAGCTTGAAACTCTGCTCACTCTGGCAATTGAAGTCGCCGATGCTCTCGATGCCGCCCACAGCAAGGGAATCGTCCACCGCGATATCAAGCCCGCCAACATCTTCGTCACTGACCGGCACAACGCCAAAATCCTCGACTTCGGTCTCGCCAAAGTCGCGCGCGCCGCCCGCCCCACCAGTGGCGACTCCCAAACCGTCGCCGACGCCTCCTCCCTCGATCTCACCAGTCCCGGCACTGCCGTCGGCACCGTAGCCTACATGTCTCCCGAGCAACTGCGTGGCAAAGAACTCGACGGCCGCACCGATCTTTTCTCTTTCGGCGTTGTGCTCTACGAAATGGCCACCGGCGTCCTCCCCTTCCAGGGAGAAACTTCCGCCGTCATCACCGAGGCAATTCTCAATCGTCATCCCACCGCCGCCATCCGCCTCAATCCTCAACTTCCTCCCAAGCTCGAGGAAATCATCAACAAGGCTCTCGAAAAAGATCGCGACCTGCGCTGCCAGACCGCCGCCGAACTGCGCGCCGACCTCAAGCGCTTTAAACGCTCTCTCGATTCCTCACGCACCTCGGTCGTCACGGAAGCATCGCCGTCTTCGTCGGGCGCCAACTTGGGCTATCGGTCGGCGACAGGCGTCTCCGTTGCCGCCACGCCCCCAGCCAGAAGTAAGAAATCTGCCGTCGCGCTGATCTTCGCTCTCGGTCTGCTGCTCGCCGCCGCCGCTGGCCTGTATGCCGGAAAATTATTCTTCGCCGCGAGACCGGTCGAGCCTCCGCTCTACCGCCAACTCACCTTCCGCCGCGGCAGCGTTCGCTCCGCCCGCTTCGCTCCTGATGGACAAACCATTCTCTACAGCGCCGCCTGGCAAGGCGGACCATTAGACGTCTTCACCGCCCGTCCCGAAGCCCCCGAAGCGCGCTCCATGGGCCTCAGTCATACCCAGCTTATGTCCGTCTCCTCCGCCTCGGAGATGGCCGTCTTGCTGAACAGCAAGGCTCAGGGCACCTGGGTAAGCATGGGCACACTCGCGCGCGCCCCCCTGGTAGGAGGCGCTCCGCGCGAAGTCCTGGAGCAGGTGCAATGGGCCGACTGGTCGGCCGACGGAAACAGCTTGGCTGTGGTCCGCGACTTCGGCGGCCGCAACCGTCTCGAGTTCCCCATCGGCAAGCCGCTCTACGAAACCGGAGGATGGATCGGTCACCCTCGCGTCTCCCCCGATGGCAACCTCATCGCCTTCATCGACCACCCGGTTCAGGGCGACGACCGCGGCACGCTCTCCATCATCGATCTCTCCGGCCACAAGAAGAATCTCTCCGGCGAGTGGTACACCATTCAAGGTCTGGCCTGGTCCCCCAATGGTAAGGAGGTCTGGTTCACCGCCAGCAAGTCTGGCGTGGATCGCACCCTATACGCGGTCACGCTCGACGGCAAAGAGCGCATGGTCCTGCGCCTGCCCGGCGCGCTGATGCTGTTCGACATTTGGAAAGATGGCCGTGTGCTGATGATGCGCGCCAGTTGGCGCCGCGAACTGGTAGGCATGGTTGGCGGAGAAACCAAACAGCGCGATCTTTCCTGGCTCGACTATTCCTATCCTGCCTCGCTCTCGGCCGACGGCAAGACTCTGCTCTTTGATGAAGAAGGCGGAGGCGGCTCTCTCGCCTACTCGAAATCCGGCGGTCTCTCCTACGCCGTTTACGTTCGCAAAACCGATGGTTCTCCCGCGGTTCTCCTGGGAGAAGGTGGAGCGCTCTCCTTATCGCCCGACGGCAAATCCGTGCTTTCGCAGACGCAAGATTCGCCCGCTCAACTCCGTCTGCTCACCACCGGTGCCGGCGAAGCCCGCGACCTGACCAAAGACAATGTGAACCACACCTGGGCGCGCTGGTTTCCTGATGGCAAGCGCATTTTGTTTTCCGGCAATCAGCCCGGTCAGGGAGTCCGTCTCTACGTCTACGACATCGCGTCGAACAAAGCCCAACCCGTCACGCCCGAAGGGGTGGATGGCAACGCCTTCGTAGTCTCCCCCGATTCTCAATGGATCGCCGGCATCGGTCCCGACCGCAAAGGCTACCTCTACCCCGTAGGCGGCGGCGAGCCCCGTGTAATCCCCGGTCTTAATCCCGGAGAGCAGCCCATCACCTACAGCTCCGACGGCCGCTCGATCTACATCTATCAGCCGGGAGAACTCCCCGCCAGCGTCAATCGCCTCGATATCGAAACCGGCAAACGCACCCTCTGGCGCCAACTCTTGCCCTCCGACCCCGCCGGAGTCGAAACCATCGGCCCCATCATCATGACCCCCGACGCCCAAACCTGCATCTTCGGCTACCACCGGATGCTAGCGGATCTGTACTTAGTTGAAGGCCTGAAATAGCTCATGTGGAGACAGCCGCCTCGGCTGTCAGCCAAGCGAAGCGAGGCTTTTTGGAAATCACGCGCCGGGGGTGCCCCACTTCTCGCCTCCTTTGCGAGAAGTGGGACTGTCGGCAGCGCCCAACGGAAGAAATTTCTACGGCAGCCAAGCAATCACCCCCAACCCTCACCTCCGATGCCCCGACAACACCCGCCGGCTCATCCTCAGCAGATCCCAAGCCTCCTTGTAGCATTCGCACTCGTAACCGCCTCTTCTCTTCGGAGGCGCGACCGGAAACAGCATAAGACTTTTTCTCGGGTCCCGGCCCAGCAGCACCGACGCCGGAATCAGATACCACGCGTTCACCGGAATCACATAAGCCGCGAATAGATCCAACTGCTCCAGCCTGTACCCCTCGCCCTTGCTCCAGTCCGGCTTGAACTGGCAAAAGTACCCCCGCCCCAGCCGGACCGTCGTCGATTTCACCTGCACCCGAAGATAATTAAATCCACACTCAATCCCCACATCGTAAGGCCTCGAATCCCCCCACGGCTTGCACACCAAATGCCGCCGCCGCGCCGCCTCCGCCATAAACTGCAACTCCACCCACTCGCCCCGTTCCTTAAGGCTCTTAAACCGCTCCCAAGTCTTCATCCCAAAAATCCCCTTGTACGTCCCCAACCAATGTCACTTCCGGCTCAGCCGAAGCGACGCCACCATCTACTACTTGTCATTCCGACCGAGCCGGAGCGACCGCGACGGCGCAGTGGAGGAACCTGCTTTTTCGTTCCCCAAGCACCACCGCCGCCCAAAAGAAAAGGCGCGACCCATAGGCCGCGCCTCTTTTCCTAAAGCTTTAACTTGTATATTCATTATATCATATCGCAAGGGCTAAAAGCGACATAGCTTCCAACTTTATTTGCGCCGTGTTTCCTTCACGATAGCCCCGATCGCGTAACTTCTGCCTATTGACAAGATTTTTGCAGGCCGCCTAAGCTCACCTGATCGTCCCAGCCAAAAAAGCGTTCCTGTTCGAGGAACGAAAAGGGTGCCCCATGCCCTGATTAAGCCTATGCTTTATCCTCTTGTTTAGAATATAAACTAGAAGATAAGATGGATGCTGACCAGAGGACGCCCATGCCAACGAAATCGGCCCGCGCCAAACTCTCGACCACGGTAGCGCCGGAAACCTACCGATACCTGGCAAGCCTGGTGAAATCCGGCAGGGCCGGAAGTCTGGCCGAGGCAGTGGATGAAGCCGTAGAATACTTTCGCCGCAACGAGAACCGGCGACGGCTGGCCCGCGCCACCGCCGAATACTTCGAAGGACTTTCCCCGGAAGCGGTCACGGAAGAAAACAATCTAGGCAAGTCGCTGAGCGATGCTGCGAAAGGAATCGACTTCGACCGTGAACCCTAGCCGCACCCCGCAACCCCGCCGAGGAGAAATTTGGACCGCCAACACCGGCGGCAAGAGGCACTTTGTTGTGGTGGTCTCTCTCGATGCACGGAACCTAAGCGACCGAGCCGACTCAATTCTGATTGTCCCGTTTGGAAGTTACGGACGCCCCGGCCCAACAGTCCTAACCATGGCCCCCGGAGAAACCGGCCTACCGCAAGCGTCGTACCTGAAAGCCCATTTCATCAGCGTCCTCCAAAAAGCCGACCTAATCGAACGTCTCGCACGAACGCTCTCCAACACCCAGATGAGAAATATCGTCCAAGCTGTTCAGCGAGCAATCGACCCAGACGCGCCGTTCTCAGGGTAGGAGATGGCGCGGGTTGGGAATTGAGAGTGTAGCGATTCAGAATGTGGGGTGCCCCACTTCTCGCTTCCTTTGCGAGAAGTGGGAACCACGGCCCCGCTATAAAACAGCGCACTGCAAACCCAGATATCCAAATTCATCGCAGTGATTTTCATCCGGGGGTAGAAGAAAAGGCAGCCCCGAAAGGCCGCCCAATTACCCTTAGTGTTCCGTGTGAATCCGCGAAAGTCCGCGGCGAAAAATCTAAATATCCAGATTCTTCACATCCAGCGCATTCTCTTCAATGAACTTCCGCCGCGCTTCCACGTCTTCACCCATCAGCGTGGTGAAGATGGTCTCGCACTCGGCGATGTCTTCCAGCTTCACCGAGAGCAGAGTCCGCCGCTCCGGATCCATGGTCGTCTCCCACAACTGCGGAGCCGTCATCTCACCCAAACCTTTATAGCGCTGCACGTCGTAGCCGCGGCTGCCTTCTTTTTTCACGTACTCGAACAGCTCACGCGCCGTAGCCTTCTCGACCGGCTCAATCGCGGCCCGGTGCTTGGGCGCGGCCTTGGCAGCTTTCTTATCGGACTTTCCGTCCGTCTCCGCGGCTTCGTCATCAGCAGCTTCGTCAACCTCCTCGGCTGCGGCGCCCGCCTTGGTCGCAGCTTCCACCACGAACGGCGGCTCCAGATAAGGCTCAATCTGCTTGAACTTCGAAATCAACTGCCGGCACTCGGCGCTCGAAGCCAGCTCCCAGCTGATCACGTGCTCCGAACCCTGCGAGTTCACGATCTTCACTTCCCACAGATTGTGTTCTTCGTCGAAGACGGATTCGACACTCTTGAACTTCCGGTCTTTCTGCAGCCGCTTCAGTTCTTTCTCCAGCTTCTCGATCTTCTTCGGCGGATTTTTCTTGTCGCCCTCAAAGTCCGCATGCTTCGTGAAGTCCAGCTTCGGCAGCAGCTCGGTCACGCTCTCGTCGCGCAGCCGCTTGTTCACCTTGTCAAAGAAATTGAGATACTCCTTCAGCACGTTCATGAAGCGCGCCAGGTTCGCGCCTTCCAGCTTGGCCGCACCCTCGCCGTAGCGCACAATCAGCCCATCCGCCGCCCGCTTCAGCATCACCTTGTCGAAGGCATCATCGTCTTTGATGTACTGCATCGACTTGCCTTTCTTGATCGAATACAGCGGCGGCTGCGCGATAAAAACATTTCCGCGCTTGATCAGCTCCTGCATGTGCCGGAAGAAAAAGGTGAGCAGCAGCGTGCGGATGTGCGATCCATCGACGTCAGCATCGGTCATCAGAATGATTTTGCCGTATCGAACCTTGGTGGGATCGAAGTCGTCCTTAGCGATGCCCGTGCCCAGCGCTGTGATCATGGCGCGAATTTCTTCGTGCGCCAGCATCTTGTCGTAGCGCGCTTTTTCCACGTTGAGAATTTTTCCCTTGAGCGGCAGAATCGCCTGGAAGCGACGGTCCCGCCCCTGCTTCGCAGTCCCGCCGGCCGATTCTCCCTCCACCAAAAACAATTCGCACCGATTCGGATCGCGCTCCGAACAATCCGCCAGCTTGCCCGGCAGCCCGCCCGAATCAAGCGCTCCTTTGCGCCGCGTCAAATCGCGCGCTTTTCGCGCCGCCTCGCGCGCCCGCGCCGCGTCCACCGCCTTGTTGATAATCTTCCGCGCCACGGTGGCGTTCTGTTCGAAGAAAGCTCCCAGCCGCTCGTTAATAAAGGCCTGCACGATCCCCGCAATATCGGAATTCAGCTTGCCCTTGGTCTGCCCTTCAAACTGCGGCTGCGGCAGCTTCACGCTAATCACAGCCACCAGGCCTTCGCGCACATCATCGCCCGTCAGATTTTCCTTGACGTCCTTGAACAGGCCCATCTGCTGCCCGGCGTAATTGATCGTCCGCGTCAGCGCCATGCGGAAGCCCGACAGGTGTGTTCCCCCGTCCGCTGTGTTGATATTATTTGCAAACGAAAAAACCGATTCGGAATATCCGTCGTTGTACTGCAGCCCAATCTCCATGGCCACGCCGCTGCGCTCCGCTTCCATGTAGATCGGTTTGTCGTGCAGTACCTGCTTGCCGCGATTTAAATGCTTGATGAACTCCGCGATGCCGCCGTTGTACTTGAACTCCGAGCGCTTGGCCCCGCCTGTCTTAGCGTCGGTCGAGCGCTCATCGGTGAGCGTGATCGCCAAGCCTTTGTTCAGAAATGCGAGTTCGCGCAACCGTTGCGCCAGGGTGTCAAAGTTGTATTCCGAGGACGCAGTAAAGATGGTGCGGTCCGGCAGGAAGTGCACCTTGGTTCCGCGGTGCTTGCTGGCGCCGGTCTTTTTCAACTTGCTCGTCGGCTCGCCCTTGGAGTAGGTCTGCTCCCAGGTAAAACCGTCGCGCCAGATTTCCAGATCCAGTTCTTCGCTAAGCGCGTTCACCACCGAAACCCCAACGCCATGCAGTCCGCCAGACACTTTGTAACTTGACGAATCGAACTTCCCGCCCGCATTCAGCGTGGTCATCACCACCTGCGCCGCAGAAATCTTCTCCCCGTCAATTTCCATGTCATCAACAGGAATACCCCGCCCGTCATCCACCACGGTAATTGAATTATCGATGTGGATGGTGACATTAATCTCCTTGGCAAATCCGGCGAGTGCTTCGTCCACCGAGTTGTCGACAACCTCGTACACCAGATGATGCAACCCAACGTCGCCCGTCGAGCCGATGTACATGGCCGGACGCTTGCGCACGTGCTCCATGCCGCTGAGCACTTTGATCGAGTCAGCAGTGTAGTCGCTGTTACCGCCGCCGTTTCCGGCGGTGATCGGGGTCACGATTCCGTTTTTTGTTTTGGTTTCTACGATGGGAGTATTGATCTCTTTGGTGGCCATTCCGCTCCGCGCGGGGATTGCCCCGACTTTCTCAGAACCCGGGCTCGATTGCTGCCCAAAAGGTGCCCTTCATTTCTCACCAAACTCAGACTTCCAAGTATGGGCCATGAATCGACCTCAAGTTATTGAAATATCTTATACTTAGGCTCGTTTCGTGACTAGTGAAATTATAGCACGCAAGTGCGGCATTTTCGAGCAGACGCGGGCCCGAATCGGCGCAGTAAACGTCCGGTTTTGAATCGGTTCCGGCGGCTTACTAAAAGGCGCCAAGGCAGATATTGTGAAGCCGCTACGCGGCATGGGGTCCGGAGTCTTCGAGATTGCGCTGGCATTCAAGGGCGATGCCTTCCGCGTGGTGTACAAGAACCCCGATGCGGAGCAATTTAAGGCCATCCTCGCCGCCGAGATCATCAAGGCAGTTGACCGGGAAGGTCTCACGGTGCGTGCGGCGCAGCGGCGCACCGGGATCGCTGCCGCCGATTTTTCCCGCATCCGCAACGCGGACCTGGGCCGCTTCACCGTGGATCGGCTGATGGCAATTATCAACCGGCTTGGCTCACGCGTGGATGTTAAAGTCCGAGTGCGAGCAGCCGCCGGGCTGGCGCATGAGGCTAGGGCGTAGGGTGAGGGAACGTACCGCCTGGCCCCTCTTTTTGTCCCCTCTTTTTCCTCTTTTTCGTCATGCCGTCAGGGGGTGCCGTGGTTCGCTAAGGGTCCGGACCGGAAGCACGCTTGATTTCTACGGGGACGGCAATGCCTGCAGGATCCGGTTTAGCAACGCGGCGACTCGGTCACGAGTCTCGACTGTGAGATTTACCGTACCTTGCGACTGGTTTTCGGCGAACTTTCTGGCGAGTAGAACCTTATCTACTCGCTGTCGTTTCACGGCGGCAGTCGGCGTCTCTCCAGCGTTTATCGTCAAGGAAGGATCAAGGGACGCGAGGAGCAAGCGAAAGTCTTGTTCAGAAAACAGATCTTCGATTCCGAGCGCCTGGTCGGGTTGAATCGCCCTGGCTTCGGGCACACCCAATTCCCGAATAAGTTTGTCTCGGGCTGCATTGCCATTTCCTTCGCGATCCAGCAGAGCTACGAAGTCTATGCCCCAACCGATAAACAGTGAAGCCAAAGTAACTTCGGACGTCGCTCCCGTAGCTGGGAATACGTGCACTTGTTCTAAGAAATGAAGGTTGGTCAGACGATCCCAGGCCGAAACGTAGTAGTGATCGCTGATTCCTTCAACGATCAGATTCCTGTCGCGGATGAACGCCACCGCCTGTCGGATATCCAGCCCGATCGCCGACAAAATCGGAGACAGCGTGTCAGAGAATTCTGGTCCTCGCAGTAACGGATGGGTGAGGCGATCCACAACTACAGTACCCGTTTCGGGCGTTTTCAATACAACACGCAATCGATGCAACTTGTTAGCCGGGATTAGAAACTGGCTGTGTGTGGAATACATAATCTCATCTTTTTTCGATAAGCGGTCCTCCAGAAGATGGAGAAGATCTTGTTGTGCACGGGCATGGAGGTACGAGCCGGGCTCGTCGATCAGCAGCAGTCGCTCCTTGTTCGGAGCGCGTAGATGCTCGGCGGCGAGTCTCAGGTAGAAAGACAAGAACCATAGAAACCCCTTGCTCCGCTGCTCCGGATACTGGTCGGTTTGGTGAACGTAGAACGCGAGTTGCTGGACCCCTTGAGCGTTTCGCTGGTGCCTCACCTGCAGCGTTACCGTTTGTTCTGCTCCCGCCTTCTGTTTCCAATAAGTGAGAAAGTCTCCCGTAATCCGGGCGCTGCGATCGTTGAGATAGTTGTTCAAAGCCTTATCTTCCGTCGAATATTTCTGAATGACTTGCAGATCGAGACCCGAAAGAACTATGTAGTCCTCCACGGGTGTGGGAATAGTCGATCCTGGCGATCCACTGGCAGCAGGCTTCTTTCGCGCCTCGGCTGAAGCCTGAAGGAGAGAGACATCCACAGTGCGGGGAAGGGTACCGTCGAACGAGTCGAAATAGACGAAGAGGGGCCAACTCGACCGTAGCTTGCCTGCAAAATCGCTAGATGAGATGCTCTTCAGCTCTTTTGGACTTCCCCCCGCGGCGGGCGTTTCCGAGATGGAGGGGGACGCCGCGTCTAAGACCTCAGCATCGATCCAAAGTCCTTGCAGGTCAGCATTGAGTTCAAACTTGCCTGTGGGCAGGTCTCTGATTATCCAGATATATCCTTCGTTGAAAATCCTGGTGTGGACCTTGGTCGGAATCGCTACTGCTTCCTCTTTCAGGATTTGCTCTATCTCCGCAGGCTCGATGGAGAATTTCAGGGCCACACGGGGTTTCGCTGAATCAAGCCTGCCGTCGGGTGTGTAGTCTGAAGTGTTTGGCTTTGAGTCCTCGTCTAAGTCAAAGTCTCGGAGAGCTTGCAGGATCGCGGTCTTCCCCGACTCGTTTTGCCCAGCAAGGACTGTGATGTTGTCGGCAGATAACTGGCATTCGCCAGAATCCGTGATCGATTTGAAGTCCCATATCCGAAATGCGACTGGTTTCAATGGAATCACCTATCGGCCCGGAGCTGGCCCAGCCAGCAATTTTTCGTCCGAGGGGCCGGCCCACTTTGGAGATGCAGGGGACAGACGGGACGTTCACCAATTTCCGAACCCTTAAAGGCTGGACGTGGCAATCGGGAAACGTCCCGTCTGTCCCGCGGACACTCGCGATTTACGAGGATGATTTCCGCGCAGCTTCAGCCTTGAAAAGACATCTCCAGCGCGACACCGGAATAGTTGACCTTCGGCACCAATTGACGATTGGGGCCCGGTTTGAGGTCGACCAAGCCGTAACGCTCCAGGTTTCGCAGGGTACGCGAAAGATTTGAAGTCGCGCGGCCAGACCGCTCGGCTAGTTCGTGAAGAGACTTCGGACGGGTTTGAATGATGAGCCTTAACAAGTCTCGGTTTTGGTCGGACAAGACCTGCGACAAAGACTGTAGGGATTCAAACCAGACCCTGGGCTCATCCTTTTTGGGTACGTACTCACCCCGCGCGATCGCCATCGTGCGCTTTTTATAGGTCTCTCTTGAGGCAATTCCGACTCTTAGAGTGTTCATGGTGTCGTACCCCTTTCCTTCAAAATCAGATCAACTTCGGTCCAAAAGTCGTCCAATAAGGTGACCGCGTCGGCATAGTTGTAGAACCTGACGCGTTCTCCCTTGTGCTTGTGGTCATATTCGATCCTTGTCCGCGACCTGTCCGCGCTCCCGGCCCGGTTCCCTCAGTAATGGCGTGAGCATTGTCGAATCCCAAAAGACGCTGGTTTTCTCCACCGTGTACCGTCAGTGAATGGGTGGCGCAGTTTGGCTTACGCGCCAGGCCGGTCAAGCGGGAGATCCTTCGCTCCGCCTGAAAAACGGCTACGCTCAGGATGACGCCTTCGTTTGACCCAAAACGCTCCCTCGATCACAAAGGTTTCCCCATCCAGGAGGAGGAGTGTATCGAGGCTATGGTCGGCCTCTACCATGACCAATGTTATCATTCGATGATAATATTGGCAAGGCTTGATAAACCCATGTGGAAAGGCGAATCGCAGTCTGAGACGCCGCGGCTGCCAGGTTTGGTTTTACGGCACCTTTGGCGGTTCGCCGCCATCTAAGTGGCTGTCCCTGATAAAATAGACGACACAGGGGTTTCCTTACTAAATGCCAGTACCCGTTTCACAAATGTGGACCGTGACGAGCTATGTGCTTCGCCAGAAGCTCGCCGGCCGCAAGCAATATCCGCTGGTGCTGATGCTCGAGCCTTTATTCCGCTGCAACCTGGCGTGCGCCGGATGCGGCAAGATTCAATACCCCGCCCACATTCTGAAAAAAGATCTTTCGCCCGAGGAATGTTTCCGCGCGGTGGATGAATGCGGCGCGCCCATGGTCTCTATCCCCGGCGGCGAGCCGCTGATGCACCCGCGGATCGCCGAGATCGTCGAAGGTTTGGTCGCGCGCAAAAAATACATTTATCTCTGCACCAACGCCCTGCTGCTGAAAGAGAAGCTGCACCTGTTCAAACCTAGCAAGTACCTGACCTTCAGCGTGCACCTCGACGGCCAGCGCGAGGAGCACGACTTGGCCGTTTGCCGCGAAGGCGGATACGACATTGCCGTCGAGGCCATTAAAGAAGCCCTCGCCCGGGGCTTCCGCGTCACCACCAACACCACGCTGTTCGACGGCGCCGATCCGAAATCCGTCCGCGCTTTTTTCGACGACATGATGCAGCTCGGCCTCGAAGGCATGATGCTCTCGCCCGGCTACTCCTACGACAAAGCACCCGACCAAAAACATTTCCTCGGCCGCGCCCGCACCCGCCGCATGTTCCGCGCGATCCTGTCGAATCGCGAAAAGAACTGGCGCTTCAATCTCTCGCCGCTGTTCCTGGAATTTCTGATGGGCAAGCGCACCTACCCCTGCACTCCGTGGGGCATGCCCACCTACAACGTTTTCGGATGGCAGAAGCCCTGCTACCTCCTCCAGGATGGCTATGCCGAGACTTTCGACGAGCTGCTCTCGACCACGAACTGGAGCAACTACGGCACCGAGTCCGGCAATCCGGCGTGCGCGAATTGCATGGTGCACAGCGGCTATGAAGCCTCTGCCGTGAACGCCACGTTCAGTTCGCTCGGCGGATTCCTGGCCACGGTGAAGGCGACTTTGTTCTCAAGTTATCGAGATGCAGAAGCGCTTCGTTTGTTGGATGAGCCGCAGGCGCCGGTGCATCCGCTGGTCCAGATCGCTCCGACAGGCGAGCCTCTGCAAGAAACTCGCGCGTGACGGACTGATGTGGACCCAGCGCCTGAAGGCGGGTCGATAAAATGTGGCGCTTTTACGGCAAGCATGAATGCGTGCCCTGATACGAATCTAGTTCGCTCTGAGTCGGAGCCTGACCGCAGCGGCTGAAGCCGGAATTGAAAAGACAGCGATAACCGCAGCGCTGGAAGCGCTGCTCCACCCAAAAGCGTATGACAGGAAAAGAATCCGGCCACATCGACCACGAAGCCGCGCAAGCGGTGCCCCACATCAATCCTGACGCCCTCGAAGTCGCTCCCGGCACCGCCCACGAACAACTCGAAGGCTGGATTCCTCAACTCGCCAGCGACGTCGAAATCCGCTCCGCGCTTGAAAAAGCGTTCGACTACCGGGGCGACGTCACCATCACCCGCAAGAATGGATCGAAAATCGAAGGCTACCTCTTCGACCGCCGCACTGCCGCGACGCTGAAAGATTCCGTTGTCCGCCTCTATCCCAAGAACACCGACGAAAAAATCTCCATCTCCTACGCCGAGATCGCCGCCCTCGCCTTCACCGGACGCGACACCGCCGCGGGCAAAAGCTGGGAAGCCTGGATGAAAAAATACGCCCAGAAAAAAGCCGCCGGCGAAACCAACATCGCACTCCAGCCCGAACCGCTGGATTAACTCCAATTCAGATGTCCGACGACCGCTCCCAGGGCGGAGGAACCTTCACTGAAGCCATGCCTGCCGCCTTGGCCGCCTGAATGCCCATCTCCGTGTCTTCAAAAACCAGGCAGGCTTCCGGCGCCACTCCCAGCCTGGCAGCCGCCAGCAGAAAGGCTTCCGGATCGGGCTTGCTCTTCTCGTACTCCCCAGCGCATACCAGAGCATCGAAGCGGTCCAGCAGCTTCAGCGATGCTAGAGACGCCGTCACTGATTCTCTTGTGCTTCCCGACACCACGGCAAATGGAATACGGCCGTAGGCGTCCTCGACATGCTCCAAGACATCAGGAACGGCCTTCAGTTGCGGGAGCAGCTCGAAATATAAATTCTCTTTTCGCCGGGATACGGCCTCCACCGGCAGGTTCAGCCCATGTTTTTGATTGAGCGTCGCAATGATTTTGCTGACCGGCATCCCGCCCCAGTCATAGAAAAGCTTTTCTTCAAATTCGCAATTCCATTCCGCGAGAGCCTTCTTCCACGCGCGGTAATGCAGCGGCATGGAGTCCGCGATGGTGCCGTCACAATCGAACAAGTAGGCCGCGAATGATCCTTGAGGCAGTTGGAGTCTCATACGTGAGGTGAGTTTCTTCCCGCGAGAATCGACATGTCAGTGACCCGGTGTTGTTGCCCCGGCCAAGCTGAGCCCCGCAACCAACTCCTCCACCTCATCTTGGGTCCCCCCAATAAACGTAAATGACACTACATACCCACGCGCCAAAATCACCAGGGTCGACTGCCGCATCACGCGCGTGCCAACATCTTTCTGAAAGTCTCCGCGCACCAAGGTCTTACTGCCCACCACGAGCTGGTAAGGATCATCGGCGGCCTCGAATCCACGCGCCTGAGCGATTTCGCTCACCGGCCCGAAATACTGCACCGCATCCCTCAAACCCGGATACGTGGCCGCGCTTTCCGCCGCAATCAAAATGGAGGCATTCACATCTTCCCCCCGCGCATCCGGAGGCCGCGAGAACGCCGCCAGCAGCACGCAGCCCGTGTGAGGACAGCCCCCGTCAGGCCTGGCATCAGCTTCGAAATCACGCTTGGCGGTACTATCTCCCTCCCGCGCATTCATCTCTGCGGTGCGCAACACCCACCCCGGCGGAATTTTGTATGTAACGCCGAACGCGGGATTGCGGTAAACGCCGTTGCTCACCGACCCCGCTTCCAGCCGCGCTTCCGCCACAGGCGCAGGTTTGCGAACATGCCGCGCCGAGGACGACGTATTAGAGGACGTGGATTGCCCTTCTGGCGGTTGCTGAGCGCCGCTTGGCGGGACGAACAAAAGCACAGCGATCAGAGGTATGGGGACGAACCTGACCCAGCCATTCATCCCCCTCATGTTACAGGAGCATGGTTACCTTCATGGGCACGTAAGCTGCGCTAACCCCGAAGCCTGAAGTCAACTCGGATCCTACGGTAAGGTTCTTCGCGGCGCCTTGCCGTCCCCCGTTTTGTAGTCCGCCGGATACAGCACTACGCACCGGTCGCGGCCTTCGCCGTCGCTCTCGGTGCGCAGGTCGGTTTGATCGCGCAGCGCGAGGTGAACCATGCGCCGCTCCCGCGAAGACATCGGCGCGAAGTGAAAAGGCGTCCCGGTCTGCCGGACTTTCTCGGCCGCCACGCTCGCGGCCATACGCAACTCCTGCAGCCGCAGTGACCGCTGGTTCCTGCAGTCGAAAGAAATCTTCTCGTGTTCGCCCGAAGCCAGGCGCAAGATCTCAAAAGCCAGCAGTTCCAGCGCCCGCAAAAGTTCGCCGCCGCGATCCAGCAACAACGTTGAATCCGGACCCGAGAAGTCGACGTAAATCTCCGGTTTCTCCCACTCGTTGAGCGCCGGAGGGTCCACCACGATGCGGTACTTGAGGTGAAGGCCGCCGCGCGTGACAACGGCCTGCAGGAATTCGTTAATCTTGTTGGCAGCAGCCAGTTTGTCCATAAAGAAGCTCTTAGCCTTTGGCTCTTGGCCTTTAGCTGATAAAACTACAATCCACCAAACCACAAAGGGCACTAAGGTTCACGAAGGAAACCCTTGGCTTGAAACAGAATCTTATCGTAGTCAGTGCGAATGGCCCGGGCGCGCTCCAAGCCAGGAGCTGGAGGCTAAGAGCCAATAGCCGCCTCACTTCTCTTTCTTCCGGGCGCGCTTCTCCATCATCTCCCGCATTTCCCGCCCCAGCTTGGTCCGGTTCATCACCGCCTGCTGTGCGATCGAAATCAAGTTGCTCTCGGTGTAATACAGGTTCAAGCCCGCCGCGAGTTTAAAGAAGATGAAGCCCATCATCAGCGGCATCATCACGGTCATCATCTTTTGCTGCGCCGGATCCATCCCGGTTTGCGGCGTCATGCGCTGCATCACGACCATGCTGACCACCATCAGGATCGGCAGCACCCAATCAGATGCCGACAGATCGGTAATCCAAAGCCAGTGCGCATGTCTCAGCTCCAGCGCAACTCCCAGCATGCGGTAGTACGCGATGAGAAACGGGAACTGGATGAGCAGCGGCAGACACCCGCCGGCAGGATTCACTCCTTCTTTCTTGTAAAGCGAGCTGATCTCCTCATTCATCGCCGCTTTGCGCGGGTCGCGCAGGCTGTACTTCTTGTATTTTTCCTGAATGTTCTTGATCTGCGGCTGGATGCGCTGCATCTTCAGCATCGATTTCATCTGCGTGATGCGCAGCGGCAGCAGCGCAATGGTGATGATCAGAGTCTGAATCACGATCGCCCATCCCCAGTTAGGGACGATGTGTTTGTAAGTCCACTTGAGCCAAAGGAAAAGCGGGCGGGAGAGAATGCCCCACCAGCCAAAGTCCACAATGCCGCGCAGATCGGGATTGTCGTTCTTGATGGTGGGAACGGGAACTGCGTCCAGCACGGCCAACTCTTTCGGGCCAACGAACATGCGCTCGCTGGTCGATCCCCGCACGCTGCCCACCGCCGCGCCCAGCAGTTCAACGTTGGCAGTATCTTTCGAACCGCCCACGGGATTGAAGCCGGCCTTCTGCGCAATCTCCATCGCGTTGTGCAATGTGACCAGGGCCGTGGCGGCCGGATCGTCAGGGATAAAAATCGCGGTGAAGTATTGATCGCCGGTCCCGGCCCACTCGAACGGGCCGTGAATCGTGTTGCCCCCGCTAATGCTCTTCACCGGCAAACGCAAAACAAAATTGGGGAAGACCAATGCCGTTTTGTCTGTCGAAGCGTCGCTGTGGTAATCGATGCGGGCTGCGGCGTAGGCCGCGGGAGTAGCCTGGTCGCCGAATCCCGCAGGCCATGCCGGGGCAGCAAAGATTTCAGCTCCTTTATAGACAACCGAGGTCTCCACTCTCAAAACGTAGGTGTGATCGAAACGGAAAGTCTTGCGAACAGAGACCTCTTGATCGGCATATTCGAAACTGATGGTGGCTGGCGCCGTGAGTTGCCCTTCGTTCGGCGTCACGTAAAGCGACGAGCTCAGCTTGTTGCGAAGTCCTTCGTCGTATGTCCAGAGAGAAAGCGGGTAGCCATATTTTTGCGCAGCCGCGCCGTTCACCAACTCGAGCCGGCCATTCTGCGCCTCGTTGTCGAACTTCTTCAGGATCCAGGATTTCACCTGGGCGCCGCGATTGGTGAAGGTGATGCGGTAAAGATCGTTCTCGA
>Ga0074045_10002125_pt1 | contig 18578 bp, 16 predicted proteins | sample BogForMeECP23OM2_FD_94442 | JGI IMG/M metagenome (GOLD analysis project Ga0074045, IMG submission 94442) | Bog forest soil microbial communities from Calvert Island, British Columbia, Canada - Bog Forest MetaG ECP23OM2 | ecosystem: Environmental > Terrestrial > Soil > Wetlands ...
CTGGGGGGAGTAGGTTGGGTTTGGAAGCAGCAAAACGCAAACCGACTTAACGCTGATGCTCCTCACAAAAACCAAATTCGTCGCTGGAGTCCAATGCCTCAAGCGTTTGTACTTCACTGTTCTCTCCCCTGAACTTGGAGTGCAACCGGGCGAGTCGAGCCAGTCGATAATCGAGCAGGGGCGACAGGTCGGTCTGTTGGCTCGCCAAATGTTTCCAGGCGGTGTCGCCGTGGAGTCCAGATATCGAGAAGAGGCGATTCGGGCGACGCGAGAGTTGATCGGCAATCCGGAGATTCCAGCGATCTTCGAAGGCGCATTTGAGCACCGAAACGTTTTCGTCCGAGTCGATATGCTCCAGCGCCGTCCGGATCAACGCTGGCGGCTGATCGAAGTCAAATCGACCACCGATGTCAAAGACCACCATTTGGACGACGTTGCGATCCAGCACCGGGTGGTGACCCGCTCCGGAGTCGATCTGGCGGCATCGTGTTTGGCGCACGTGAACCGGGAATACGTCTACGAGGGCGGCCCTATCGACGTACACCGTTTCTTCAAGATCAGGAACCTGACCCGGCAAGTCGAGAGCTTGCAGCCCGAAATCACAGTTCAACTTCGGTCGGAATTCCGTATCCTCGCCATGCCTATGGCTCCTGACATTGCCCCCGGACGGCAGTGCAGCCAGCCAGTCACCTGCGAGTTCTTCGAGCACTGCAATGCTCCTGTTCCAGAAGATCACATCTTGAGACTGCCGAGAATTCACGCCAGCACGGTCGCAAAGCTTGTCGCCCTCGGCGTCCAGTCCATCCATGACATTCCGGAGAACTACCCGCTCTCGGGTCGGCTCCGCCGTGCGTGCACCTGCGTGCGAACGGGAACGCCTTGGTTCGCTCCAGAAATCAAGGATGAGTTGAAAGGGCTGAGATACCCGCTGTACTACATGGACTTTGAAACAATTAATCCATGCCTTCCGAGGTTTCCGGGCATGCGACCTTACGACCTGTTGCCGTTCCAATGGTCGGTTCATGTGCAGAGAAAACCCGACGCAACCCCCGAGCATTTTGAGTTCTTGGCGACCGACAGGAGCGATCCTCGGCGGACGTTCATCTCTGCGCTGTGCAATGCCCTCGGTGATCGGGGCAGCATCGTGGTGTACTTTCAGCAATTCGAATCCGGGCGGCTCTCCGATCTTGCCTTGTGGCTGCCGGAGTTCTTGGGGCGCATCAACAAGACTCAGCGGCGGCTCTGGGATTTGCTGCCAATCATCCGCAACCACGTTTACCATCCAGCGTTTGGAGGTTCGTACTCGTTGAAATCTGTGCTCCCGGTGCTTGTGCCCGACATGACGTATGAGGGCATGGAAGTGGGGGATGGAAATGCTGCCGGGCTGGCTTGGGAATCCCTTATCGGCGGCGATTGCAGTGAGGTCGAGCGCAAGCGGAAACGGAAGGCGCTGCTCGATTATTGCGGACAGGATACGCTGGCGATGCTCAAGCTGCTGGAAAGATTGCAGCAGCACGGAAAATGAGAGTAAAACCTAGCTAGTCGGTTCTATGAGCGCGTTCCGCAACTCTCCGCTCACTTCAATGTATGAGCCGCAGCAAGCCCCTGAATAGTTTTTGCCTCAGTAACGGCGTCATGTGGGACCAATAAGTAAGCCCACGACTTCCCGCCAAGCTGCTTCTCGTGGACGGTGGCATTCTCGCACCATGTTACTGCGGCCTTCGCTTTGTCCTTCACTTCGGCGGAATCGATGTCCTTCGCCGCCTTCGTTTCGCAAATCAACTTCGCCGTCTTTGTTTCCACCACGAAGTCAGGTTCGTAAGGAACATCGCCTCGGTAGTAGATGTGGAAGGCGTCTTTGCCGGGCTTGAACCACTTCACCACGTCAGGATCGTTTTCCAGCAGCACCGCAAAACGGCGCTCCGTGTCGGATTGGAACCGTTGAGCAGGATACAGGCACTTTTTGAATCCTCCGAACAGCATGCCCCGGATCATCAGCTTCTCATCGATAGGAATTCGCACATCTCTTGGTTTTTCGCCCACCGGAATCGAATAGCTGTTGGGCCGAAGTGTTGTAAAGCCCTTGGTCACATGAGCCTCGTATTCTCCCGCCTTTTCTTCGTAATGGTCCTGCATCTGCGAGTGGATAATGTTCACGAGTTGCGCTTGGTGATACTGGAGAACGTTTCTGACATCCTCCTCATTCTTCAGATACGACTGGAGGTGCTTCACCATCTGCCCTGCCAACTTGTACAGAAGTTCGGCATGGTCGTCATAACTCACATCGTCGAAATCGACTAAGCCTCGGACGAGATAATCCTCCAATCTCTCCTCGGGGGCGATTCCATCGCCGCTGATCAGGCGGTATTGCTGGTGATCATTTAGATGAGCAATCAGAATGTCTTTGGCGACTGGCTGGAGTTGAACGCCTTTCAGGTCGAGGTCGAAGTCCCGATAGCCTGCGGTCACTTCGCCCTTCGGGACTACAACAATTTTCGGGATGTCGATTGAGTTCTCAATGAAGAGGTCAATGGTCTTGGAAACGATCTTGGGAATATCGACCTGTGGAACGACCTCGGCAAGTTCGCCCTGTGCTGGAGCGGTGGCGATCTGAACCTTCTCGACGATCTTCTGGATGTTCTCTGGTTTCTTCAGGTCGTTTGACCGTGCTAGTCGCTCAAATTGCTTGAGCACAATTAACGTTGTCCGCGCTACCTCCTGCTCACGCTTTGTGTTGAAGAGCGGCTGCTGCTCGGGAACCGTTGGGTCAGCAGCGGCCCTCGCTTCCAGATATGAAGTCACTTGAACGACCGTCATGTCTTTGTCCGAGATGTCGCGACCAATCACGACCCCGGTCCTAATAATCGAATCGGGTCTGTTCGCCTCGTCGATAATTTCCTGAAAACGGTCGTGCGAAACGATGGTGAGGCGATCCACTGCTGCAACACCCACTCTTTTCCCATACGGCAGCCGCAGCCCACGCCCAATCGACTGCTCGACTAGTGTCTTGGAATTGGCGGTTCGGAGGGGAACGATGGTGTAGAGGTTCGTCACGTCCCAACCCTCTTTCAGCATGTTTACGTGGATGACGATCTCAGTAGGGTTGTCCCGGCTCTCCACAGACAAAAGCTGCTGGACGGTTTCATCTCGCTCCTCGCCTTGCAGCTTTGAGTGGACGGTAATCACCCTGCCTTTGTACCGACCTCCGAAGAACGTATCGTCCTCTATCATCTTGACGAGTGCATTGGCGTGATCGGTGTTCTCGGCGACGATAAGCATGAAGGGCTTCACAATCGGCTTGCTGTTGTCGCGGGCGAAGACTTCTAGCTCAACTTTGGTGTTCTCGTGAACTCGGACTCCATCCTCCAGCTTCAACTTTTCCAGACCAGTCTTGTCGTAATTCTTCACATCGAAATTCTCTCGGGTCGCTACTGCTGGCTCCTTCACGAAGCCGTCCTTCAACGCCGCAGACAATGGATAGCTGTAAATCACATTCTTGAACGGCTCAGGGCGTCCGCCAGTCTCGACCTGTGGGGTGGCGGTGAGTTCCAAGCCCAAGATCGGCTTCAATTCATTGATAGCCTTCACGCCAGCGGTTGCCCGGTAACGGTGCGACTCATCCATCAGGAGCACGAGGTCGTGGAGGCCCGCCAGATAATCGAAGTAGCTTTGCCCGATATACTCGCTGAGACGTTTGATTCGGGGAGCCTTATCACCACGGACCTCTGCATTGATTTTCGAAATGTTGAAAATGTTGATGTGAATCGGGCTCGCGTCGAAAAGTCTACCCGTTTGCCCTACGGCTTCTGCTCGAACGCCACGACCGCTCTCGTAATTGTCACCCGTGATCAGTTCGGGCGGATTTGTTGCAAACTCTGCTATTCCCTCGAACACGTATTTCGGGGTGTTCGGCGTAAAATCGGCGATCAGTTTGTTGTAGATGGTCAGGTTTGGCGCAAGGACAAAGAAGTGACGGCTCAACTTCTGTCGGAAGAGATAAGTGATGAATGCACCCATGAGCCGGGTTTTGCCGACACCCGTCGCAAGAGCAAAACACATTGAAGGGAATTCACGCTCGAAATCGGTGACGGACGGGAACTCCGACTGGATTGTTTTTAGTGCATTGGCAATGTCGAGGTCGTCTGATCCGGATACTACTCGATCCAATGCCAGTATTTCGGTTACTCGCGCCAGAATCTCAAGTGACTCCCGTTGCGGCGGACGAAGACTGAGGCGATTCGCAATAGCGTTCACGACGGAGTTCATTTGCCATTGCCTCCTTTCCCGGTGACAGCGGCAAACAAATCCATGGAGCCATTGTCGCGTTTCTTGCGACCGCTTGTTGGAGACTGTGAGGCTGGTTCTGGTTCCGCAATCGCCTTTGGCAAATTCCTGATCTCTAGGCTGTAGTCATCCCTGCCCCACTCGCAGCGATTCAGAACCATCTTTGGAATTTTCTTGATCGTGAGATTTGGAAATTGCGCCGTGTCTTTTATCCGGAACGCCGAGCAGCACACGAGCAATGAACGGTTTTCGCCAACCTCATCGCTGAGCTTTTGCAGTTGTTCTCGGGTGAGCGTCTGGGTCGTCACATAGATGAAATCGCGCTCGGTGGAGTGTCCGTGCATCCAGTATTCCGTATCGCTCGGAGAGTACGTAAAGCCCTCGAACTTGCACATAGCTTCGGCAAGCATCGCAGCGTTGTATTGTTTGCTGATAATCCAATTTCCGAACTTGTCTTTCTCCAGCAGTGAAGGTGCAAGCCCATGAAAACGAAAACCCCCTCCTCCTTTCCACTTCTCCGATTCCGTAATGCCACCAGAATCCGTGCCATCAACTACCTTTTTGAGACGGGGGACGATGAGGGACTGACAGTGTTCACCAAGTTCGACCATAATCCATTTGCGTCTCATCTTGTGAGCGACTGCTCCGGTAGTGCCTGATCCTGCAAAAGAATCCAGCACCCAGTCCCCTTGGTTTGTTGCAAGCCGGAAAATTCGTTGGATTAGACGCTCTGGTTTTGGAGTATCAAACGTCTTGGCACCCCCAAACAGTGCTTTTATTTCTGCCTTAGATGTGCGATTACTGCCAACTTCAAAGTGTGGCCAGATAGTTTCAGGCGGACGCTTTGATTCAGCGTCAGCGAAAATGCGATAGTAGGGTGACCATCCTCTTCGCCCGTGAACCCACTCAATTAACGCCTTGTCATCTTCAGTTCGCTCTTTACTCCAACGCCATCGACCGTCTGTTCCGTCCTTTCGAATTGGGAAAACCTCAGCCCCGTCAGGTGCAGTCAGCGGAAAATAAAGTGTGGGGCGGTCTTCTTTTGCGTCTTCGCCTCCCATTGCTCTAAGTGGCTTGAGATAGTAGCGGCGTCCTTCTTTGTCTACTTTGTCGTAATGCTCTGCAATCTCCTCGCCTTCTGTCACGCCTTTCTTGATAGCGAACGCAGACCGATCTTTTGCATAGACCAGAATATGGTCGTGCCGAGAAGAGAAAAACTGGGCGTCCATACGTGGACTATCTGCCTTTTCCCAAATAACGTTTGCCAAGAAATTTGCACGCCCAAATATCTCGTCGCACATCACCTTGCAGTAATGCGCCTCGTTGTCATCAAGGTTGATCCAAATGGAGCCTTCCTTGGCCAAAAGACGGTGGAGCACCTCAAGCCGATCCCGCATCAACGTCAACCACAGTGAGTGCTCGACACCGTCATCATAATGATTGAATGCCGATCCGGTGTTATAAGGTGGGTCGATATAGATGCACTTAATCTGTCCTGAATACTGTTGCTCAAGCGCCTTTATCGCAAGTAGATTGTCGCCCCGAATTAATATGTTTTCGAAGAAGTCTGCGTCCGACACGCGGGAGGATGCGTGGTAAGAACGTTCGGTGTCCTCAAGAAGGATTCGAGGCTCTGGTCTTGGATGATTTTCCTTGCCGATCCACGTCAGTTCCAGCTTGGTTGTTTTACTCATAGCGTACGCTCAATCTCTAAGCGAGTGACCAATGCACGGTAAAAACCGGGGTCACTCTGCAATCTTGCTGAAGTCTTTTCTCTATCGTTTCGATCAGGTCTTGCCGTTGCTTATCAACTCTGTCTTGAGCATCAAACAATTCTCGGCGCTTGCGATTTCGTGTCGCTTCCAGTTCCCGAACCTGCTTCTGGATCGAAAGTTTTTCTGCCAATGCAGCGGAGATTTGAGCGGATCGCCTTGCTTCCCGAATCTCCTTGTCAAGTTCCCTTAGCTCCTGCTCTAGTCCGACCTTCAAATCGTCTGACCAGCGGTCGAGTTTGTCCAGTTCAATCTCGAAGAAGGCTGCATTTCGCTCGGTAAGCCTTGCCAGCACTTCATTCTGTTGTCGTTGCAAGCTTTCGTCCAATTGGGATTGGAGATGTTCGGCTAACGAGGAAGAATCTGTTGCTTGTTCTGACGCACCGAGCGAGAAGAACCTGCGGCACTGTTCGGCATCGATTGGAGTTCCGTCCTCACAGGCACCGCTCAAAAGAACGTAGTCCTCAGTTTCGAGCGCCGTCACAGTGTCACAGATGACGCGCATGAACCCGCTCTTTCCCACCAGCGGCTCAAGAATGGAGATTTTCTTGCCGGAATGAGAGTAGTCGAATGCCAACGTCTGCGAGTCCGGAGCGAACGCCTTACACTTCTCAATAATCTTCTGCGCAAGCGGGTGTCCCAACCGATACAGATTTGCATCCTCGACATTCTTTCCGCTGCGGTAAGGACCGGGATGAATCTGCTCCTCGGGGAATGGGTTCTTGATGAGCGTAAACCCATTGTGTCCATCCTCGAACTTGGCATAAGGCTGGAGATAGAACCTCGTCAGTTGCCACAGCCAGTTTTCATATTTCCCGAGCACTTCACTGCTCTCACGCAGGTTAACCCGCAGCTTCTCGTGAACCTCTTCATCGAAGTTCTCCAAGAGCTTTTGACGTGTCTGCTTGATTCGCTCGTCAATCTGTATTTCCATTTCTTGCTGTAGCTGATCGAAATTAAACTGAATCTGTTCCTCGGTGCGGCACTTTTGGTAAATCTCGGCGATGCGCTTTTCGAAATCCATGCCTGAGCCAATGCTTCCCAGCACCTCGTCACTGGCTCCAAATACACCGCTGAAGAGCTTGAACTTTTCATCGAGGAGTTGATACACGCGCTGATCCGCAGCGTTTTTCTTGTTCAGGAAGTTCACCACGACCACGTCGTGCTTTTGTCCGTATCGATGACAGCGCCCGATTCGCTGTTCAATCCGCTGCGGGTTCCATGGCAAGTCGTAGTTGATTACCAAGGAACAGAACTGGAGATTGATGCCCTCGGCGGCGGCTTCGGTGGCGACCATAATGATCGCCTCGTCCCGGAAGTAATCGACCAACGCGGCCCGCAGGTCAGCGGTCTTTGAACCCGTGATCCGGTCAGTGCCCTCGTGTTTCCTCAGCCAGTTCTGGTATATCTCTTTCGACTTCGGGTCGTTGTTGGAACCGTTGAACAGGACGACCTTGCCCTTGTAATGAGCAGTGGACTCAAGGATGGAGCGCACGTATTCCTGAGTTCGGGTTGACTCGGTGAAGATGATTGCCTTCTCCTCGCCTCCTTTCTCCTTGGCTTCAAGGAGTCCCCTCTTCAATGCCGTCAGGAGCCTCTCGCCCTTGGAGTTCTTGAGGATGGACTTCGCAAGCTCAGTGAACAACCGAAGTGACTGAATCTCGGCTTTCACCTGCTCTAGCTGTTCCGGAGTGAAGACTCGCTCATTCGATTTCTTGTCGGCGTCAGGTTCGTGCTCTTCCTCATCTCCCTCCCACTCATCATTGAGTTCTTCAAAGGTTTCGAACGTCTCTGCAACCTCTGTTGGAGCCTCCTCGACGGACTCCTGCGACTTGGCAGCTTGCTCCAGCTTGTTTGCGAGACCCTCCAGTGTTCCTGCTATTGCAAACGTGGACGATGCCAAAAGCCTTCTGAGGATGAGTGTCATTAATTGGCGCTGACTGGCGGGTAAGGCGTAGAGGTTTTGCCGTTGCAGATAATCGGACACAAGGTTGTAAAGCTTTTGCTCAGCATCACTCGGAACGAACTCTTCGACAAGGGCGATACGGTTGGTGAAGGGAATGTATTCGAGCACCTGTCGCCGCAGTGTGCGCTGGCAGATCGGCTTCAAGCGGTCCCGCAAGGACTGAAAATCGGCATCGCTGTCCAATCGTGCGAATTGGGTGCGAAAGCTCTTGATGTCTCCAAAGATGTGCTCGTCAATGATGCTGACCAGACCGAAGAGTTCTAGCAGTGAGTTCTGGAGGGGCGTGGCGGTCAGCAGCAGCTTGTCAAAGGGCGCAAGAGCACTCTTGAGGGCATTGCCTATTTTGTTGGACGGCTTATAAACGTTCCTGAGGCGATGAGCTTCGTCTATGACGGCCACATTCCAAGCGACCTGACGTAAATACGGCTCTTTTGAGCGTGCGAACTGAAAAGAACAGAGCACGATTTCAGAGCGGTCGAACGGGTTGAGGTTTCCCTCCCGAATCTGCTCATTGAAGGTCTTTGTTTCCAAGATCACCGAGGGCAGAAAGAACTTGTCGGAAAGCTCTTGATGCCACTGCTTCCGCAAGCTGGCGGGAACGATTATGAGAATCTTGCGCTGTCGCTCAGCCCACTTTTGAGACAGGAGAATTCCAGCTTCAATGGTCTTCCCCAGCCCGACCTCATCGGCAAGAATCGCCCCTTTTGACAGCGGAGACCGGAAGGCAAAAAGTGCCGCCTCGACCTGATGAGGATTTAGGTCCACCTGAGCGTTTGCGAGGGAAGCGGCAAGCTTCTCCATGCTATCGGAAGCGCACCGTTTCGTCAGTTCGTAAGCAAAGTATTTGGCGTGGTAGGCGGTGCTCATGGGAGGGCGCAACGCTATGATACATCGAGAATCGCTGGAGTACTGTTATGCGAATCGCCAATTGCACTAAAAAGTGCCTATACTGTTAGCATGAGCTAAGCAAGCTGAAAATGGAGGAAAACGAGGCAAGCCGAATTCGCCCGCCGCGAAGGCCGCTTCTACGAATCCGCCTCAGAACTGTTGCAACGTATTCGATCTCAGCATCATAGGCCGGAAAAGTACACGCCGACCGTGAAAAGGATTTCGAAGTTTCGCTCCAAAGGGGATGTCTCATGAGCGCAATGTCTGCCGTCTCCGGAGCCACATCAGAACGAACACCGACCTTAGTGGAGTTGTGGAAGGCGGCAGATTTTTATCCGAACGAAGAACAAAAGAAAGCCATTACTTTTCTTGGCGGCCCGCTCTTCATCACTGCTGGTCCGGGGTCGGGCAAGACCCGCGTGTTGCTCTGGCGCACCGTCCATCTGCTCGTTCATCACCACGTCAAACCGCAAGACATTTTTCTGTCCACGTTTACCGAAAAGGCGGCCCGGCAACTTGAAGAAGGGCTACGCGCGCTGCTGGCATTGGTCACAGAGCGCACGGGCGAATATTTCGATTTAGCGAATATGTACATCGGCACATTGCATTCGCTGTGCCAGCGCATTACGACCGACCGCCGCTTTTCTCCTAACCGCCAGCGTCCGCGAGCGCCCCTCCTTATGGATGCGTTGGGGCAATATCTTTATCTGTATCAGAATCGAAATTGGAATGCCTTTCTTGAGGAACTCGGATGGAAGGGCGCAAATATAGCCATCAGCCAATTCTTTGATGGCTTCAAGTCGCAGTCACGGCATCGTGCTGCTTCCTCTTGCATTAGCCTGTTCAACCGCTTGTCTGAGGAGTGTCTTGATCCCGCGAGAATACGCAAGATTGCGAAGAATCCGACTCTGCGGAAGCTGATCGACTTCTACTCTGTCTACCGGAAAGCCTTGGAGGAGCAGCAGCCGCCGCTCACAGATTTTGCTCTGCTGCAACAGGCTGCGCTGAGAGTCTTAGATGAACTGGACGAGCAGGACGGAGCGGGGCATTCGGGAGAGTTGTTCAGGCACGTCATCATCGACGAATACCAAGACACGAATACGATCCAAGAGAGACTCGTTTTTCGACTCTCGGCTAGTCACAAGAACATTTGCGTGGTTGGCGACGACGATCAAGCCCTGTATCGGTTTCGGGGAGCGACTGTAGAGAATTTCGTCCAGTTCCCTGATCGGTGCCTCCGAAACCTCGGGACCAAGCCTCACGGCATTGAACTCGGGAAGAACTATCGGTCTCGGAAAGCGATAGTGGATTTCTACTCAGGCTTCATTAAGCACCCGTGTTGCGACTGGCGGCGCAATGGGAACAAGAAAGCTCTTTACCGTGTCTTGAAGAACGTGACTGCTGAGAGAAAGGATGATGCCGCGTGCGTCATTGCCAGCAATCCCGCTGCTCCTTCTGCTGTATGCAGCGAAATCGCCACACTCGTTATGCGCATCCTGAAATCGGGCAGGGTCGAAGACCCGAACCAAATTGCCTTCCTTTTTCCGTCCCTCAAGTCAGCGCAGGTTCAACGGATGAAGGATGCCCTTATAGCGAGTGGTTTGAAAGTCTACGCACCTCGCGCTGGAACGTTTCTTGAAGTGGACGAAGCACGGGAGATGCTCGGTCTATTCATCCACTTGTTCGGGAAACCCGAGTTTGGCGAGATGCGTGGCAGAGACTATGAGAACTTCCGTGAATGGATTGAGAGTGCTTATCGTACTGCGAGGTTACTCCGCACCTCCGATCCATCGCTGAACCGCTTCATTGAGGCACGTCAGGAAGAAATCCGCTTGGTTGTTTCCGACTACAAGATGCTCGTGAAACTGTGCGAGCGGCAGGGCTGGGAACTCGATAAGGCATACGATCCCGACTCGATGAAGAAGGCATTGCTGGATAGCGGCATATCCAAGCGAGCAAAAAGGACGATCACGAGCCCCTATGTTGAGCGGCTGGTCCGCTCTAGGCAGCCAAGGGGACTCCGCCCGTACTCTCTCCGGTATATGATTCTGCGCTCCACCTCGCTCGATTGGAATGCGTTGGACCTCTTCTATTCATTTTGCGGATTCAGGAACTTTCGCAAAATCTTCATCCGGGCGGAGGAAGGTGCCTCAAAGGACGAAGGGCCAATCTGCAACCTCAGCCTTTTGTCTCAGTACATAGCGCGGTTTTTGGACGAGTTTGACAGCCCTGTGCTCTCCGCGGGATTCCTCTCTGACGACAAATTCCAGCGTACCTTCTTTATGAGCTATCTGTACGCTCTCTACCGCAGAGGGGAGGCGGAATATGAAGATGCCGAAGACCCGTTCCCTCATGGCCGTATCCCTTTCCTGACGGTCCACCAAGCTAAGGGGCTGGAGTTTCCGGTGGTCATTCTCGGGAATCCCAGAAAGAGAACGGATCGACCTCAACGCATGGAGGAAATCGTCCAGCCACTTCTAAAGCGTCAATCTGAACCCGTAGACCGCATGCCCCAATTCGATGCAATGCGCATGTTTTACGTGGCTCTTTCGCGGGCAAAGAACCTGCTCGTCATTGCCCAGTATTCCGGCAGAGGACAGCACGTGAACGAACCCTTCGCGTCCATGCTCGATGACGCTTTTCCTCGGATCAGCAAGTTTGACGTGGACTCCCTTCCCAAAGCGGAGACCGACAAAGACGATCTGCCGAAAACGTACTCGTATACTGGCGACTTCTTGCTCTACAAGCGGTGCCCCCGCCAATACATGGCGTTCCGCAAATACGACTTTGCGCCAGCCCGGTCCCAGACCATGTTCTTCGGCAGCCTTGTCCACCAAACGATTGATGACTTGCACCAACATTTGATCGCTTTGCGAGGTGTTCATGCTTAAAAAGAAGCTTGTCGAAAAGCAGCAATCAATCGAAGAGTTTCTGCTCAAGCGTTTCGACGAAAACTTCGAACGGATCAAGTTCGAGAGCGGGCACGGGCTCGCCCCGGAACTGAAAGAGGCAGCCAAGCGCCAAGTGCTGTTTTATTGGTTGCGGCTCAAAGAAGTGGCCGAGTCCATCACCGATACAGAGGTCCGGCTCAATTTGGCGGGCCAACTGACACCGAAAAAGCGGAAATTTAATATCGAAGGAGTTGTGGACATCGTGCGAGAAAAGGGCCGCACCGTGATGTACGACCTCAAGACTCACGATCCTGAATACATTAAGGATGAGAAGAACAAACCCGAATATGAGCGTCAGTTGAATGTTTACGCCCACATCTGGCACAAACTCCGGCAACAGGAACTTGACCAGACGGCTGTGATAGCAACCAGTTTCCCTGATTCACTTAGTGCCGCGTGGGAGAGGCGAAAAGAAAACCCTAAAAGATTCGAGGATGAGCTTCAAAACTGGAATCCGATTATCGAATTCAAGTTCGACACAAAGCACGTCGATGATGTTGTTCGAGAATTCGGTCGCACAGTGGATGCTATCGAAGATGGGGTATATTCTCCTCCTCCAACAACGACGCTGCGAAAAATCGAGGTTGGGAAGAAGACGTTTGCTACAAGGGTTTGCCGGAACTGTGACGTGAGGTTTTCTTGCGGTTCTTACCGGCAGTATATAAAGACTTCGAGGTCACGCGACTTGCCGAGGATGAGGGACATTTACGAGGATGCAGGGCCAACGGAAGACCGCGACCTCCGTATGGACGCGGGATTGGCAGCCATTGGTAGGGACGAAGGGAGTTAGTCGCCGAGCCCGAACTGGGGCTGTCGGACAACGTGACCTTGGAATAGAACAACCCTCCCGTCCGTACTGCAAAGAGCTGTGATCTCGTTAATTTGACTGCAAAATGGTGGAGGCAACATTGCCCGGCAATGAAATGCGCAAATCTGCGTTGCGTCGTTACATCATCTTTCGGATAAAGGCAATGGAGTTCTTGGACCTAAACACAATCCGGGATGGTTTGTTGAAAGGTGGGATCAATTACGCCGCGCACGTGCGCCAACGCGTAGCCGCTTTCGTTTGAGTTCACAACAGGCCACCACATGGTGGTGTCTGCCTCAACTTCGACTTAGGCATCTCGTCCGTCGAGATCGGCGGAGGTATCATGCCAGCGGGAACCTCAGGTCAATCCATTCCAGAATGAATGCCGCCCCCTCGATCCGGCCTCACGGCTTCGTTGAAGCAGTGTTACGGCGTGTGAATTCGTAGCCTCGTCCGTCGCAGGACATTTCTATCCAACCGTGCACGTTTCAACTGTATGAGTTGCTTTCCGGTCTGAGTGCCGTCCTTAATTTCCTTTACAGCGATCACCCCAAGCAAAAGCAACTCACGCAGGGCATCACCCGTGCGATGCCAACGAAGCCGATTGCAGCGAGTGCAGGCTGGTAAGCAATTCTCCGACGTTTTCGACCCTCCTTTATTTCGCTGGATGACGTGATCCATTTCCCAGTGCCCGTCTGGAGTTTCACACCAGCCACGATTCTCAAATTTGATCGGGTCGCCGCAAAAATGGCAGTGACCACTTGTCTTGACGTAAATTTCCCGCAGAGTTGTTTCGTTCATCGTTGATCCGGTTCTGGCTTCTGATTTTGACCTGCGAGATGTCACGAGCATAGCGAGACAAGGAGCCCAAGCTGTTTATCTGCGCAGCGTAGCCTTGCACCACGTCCGCTCGATCAACAAATCTAACGCGTTCACTATGCCCACGATGAAGATGCTTGCGTTCTGCATAGCTTCGACCGAGCAGCCCTCACCGTTGTCCACCGCAACTGCCAATCCTCCGGCGTCCTTCACTGTTTTCAGGAGCAGCACGTCATTGTTGCCATTGCCGAATGCTGCTATTTGAGCGGGATTGTTGTTTTCTGCGTGAGTCTGTTTCACGAAGTCGTGGTGTACTGCACCTTCGAGAATCCTCAAATTCAGAAAAGGCATCCCAGCGAGTTGTGTCGCTGCCGTGTTGGACGAATCGGCGGTTAGCACATCAATTGTGATAAGCCCCCGAAGCTTCCCCAGTCGGTCTTCGACGCCCGGAATAAGTTTCCCGTGAAAAGAAAGGGTGCCCGTGTAGTCTGAAACGATGCGTGTGATGCGCAACGGGGTGGCAAAGAACGGGATCGTTATCTCAATGCCGGGTGGTAAAGTCACGCTAAATCCCTCCTTACACTGAGTTGAAGGCCGTGAAAAGAGCGTGCGTTCCCGCCTCCGCAAGCCACCTTATCATGCTCCCGACCCGATTAACTTAGTTCCAATCTCCACCAGAACTTTTGCGATCAAGTCCGGTGCCTTTTCTGCGACTGCCTTGCGAAGCTCGTGAATCATGCCCTGTTTCTGGGGTTCAGGGTAGGTTAAGACAGCTACTCTTTCCTCGACGCTCTTGAGGACAGCAGGCAGCATCGATTTCTCCCCGAATTCCGCAAGCTCTGGTTGCACATATATTTGTCCTTTTTCTGTCAGCCTCAAGTTTCTGTAAACCATTCCGCCTGCGATAAGCTTCACCAATCGCACGTCAGCAAGGTAGCTCGTATGCCTCTGTATGTGGTTCAGAGCAGCCGTGCCGGGTTGGATTTCGTCACGGATGAGATGCATTAAATCGCCTTCACATGGCGGATTCATAGAGGACCTCTCGCGTAGAGTCCCTAACACAACCATAATTCGGTGCAACAAGGCCGTGTCTAAGTCGCCTTTTGCCATCATTCACCTCGACCAACAGTTTAGCCCTGAACTCCCTCCAGCCGTCTTCCCGCGTGATAGCATCCGAATATGCCCAGAGGAAACAGAAAGCAGCCATGCCGATGCAGTCATGGCAAAGCCATCCACCACGCCCGGCGCATCAAGATCAGGAACGAGATTAAATTGGTCAGCCCTTGCAATTTCCCCGGCTGCAAGTGCCGCGATTACAAGCCAGCGTGAGGTTGCGAAATCGAAAGCATGCTGGGCAGAGTGACCCCGTGAATGACCGCGCCGTCCGGCAACTGCGCAGTCACTGCTGGGAATCCGGTAGTAAATGCATCGGCGTTCTCGACGCGAACAGGAGTTCCCGGAGCCAACAGATGACAGTTATAGAGCGACGGGTCTGGCGCGGGAGCGGGCTCGCCACGGAGTTGACGCGAAGACCCTTGTGTCAATCGGTCTTGCGCTGCCTCTTCCCAGTGTTCTGAATAGAGGCGGAAGAGAATGCCAACCGTTTCCAAGTCTTGGCAGACAATCGCACCCGGCGCAGCGTTCAAGGATTTCGCTACCGCATTGGCATGGACGATAGGCGCGGATGTCACGACAGCGGTCTCTTGGGGTCGTGGATGCTCCAACGCATCGTAAACAACAATGAGAAGAATGCCCCCGAGTACGAAACCGACCAACGATATTAGTCGCTTCATTTAATTTGGTGCAGCAGATCGTCAAATCTTTTATTTAGCGGCGGGCGGAATTTCAGTCCAAGTGTGCTTCTCAATAAACCATTTTCCATTCGGCCCACGCTTGAAGTCGATACGATAGGTACCTTCTAGTTGTCGTTCACCACCACCACCAATTCCTGCCTTGCCGCCAATACCAGCCTTGCCGCCTATACCTCCGCCTCCTCCTTTGACGGTATCCTGAAAGCTTCCATTCTCGACTGCAACCTCGCCCGAATCCTCAAAGCTTACTTTGGTTTCCCTGACACTCAGATGGCCAGTACGGGTGTCCCTGACCTGTCTGAGGTACTTCCCAATAGCATCACGGCCTTCGATAGGTTGGCCTGTTGGCGGCCGAAGAACTGCGTCTTGAGCGTACAACTTAAGGATGTCGTCAATCTTGTCCTCATTCCAATTCTTCACCCATTGTTCGCGTATCGTTGCGATTTCCTTTGCGGGGTCCGAAGGAGTTTGAGCAGGAAGAGTTTTAATGGACACTACTATCAACAGAGCCGTTAGAAAGTTTACAATCCAACGAGCACGCATATACACCTCCTCGTACATCACAAACGTATACCCGCGATGGTTTTTGGGCAATGGCATGTCCCCGGACAGAACACTATCGAATCGTCTCAGGTCTGCTGAAACTTCTTATCTATCCTCTCCAAGATGAACTCTGCCTCCTCGATTGCCCGGTCAACGAAATACTGCTTGGCCATGTTCGGCCTGTCGGAGTCGATCGTCTCGATCAGTTTACGGGCGCACAGCAAAGTCGCAGCAAATAGAATGGCGTGCTTACGTTCTTCGGTCATATTGGCTCGCTGATTGGAGTGCAGAGGAAGGGGCTACAGCTTACCTGAATCTCCTCCTATTGCCGAACGTCTGCGTACCATTACCCACATGTCCGGTTTGCCGACATCAGGAGTTGATTGAGTTGACCCAACAATTCCGCTTAGTTATAACATTTTGCTGATTTAGACCTACCAAATAGAATTCAAGTGGAGGCGACCCTCATGGCTCGCAGCAACTTGTTCGTATTCCTAACTCTTATCGCAATTACGTCAATGGTTGTCCCCGTGGGCGGTCAACAGAGTGAAACAACACCGAATCCGGTTCAGAACGGTAAGAGCACGATGCGCAAGATATACGAAGAGGACCAAAAGAACCGAAACGATGTGGCGGGCGACGCCAGACGCAGGGAACAAGTGCAACAATTAATCACCAAAGGGGAGGTTCAATCTGGGGAAGATTATTATTATGCGGCCTTCATCTTTCAGCATGGACAGAAACCGTCCGATTACCTCTACGCCCATGTACTTGCTGTCACAGCGGTAAACAAGGGGCTACATAACGCCATGTGGTTGAGTGCTGCGACATTGGACCGCTATTTGCACTCCATTCGACAGCCTCAGGTGTTTGGGACTCAATTTGGAAGTTTGTATGAAGACCGAGATGACCAAGAACCTTATGATAGAGAACTAGTTTCCGACGCACTTCGGGCGCAGTGGTGCGTCGCGTCGGAATCCACTCAGGCCCAAATACTGAGTGACGAAAGAGCAGGAAAAGGATTTCATTCAACGCGAACCTGTCCGTTGCCAGATGCTCAGTTCGACATCAAGTGAATGCATTAAAGTCGAGTGAAGCCATCTGGTAAACGCCCTTCTCGGACAAGTGGCTACTAGTACTCGAACTCCCCGTCTACACGCCAACGGGCAGCCGAGCGTCGCCTACTTCGTCTTGGTCCACAGGTCCAAGAACAACTTGACCGTGGCCGGACCATGACCTGCGTAATGATTATTGGCAAATGCAAATAGCTTCAGGACTTTCTTGTTGCTCACCAATGTTTTGAACACATCGACCCAATTCTTCAAGTCGCTCTTTCGGTCGATGATGGTTTTGTCCCAAGTCTTTGTTTGTTCCTCGATGCCCTTGCGATCTCCGAGCCAGCGCACATAGGCGAAATCTGCTGTCACTAGGTCAAACTTCTCTTTCAACTCCCATGGACGGGGCACCCAGCTTTGGTCAATCAGCGTTAACGCAACACTCCGTTCACCTAAGACATCCGCAAACTCGGCATTCATCCAATTCTTGTTCCGAATCTCCAAGGCAAACTTATAACCTACGGGAAGTTTTTTCAAAAACGGCTTCAAGACTGCTAGAAAATCCGCCTGCGTCTTGAACGCTTTCTGGTTGAAATACCCGAACTGAAAGAGAAGCGGTCCCAGCTTGTCGCCGAGTGCGTCCATGGCGTTCAGGAAATCGTGCAGATCGTCCTGACAATCGACCAGTACTTTTTCGTGGGTAATGACTTGCGGAACTTTCGCTGTGAAGATGAAGCCTGAAGGCGTCTTGGCATTCCAACCTTGGACTGTTGAGAGCGAAGGTGTCCGATAGAACGTGTTGTCCAACTCAACGGTGTCGAATTTCGTGGCGTAAAACGAGAGATAGTCCGCTGGCTTCATGCCCTTGGGGTAGAAGCTGCCTTCCCATCCTTCCGCCGTGAATGCGCTGGTGCCGATACGAAGCTCGGGCATAATTGCGGGATTCTACACCATTTCTCTAATTGCCCCCGACTCCCGACTCTCCGCGGCGTGTTAACATCCGCGTATCCTAATGCGCCATAGTCCTTGAGTACTTGCAATCTCGTATTAGATACACCGAACGAAGGCAGCGCATGGCTATCGTCAACTCGAAGCAGAAGGTTTGATTTGCTTTCTGATGGGGAGCAGAAATTAAGCCTTGCTTTGGTCTATCAGGAGCGGCGTAAATGAGAAAGCATCCACCGCAATCTTTGCTGCCTCAAACCTTCGTGCGAGTACCCCAAGATGTGTGAAGCCCACAATAACGAGAACACAGTCGTGCTTCTGCAATTGCTGTGTGGTTGTGCTGTACATAAAATCTTCTCTCACCTGTTGAATCGCAAGATCGTATATGCCTGCGAGTAGCTCCGGCCTGATGTTCCGCAGAATTGCCTCTTGTAGGGGAGGATCAAACAAACCGTCTGAAAGCGCGGGTGTCCCCAGAGCGATGGGCTCCCACACAAGACCGTGCTCTTTAGCAATTCCCGAACAGATGGTAGGTGCGATTTTCTCCTGCTCGGGGGCGGCTTCTTCGAGAATTACCTGTGCCCCTAATTTTGTGACGCAGTAATTTATGAGTTTGCTATACTGCGGACTAGTTCGGGGAATCCAAGTCTTGTTTGCGTCATCACGAGCAATGGACTGCTGAATCCGGTGGTCCGTCCCAATCACAATGACCTTTTTCACGCGATCATTCTAAGTC
>Ga0074045_10002127_pt1 | contig 18574 bp, 15 predicted proteins | sample BogForMeECP23OM2_FD_94442 | JGI IMG/M metagenome (GOLD analysis project Ga0074045, IMG submission 94442) | Bog forest soil microbial communities from Calvert Island, British Columbia, Canada - Bog Forest MetaG ECP23OM2 | ecosystem: Environmental > Terrestrial > Soil > Wetlands ...
ACCACATCGTCCAGCACGCGGTTCACCACGTTCTCCTGAAAGATGCCCAGGTTGCGGTAGGTGAAGAGATACTCCTTCAGGCTCTTCAGCTCCATGCAGCGCTTGCGCGGCATGTAGCGGATGGTGAGGTGGCCGAAGTCGGGCAGGCCGGTCTTGGGGCAGACGGAGGTGAACTCCGGGTCGTCCACCACGATCTCGTAGCCGCGAAACTGGTTCGCCCAGGTGTCGATCGCGGGGAACTTCGCGTCCAGCCCTGCGGCGGCGTGCGTGTCGGTGTAGCCCGTCTTCTGCGTGCGCATGGGTTCTATTCTAGCCGCGTCTAATCGCGGCGTCCCAGGGTCGGGCGGTCGCTGCCGTCCGTGGTGGAGGTCCCGGTGGTGGAGTTGGGGTCGTTGTTGGTGCTGCCGGTGCGGCGCAGGGTGGGCGCGTTGGGGTTTCCCTTGTCGTTCAGCTTGCGCCGGTTCTCGATGCGCGCCAGTCGCGCCTTGACGTCGTCGAACTCGCTGGTGGTCACCATGTAGTCCGGCCGCGCGGGCAGGATGGTCGCAATCTCCTCCTCGGAGTGGGCGATCCGGTCCGGCGTCTGCGGATGGTCGGCGAAGACCTTGGCCAGCGTTCCCGGCTTGTGCTTCTCCAGCGCGTCCAGCTTCTCGAAGATCTGGATGAAGGCCTGCGGATCGTAGCCCGCCCGGTACATGTACTGCACGCCCAGCCAGTCTGCCTCCGCCTCGTACTCGCGCGAGAACTCCAGCAGGCCCATGGGAATGGCGAGCTGCGAGGCCTCGTAGATGCCGTAGCCCGTCCAGCTTCCCTGGGTGAGGATAATGATCGGGACGGTGGCAATCTCCGCGAAGTTCACCTTGGTCTGCCCGCGCGCGGCGTGGTGGGCGCAGACGTGGGCGGTCTCGTGGGCCATGACGCCGGCCAGCTCGGCCTCCTCGTCGGCGGCCAGGATCAAGCCGGAGTTGACGTAGAAGAAGCCGCCCGGCAGGGCCATGGCGTTGATCTCGTCCGAGTCGATGATCTTGATGGTGAACGGGACCTTGCAGTCGGAGTTCTTCACGATGTTCTGGCCCACGCGGTTGACGTACTCAACGACCACAGGGTCGGTGATGAGGTGGGCGGACTTCTCAATCTCCATGGAGTACTGCTTGCCGGTGCTTATCTCCCAGTTGGTGGAGTACCAATTGGTGACGCCGCGGCCGCCGATGTTGCGCGTGCCGATGGAGTCCACGTCGTCCTCGCTGCCCTTCTTGATGTGCGGGTCGAGCGCCTCACCGGGCGAGGGAAGAACGTCGGACTTGGCGGTGTCGGCGGTCTTTGCGGCCGGCGGCTTGGATGCGGTGTCGGATGCGGAGTCAGGCTTGGCGGCGCCGGTGTCGGTCTTCGCGCTGCTATCGTTGGGAACGCCAAACGCGGGCCGGTCCGAGCTGTTGGCGGACGGTTGGGTGGGCACTGCGGCTGGTTGGGTGGATGCTGCGGACGGTTGGGTGGACGTTGTGGGAGTTGCTGGCTGCGGCGCGGGTTGCATTGCGGCGGCGGGTTGCGTTGCGGCCGGAGCGGTTGCCGCCGGTGCGGTCGTCGTCGAATCCGAGGGGGTGGTCGCCGATGGGGTGGTCGCAGGGGCCGTCGAGGAAGGCGCGGGTTGCTGCGCGTTGCCGCCGCTGACCGTCGCAAGCAGGGCCGCGGCAAGCAGGGCGGAGAGACCGAAGTGAGTTCCAGGACGCATAGGCTTTCTCCGCAGGGGCCGCGCTGCCTGCAAACGGACGCACCCCCACACTTTGTTAGACGTAGTATGCGCCATTTTGTTGCGCTGTGTGAGGCGCTGGCCGGGCAATACGCACGGCGCAAACGATGCCGCAAAGCTGCTGGCTGTGTTGAGGCAGGGCAATTGATTGCTCAGGTGTGAGTTATTGGCGATGAAGCGCACCGTGGCTGTCGACCGCCAGGCGCAGGCGCGCGCATCCTACCATGTGTTGTAGGAGCTGCCGTCGGTTGCGGTGAGTTGCGCGCCGGAGTGCACGTCGTCGATGCCCCCTTGGGTCTGGTCCACGGTCGAGAGCGTGTCCGACTGCGCGGTGATCCAGGTGTCCGTGCGGCTCGTGATGGGGTCTTTGGGGACGGCCTTCAGGTAGCCCGCCGTCACCAGGTCGTCCAGCGACTGCGGCGCCTTCTGCTTGTCCACCGTGTAGGAGCCGATCGCCGTTCGCATCACCTGCAGGTCTTCGCGCAGAACGGCCTCCTTGGCGGCCTGCACGTTGCGGCTGTAGATGGGGATGGCCATGGTGGCCAGAATGCCGATGATTAACATCACGATCATCAGCTCCATCAGCGTGAAGCCGGAGTCGAGGGTCCGAGGTTCGAGGTTCGAGGTTCGAGGAGAGGCGTCCCCGATGAGAGGCGCAGGGGCCACGGGGCGGGTGGAACGCGAACGAGTTGGGCGGAGATCTACCATGACTTGTACTTTGTCCCGTCCAGCGCGGTGTCGTCGCTCTTCGTGTAGACGTCGAAGACGTTCTGGCTGCCCCAGGAGTCGGAGTCGGCGTCGTCCTGGTTGGAGCGCAGGCCCCAGTCGGTGGATTTGGTCATGGGGTCAACCGGGATCGCGCGCAGGAAGCGCACCTTCTTCTCCTTCACGTCGACGCCGTCCACCAGGGTCTGCAGGTCGGGTGGATAGCCCATGCTGTCCACCTTGCCCTGGATGCCTCCGCGGTCGTACGCGTCCTTGTACTTGTCGATGGCGTCGCGCATCTCCCATAGGTCGCGGCGCAGTTCGCGCTCCCGCTGCCGCTTCACCTGGAAGCGCGCCACCGGCAGCGCCGCGCAGGCCAGAATGCTGAGAATGGTCACGCAGATGATGAGTTCGATAAGCGTGAGACCCGAATCAGGTTCGAGGTTCGAGGTTCGAGGTTCGAGGAATGGGCCTCGCAACCAGCGTCTTGCACCTTGAACCTTGTCTCTTGAACCTTTTCTCTTCACCAGGCGCCTCTCACCTTGAACCTCGAACCTAGCACCTCGAACCTCACTTCACATGCACCACAGCCTGGGAGCCGACCGCGGGCAGGTTGGCCTGCAGGCTGTTCCTGGCGCCCACCTTGACCAGGGTGATATTGGAGTCGCCTGCCGCGAGCGCCTTGAAGGTAAAGATGCACACCTGCCCATCGCCGTTGACGCCATTGACGCCGGGCGGGCGCGAGGCGGAGACCGTGACGTGGCCGTTGCCTTCGTCGCGGTGCACCAGGGCGACCGGCTGGCCGTCGCCGCCCAGCAGGCCCCCGGTGTCCACGTTCACCAGTTGCAGCAGCTTGGGATCGAACTGGATCTCCAGCGGCACACTGAAGACATCGTACGCGTTGGAGAGTATCACCGAGGCCTGGAAGGTGCTGCCCACCGTCTGCGTAGAGTTGACCGGAACCATGGTAAGCGTCACCGGCGGGCCGATCGCGGCGGCGGGGGTCTTCGCTGCCGGCGGATTGCCTCCCGCCCTGGGCGGCATGGCCTGCTGCCTCATCTGCTGCACCATGGCGGTTGCCGCGTTGGCGGCTGTGGTATTCGAGGCCGGCGCGGCGCTGGCCTGGCCCGCGCTCTCCGGAAACAGCTCGTCGATCGGCGAGTGCCGCAGTTCGATGTCGGTGCCTGTGCCTGTGTCGATGGAGCGCGTGTTCAGCCGGGTCAGCACCGACTCGCGCACGATGTGCGGGATCAGGATGAAGACCACCTCGTCGTCCTGCACCTCCTTGTTGATGGTGCCGAAGAGGTATTTGATCAGGGGAATCTGCGAGAGCCCCGGCGTTCCGCTGTTGCTGTAGTTGTCCTGTTTGCTCAGGATGCCGGCCAGCAGGCATGGCTCCCCGTCCTTCAACTGGATGACGGTCTTGTCCGAGCGCTGCCCGATGATCGGCTCCGTGACGCCCGAGATCGTGACCGAGCCGCTCTCCGTCGAGACCTCGACCGAGAGCTTGAGAGTCACCTCGCGGTCCAGATGGATGGTCGGCGTCATGTCGATGTTGACGCCCACGTCGATGTAGGTGAACTGGGTCTGCACACCGATGCCGGCGGTAATTCCCGTGGCCGCGCCCGCCGAGTAGCTGCCCGTGGCGACCGGGATCTTGGAGCCGATCTTCATGGTGGCCGTCTGCCCGTCGGTGGCGCGGATGCTCGGGTTCTGCAGTACCTTGGTGTCGGTGTCGCTCAGCAGCGCGTTCAGCGTGCCGCCGCCGATGGTGACCGCGAAGTTGGTGGCGTTCATGTTGGCCAGGGTGTTCAGCGTGAACGCCGAGTTGCTGGTGGTGCCCGTGGTTGTGGAGGCGGTGCTGGTGGTGCTGTTGTTGGCCTGCGGGCTGATGCCGAAGGACTGCGGCAGGCTGATGCCCAGGTTGCGCATCACGTCCTTGTTCACCTCCAGGATGGCCACGTCCACCACCACCTCGGCCTTGGTGCGGTCCAGGTCGTTGAGCAGCTTCTGGGCCAGCACAAGATGCTCCGGCGGCGCGCGCATGATAACGGCATTCTGCGACTGGACCAGATATATCTTGTCGTCGGCGGGCAGCAGGTTCCGGATGGCGGTCAGGATCTCGTTGGCATCGCTCTGCTGGCTGGCATTGGTCAGGTAGAAGGTCTGCACCGCCAGATCGTCCAGATCGGTGTGCTTGGTATGGTTGTTCTGCGCGACGAAGATCGTGTCCGCGGTGACCGGCTTGTAGAAGGTGCCCGAGACGGTGCCCACGATGCGCAGCGCGTCGGAGAGGCTTACGTTGGTCAGGTCCACCGGGATGCGTTTGGAGACGTAGTCGGGATCGAAGATCACGTTGAGCCCCGCCAGCTTGCCGATCGCCTGATAGATGTTCTTGCTGTCCTCCACCATGTGCAGGGTGATCGGGTCGTCGGAGACGGGCTTCAGTTCCAGCGGCGGGGAGATGTCGGCGATCTCTTTCAACGCGGCGCTGTCCTCGGTGGTTCCCGGCGGTGCGGCGGAGGCGCCCGGTGTCCGGTCCTGGCGCTGCGTGATCTGGATCTCCTGCGCCGCCGCCTCGTTGCCGGGATCGATCTGCAACGCGCGCGTGAACTGGTTCAGCGCCCCTGCAATGTCCCCGCTCTGCCGCAGCACGCGGCCGCGGTCCACGTGCATGGCTGCCGCCTGGAAGCGCATCCGGTCCAGCCGCGCCTGGTAGCGCATGTCGGCGGGGTCCTTCTGGTGGGCGTGCAGGTAGTCCTCGTATGCCGCGTCGTAGTCCTGGCGCAGTTCGGCTGTCTGGCCGCGCCGGTTCCAGGTACTCGCCATCTGGGCCTGCGCCGATGGGCTGAAGACCAAGGCCGCCAGCAGTGCCGCGAACAGGACCGGCAACGCAGCGGCGCATCCGCGATGGAAGCAGAAAGAGAGTCTGGTGAGCAAGTGTAGGTACCCGCGAGTCATGCCGATGCTGTCTGCTTCCTTTGCGCCAATGTTTTGTGTTGCGCCACAGTCCTGTCTCCGTTGGATCGCCACGCTGGATGAGGCACTGTGCCAACTGGAGAGACCACTCGCCCCCAACCGCCCGTACGGAAATGCGGCAGGAATCGAGCTGCGCTCTGGGGTGACGGTTGCCAGACGGCCGCACTCCGTGGACTTGTGGAACTTTGGCGAGTATAGCATTCGGATCGCGTTCGGCCTCTTCAAGTTGTGCGCCATTTCACCTGTCTTCGGATGGTTGATCCCCGCCCAAAAAACTGCATCGCGCCTGCGGGGTGGTTGTTAGACGTTGCCCGCGCGGACAGGTGAGTCGGTTTGCGCCCGCATGTTAAACTGAGATGTTTCCCCATGCCCCGCTCGCTCTCCAACCCGACGGTCGCCGCGCAGCCCAAACCCGCCGCCAGGCCGAAGGACCGCGACCCGGTGGCCTCGGGCATGCGTGACGCCGCCTATAACCGCTCGGCCGGCTTCCACTACGCACTCTTCGACCGCTTCGAGGCCGGCGTCGCCCTGCGCGGCACCGAGGTCAAGAGCATCCGCGAGGGCAAGGCCAACCTCAAGGACGCCTACGGCCTGCTGAAGGACGGCGAGTGCTTCCTGCTAAACGCGCACATCGGCCCGTTCTCGCACGGCAACGCCATGAACCACGACTCGCTGCGCACGCGCAAGCTGCTGCTGCACAAGAACGAAGTGCGCAAGCTGGAGGTTGCGACCCGGCAGAAGGGATTCACCCTGATCCCCACGCGGCTCTACTTCCGCCGCGGGCGCGTCAAGTGCGAGCTGGCCCTGGCCAAGGGCAAGCAGGAGTGGGACAAGCGCGCCACCGAGCGCAAGCGCGAGGCGGACAACGAGGCCAAAGCAGCCATCGCCCGCAGCCAGCGCCGCTAGGCTGGTTCGATAGGAGCTAGTGAATTGTGGAGGATGCCGCAGGCGGAGCCGTGGCCAACGCCGCCGGCGTAGCCTCGGTTGAAGCCGCGGGTAGGGACGTCGCCAACGCCGCAGGCGTAGTGCCGGTTGCAGTATCAGGCACGGGCGCGGGTATCGGCGTAGAGACAGGTGCAGACGAAGTGAGAGGCGATCTGCCGGGCTCGGAGTTTACCGGCTGCACTGGCCCGGGCTGTCCCGGCTCCATCTCGTTGTCATTCACATTGAAGACCAGCGCAGTCTTGGGCAGCTCCATCCTGCCCTTGGCCATGTAAGCCACCACCAGCCCACCGGTCAGCTCCGGGGTCAGTATGGTCATGGGGATCAGATATTTCTTGCTCTTCACCAGCGACTGCGCCACGCCATCCACCGGCTTGCTGCGCTTGATCGTCCCTGGAACCTGGGGAATCACGAACGCACTCATCTCCGCCTCGGGATGCTTCCTGCCGTACTGCACCAGCGACCGCGCCACCTGCTTTGGCGTGGTCATTCCAATGTCCGCGACGACGCTGCGATGGATCGCATGCGGCAGGTAGATGTCCAGCACCGCGCGCGAAAAGTCCGCGCAGTTGTGGAACATCAGGTTGAAGTGGCCGGTGTTGCGCCGGTCGTTGAATAGCGCGATGAAGCGCTCGTCCTGTTCTGTGGTGCTAATCACCTCAAAGCCGTGAATCGTCCGGTCGTAGGAAGACCCCACCAACTGCGTCCACTCCCCCTTCGGTGTCGCTCCGTGTCTGCCGTTCATCGCCAGGTCCAGCAGATGTTTCCTGCGATACGCATCGCGCAGCGCGTTCACCTGGGCCTGGTCCACCGATTGCGGCACCTGGCTCACGTCCTCCACCGCATAGAGATAGGGAATCAGCGGGATCGCAATCCAGTCCAATCCGCCGATCTTGTGGTAGCGGCTGATGACCACGCCGGACTCGCCCGGCTGGCACGGGCGCAACTCGGTCGGCGACGCCGCGCACACGTGGTTCAGATATACCGCCGAGTGGCCGGTCGGGTTCATGGCGCCGAAGTGACCGTACGGCTCCTCCATCAGCAGCGCCACGGAGGCATGGGCGCAGATGACCTGGACCAGGAACAACAGCAGCAGAACACCTGCCGCGCGCCCCAACCCGTTGCTCAGAATACGACTTACCTGTTGGCTCTTCCGTTTCCTCGTCATACCCATCTCGCCCTCATCGCTCTATAACCCGTTCGACAGGCATCGGATTGCGCTCTTCCGCCCGTGAAACAACTCTTCGCTTGCAGCCCTGCTCTCCATTGGATGCAGTTTTTGCCCGCCGCGGGCGTTCCCTCAGGGGCTTAATCGGCTACGAAAGCCTGTTTTGGTTAAGGGAAGAGAACGCCCATCACGCCGTCATTCAGGCCTGACCTGAGCACAGTCGAAGGGCGAAGGCCAGTATCTCCGTATTTGTCCTACGCATTCAAGAGATTTGCTTGAAGCAATGCAAAACGGAGATCCGCTTATTTTGACTTTGGCTGCTGCTGTTGTTGTTGCAACTGCTGCAACTGCTGGAAGATCTGCTGCGGGGTCAGCACGCCGTTGGGCGACTGCGGGTTGCCGGGGACTGTAGATGGAGGTGGTGCGCTGCTGGGAGCGGCGCCCGGTCCGGCCACCGGCCCTCCGCCAAACCCGGAGGCCTGCGACGGGCTTACAGCGCTGGCCGGAGCGTCATCGTCCGAGCCGGAGGCGAACGGGCCGGGCGGCGTTGCCCCTCCCCCGCGTGGCGTCAGGACCAACTCCACCGGCGTGTGCGTCGAGCTCTCACGCAACAGCATATTGCTGCCCGTCCCATCCAGCAGGCTGGCTAGAATCCCGGCGGCCGCGCCCGGGCCAACCTTGCCGAAGACGCGCTGGTCGGCGACACCGCCCGTGATCTTCATCCCCGTCTGCCGCGACACGTCGCGCAGGATCTGGTTCAGGCTGGAATTGTCGGCGGTAATCGTAAGCTGGCCGCCGGAGTAGAGGACTTGGGCACGATGTGCGGCGGGCTGCGCCGCAGCGGCCGCGGTTGCCGGGACGCTCGCCGCAGGCTGGGCCGCCGTGGGCGGCGTCGCTGGCAGGGCAGGGGACTGCGCCAGCGCAAGGCCGCCTGCCACGAAGACGCCGCCTCCCGCGAGCAGGAGGAGGACGGAGCAACGCATTCGGACGATGCAGTTCATTCCCTTCTAGGGTATAGGACGCAGCCCGTGCGCGAATGTTTTGTTTGCCGCCGGGTCACTCCCCCGGTTCCTGTTTGAAACTCCCCCCGCTCTGCACTTAGCCAGGGTTCGCGCCGCCGCCCAACGGCTCTCTTTATGCGCGGAGGGGGCTGGAATGCTATCTTGGGAGTCGTTTGCTGTTGCTTTTGAGCTGGCGGCCAGATTCCTATCGAAAGAAGCGTTCAGGACGGGAAAGTGCGATGACGGCGAAGACGGCGAAACACGAAAAGACTTTGAGCCAGGCGATCCGCGAGCGGCGCGCAACCCCCAGCTTCGATGGTGCCCCCATCCCCGCCGAGGACCTGCAGCGGATCGTCGAGGCTGGGCTGAGCGCACCCAGCGGATACAACATGCAGCCCTGGCGCTTCATCGTGGTGCAGGGCGAGGAGCAGAAGAAGCGCCTGCGCGCCGCCTCCTTCAACCAAGGCAAGGTCGAGGAGGCATCCGCCGTGATCGTGGCCTGCGGAGACGCAGACGGCTGGCGCAAGGACCTCGACACCATGATCTACCAGGGACGCGAGGGCGGGATGCCGGAGGGCTACGCCGACCAGGCGCGCAACTCCGTCCCCAACTACCTCTCCCACTTCTCCACCGACGAGATGCACGGCTGGCTCAACAAGAACGTGATGATCGCCCTCACCCACATGATGCTGATGGCCGAGGTGATGGGCTACGATACCGCTCCCATGGAGGGCTTCGAGCAGCAGAAGGTGCACGAGGTCCTGCTCCTCCCGCTCAGCTACTGGGTGGTCGCGATGCTCGCCGTCGGCCACCTCAAGGGGCCGGACAAGTTCAACGGCGGCCGATTCGACATGCGCCACACCGTCTTCGCCGAAGAGTTCGGCAAGCCCCTGAAGTAAGAGCTAGTGCCGCGTGTGCGCCGCGCCGCGCGCAATCAGCACCGCCGTGTACGCGGCGCCGAACCCATTGTCGATGTTGACCACCGTGACGTTGGGGCTGCACGAGTTCAGCATTCCCAGCAGCGCCGTCGCCCCGCCGAACGACGCCCCGTAGCCCACCGACGTCGGCACCGCGATCACCGGGACCGACACCAGTCCGCCCACCACCGAGGGCAGCGCTCCCTCCATCCCCGCGCACACAATAATCGCGTGCGCCGATTTCAGGTCGTCGCGCACCGCCAGCAGACGGTGCAGTCCCGCCACGCCAACATCGTAGAGCCGCGTCACGCGCGCCCCGAAGGTCTCGGCCGTCACAGCCGCCTCCTCCGCAATCGGCAGGTCGCTGGTTCCCGCGCAGATCACCGCAACGTGCCCCTTCGTCTCACTGTCGCCAGCCTCGCTCGCGCCGGCCGACTGCCGCAGCGCGACGGTGCGCGCCACCGCGTTGTGGATCGCCGCCGGATGCGCCGCCAGGATGGCCTGCGCCGTGGCCGGCTCAACGCGCGTGGCCAGCACATCCACGCCGTCGGCGGCCAGGCTGCTGAAGATCGCCACCGTCTGCTCCGCCGTCTTGCCCGCCGCAAACACCACCTCGGGCAGCCCGATGCGCAGGCTCCTGTGGTGGTCCACCCGCGCGTGTCCCAGGTCCTCGAACGGCAGCGTCGCCAGCCGCGCGGCCGCAACCTCCGGCGTCAGCGTGCCGCGTTCCACCTCGGCGAGAAGTTCCAGCAGAGCGGAGCTTGTCATGCAGTCCCGCCTTCCTTTGCCGTGCCCGGCCGCAGGTACGCGGCAATCGCAGCCTGCTGCACCTGCTTGATAGCGACGTGATGTTTGGCGGCCGCCGCGCGGCAGTCCTCATACTCCGGCGCGGCGTTCATCGTCTCGCCGCCCAGCGTGCCCACCTTGATGCGAATCTCCCCGTACTCCGTAGCAACGGGAATATGTCTTCGCTCCAGGCACGACCGCCGCTCCTGCCGGATGCGCACTCCCAGCGTGCTTGTCTCGGTCAGGATCAGCCGCTCCAGCTCCGCGCTCTGGGCCGGATTGCACAGCACCGTCAGCAGCGTGCCCTGCCGTCCCTTCTTCATGATCACCGGCGTCAGCATCGCGTCCAGCGCGCCCCGCGCCAGCGCCGTCTCGGCGACATACGCCAGCACCTGCGGCGACAGGTCGTCCAGTGCCGTCTCCATCACGGTCACCGTCTCGCAATTCAGTCCCGCGACCGCCCCCGTCTCGCTCGCCTCGCCCACGCTCACGCGCAGCACATTGGGAAAGTCCTTCGAGTTCCGCGTGCCTGCGCCGTATCCGATCCGCTCCACGCGCATCGCCGGCTGCGGCCCGAAGACGGGGTCGATCGCGCGCAGCAGCGCCGCGCCGGTCGGCGTCACCAGCTCCTGCTCCACATGCGCCGAATACGTTGGCAGCCCGCGCAGCAGATCGGCGGTCGCCGGCGCGGGCACCGGGAAGGTCCCATGCGCGCACATCACCGTGCCTCCGCCGACGTTGATCGGCGAGCAGTGCCACGCCGCAACGTTCAAGGAATGGATCCCCGCGCTGGCCGCCACGATGTCCACAATCGCGTCCACCGCACCCACCTCGTGGAAGTGGATCTCCTCCACCGGAACATTGTGGACCTTCGCCTCCGCGTGGCCCAGCAGCTCGAAGGCGCGAATCGCCGTCTGCTTCACCGGCCCAGCCAGCGCCGCATCGTGGATCAGCCTGCGAATCGCGCTCAGCGAGCGCCCGTGCGCGTGGGAGTGTTCGTGCGTGTGCGTCAGGTCGCCGTGCCTATGTTCGTGCGAGTGCGGATGGCCATGCCCATGCGCCTCATGCGAATGCCCGTGCGCCTCGCCCTCCGCGTGCGCGTCTTCGTGCGAATGCTCATGGCCGTGCCCGTGCGAAGCATCGTCATGCGCGTGCTCATGCGCCGTCTCCGCATGTGCCTCCGCCAGGTGGCCGCCCTCCAGCACATGGACCTTGGTGCATGCAATCCCGCTGCGGTCCACCCGCTCGATCCGCAGGCTCGCCCCCAACCCCAGCGCGGCGGTCGCGTTGACGAGCACCTCCGCCGGAACTCCGGCATCCACCAGCGCCCCCAGCAGCATGTCGCCCGCGATTCCGGCAAAACAGTCAATGTACGCAACGCGCATAAAATCTCTCTCTTGGAACTCTATCGTGTCTCTGTGGTTTGTGTCCGGCGCCCCTACCGCGCCCGCCCAATCGCCGACACCGGCAGCACGTCGTTCATCGAGCCCGAACGATAGCCCTCGGTGTCCAGCGTGACATAGACGAAGCCCAGCGGGCGCAGCGCCTCCGTGATGCGGTCCAGCATCTCCATCGTCAGCGCGCGCGGCAGGTCCTCGCGCGCGATCTCCACCCGCGCCAGCTCGCCGTGGTGGCGCACCCGCACATGCAGGAACCCGAGCGCATGCAGCGCGTCCTCGGCGCGCTCCACCTGGCTCAGGTTCTCCGCCGTCACCGTGCGCCCATACTCGATGCGCGACGACAGGCATGCACTGGCCGGCTTGTCGGCCACCTTCAGCCCGGCCTCGCGCGCCAGCGTGCGAATCTCCAGCTTGCCCAGCTTCGCCTCGGCCAGCGGAGCCAGCGCCCGGTGCATCGCGGCAGCCCTCTGACCGGGCCGCAGATCGCCGTCATCGTCCAGGTTCCTGCCGTACGCGATGTGGGTGAACCCCAGCTTCACCCGCGCCGCCTCCATCTCGGTGAACAGCTCGTCCTTGCAGTGGAAGCAGCGGTCGCCGTCGTTGCGCGCGTAGTTCGGATCGTCCAGCTCGCGCGTCTGCAGGATGTGCACCGGAATCCCGTGCTCGGCCGCAAAGTTCAGCGCAGCAGCCAGCTCCCCGCGCGGCAGCGATGGCGAGTCGGCAATCACCGCCAGCATCCGCTCGCCCAGCGCGCGGTGCGCGACATAAGCCAGAAAAGCCGAGTCCGTGCCGCCGGAGTACGCCACCATCAGCGAATCCAGCCCGCCCAGCGCCCCGCGCAGTGCATCGAGTTTTTGCTGTACTTCCATCGCGTCCAATCCAGAATAGCAACTATACCTCACCCAGCGTGTGCCATATGTCACAACGACATCCGGCCTCTGGCACTGTCATCCCGACCCGGGCGCAGTCCCACTCAAGTTGTCATTCTGACCCTGAACGCAGTGAAGGGGAAGAAACCCCGTATTTTGCCGTTGCCTGTTCTTACTCTGATCTACAGCGAAACATCTTGCAGCTTCACGGCTCAACCAGCTTTGCCAACCCCTTCTTCGCACTCGTGAAAGAAGCGCCGTTCGGCGACAGTCGCATCGCCTCCTTGAACGCGGCCCGCGCCTTCTCCATTTCACCCAGCACCCGCCATGTCTCTCCGGCAAAGTACTGCAACCCGGCCATATCGCCGCTCCTGAAGCCGGTGGCCCCGTCGAGCGCCTCCTGCAGCTTCGCTTTCGCGTCCTCCCGCCGTCCGCAGGCCGCCAGCGCCCATGCGTATCGGCCGAGCCTTCTCATCTGGTCCGCACGCGCCTCATATCGGTCCAACTTCACCGGCCAGTCCGACATCGCCTGCTCCAGCAGTTCGCGGGCCCGCTCCGCGTCCTTGTTCTGGTCCAGAAGGCACACCGCCAGGGCCACGTGGAAGACCCCCGACTGCTGCGGCACTTTCACCGCGGCCTCCAGCAACTCCTGCGCCTCCGCGCTGCGGCCGTCATTCTCCAGGGCCAGCGCATAGGTATAGAGCGCGACACTGGTCAGCCTCGGCTTGCCGTCCGCCTCGAAGGCCAGCGGCTTCATCAGTGCGCGCGCCTCTGCGTATCGTCCCGCACTGAAGAGGATCACCCCTGCCAGCGGCGTGCCATAGCCGGGAATCCACGAATACTGCTTGTCCACCCGCAGAGCCTCATCGTAGTTCCCCTGTGCCTTCAGCTTAAGGATTCGCCGCTTCACCGACGAGAGCCACCCTGCATACATCACAAACAGCGCGATCGGCGCAAAGAACAGCGCAAGCTTGAGCTCCCCATGCACCGGAAGAAAGAGCATCACCGCCATCAACGAGCCGAGGACCCAGGCTGTAACCTCGCCGGAGCCATGCTTCCTGCGGGCCTTCCCATCGCCGCTGCCCCCGCCCAGCCTCTGGGCATCCAAACGCGGTGCGCTCCCGCCCGAGCCCAGCCTCTCCGCATCCAACTGCGGTCTGCCTGCTCCCGAGTCCCGCGACTGCATCGCGAAGTAACCGCACAGGCCGATCGAATACAGGACGGCGCTTATCCCCATCACCATCTGCTCGTGGAACGGCGAGAATATTCTTGCCAGATACGCAATCCCACTGAGGATGGGCACTCCGACCAGCAAAGCCACGATGAACTGCACCTGTCTGCGGTCGATCCACGGCCTCTTCTCCGCCTCGCCTCCCGGTGCAGTCTGCTGAACCGGCTTTCGCTTGCCCCACGGTTCCAGCACAAAGCCAGCGGCCGTAGCAATCATGATCGCAAAGTGAGTTGCATTCAATATTCCCGGTGCTTGCGACGGCCATAGAAACCGCACATAGGGCGCACCCCAGATCAGGGTAGTAGCAACCGCAAAGGCCCCATATAACATCAGCCGGACGGGGAGCGGCACTCTCCTCTTTGCGGAACACTGGGCTGCGCAGCCGCCAGCCATCTTGGGTTCGCCACGCTCTCCGTAACGGTTGAACAGATACGCTCCCCACCCCATGCAGAACAGACACATTCCCAGCCCCAGCAACGGCAGCCCGGCCAGCAGGAAGCGGTCACCAAAGCTGTGCGGCCCAGGTGCGGCTGGCAGAGGATTCCACCGGGGACTCGACAGCCTCCAGCAAATGAGGCTCCCACTCAGTGCTATCAGAAATTGAACTCCCCGATGCTCCCGTAGCCACTGCCCCAGACTCTTCTGTTCGCCCTGCGCACTCATCGTGCTGGTTGAAGACATGCCGTCGTACCTCGATAGCCAAATGCTAGAACAAGTTACGAGGATTGAGCCTGCATCTTCCGCCAACATTCCTCACACTTTCAGGGTATGGCCGTCCGACCAATCCATTGCGCATCCGCGAGGAGTGGGAGCAACAATGCCTATCCGTCCCCCGTCCCCCACCCTCTATACTTGAATCCGGGGGCCACTTGCCGGCAGCAGCAGCCAACAACTCCATCCGCCTCATCGCAATCGACCTGGACGGCACGCTGCTGGGCGACGACGGCCGTGTCAGCCCGCGCAACCTCAGTTCCCTCCGCGCCGCCGAGGCCGCCGGAATCCAGCTCGTCGTCGCCACCGGACGCCGCCACAGCTTCGCCATGCGCGTCCTGCGTCCGCTCGGCCTCCACCCCGACTCCATCCTCATCAGCTCCAACGGCACCATCACCCGCACCCTCGGGGCGTCTGCATCGCAACCATCCGCCGCGACGATCCCCTCCCGGCTCCTCTCCCGCGCCCACCTCCCCCACGCCACCGCGCTCTGGCTCTGCGCCCACATCCGCGGCGAGGGAGACCAGGACTTCCGCAACGCCCTCGTCCTCACCTTCGACCGCACCCAGCCTGACGGGGAAGACTCCCGCGGCGCACTGGTGGTCGAGCGGCTCGACCATCTCACCGCCAGCATCAGCCGATGGATGGCCGCCAACGAGCCTTACCTCATCCAGTTCACTCCGATTGAACGCGCCCTCGCCGACCCCTCCGACCCTCCCATCCAGGCCATGCTCTGCGGCACTCTGGAGCGCATGGCCCGCGCCGAGGCGCGGCTGCTGGAACATCCCGGCGTCGTCGTCTCCGGCCACGCATCCCAGTCCGAACCCCACGAACTCACCCTCCACCGCACCGAGTATCCCGCGCGCGACCTCAGTATCCTCGACATTCTTCCCGCCGGCTGCTCCAAGGGCGCCGCCCTGCTCTCGCTCGCCCGCGCGCGCGATATCGAGCCTGCACAGATGCTCGCCATCGGCGACAACTGGAACGACGTCTCCATGCTCCAGGCAGCCGGCCGCGCGGTGCTGATGGACAACGCACCGGAAGACCTCAAGACCATCGCCCGCGAGAGCGGCTGGAGCATCGCTCCCTCCAACCGCGACGACGGCGTCGCCCACGCCATCGAATCTGCACTTACCGTTTTAGAGTCGTCATCCTGAGCGCAGCACAACTGAGTTGTCATTCTGACCCTGATCCTGAGCGTAGACGAAGGAGAAGGGGAAGAATCCCCACATTTACTTGTTTTGCTTAAGGGCACGGCTTTAGCCGTGCCATAAATGCTGCATATGGATCGGGGCTTTAGCCCCTGAGGTCAGCTTTATCCATGGCCAATAAAGAAGTCACTCAAGCGTCCGCAATCCCCTGTAACGCCTTCGGCAGTTTCTCATAAATCCCGCCGAACCCGCCGTTGGACAGGATCGCCACCACATCGCCCGCGCGCAACTGCGGCGCAATCGCCGCAACGATCGCGTCCGCGTCCGCGTACACCGCCGACTCCAGCCCCCGCGCTTGCAACGCCGCAACCACGTTCTCCGGATGCAGCCGCTCGCCCGCCGCAATCACCTCCGGCTTGAACACAGCGGCAAGAACGCTGCGGTCGGCCAGCGCGAGGCTCTCCACCAGATCGGCCTCGAAGACATTGCGCCGCAGCGTATTCGACCGCGGCTCTAAGACTGCCCAAAGCCGTCGCCCCGGATAAGCCGTCCGCAGCGCGCGCAGCGTCTCGCGCACCGCCGTGGGATGGTGCGCAAAGTCGTCGATGATGGTCACCCCGTTGACCTCGGCCCGCACCTCCAGCCGCCGCTTCACCGACCGGAACGTCGCCAGCGCCTGCACAATCGCCGCCGCTGAAACCCCTTGCCCTGCGGCCAGCGCCGCCGCCGCCGTCGCATTCAGCGCATTGTGTTCGCCCACCATGGGCAGCCGCAGCTCGGCAAACCACTCGCCCGCGCGCAGCAGCGTCCAGCGCGACTCCGTGCCCTCATGCTGCAAATCCGTCAGCCGCCAGTGCGAGCCGGGTTGAAACCCGTACCGCTCCACCGCGCAGAACGCCCGCGCCACGCACTCGCTCACGTTCTCGCTGCCGTCGAAGGCCACCAGTCGCCCGCGCCGCGGAATCAGGTTCACCAGCCGCTTGAATGCAGTCTTCACCGCCGCAAGGTCCGCGTAGATGTCCGCGTGGTCGAACTCCACGTGGGTCAGGATCGCAGCGTCGGGAAAGTAGTGCAGGAACTTCGGCCCCTTGTCGAAGAACGCCGTGTCGTACTCATCGCCCTCCAGCAGGAACGGCTGCCGTACCCCCGCGATCTCCGGTCGCACCATGAAGCTGGTGCCAAAGTTCTCCGCCACGCCGCCAATCAAAAACGATGGCGCCAGCTCCGGCCGCGTCCGCGAAGCCACCTCATAGATCCACGCCAACATGCTGGTCGTCGTCGTCTTGCCATGCGTACCCGCCACCACCAGCGACTCGCGCCCCGCCAGAAACTCGTCGTGCAGCACCGCCGCCATCGACGTAAACGGAATGCGCGCGTCCAGTACAAACTCCAGCTCGATGTTGCCGCGTGAGATCGCATTGCCCACAATCACCAGGTCCGGCCTTGGCGTAAGGTTCGCCTCCGCGTACGGCTGCATCAGCGGAATCCCCAGCCCAGCCAGCAGATCGCTCATCGGCGGATAGGCCTCCGCGTCCGAGCCCGTCACGCGGTGCCCGCGCGCCTGCAGCATCCCCGCCAGCGACGCCATCGCCGTCCCGCAGATTCCAATCAGATGTATGTGTTTTGCCACTCCGACTCCAGCGTTTCTTGCTGACCACTTACCACTGACCACTGATCACTGTTTCCCCACCGCCGCTTCCAGAAACTCCATCCGCGGGTTCCCCGCCGCATTCAGTTCCAGCCGCACATGCACTCCCAGCGGCACCGTCACATTCGCCCCATCCACATGACCGGAGCGCAGTCCAATGGCAATCGGCCCCGCAAAGTCCGCGAGCGCATGAAGGACCGCCGCCTCCAGCAGCGGCTCCTCCTCCGCCGCAACGCACTGTCGCATATCTCCGAAGACGATCCCGCTCACATGCTCCAGCAAGCCCGCGTAGCGCAGATGCAGCAGTATCCGGTCCCACTGATACGGCTTCGTCCCAATGTCCTCGAGAAACAAAATTCGCGGCTCCTGCGCGCTCGCCGGCAGCATCGCATACGGCGTACCCAGCCCCTCGGCCAGAATCGAGAGACATCCGCCCGCCAGCCGTCCCTCAGCCGCTCCCGCGCGCAGCACGCGCAGCCCCTCCGCAACCCCCAGCGACCACTCCGAATCCCCGCCCGTCGCATGGCCCCAACTCGCGCGATCGAAACCCTCCGCCCGCGCAAAGTCCGCTGCCACCATTGGACCGTAGAACGTCACCAACCCCGCCTCGCGCGCCAGCCACACATGCAGCGCGGTGTGATCGCTGTATCCCACAAAGACCTTGGGGTTGGCGCGGACCAGCTCCGCATCCAGATGCGGCAGCAGCTCCGCCGAGCCCCATCCTCCCCGCGTGCACACGATCCCATCGATCCCCGGATCGGCGAACGCCGCATGAATATCTCTCGCACGCTGCTCCACCGTCCCCGCATAATAAAGCGGCCCGCAATCCAGCGCATGCGACGCCAGCTCCGTCCTGTACCCAAGCCCATGCAGCGCGTCGATCCCAGCCTGCACCAGCTCTGGCTTCGCCGCACTCGCCGGCGACACCACAGCCAGCGTCGCGCTGGCCCGCAGCGCGGCAGGCCTCACCCTGGCGCGCGCCGCGCTCAATCTTCCACCGCCGCATGGCCCAGAAACGCCTCGCCCCGGCAAACAATCTCCGCCGGCCCGGTCAGCCGCATCACCGCGCTATTCGCGGGCCAAACCGTCCTCTGCGCGCCGCCCTCGGCAATCGCCGTCAACTCACGCGTCATCCCGCGCAGCGCCATCGCAGCCGCCGACGAAGCGCACGTCCCCGTTCCCGACGACATCGTCGGCCCGCACCCGCGCTCAAAAATCCGAAACGCAATCTCGCCCGCCCCGCGCACCTGCACAAACTCCACATTCGTTCCATGCGGAAACAGCGGACTCGCGCTGATCTTCGCGCCCAGCTCCTGCCA
>Ga0074045_10002128_pt1 | contig 18573 bp, 20 predicted proteins | sample BogForMeECP23OM2_FD_94442 | JGI IMG/M metagenome (GOLD analysis project Ga0074045, IMG submission 94442) | Bog forest soil microbial communities from Calvert Island, British Columbia, Canada - Bog Forest MetaG ECP23OM2 | ecosystem: Environmental > Terrestrial > Soil > Wetlands ...
GCCCTGGGTCTCGCACTCCGCAAACGCCTCTGCCAGACCTTCGATTTCGAGATTCAGGCCTCCGCGATCGACGACGCCGTGCTGCTCGCGCTGAACTCGCGCCACAGCTTCCCGCTCGACCATGTCCTCGCGCTGATCAACTCGCGCACCGCCCGTCCGACGTTGACCCAGGCGCTGCTCGACGCGCCGATGTTTGAAGTCCGCTTCCGCCACGTCGCGACCCGGGCGCTGGCCGTGATGCGCTCGTCGAGCGGCCGCAAGGTGCCCGCCTGGATTCAGCGCTTGCGGACGCAGGAGTTGCTGACCGCACTCTTCCCCCAGCGCAACGCCTGCTTCGAGAATCGTCCGCCCAAAATCGAACTTCCCGATCACTTCATCGTCAACGAAGCGGTGCACGAATGCCTCACTGAAACCGCGGATATCGAGCGGCTCGAACAGCTTTATCGCGGTCTCGAAGACGGCTCGGTCAAGGTCGTCCTGGTCGACGGGACCGCGCCGTCGGTTTTCGCTCATCGCATTTTGCTGGCGTGGGACTATTCCTTCCTCGACGACGGCGAGCGCGCGAATCGCCGCAGCCGCACCGTCACGATGAACCGCGCGCTGGCCGAGGACGTCTTCCGCACCGAGGACCTGGCCGATCTGCTCTCCGCGGAGGCGATCGCGACGGTCGCCACCGAAGTCGATGGACGCGCGCCCAATTCGCGTGCCCGCAACTTCGACGAGCTCCACGAAATGATTCGGGCCCACGGGAGTCTGCCGCTGAAGAGCCTCGCCGAGTATACGAGCGTCGACCCGGCGACCATGCTCGCGAATCTCGAACAGAATCGCCGCGTGGTGCGCGCGCGGCTCACTGCGGAATCACCAGAGGTGCTTATCGCGAGCGAGGACGTTGCGCTCTACCTCGCGATCTACCCACAGGCTGCGATTGCTCGACTGGGAGACGACGAACAACCGCGCGTACCAGTGGCTGATCGTGGCGCCGCGATAGAGGAGATTGTCCGGCGCGCGCTGGCAACTTCGGGTCCGGTAAGGGTGCTCGAACTGGCCGAGCGATTGCGCATCAGTCTGGACGACGTGAGTACGGCGCTCGGCTTGCTCGAGTCTCAAGGCACGGTCTTTCGCGGCCAGTTTACGCCGTCATCGCTCGCGCACATCGACAACGGTAGCCTCGCGCCCGCTGAACAATGGTGCGATCGCTACGTCCTCGAGCGGATCCATCGCCAGACCCTGGGCCGCCTGCGCGCCGAGGTCGAGCCCTGCACCGATGACGAGTTTGCTTCGTTCCGCTTCAAATGGCAGAACCTTGGCGGCGCGCAACTCGACGCTGGCGCCGACGGCGTACGCATCGTGGTGGAACAGTTAGCCGGGCTCGCCTATCCGCCGGCCTTCTGGGAGCAGGCTATCTTTCCGGCACGGGTCGCAAATTATCGTCCCGAACATCTCGACCTCTTGTGCCTGAGCGGTGAGTTCGCCTGGCTTGCCGCGCCGATGGAGGACGACCCGGCGGGCGCCGGCGAGTTCCCCGGGCGAGTCGCCTTCGTGCCGCGCCGCGGCGCGATATCCCATCAGCGGCAGACCGCGACCACGGAGGAGCGCGACGCGCCGGTCCGCGCGGCGTTACGCGAGCACGGCGCACAGTATCTCGATCAGGTCGCGGAGCGCGCCGGACTTTCCGAACGGGATACGCTCGCCGCGCTCTGGCGACTCGCCGCCGCCGGGCTGGTGTCGAATGACAGCTTCGCGCCATTGCGGCTGATCGCGGCCGAGCCGGCCGCCGCGCGCACCGTCGCGGCAACCCGACCGCAGCACGCGGCGACGCGTCATGACGCGGCCGTGCGCGCGCGGCTCAAGTCGAGCCTGAGTGGACGTTGGTCGCTGATCGAACTGGCGCGCAACGATGACGCGGGCGTCGCCCCGGAGCATGAGACGAACGCCGCTGATCGGGTTCGCGCTGTGGCCGACGTCCTGCTTGCCCGGCACGGGATTCTTACCCGCGAGATGCTCGCGCTCGAGCAGTTCGATATCGGCTGGCGCGAACTTTCGTTTGCGCTCCGCCGGATGGAGTACGCCGGGCTGATCCGTCGTGGATGGTTCGTGCGCGCGCTCTCTGGCGAACAATACGCAACGCCTGAGGCGTTGCAACTGCTGAGCGAGGTTCGCGCCGCCGCCACCCCTGACGACGGACTGACCGTGATGAGCGCACTCGATCCGGCGAATCCCTACGGCGTGATCCTCCCCGGATGCGGGGTCATGCGCGAGGCGGTGAATCTGCTCGTTGCTCACCGCGGCCGCGTCATCCTGGGACTGAGTGGCCACGGCCTCGTCGTACCGGAGCGGCTCGACGCCGGGCCGTTGCGCGCCGGGCTCGCTATCCTGCTACGGATGCGGCCGAAACTGACTATCGATTCTATCGACGGATCACCCGCGCTCGAATCCGAGCATGTCGGCCTGCTCGCGGCGATGGGGTTTCATTCCGACGGCCGGGCGCTGGTCTTCGACGGCCTGCCGGGGCCGCTGCCCGCCCGCGCCGCGATCCCGGTCGCGCACGGCTGATTCGCGCGATGCCGGTCTACTCCATCTGATGGGGATACTCGACCCAATCCTCGGGGGCGTGACTGATCCAGAGCCGCGCCTCGCCCCGATCGCGCATGTCGCGCAGCCGGCGGATCGACGCACTCGCCTCCGCGATATCGTAGTCGCTATCCATTGCCGCCAGCGTCTCGAGTTGCGAGCGTATATGGATCGTGTCGCCGGTCAACACAATGCTCTCATGCTTCAGGCGAACTTTCAGCGAGCATTCACCGGGGGTATGACCGGCGGTTTTCAGCATCATCAGGCTGCCGTCACCAAAAATATCGGTGTCGCCCGCGAGCTCCTTCCAATCGAAGCCGCGCGTGGGCGCCAGGTCGTTGAAGATGAAGCCGTTGCGGGCCTTGCGATCGGGCCAGTAGGCGTAGGGCAATTCACCCTTGATAACGAGGAACGTGGCGTTGGGAAAAAGCCTGATCCCGCCCGAGTGGTCCAGATGGAGATGCGACACGACGACGTATTTCACGTCATTCGGCTTATAGCCGTGCAGCCTGACCTGCTGGTCGACGACCTGATCTTTCGTGAAGCGGATATTCGTGAGGAATTTCGTCGCGACGCCCCAGTAGCCCTCGGGATCGACCGCGACCTCGGGCGCGCAACCGGTGTCGAACAACACCAGCCCCTTGCTATGCTCGATCAGGAACGACGGGATCGGAATATCGATCTTCGTGTCACTGCCACCCATCATGAGCCCCGATTCCTTCATGCTGATCGTCGCACCATCGAGCGCGATTAGCTTGTTCGCGGTTGTCATACCGGCCTCCTCTGGCTTAAGATTTTAACGCACCTCGCGGACTCGTTTGCTCGCTCCAGCGCGCAGCGCGCTTCCGCTAGCGCCTGCCATTGTCGACTGCGCGTATTTTAAGGATCAAGGCCGACGCGACGGATTATGGTGATGGGTAATGAGCCTGGCAATCCGGCGAGCGCCTTCCGCGAGGGTCTTGCGCTCTTCAACCAGGGGCGCTTCTTCGACTGCCATGAAGCCTGGGAAGTCGTGTGGAAGCAGGCCGAGGGAGCTGAGCGGCTACTCGTGCAGGGACTGATTCAAGTCGCGGTAGCTCTGCTGCACGTCGAGCGTGGGAACTTGCGCGGCGCCCGCTCGGTCTATGCCAAGGCTTGTGCGAAACTCGACCCGCTGCCGTCGGACCTGATGGAGATCGCGCTCGAAGAGTTCCGGGTTGCGCTCCGCGACTTCTTCAATGACGCACTTGCCGGCCAAGCGACACGATCACCGCCGCGGCTGCGACCAGTCGACTCGACGCTCCCCAAATAAGCCGCAACAACTCGACTAAAAGGGGATATCTTCGTCGTCCATCGGCGGAGGAGCCATATCCATGCCCGGCCCGGCGCCAGCGCCCGCCTCGTCCATCCCACCGGCCCGTCCACCGAGGAACTGGATCGTCTGCGCGACGATCTCGGTCGAAGTGCGCTTGCCGCTGCCGTCCTTGGCGTCGTACTGCCGGGTCGTGATGCGCCCCTCGACGTAGACCTGCCGCCCCTTTTTGAGATACTGACCGCAGACCTCGGCGAGTTTGCCCCAAGCGACGATCCGATGCCACTCGGTGCGTTCCTGACGCGCGCCGCTGCGATCATTGAAGGACTCGGTGGTCGCAATCGAGAAGTTCGCGACGCTCTGACCCGACGGCAGATAGCGAATCTCCGGGTCACGGCCGAGATTTCCGACCAGAATTGCCTTGTTTACCGACATATCATGGGCCCTTGTGATCAGCTTAACAGCCGCCCCCTCGAAGGCAAGCGGGGGGCCGTCAATTATGGACAGGCTGTGGAAATCCCGGCGCGCGGGAACTACGCGGCATTGACCGGTCGAAGGCTTATTTCAAAAACTCGGCGACCCGTGACGTGAATTCGCTGCGCGAGAGGGTTTGGTCGAAACCGGCGTCGCGGGCCGCCTTCAGGGCTTTCAGATCGACGTGCGAGGCGAATCCGACGAGCCGGACCTTGTCCCCGCGCTTGACCCCGGCCGCGGTGGCTTCCGCCGGAAAGTTGGCGTCGGAGAGGTCCGCGAAGACCACCGCCGGCTTAAGCTCGGCGCAGCGGGCGAGTCCCTGCTCCAGCGTCGAGGCATACGCGACGTTGACTCCCAGCACCTGCGCCGCCGCGTCGATTCGCGAGCGGAAGAGAATATCGCGCACCAGCCCAAGCGCGGTGACCTTGCCGGCTTTGGCGAGCCGCGCCGGCGCGAAGGGCGCCAGATTGATGGACGGCGCGCGGCCGTACGCCAGGTCCGCGATTATCTCGCCGGTAAGCGCCGAGAGCAGTATCCCGCTGCGAAAATGGCCGGTCGCATACAAGACATTGCCGGCGGTGGGCGACGCACCGAGGATCGGCAGGAAATCCCGGGTCGCGGGACGCAGTCCGGCCCACGCCTCGCGGAATGGCAGGTTGCCGAGCGACGGCATCATCTTGCACGCACCGCGGGCGATCTTCGCGATTCCCTCCAGCGTGACCTCCTTGTCGTAGCCGGCCTCTTCCATCGTCGATCCGGCAAGCAGCCGGCCGTCGCGGCGCGGTACCAGGTAGCCATGCGCCGAAAAGACGCTCGGGCCCGCCAACGGCTTGAGCCCCTCGAAACAGAGCATCTGCCCGCGCACCGGATACGTGCTGACCTGATCCGCTTCGAGCCCGCGGATATCGCCCGTCCAGGCGCCCGCCGCATTGACGATGACGTCGGCGGAAAGCTGCTTGCCGTCGTGCAGCCGGACGCCGGAGGCGCGCTCGCCTTGCAACACAATACTTGCGACGCGCACGCCCTCGTGGACCTGGGCCCCGCGGGCGACGGCGGCGGCGGCGAAGGCGCGCGTCAACTGACGATTATCGGTGCGGCGGTCGGCGGGCATATGGACGGCGTAGATGACCTCGGGGGCGAGCGCGGGTTCCAGCTTGTGCGCCTCCGCCGCCGAGAGCTCGAACGCGACGCCACCCGCCGCCTTTTGCCATCGCGCGCGGTCCCGCAGCTCCGCGCTTTCGGCCGCGTCGAAGGCGACATAGAGGATGCCCGCGTCGTCGTACTCGGGATCGATACCGGACTCGTCCCGGAGCGTCGGCACAGTCGCCGCGAAAACCTCGCGCGCCCGCACACAGAGATCGAAGAAGGGCCCCGGTCCCTGCGCCTCGGCCTGCGGCGCGATCATGCCGGCGGCCGCCCACGAGGCCTCCTGACCCAGGCGCCCGCGCTCGAGAATCGTGACTTCGGCGCCCTCGCGCGCGAGCCGCCACGCGACCGAACTCCCGATGATGCCCCCGCCGATGACCAGTGCTTTCATTTGTATCTCGCTGAGCTAACGTGGTGCCCCGCAAATAAGTTTATGAAATTATCAATTGCCCGGGATTCATCGCTTCGGCAGCCTGCGCTCAGAGTTCGCGAATTTTTCGATCCGCGCGACAGCGCCCCTGGTGTCATCCTGAGCCGGCGAGCAGCGCGAGCCGAGCCTGCCCTGAGCGAAGCCGAAGGGTCGAAGGACCTACGCGCAGCGCTTCCCCACGACCCAGTGACGTTTATGTCATGTCGAATCATAGACTGTTTTGCATATCGAGTTCACCAGCGATCTCACCAGGCGCGTCGCTGAGCGTAAGCAAGGTCTCGTTGGGGGGCGTACGCCGAAGCATCGTCTTAAACGCCTTGTCTCTTTCCAGTCATACGAAGTAATAAGCTGAAGGCGCTGCGCGCAGGTCCTTCGACCCTTCGGCTTCGCTCAGGGCAGGCTCGGCTCGCGCTGCTCGCCGGCTCAGGATGACCCAGAGGCGCTGCGCGAAGCAAAAATTTACCCTAATCGATCGGGAGGCCCGGGGCCGGGAAGTTGCGGCAGAACTCGCGCACTTCGCCGCAGACCCGCGCGGCCACCGTCTCGTCGTCGACATGCGCGATCACTTCGTCGATCCAGCCCGCGATCGCGTCATGTCCGCCTCTTTCATGCCGCGCGAAGTGATCGACGGTGTGCCGAGGCGGAGACCGCTCGGACTGAACGGTTTGCGCGGATCGAAGGGCACCGTGTTGTAGTTGCCGATAATTCCCGCCCGATCGAGCGCCTGCGCCGCCTTTTTGCCAATTACCTTCTTGCTGGTCAAATCGAGCAGGAGCAGATGGTTATCCGTGCCGCCCGACACCAGGTCGAAGCCCCGTTCGAGCAGGCCCGCGGCCAAAGCCTTGGCGTTGCGCACGATCTGATGGCCGTAGGCCTTGAAGTCGGCCGTTGCGGCCTCCTTGAGCGCCACCGCGATCGCGGCGGTCGTATGGTTATGCGGACCGCCCTGCAAGCCGGGGAAGACGGCCTTGTCGATTTGCGCGGCGACCTCGTTGCGGCAGAGGATCATCGCACCGCGCGGACCGCGCAGCGTCTTGTGCGTGGTGGTCATCACCACGTCCGCATGGGGGACCGGATCGGGATGGGCTCCCGCGACGACCAGCCCCGCGATATGGGAAATGTCGGCGGTCAGATAGGCGCCGACCTCCTTCGCGATTTCGGCGAAGGCCTTGAAATCGAACTGGCGCGGATAAGCGGTCGCGCCCGCAACGATCATCCGCGGCCGCTCCTTGCGGGCCAGGTCGCGGATCGCGTCGTAGTCGAGACGCTGAGTCACGCGATCAACCGTGTACGGAATCGACCGCCAGAAAGTTCCGGTGATACTGACGTTCCAGCCGTGCGTCAGATGGCCGCCGTGCGGCAGCGCGAGCCCCATCAGACCGTCACCCGGTTTGAGCAGCGCGAAATAGACCGCCAGATTGGCCGGCGACCCCGAGTAGGGTTGAACGTTGACATGCTCCGCGCCGAACAACGCCTGGGCGCGTTCCACCGCGAGACGCTCGATCTGGTCGACGTAGCGTTGACCCTCGTAATAACGCCGGCCGGCGTACCCTTCGGAATACTTGTTGGTGAGCACCGAGCCGGTGGCTTGCAGCACGGCCGCGCTCACGTAGTTCTCGGACGGAATCAGGCGGATCGACTCGGCCTGGTAACGTTCCTCTTCCTTGATTAAACGAAAAATCTCGGGATCGGTTCGCTCGAGTTGATCCACCGCGACCTCCTGAAAACGGAATACTTAAACGGCCGCCGCCAGCCGTCAGCCCAAATCCGGCGGGGTTACCCGCCTGATCCAGCCGCGATAGTCGCCGTCGTAGCCAGCCTGCTTCTGCCGCACGCGCACGCGCTCGATGATCCGCGCGACATCCTCTTCCGGTAATTTTGCCTTTGTGGCGATGCTTGCGGCAATATCCGTACCCGCCTGGTTGGCCTTCGCCCGGGTGCCGTCGGCCAGCGACGCGCGTGCGCCGTCGTCGGCGAGTCCGAGGTAACGCTCGGCGACCAGCGTGCCGACCTCGGTCGCGTTGTCCAGCGAATCCTTGATATTACCCTTGCCGGTCAGCACGTTGCCCGCCGCATAGACGCGGGTCGGACCTTCCAGCAGCAATCCCGTGCGGGCGTCCACGTATTCGTAAACCTCGCCGTGTTGCGGGATACCGGGGATGGGCTCGGGGATGCTGCCGATCGAACTTACTACAAAGGGGCCACGCACCGCCTCGTCCGAATCGGGCAGCCGATGGGCCTTGCCGTCGATCACCTCGGTATGGCCGATCGCCAGTCCGACCAGCCGGTCATGCTCGACGATCACGTCGTTCGGTACGCGCCGATCCTCGAACTCGAACAGATATTTGCGCTGCGCCTTCTCGATAATCTTGATTCGCGCCTGACGCAGCGCTTCGGCGCGCTTGGGCGGCGCGTCGGGCGCGATATCCGAGAGCGGCATATCGATGATGCGCCGGCGATAAAACAGGCGGCAGGCGGGGACCCCGAGCCCACGCCAATCGAGCCCGTGGCTCTTCAGCACGACGTCGATACCCTCGCGCTCGAGCTGGATCATGTCCGCCTCGATCCCGCGCGCCCACAAGGCCGCCATCACTACTTCAAGCTGCAAGACCTTGACCACGTCGATCGAGGCGAGCCCACCGCCGATCACGATTCCGCCGGGTGACAGATCAAAGCGTGGCCCGTCGTAGCCGCGCTCAAGATGATGGTTGAACCAGTAGATAAGCGGGTTCTGATAGATCAGCCCGCGACCCACATATTTCTCGGCGGCGGCGACCGGAAACGGCCTGTCGCGCCACGCGCCGTGGGCGAGCACGATACCGCTCAGGCCCCAGTCGCGACGCAGCTCCTCGAAATCGAGGTTCGTCCCCATCCGGGTCAACGGGACGTATTCGATACCCGTCCGTTCGAGGCGACGATTGATCTCTTCATATTCGTCCCGCCGCTGCTTGGCGTGCCATCGGGGCAGACCGTCTTCGATCTTGCCATAGGGGCGAGCGTTCTGTTCGAAGACGATCACCAGCGCGCCACGCGCGGCCAGGACCTGTGCTATTTCGGAACCGGCGGTGGCCGCTCCGATTACCGCTATTACATGGCGCGATCCCATGTTCATGCATTCACCCAAAAAGCTTCGGTTCTGACGAAACGTGCGACGTACACGGTGCCCGAAGTTTTTAGCACACGCAACGTCCGCGCTCGAATCGGCGCCGCATGACTTGCGCGTAAGATTCTCGCATGGTTTCCTGAACAGACCGCCTATGTCAGTTCGGATCCCGCAACGACTTGCTTCATGGACCCTGGCCGTGACCGTCGGCGTCCTCGCCACCGTCGCCGGATGCTTTTTCGGCTATACGGCCTCTGTCGAGCATTACTCGGGCGCCGACTCGGCGTTGGGCGAGGAGCACGAAACCACCTATGCGGCGCCCGACGCCCTGCAGCTCACCGAGGACGCGCTCCGCGGTGACGGTATCCTGTTCGAGGTTCAACCCGACGGCTCGATCATCACGCTCTGGCGCGAGGCCGATATCAACACCCCCACGGGATGGTTACCGACGATGATGGGCCAGCACCCGCGTTATCGTTACGAAATCCAGGTGGTGCCTGAAAGCAGCCAACGCAGCAAGATTATCGTTAACGTCAGGACCGAAGGTATAGCGGACGAACAGTTGCCGAGCTACAAGGCGAGTAATCGTTTCGCGCTGTTCAAGGAGATTGACGAGCTGGCGATAAAATTTCCGCCCTCATCGCATCTGCCGGCGGCCGGCGGGGTCAACTTCGTGCTGCTGCCCAATGAAGATCTCAAGGCGCTGGCCAAGCGGGCAACCGGGGACGAGAGCAACTGGGTGGCGATCGCGAAGGACAACGGTCTCAAGTCGCCCACCGACGTGAGCGCTTTTCAGAACGTCTGGATCAGCAACAAACTCTTGAAACCCGGTGGGCCCTGAGCAAGCGGGTTGGATGCCTCCGCTTCAGTTATCTTTTGTCAGTTGTTTTGCCCTATCACGCCGAGTTCGTCGTCGTACTCGGGACACAGCCCGGTCGGGCTTAAGGCCGCGACCACGGCCAGAAACTGCTCGAACGTCATTTGCAGATTCAGAAAGCCGCCCTGGCAGAAGACCCAACCGTAATAGTCGAGGATCTCGTCAGGGATCATCACCGGCAAGCGCGGCAACGTAGAGACCAGCGGAAAACGCCGCGGCTCATCGATCCGCCGGGCCTCGCCGTTCAAATCCGCAAGCCCATAGCCGTCGCCATTGCCATTACGACCTTCGCGCAAATTGATGACCTTGGGTTTGGAGCTCCGCGCCATCGATGGCCCACCTCCTGTGACCCTCTCCGATCCCCTCCGTAGTGTATTAATGTCCGGCCCTTATGCCAACCGTCAAAGCACACCAGAGGTGTCGCGCGACTCAACAATTCAGCGTAACATCTGCCGGTCAATTCGTCGGACGATCACCGTAAATCCTCTAGCCGGAACCACTGATAGATATAGCATCTTTAAATATGATACAAGAGCTTCATGCCTTCGTTCTTGGGGTAGTCCAGGGTTTCACCGAATTTCTGCCGGTTTCCAGCTCGGCCCATCTGGTAATCGTGCCCTGGCTGCTTAAATGGGAAGATCCGGGCTTGGCCTTCGACGTCGCGCTCCATCTTGGGACATTACTCGCTCTGCTGATTTTTTATTGGCGGCAGTGGCTCGCGATGCTCGCCTCGCCGTTCAACGGTGATCGCGAGAATCGGCGCCTCCTGACGCTGCTCGTGATCGCGTCGGTGCCGGGCGCGATTATCGGTCTGCTCTTCGAGAAGCAGGCCGAGACGGTCTTTCGTAATCCCAGCCTGATCGCAGTTACCTTGGCTTTGATGGGTATTGCGCTATGGTTCTTCGACAAGCGCCAGCCGCTCGAGCGAACAATCAACGAAATCGGCTTCGGGGATGCCCTGCTGATCGGCCTGAGCCAGGCCTTTGCGGTCATACCGGGAGTGTCGCGATCGGGATCGACGATCACAATGGCGCGGGCGCTGCGGATGGAGCGTCAGGATTCCGCCAACTTTTCCTTTCTGATGGCCACGCCGATTATCGCGGGGGCCGGACTCGTCGAGGCGCGGCATTTCATGCACGGGATCGACGCCAGCGTCGCTGTGGGTTTCACCGCTTCGGCGGTGTTCGGCCTGATTGCGATCAGCGCGCTTATCCGCTTTGTGCGAACGCGGACTTACGGTGTCTTTGCCTGGTATCGATTGGCGCTGGCCGCGTTCGTAATCGTGATCGCCCTCGCGCGAGCATGACCATCGAACCCGCGCGGCGGACGCGCCGCTACCTGCCGCCAGATGACGGCGCGTCCACGATCACGGCGGGTTACTTGGTTACCGGCGTCCGCTTGTCGCCGTCGTAGGTAAAGAGGCCGGCGCCCTCGTCGCGCGTCTTCTTGTGGGTGCCATCGCAGTAGGGCTTGTTCTTCGACAGTCCGCACCCGCAGATCCAGGCGGGAAGCTCGGTTCCCTCGGGAATCTCATAGGGTCCGGTCTCTTCGTGCTTGACCAATCGTGCCATCACTCATTTCCTCCAAAACGGCGGCGCACTGCTCTAGTGCGCCACGTAATGGCGCAATCAAAGACCAGCCGCCCGCCAGAGTCAAACACTAGCGGAGCGCCGTCGCGGCGCGGAGCGAGCAGGCGAGTCTGCGAGCTGCGTCAAGAATCTTAAGCCAGAGCCCATCAGGTGACGGGGTGATGAACCGCCTCGACGGTCTCGAGCGGCGACACCCGGCTCGCGTCCGCGCCGGTGACCAGCGCGGCCACGCCGAGGATCGCAACGCTGATCCCGATATACTCGCGCAGGTTGGGCCGCTCGCCGAGAAAAATGATCGCGAAGGCGAAAGAGAGCAGCGGTACGCCCGGAATAACGAAGGCCGTGGTCCAGGTCAGCGAAAGGCGGCTGATCGCGCCGTACCAGGTGAGCGAACCGGCAAAATAAACGAACGCTCCGGTGAAGCCCGCCGCGAGCATCACGTCGCGATTCCCCAGTTCGCCGAACGCGCCACGATCGATAATCAGCGCCACCACCACCAACACCAGCGCGGCGTAGACGTAACGCGCACTGGTCACGCATAGCGGCCTGAGCGGCGGCATCACGCCGAGCGAGATCACGTGCGAGATCTGCCAGAACAGCGGGGTCACGAAGACCAGGGCCGCCGCCGTGAAGGGACTGAACGCGCGCCCCGCGCCGAACACCGAGCCGATTCCCGCGAGGATCGTCGCGGTCGCAAGCAGTTGGCGGACCGACGGACGCTCCCGCAAAAACATCGTCGCGAGGATCAGCGAGTAAACCGGCTCACTTTCGAGCAGGATAACCGCCGCTACCGCGTCGATTTGATGCAGACCATAGATAAGCAGAAGCGAAGTCGCGAGACTGCCGGTCAGCGAAAGTGCGAACAACCGCGGCGCATAGGGACGCGCGAAAATCCGGACGAACTCGCCCTTCCAGCCGGCCACGAGCGCCGCGGACAGCGCCGCCGCCACCATTGAGACGGTGCTGAAGAACAGCGGGTCGGCCTTGAGCGCGCCATACCGCATCACGACCGGCTGCAACGCCGCGATTACGGTCGTCGCGACCGCCATCGCCAGACCGACGCCGAATTCGCTCCATACTCCGGTGGGCTTGGCGGCCGGAGCATCCGGCGTGGTTTGACGAAACATGCTCGCGTTGCTTTCCAACTGGTGCGCGGATGCTGCATCGGCGCCGCCGCGCCGCTATGGTAGTCGGCTGCGGACGGGAGGGAAATGGCGGAAGTATCGCAAACCGAGGCAGCAGGTCTGGCGGGCGGCGTCGACGACGCCCTGAACCCGACAACGATCGCTAACCCGGTCCCGGACGACGTTGGTCGCCGCGTGCTCGCAACGCTCGCGGCGCCGGCCGGCGCCCTTCCGCTTATCGCGTTGGTGGGCGCCCTGCTCTTCATCCTCAACCTTGGCGGCTATCCGCTCTACACCAAGGGCGAGCCGCGCGAGGCCGTCACGGTTTTTGATATCGTCCACGGCGGCGGCGTGGTCCTGCCGATGCGCGCCGGGGTCGAGATCCCCTCGAAGCCGCTCCTGATGCATTGGCTGGCCGCGCTCGTCGCGCTGCTTGGCGGCGGCGTGAACGAATGGACGGTGCGGCTCCCCTCGGCCTTGTGCGCGATCGCCGGGATGATCGCCTGCTACCTCTACGTCAGGCGGCTGTTCGATCAGCGGGCAGGACTCATCGCCGCGCTACTTCTGGGCACGACGTTTCAATACGTCCAGGCCGGAACCGGCGCGCGTGTCGATATGACGCTCACCTTTTTCCTCGAATTGGCCTTCTTCGAATTTCTCATGATCGCCGAGGGCGTTTCGCAGCGGGTTAACCTGCTTTACCTCGCGATCGCGATGGCCGTGCTGACCAAGGGGCCGGTGGGCGCCGCCTTGCCCCTGGTGGTCGCTGGCATCTGGATCACACTTTATCGCCGCTGGAACCTGCTTCCGCGTTTCCGATTGATGCGAGGCGCGTTAATCGTCGGAATCCTCGGCGGCGGATGGTACATCGCCGCGATTATCAGCGGCGGCAGCGCCTTCGTGCACAAGCAGCTACTCGCGGAGAACCTCTACCGGCTCGTCCCGCAGGGCGCCGCGTCCGTCGGCCACAATCATCCGTTCTATTATGAGGAGGCGGCCCTGCTCGGCGGCTTGATGCCGTGGACGCCGCTCGCCGCTCTGGCGGTAGCGCAATTCTTCCGGGGGGATCGTAAGGTCGACCCCCGCTTCGGCTATCTGCTGGTCTGGTTCTTCGCCGTCCTGGTTTTCTACAACCTGCCGCAGAGCAAGCGCGGCGTCTATCTGCTCGCGCTCTATCCCGCCTTGAGCGCGCTCGTCGCGATCCTCTTGTGCGACACGCTCGCCGCACCCGGCGGCTTCGCCAGGACGATCACGGTGCTGTCGCGCGCGACCGGTGTCGCGTTCGCGGCGGCTGGGACGACGGCGATCGCGGGTATCACTATTCTTTACTTGTGGCCCGCCCTGATGAGCTGGATTCTGCGCCAGTGCGGTATCGTCGTACCCGAACTGACCGGCGAGCTTCGTAGCGCGGTCGGCGTCTGGCATCTCACATCGCCGTTGATCGGGGTCGCGCTCGTCGCGCTCGGGATGTGGCTCATCCGCTCCGTCCCGTCGCTGGCCGGGCTGGCCGCAAGCACGGCAGCGGGCTTCGTCGCTATCGTGCTCGCGATCAATCTCGTCGTCGAACCGAGTGTTGCGCGCACGCTCACCCTCAAGCAGTTCGCGGCCGACGCGCGGCGAATCGCCGGCCCCAGCCCGGTCGGCTACTTTGGTAATCTCGACTATGATTTCGCATTTTATAACGGTCGCGACCTGCGGCTGACCTCGCCGATCGATCCTGCCGCGCCCGCCCTTATCGTTTCTCCGGAAGATGATTGGAAGCTGGTCGCGCCGCGCCTGAGCGATAACTATATCGTGGTGCTGCGCAGCAACCCGACCGACCTCGACGGCTCCGGCCGGATGCTGCTGCTGCGGAATCGCGCCAGCTCACCCGCTCCGCCTGGGGCTCCGGCTGCGCCGAAAATCAACGCCTAAGGCTGACACGACCCCGTCGCGAAAGCACGGAGCGTTGATCTGCGATGCGTATCCTTGACTGCACGGCCGCAATATGAAAATTAAACTCGCTGATTCGCGCGATACACTATTTGATTAGGACGAAGGAAGGAATTCTTAGCAAAAGGATTGTAATAGCAGGGAGGGGAAAAATGGCACTTATCAACGCGGTTATAGACATCTACCATAAGACCACCATCGACTTTGAAAAAGTTAAGAATGCCGGAATAGTGGCAATAATCCATAAGGCCACCGAGGCCGCGACGTTCAAAGACAGCGAATATTCCGAAAGAAAGCGAATAGCCAAAAATATGGGCTTTCTGTGGGGCGCTTACCATTTCTCGAGTGGCGGGAGCGTTACAGATCAGGTTGATAATTTTCTCGTGCACGCCTAGTCCGAAGACGGCGATCTTATAGCGCTCGATTTTGAACCCAGCCATAGTGGGCCGAATATGACCTTGGAGGCGGCGCATCGATTCGTCGAAATGATTCGAAACGAAACCGGCAGGTATCCTCTGATATACGGCGGCGCCATGTTGCGCGAGACGGTCGGTACACAGCCGGACCCAATTCTGGCCAATTGCCCGCTCTGGTATGCGCGCTATCGCGATCGTCCGATCGGAATTCCAACCCAAATCTGGAAAACTTACACGCTCTGGCAGTACAGCGACGGCAACGAGACTCCGCCGCAATTAGTCAATGGGATTGGCAGATGTGACCGAAGCTACTTCAATGGCACACTGGACGAACTCCGCGCCCAATGGCCGTTTACCCGGAAGGCTTCCTGACGGTCACCAGCCCGCCGCGACAATTGGCGTATAAGACCGGCCTTTAGGAAAGCGTGGTCTTGCGCAGTTCGGCGACGGTTGCGGTCAGCCGGGGCAGGACCTCGCCGGTCGGACCGCGCAGGCTGAAGTCACATAGCGCGCTAATCTCAGATTCGTAGAGATTCGCCTCGACCAGCACGCCACCGCGCTGCTTCACCTCGATCGCGAACCCGGCCGCCGGATACACCGTCGCCGAGGTTCCCGCGACGATTACCAGATCGGCGCGCGCCGATTGATCCATGCATTCGCCCAGCACGTCGCGCGGAATCGGCTCGCCGAACGCCACCGTGTCGCCCTTGAGCAGCCCGTCACATTCGGGGCAGGTCGGCGGCAGTACGGCCAGGCTGATCGACTCCGCCGGAAAGCGTGCGTTGCACTCGATACAGCGGATCAGCTTCCAGTTGCCATGAATCTCCGCGATGCCCTGATGGCCCGCCTGCCGATGGAGGTCGTCGACATTCTGCGTGATCAGAAAACGCAGGACACCCAGCGCCTCCATCTCGGCCAACGCGCGATGGCCGGGATTCGGTTGCGCGGCCTTGAGCGGCCGCCACAATTCGTCGTCCTGCCGCCGAATCCGCTCTTCCCAGCCTTTTTTCGGGTCATTGAGAAAGAGCTGGTAGCCATTCATCGGCGGCTCGCCGTGCTTGGTCCAGAGCCCGCCCGGCCCGCGAAAGGGCGGGATACCGCTCTCGACCGACATCCCGGCCCCCGTCAGCGCGATCACGTAGTTCGCGTTGAGAATCGCGCGCGCCGCGCCCAGAATCTGCTCATCGACTGTTTTGGTTGATACTCGCGCCATACCAATCTGATAGCTCATTTTGGCGTCGAGCAAGAAACGGTTTCATCGGTCTGATGCGGGCGGTTGGCTGGAGGCGTCCATCCGGCGCCGCATCTCCATGGCCGTCGCGTCCGAGAGTGGTTCGTCCGCCGACGCTGCCTCGCATCGAAAGGGGGACCTCAAGAAAGGGCGAGCGGAGGCGGACGAACTAAAAGGGCTCAATCGTGGCCCATGAACCGCGTGCGATGACGCGAACCTGGCAGGAAGCCAAGGAACCGTGCCGCTCGCTTGCCCAAGTGTCCAGGTCATCGGTCTGAACGAAGACTCGTCGTCCAGAATCTGCCCGGGCCAAGTGGATCGCGGAGTGAGGTGGTATCTGGAAGTTGGGCCAAATAGAGATTGCGTCGCACTTCGCCGTGGAGTTGATCAAGACTTTGCGAGCACGGAGCGCCATCGATCGCTGGGGATCGCCCCCCGGGGCCTCGTCCTCTCTCCGGCAGCCGTCAGCTACCCATAGAAGAACAAGGGGGCGCTTTATCATTTCGATGAACGCCCGGAAACTGGCCTCTTTGCTAGCGTCGGGAGCGACTTGTTGTCGCGTCTCTTCGAGCGCTTCCAATGTGTACGGGCAATTTGACAAACAAATGCTCAAGACTGGTTGGACGACGGGTTGCCAGAAACCTAACGCCGACGCGACCGAATCGACGACCTGCTCTATTGGTTCGGGGCGGTGCCGACGCGTTCTTCTCCAGATCGCATTTGCGCCGGGGTCCCCGATCAAAAGATGGGAGGGTTCGTGCCGCTCAGCAAACCAAGCCCGTCTTCGACGATCAGCGCGAGCATCAATGATCGCGACGAACCGTGAGCATGACTTAGGGTCTGCGTCCGAGCGCTGAATCACGAGCGCTTCGGTTGTACGCCCGAACTCAAGAGCGAGCTGCACAGGAAGTGCAGGATTCATATTCCTTATGATGCTCGACGCGCTAGCCAGATCATGGTCCTGCGTAAGACGCATGATTCGCACGCCGGTCTTGTTGAGGACCAGATGGTGAATTTCGTCAAGGGTACGAGGGGTGAAGTCAAGTTGGCGCATCCAATTCTGAACGCGGGCGACAGCGGCCGAAACGATGGCCTCGCGGAGATTGTTTGAGCTGCGAACGCCTAGCGTGCGGGCAACCTCGACGACCGTGTTATCGGAATCTATGAGGCGTTCCGCGCGACTCATTATCGATCCTCGTCTGGAAGCGCGTTCGCGATTCTGAGGATCTCGTCTCTGGTGGGCTCCCAGCGTCGTCCCTCGAAGGTGCGCCGCGCCACGACCGCGCCAAGTGCAGCGGCAACATCCAGCGTTCGCTTATGCGACCATCCCTTCTCTTCAGCGATTTTTGAAAGTAGCGGCGGAACGGTCACGGGCCTTGGAGCACGAGTGTCCTCGGGTATCAGACCCGTCAGCAGCCATTGAATCTCAACGTCCAGGGCTTCGGCGACGCGTAGGTACAATAGTCCACTGGCTGATGTGAGGCCGCCTTCCATTTCGCTGACAAAGCTTTTGCTCAGATCGGCGGCTTCTGCGAGGGCTTCTTGCGTGAGTCCCAGCTCGCGTCGCCGCTGGCGTATGCGCTGGCCGATCTGGGCGAGCGCCGGGTGGCGTTTGTCTTCCGACATATTTCTACGGTAAAGGCGAACACGCTTGTTCGTCAAGGTCGCGTAAGACTACTTGACAACTCCATTGGCGACCTTTACGATTGAGATATTGAAGAGGCGAGGCGCACCCTTGAGTAACCGGCGTAAGCCGTTGAGGAGTAACACGCAATGGAAGTGAGTGCAGAACCTAGGGTTATCCTTATCTTCGTGGACGTGACGAAGACGGATCAAAGAAAAGTTGAGTTCAAAACTGACAGGGTAACGGGGCTTGAGATCAAACAAGCCGCGAAAGTGCCATTGGATAGCGACTTGGCGGCTAAAATTGAAGGGAAGCTGGTCCTCGTCACGAACGACGAGACTATTACGATTAAGGATGGGGAGCATTTCGTTGTACTCCCGCCCGGATCCATTAGCTGAGGCTGGAGTATGACCGATCACCAACTGAATGGCGAGATGGCAGAGCTCCGCGATGCGTTCGGGACGATGAGCATGGCGAAGACCTCCGGAGGGCAGATTTTGCTGCGCGTTGAAGAGCTATCGCTGCCGCGAGGGTGCTCTCCGGCGACAACCGCTGGACTATTGGTCTTAGCGCCCGGGCAAGGTCGCCCCCAGATGTACGTGAAACGCGGCATAAGGCTTAGAAACGGAACCGAACCGCGGAGCACGAGCGTGGTGGCCGTTGAGGGAGAGGAGTGGATGCAATTCTCCTACTCGTTCCCTTGGGATGAGAACTCTCACAGCCTAGCAGGCTGTTGAAAAATTCCTTCTCAAATGGATCGCCGGA
>Ga0074045_10002130_pt1 | contig 18551 bp, 16 predicted proteins | sample BogForMeECP23OM2_FD_94442 | JGI IMG/M metagenome (GOLD analysis project Ga0074045, IMG submission 94442) | Bog forest soil microbial communities from Calvert Island, British Columbia, Canada - Bog Forest MetaG ECP23OM2 | ecosystem: Environmental > Terrestrial > Soil > Wetlands ...
AAGAGGGCGAAGAGGAAGCCAGGCTTGTGGCGCTCGGCCAGGGTCGCGGCGACCTTGCCCCGCTGCTCGACCGCCCGCGTCGCCTCCGCGATCCACTCGACCCGTTCGGCCTCCTTGTAGGCCGGCAGCTCGCGGGGGTAGTCCCCTCCGATCGTCTCCTGGATCTCGTTCTTGAGGGCGACGGGGTAGGGGGCGTTGGTGCCGGTGAACATCCCCGGGACCACGAACCCGTGGATGGGGTACGCCGTTCGGAACGGGAAGTTGAGGACGCCCACCTTCACGCCGACCCTCGAAAGGGTGTCCCAGAACGCCTCGGCGGGGCGGAACGTCTGGACGAGCTTCGAGCGGCCAGGCCCTCCGTCCGGCTCCGTGAACCCGAAGATTCCGAGCTCGCCGGGGTCCTTGCCCGTGGCGAACGAATACCAGGCGGGGATCGTCTTCGCAGGGTAGACCGACCGCAGTGGGGCCCGCACGCCCTGGTGCACGAGGGACTTCAGGAACGGGAGTTCTCCTGCGGCCATCAGCGGGTCGAGGAGGTCGAAGGTCCCCCCGTCGAGGCCGAGAACCAAGAACCTTCGGTATGGATGTCCCATTCGATGCCCTCCGGTGGGGGGTCAACCCCAACGACCCCGGTGGCTCTATAAAGGGTTTCGTCCCGAGAACCTGCAAGTTCCGGGGGCCAGGGACGGCCGATCGACTAGACGAGCCGGATCGCTTCGAGGTTGAACGGGGCCCGTGATTCCACGTTGAACCGCTTGTGGAGGCTGGACGCCAGGTCGAGGATGCGGGACTCCTCGCCGTGGTTCAAGATGATCCGCTGCGGTCTCGGGTCGAGGGACGCGACGAAGTTCATGAGCTGGACCCGGTCGGAGTGGCCCGAGAACCCTTCGATGGTCGCGATCTCGAGCTTCACGGGGACGGACGCTTGGCGCGACCCGTCGAGGAACGTCGCCTCGCTCACGCCGCGCTGGAGCCGGTTGCCGAACGTCCCCTCGGCCTGGTAGCCGACGAAGAGGAGCCCGTTCTTCTCCTCGGGCGCCCATGCCCGGAAGTACTCCATCACGGGCCCTCCGCTCATCATGCCGGAGGTGGCGAGGATGATCGACGGCTCCTTCGAGTCGAGGACGGTCGAGCGCATCTGTTGGGAATCGATGCGGTGGAAGACGTCCGAGAGGAACGGGTTGTCGCCCTGCTGGAAGATCTGCGTCCGCAGCTGGCTGTTGAGGTACTCCGGGTACGCCGTGTGGATCGCCGTCGCCTCGAAGATCATCCCATCGAGGTAGACCGGCACGCGGGGGATCTTCCCCTCGCGCATCTTCTCCTCGAGGACCAGCATCACCTCTTGGGAACGGCCGACCGCGAAGACCGGGACGATGAGCTTGCCGCCCCGGGCGAGGACCTTGTTCGTGAGCGAGCTGAACTCCTCGGTCGCCTGCTGGCGGCTCGGCTGAATGTTCCGGTACCCGCCGTACGTCGACTCGAGGACGAGGGTCTCGAGGCGGGGGAACCGGTTCGTCGCGGGGTTGAACAGCCAGCTCCGCTCGAACTTGATGTCCCCGGAGTAGGCGAGGTTGTGGTCGCCTTCCCCGAGGTGGAAGTGGCAGATCGACGAGCCGAGGATGTGCCCGGCGTTGTGCATGGTGAGGCGGATGTCCGGCGCGATGTCGGTCGTCTCGCCCCAGCGGAGCGGGATCGTCCGGGTCACCAGGTCCCGGACGTTTCCCGAGTCGTAGAGCGCCTTCCTCGCTTCCTGGTTGACGACCTTGATGGCGTCGAGGAGCATGAGCGTCATCAGGTCGCGTGTCGGGGCAGTGCAGTAAATCGGCCCCTTGTACCCGTACTTGAGCAGCACGGGCACGAGGCCGCAGTGGTCGAGGTGGGCGTGCGTGACGACCACCGCGTCCAGCGAGTCGAGCGGCAGGAGCTCGGGCGCGTTGAAGAACGGCGTCCGGTCCGACCCCGGGTCGATCCCGCAGTCGATGAGGACCTTCGAGTTCTGGGTGGTGAGGAGGTGGGCGCTCCGCCCCACCTCGCGGTAGCCGCCGAGCGCGGTGCTGCGGGCCCAGAGCTTCTCGGGGAGCGGGTCGCGCGCGATCCGGATCCCGACCTTCTTGAGGAACGAACGGCGGTCGTCGAACGAGTTCCTCAAGTGGATCCGCACCTCTTCGACCGTCTTCGAGGGGATCGGCGGCGTGCGGACGACGGTGGGCACCCAGCCGATCTGCTTCTTCAGGTCGTTCAGCACCGAGCCCCCGCGGCCGATCGCCGCCCCCGGGCTCGCCGCCTCGATCGTCACCTCGCCGGTCTCGGGCTCGAAGAACAGCTGGTTGATCTCCGCCTCCGGCGGGATGAGCGCGCGGATCGCCTTCTCGGCCTCCTTCGGGTCGATGAGCGTCGCGGGGTCGGAACGGACCACCACCCGGCGGTGGAGGCGCTGGGCGACCTGACGGAGGTAGTCGCCCCCGGAAAGGAACGCATCCAGCTGCTTCGTGTAGACCACGACATGCGGGCCCTCGAGCTCGATGTCGCTGACCTCGATGGTTTCCGGCAGCACCTCGCGAAGCGCTTCCCGGGTTTGCTCTATGAGCGATTCGAAACTCATCCTTGATGAACGGAAACGGTTGTCACGGAAAGGGTTGGGAAGGCCGCCCGGGCCCGTCGGTCCTTACGGAAGAACGGGTGGCAGCGGTATCTTGAGGGCCTTCAGACGTTTATTAATTTCGTCCTCAGACATTTCTCGGTATTCTTTGGGCGTGATGATGTGAACGAGGTAGCCGTCCCCGCTCGCGCTGTCCCGCTTCATCGCGGCCGTGAGGCCGCGGAGCGCGAGGTCGACCGCGTCCGAGGTGGACATCTCCCGGGAGTACCCCTCCTCGAGGAGACCGTAGGCGATCGTGGAACCCGAGCCGACCGAGACGTACCGGTCCTCGATGCAACCGCCCGCCGGGTCGACCGAGAAGACGTGGGAGCCCTTGCCGTCGACGCCGCCCAAGATGAGCCACGCGTAGTAGGGGTAGTAGCGGTTCCCGCTCAGGATGTTCGCGAGCAGCGTCGCGGCGCCCTCAGCGGTGAGCGGGGCGCTGCGGCGAAGCCGGTACAGGGAGACCTCGGCCTTGAGGTAGCGCGCGAGGACCTGGGCGTCGCCGACGAGCCCGGCGATCGTGATCCCGATGTTCTCGTCGATCTTGAACAGCTTCTGGGTCTGCTTGTTGGAGATGAAGCTTCCGGCGGTGGCTCGGCGCTCGGTGGCGAGGACGACCCCGTCCTTGCAGACAATCCCGATCGTCGTGGTGCCCTTCAGGAGGCGCTCCTCGTCGGCCGAGCTGATCACGGTTTGCATCGTCGTACCTCCGGTCGCCCGGAATGTGCGACGGCGGACCCAGGGTCGCTATATAAGGGCTCACGCGGCGATTACGCCGGCATCACCGACGCACCCGAGACCACATCGTGAAGGGGGCCCCTCGGGCGAGTGCAACCCGGAGAACGGCACCCATTAAAACCCCGGCTTGGATGAACCCGGGGTCTCTATGTTGCGTCACGAAGTCGTCGTGGTCGGTGCGGGTCTCGCCGGGCAGCGCGCGGCGCTCGCGGCGGCCGAGGCCGGACGGGACGTCGCCATCGTCACGAAGCTGCACCCCTTGAGGTCGCACTCCGGCGCGGCCCAGGGCGGCATCAACGCGGCGATCGGGGTGAACGATTCGGTCGACGCCCACATCTTCGACACGGTCAAGGGGTCCGACTACCTCGGAGACCAGGACGCGATCGAGTTCTTCTGTCGGGAGGCCGGCCCGACGGTCATCGAGATGGAGCACTTCGGCACCATCTTCACCCGCGCCGAGGACGGCACGCTCGCCCAGAGGCCGTTCGGGGGCGCCGGGTTCCCGCGTACGGTCTACGCCGCAGACCGGACCGGTCTCGCGCTCCTGCAGGGACTGTGGGAGCAGCTCGGCACCGCGCGGTTCACGCTCTACGAGGAGTGGGAGCTGGCCCGGATCGTCGTGCGGGACGGGCGGGTACAGGGGATCGTCGCCCTCGACAAGAAGACCGGGGAGTTCCAGATGGTGGCGGCGAAGGCCGTCGTCATCGCCACCGGCGGGGCCGGCCGCATCTACGGGCGGTCGACGAACGCGCACAGCTGCACCGGCGACGGGATGGCCGCGGCGTATCGGGCGGGCGCGTTCCTGAAGGACCTGGAGTTCGTCCAGTTCCACCCGACCGCCCTCCTCGAGGGCGGCATCCTCGTCACCGAAGGGGCTCGGGGCGAGGGCGGGATCCTGAAGAACGCCACCGGCGAGCGGTTCATGACGAAGTACGCCCCGAAGGTCCTCGAGCTCGCCTCCCGCGACGTGGTCGCACGGGCGATCACGACCGAGATCCTCGAGGGACGGGGATTCAGCGGACCGTACGGCCCGTACGTCCACCTCGAGCTGATGCACCTCGGGAAGGAGAAGATCGAGAGCCGGCTTCAGGAGATCTGTGACCTCTGCCGGTCGTTCGCCGGGATGGACCCGGTGACCGACCCGATCCCCATCTCCCCAGCCCAGCACTACATGATGGGGGGCGTCGGCTCGAACATCCCGGGGGAGACGAACATCCCCGGCCTGTACGCCGCCGGCGAGGCCGCCTGCGTCTCCATCCATGGGGCGAACCGCCTCGGCGGGAACTCGCTCATGGAGACGCTCGTCTTCGGGAAGTCGGCCGGTGCGGCGGCCGCGGCGTACGCGCAGAAGGCGCCCGCGACCGAGCTGCAACCCGGCGACCTCGATTCGGTCACGACCACGTACCGCGCCTGGTTCGGCCGGGCGGACGGGGAGGACCCGGCCACTATCCGGACCGACCTCCAGAAGACGATGGACCAGTTCGTCAATATCTTCCGCACCGAGGCGGACCTCGCGGAGGGCCTCCGAAGGGTCCGGGCGATCCAGGAGCGTTTCTCCCGGATCCGCGTGGTCGACCAGTCGAAGGTGTTCAACATCAACCTCTCGGACGCGATCGAGACCGAGCACATGCTCGACCTCGCCGAGGTCATCATCGTGGGCGCGATCGCCCGGACGGAAAGCCGGGGGGCCCACTTCCGCAAGGACTACCCGAAGCGGGACGACAAGAACTGGATGAAGCACACCCTCGCGCTTCGGACCCCGAGCGGTCCTACCCTATCGTACTCGCCGGTCGCCTTCACTCGCTGGGAACCCAAGGAGAGGGTGTACTGATGACCGAGGGCACGATCTCCGTTCCGTTCGACGTCTATCGCTACACACCGGGGAAGGACACGACCGCGCGCTACCAGCGCTACACGCTCGACCTCGTCCCCCACACACCGATCCTGACCGCGCTTCTCCAGATCCGCTCCGAGATCGACCCGAGCCTCGGGCTTCGCTACTCGTGTCGGAGCGCGATCTGTGGCTCGTGCGCGATGCAGATCAACTCGAAGAGCCGGCTCGCGTGCGAGACGCAGGTGGGGCCCGAGGTGGCTCGTCACGGACGCATCGTGGTGGAACCGATGCGCAACCAGCCGGTCATCCGGGACCTGATCGTCGACCAGACCCGGTTCTGGCGGGAGTACGCCAAGGTCGAGCCCCACCTGAAGCTCGACCCCACCATCCCGATGCCGGCCGGCAAGCCGACCGCGATGTCCCCGGCCCAGGTGGAGCGTTTCAAGGAGACCCCGCGGTGCATCGCCTGCGCGGCCTGCTTCTCGGCGTGCCCGGCGGCCGAGGCGGACCCCGAGTTCCCGGGACCGATGGCGCTCGCCAAGCTCTACCGCTTCGCCGTCGACCCGCGCGACACGGCCTACCGGGAACGACTCGAGCGCATCCAGCCGGGCGGCCTCTGGCTCTGCCTTCGCTGCCACCTCTGCACCGAGGCCTGCCCGAAGGACGTCCGACCGTCCGAGCGCATCCGCGACCTGAAGGAGATGGCGATTGCGGTCCAGGGCGCCACGGAATTGGGGTCCCGGCACGCCGTCGGGTTCAAGGAGAACCTCAAGGGGGCCGGCCAGCTCAACGAGATGAAGCTCGTCCGGGCGACCGACGGACTGATGGGGATGGTAGGCCAGCTCGGCCAGGGGATCCGGATCTATCGGAAGAAGCCCGAGATCATGAAGAAGCCCCGCAAGATCGAGGGGATGGACGAGCTCGACAAGATCTACGCCGCGCTCGACACGCCCCCGAAGGAGGGGCCATGAAGATCGCGTACTACCCCGGCTGCCTCGCGCAGTCGTCCTCGAAGGAGCTCGACCTGGCGACCCGCTGGGTCTGCCGGTCGCTCGGCATCGAGCTCGTCGAGTTCCCGAACTTCTCTTGCTGCGGGTCGGGGTTCATCGACGAAGCGAACGAGGTCCTGAACATCGCCATCAACGCGCGGAACCTCGCCATCGCCGAGAAGGCCGGCCTGGACGTGCTCACGATCTGCTCGACCTGCCAGGGGATGCTCACGCTCGCCAAGGTCCGCATGCAGGACCCGAAGGTGAGGGCGCGCGTCGACGCCGCGCTCAAGCCGATCGGCATCGAGTACAAGGGCACGGCTCAGGTGAAGCACCTCCTGAAGGTCCTCACCGAGGACATCGGGCTTCCCGCCGTGAAGGCGAAGGTCCGCCGCCCGCTCCACGGGATGAAGGTCGGCGCGTTCTACGGCTGCCACCTTCTGCGCCCGGCCGACGAGATGGCGAGCGAGAGTGCCGAGGAGCCGCACTCCTTCGAGGACCTCCTCGCCGCGGTCGGTGCGACCCCGGTCGACTACCGCGGACGGGTGATGTGCTGCGGCTTCCCGATCCAGTTCGTCAAGCCGTCCACCGCGTACGCGATCGCCGGCAAGCAGATCCTGGAGGCCAAGGCGCACGGAGCCGACGCGATGGCGACGCCCTGCCCGCTCTGCCACCTGTCGCTCGATGCCTACCAGAACAAGGCGTCGAAGGCGGTCCAGACCCCGCACCTCGACATGCCCATCTTCCACCTCCCGCAGGTCGTCGCGCTGGCGTTCGGGGCATCGCCCGAGGAGCTCGGCCTCTCCCGCCACCTGATTCGTACCGATGCCGCCCTCGCGAAGGTCCACCCATCCGCTCCCGCGTGAACGGGCCGGCAACGACCGGACCCGCTACGCGAGCGGAACGCCGTGGGAACCGAAGGTCGGCTACAGCCGCGCGGTCCGGGTCGGTCGGCGCATCTACGTCTCGGGCACGACCGCGACCGCGCCCGACGGGTCGGTCGTGGGCCGGGGGGACGCCTACGCCCAGGCGGTGCAGACGTTGGACAACATCGAGCGCGCCCTCACCGCCCTCGGGAGCCGGCGGGAGGAGGTCGTTCGCGTCCGGGTCTACGTCACCGACATGGGCGACTTCGAGGCGATCGCGCGGGCCCTCGGGGAGCGGTTCGGGGAGATCCGACCGGCGAACACGCTCGTCCAGGTCGCCGCGCTCATCGACCCGGCGATGAAGGTCGAGATCGACGCCGACGCCGAGGTCCCGGCCGACCGCTGAGGCGGAGGAACGCGCTCGCGTCCCCCGACCGGGGAATGCGGGGTGGATCAGGGCTCGCGGGGTGACGACTCGGGGGCGGGGTCCGCTCCGAGCTGGCGCGCGCCGACGCCCTTCGTCACATAGAGATGGAGCCGGTCGCAGGTGCCTCGGAAGTACGCAGGGCCCTCCGCGGCGAAGGCGCGCAGGCGCGTGACGATCTCGTCGTCCGTGAGCCCCTCCTCGACCTCGGGAGAGAAGAGGCAGCGGAACACCAGGAACCGATGCCCTTCGAGCGAGAAGCGTTCGGTCTCCGGAGCCCCGCAGAACGGGCACGTGAGCGCGGGCGGGGAGGTCGTGTTGGCGCTCATCGTCGGCGCCCTAGTCGATGTATCCGAGGGAGCGGAGCCGTTCCTTGAGACCCCGCTCCTCCTCCTCGGTGAAGCCGGTGGTCCCGGGCTCGTCGAGGAGCCGAGAGAGGACGAACGCGATGAACGCGTCCACGGAATCGAACGAGGTGCCGCGGAACCGCTCCTCGAGGGCCGCGACGAGCTCTTCCGGCAGTTGGACCGAGCGGGTCGGTGGGGACGGGCGGGACGTTTCGGCCACGGGGCTCCTTCGCAGCGCGAGCTGGGTGGCGATAGATATTCCCTTCGGGCCGGCGGCCGCTCCTACTCCCACTCGATGGTCGCAGGCGGCTTGTCGGTGATGTCGTAGAGGACGCGGACCACCGCGCCCGCGAGCGCGCGGGTGATCCGCTCGGACATCCGAGCGAGCACCGGCCGCGGGAGGGCCATCGCGGTCGCCGTCATCGCATCGATCGACTCCACGACGCGCACGACCACGGCCTCGCCGTGGACCCGGTTGTCGCCGGTGACGCCGACCGTCCGGACCGGGAGGAGCACCGCGAAGTACTGCCACGGTCGGGCGATCTCCTTCGCCGCGACCGCGCGCTCGACCTCCTCCTCGACGATGGCGTTCGCCACGCGCTCGCGCTCGACCCGCTCCCGCGTGATCGGACCGTTCACGCGGACGGCGAGCCCCGGGCCGGGGAACGGCTGGCGCTCGGCCTCGGGGATCCCGAGATGCCGGGCGACCGCCCGCACCTCGTCCTTGTAGAGGTCCCGGAGCGGCTCGACCAACGTGAGCCGCATGTCCTTCGGGATCCCACCGACGTTGTGGTGGGTCTTGATCGTGTCCCGGAGCGCGCCCCCGCTCTCGATCCAGTCCGGCGCGATCGTTCCCTGGATGAGCCGGTCGCACTGGAACTTGTCGGCCTCCGTCTCGAAGACCCGAACGAACGCCGCCCCGATGCGGCGCCGCTTCTCCTCGGGGTCGCTGATCCCGGCCAGCGCCTCGAAGAAGAGGTCGGCGGCCGGCACGAGCTCGTACGGGAGTTGGCTCGCGGCGAAGAACCGGCCCACCTGCTCCACCTCGCCCGCGCGCAGAAGACCCGTGTCGACGAAGATCGCCTTCGACCGCTCGCCCAGCGCACGATGCGCGAGGAGGGCGGCGACCGTCGAATCGATCCCGCCCGAAGCGGCGACGATCGTGCGGGCGGGTACGTCCTTGCGGAGGCGACGGACCGCCTCCTCGACGAACGCGGCGGGGTCGTTCACGTCGTGCCCCCCGAGGTCGTGGGCGGCTCCTCGTGCCATTTCGCCCGGTACCGCTCGAGCGCGGCGGTGAGCTCGGGATACTTGAGGGCGAGGATCGCCGTCGCGAGGAGCGCCGCGTTCTCCGCGGCGTCGAGGCCGACCGCGGCCACCGGGATACCGGGAGGCATCTGGACGACGGAGAGGAGGCTGTCGAGACCCAGGCCCCGATGGAGCGGGACGCCGATCACGGGCTTGAGCGTCCGTGCGGCGACCGCCCCGGGGAGCGCCGCCGAAAGGCCCGCCATCGCGATGAACACGTCCGTTGCCGGATCGCGGACGAGCCGGTCGACTTTCTCCGGCGTGCGATGAGCGGACGCAACGTGAACCTCGCACGGCACGGAGAACTCCTCAAGGCGCGCGCGGACCTTCTCGGCGACCTCAAGGTCCGACTTCGACCCGACGAGGACGGTGACCTTCACACGGGCGTCGAACGCTCCGGCAAGAAAACCTTTCTCGGCCGGTCGCCCCTACCTTCATACCTCCCCGGAGGCTCCGAGCGAACCATGGTACCCCGGCTCCACGGCCATGGCCGGTTCCGCCGGTGGCTCGGCCGCGCGCTGGGTGGGGACGAGGAGCTCGGCGACCGCGCCTGGCGGAGAATCCTGCACCTCTTCGGCGCCGCGGTCCTCTTCTACTACGCCCTCCCGAACAACTTCTTCGTCATCGCGCCCAAGGCCGACATCCTCCTCGCGGCCCTCGCGGTCATGATCCTCCTCGAGGCCCTGCGGCACACCGTCGGCCTCGAGCTCCCGACGATCCGGCCGTACGAGGCCCATCGGGTCGCGAGCTTCGCCTTCTACGCCCTCGCGCTCGTCCTGGCGGTCCTCTTCCTCCCGCTCCCGATCGGCGCGGCGGTCGTGCTCGGGACGGCGGTCGTCGACCCGGTCGCCGGCGAGCTCCGCCGCCAGTCCTCCTCCCCGATCCTGACCATCGGGATCCCGCTCGGGGCCTACGGGCTCCTCGCGTTCATGGGGCTCGCCGCGATCGGCGGATGGCCCGCCGGTCCCTCGGCGCTGCTCGCGGCGGGCGCGGCGCCGCTCGCGGTCGCCGCCGAGCGACCGAAGTGGCCGTGGGTGGACGACGACCTCGTGATGACGTTCGTCCCCGGGCTCTTCCTCTACGCGGCGGGGGTCCTCGCGCTCGGGCTGCCCTGGTAAGGGCCGCCCCGGATTATACGATCGGGGTCAGCGTCGCGTGCGGTGCGCCCTTTTCCGGGTCCGTGCTGATCGCGTAGATCGTCGTGCGCGGCCGGATCCCGTAGATGCACGTCGCGCTGTCGATGTTGATGATCCGGAAGTACGAGTCCATCATGTTCAGGATCTCGCTCGACACGAGCAGTCCCGGCTTCAGGAGGCCGATCCCAAGGTTCCCGACGTGCTTCGTGCGCGAAACGCCCTGGAAGTACATCCGGATCGCGACCTGGTCGCCCATCAGGCTCTCGAACGTGTCGAATGCGGTGTACTCGAGGAACGTCTTGCGGTCCGGCCCGGCGACCGCCCGCTCGGCGGCGACCATCGCCTTCACTGCCTCGTCCCGGCCGTAGCGGCCCATCGGGAGGATGTACGGCTCCTCGGTCTCGTTCGCGGAGTAGTCGGGGATCCGGACCCGCGTGTCGAACTGGTTCGCGGGGACGTGACGGATCAGCGTCTCCCGGAGCTTGTCGGGCGACTCGCCTGCGGCCAGCACCGCGATGATCCCCCGCCCCTGGGAAAGGAAGTTCAGGAACGTGGGCGTGAACAGCATATAGTAGTCGTCGACGCCGACGTTCACGTCGACCTCGAACGCGTTGAAGCTCCCGCGACGGAACCCGCCGCCGAGCAGCTTGTCGAAGTCGGGGACGCCGGTCGAGTAGTGCTTCTCGCCGTCGGCGACCGGCTTCCACGGGGAGTTCGGCACCGTTCCCGCGGGGGTCGCGACGTTCCCGAGGGCCTCGAAGCGCCCCCCGTCGAGCGTGACCGCGTAGCGGGCCCGCCCGATGTTGGTCGCCCGGAGCTTTTCGAGGTGCAGGTGGCGCACGCGGCGCTCGTCGAGCTGCTCGCGCTGGATGGAGATGAGCCCGTCCACGAGGTATTCGATCCCACCCGCCTCGGGCTTCTCGAGGATCATGACGACGTCGGTGCTCGACGCCTCGACCAGGTCCTTCTGGAGGGCCATGACGAACTCTTCCATCTCGAGTCCGTACTTGTGGGTCACACCCTCGAGTGAGTCGATGACGAGGAGCGACTTCTCCGGGAGAGCGCGCTCGATGCGCTGGTAGACGTTCTCCACCTCGGGCATCGGGCTTCGCTTCAGGAGCGCGGTCAGGTGGGTGCGGTCGACCCGGGTCGGCGGTCCGCGTTCCTGGCCGAAGCTCGCGAGCACCTCACGGCCGGCCCGCACCTTCTTCTGCTCCGTCTCGGGGAGCTCGACGTCGCGGGTCTTGCTGGATGCCTGGATCGCGTCGAGGAACAGCTTCGCCGCGTCGAGGACGCGGGTCCGCATCTCGGAGGTCCTCAGCCACGGGAACTGGCGGAAGAGCGCCTCGTCCCCGATACGCGTGGAAAGATAGTACGACCGGTTCGGCTGGCCGACCCGCTCGAGCAGTTCGAGCCCGAACGTCGTCTTCCCCGTACCGGCTCCGCCCTTGATGATGAGCGACCGACCTCCCTTCCCGCTCAGGAAGGTGATCACCTCCGCCGGCACGCCACCGACGGTACTTCCCTCGTTCGCGGTCATATTAGGTCCTCTTTGTACGGATGGAGCGAGCTTCCCGAGGCTCTACCGACCATTCCGTATCCTCTGTCGTCATGGGGGTCATCCCAAAGTAAAGCTTTCGTCCCGAGAGAACGACAACGGATTACCCGCCGCCCACCGCTTCCCGCGCGGCTTTTCGGGCCCGTTCGAGGGCGTTCGCGAGGGGAGCGCCGGGCTCCCCCACGGCGGTGGCCGCGGAGGGGTTCCCGCCGCCCTTCCCCCCGAACTCGGCCTTCGCCGCGTCGAGCGCGGCCTGGGCGGAGACCTTGGGCTCGGTCGACCCGATGAAGAGAAGCCCGCGACCCTCTCGCTCGCTCGCGAGCAGAGCGACCCGACCTCCGTCCTTGGTCAGCAAACGGGAGAGCTCCATCATCTCGTTGCGGTCGAGCTCGACGCGCGCGACCACGAACGTGGTTCCCCCAACCACTTCCGTCGCGTTCGCGTCAGCGAGCAGACGGGTCGCGGTCGCCCCGAGGTCTCCCTTCCTCCGTTCCCGTCCGCTCTTCCGCGACTCCTCCACCTCGGTGAGGAGCCGGTCGATCCCGTCGGGGAGTTGAGGGACCGGGACCCCGAGCCGGTGGGCCGCCTCGCGCAGAATCGCCTCGTGCTCGTCCCGGACGTCGAGCGCCCGATCGCCGCTCACGTAGGTGAGTCTGACGACCCCGTCCTGGATCCGTTCGACGTCGAGGATCGCGATCGCCCCGACCTCGCTCGTGTGCGTGCAGTGGGTTCCCCCGCAGGCCTCCACATCGAACCCTTCGACCTCGACGATCCGAAGGTCGCGGCCGGGGACCGCGCCGCCCTGGTACAGCGTAAAGCCGAACCGACGCTCCGCCTCGCCGCGCGTCTCGAAGTAGCTCTTCACGGGCCGGTCCTCGCGGACGACCTCGTTGACCCTTCGCTCGACCTTGTGGAGCTCCTCCTTCGAGAGAGCCCGGTAGTGCGTGACGTCGATCCGGGCCGCTTCGGTCCCCTTGTACGCCCCGGCCTGCCAGACGTGGGGGCCGAGGACCTCCCGCAGCGCGCCGTTCAAGAGATGGGTCGCCGTGTGATGCTGCATCAGCTGGGTTCGGCGCCCGGGGTCGATCTTCGCCCGGACGCGTTCTCCGACCTGGAACGGCGAGGGGCGCTCGAGCCGATGCAGGACCCAGGGCCCGCGACGGTCGACCTCGACAACCTCGAGGTCGCCGAGGAAGCCCTTGTCGGTGACCTGGCCGCCTCCGGTGGGGTAGAAGTACGTGCGGTCGAGCGCGACGAACGGTCCACCGGACCACACGACGTGCGCTTCGAAGCTCACCGTGTACGGGTCGAGGTAGTAGAGGACCTCGGTGGGCGGTGTCGCCGCGGGGAGCTCCGGGAGCCCTTCGGTCGCCTCCGCGTACTCGGTCGTCGGCCCTTCGTTCTCGTGGCGCTCGGCCACGCGCGAGTAGAAATCCTCCGGGATCGGAGGCGGTTGCGAAAGCTCCTCCACGGCGAGGTCGGGGGGAACTCCGAGCGAATCGTACCATTCGATAAGGGTCTCTTCCCCCACCCGTCCGCCGGTCGCTCGGAGCCGCTCCTCGTAGCGTCGGATCGTTTGGCGCGCCCGGCCGATCGCGTCCTCGTACCGCTCGACCTCGGCCTGGACCACCTTGTGGAGGTCGTCCCGATGCGCGCCGACCTCGGGGAAGTCGCGGGCGATCTCGCGGCCGACCCGATCGAGGACCGAGATGATGTCCGGCGCCTCGGGTGCCTTCTGGAGGATCCGCAGGGAGCGGCGGAGCAGGAGACGGGCGAAGTACCCCTCCTTGCTGTTGGACGGCACCACCCCATCCGTGAGGAGGAAGTTGAGGGCGCGCGCGTGGTCGATCAAGAGCGCGGTCTCGCGGGGAGGGAACGTCCGGCGGAACTCGTCGTACTCCTGGCCGAAGACCGCCTCGTACGCGCTCTTCGTCCCCTGGCTCGCCCAGACGAACCGCTCGAGGCCGTAGCCGGTGTCCACGACCTGGAGCGGCATCGGCTTCAGCCGCTCGCCGTCGCGGACGTACATCATGAAGACGAGCGTCGCGAGCTCGAGGCCGGAGACGCTGACGCTGAGCGAAGGTCCGACGTTCCCGCCGCCTTCCCAGACCTCTTCCTTGTAGGTGATCGACTTCGGGTCGACGCCGAGCTCGCTCGTCAGGAGCTCGTCGCAGAGCTCGGTGCACCGTTCCTTGAAGTAGACCTCGTGGTCCGGCCGGTTGAACGCGTGGTGCGCCATCATCTCGAAGAGGGTGAAGTGGCGTCCGCTCCGGCCCACTTCCTCGAGGTCGATGAACCGCAGGACCGGCTGGCTGATCACGAGCGGGTTCGCGGGGGGCGGTATCGTCCCGTTCGTCACCCAGGGCTGGAAGTCGTAGATCGACGCCTGCGTGAAGAACACGTCGTTCCGCCACCGAGCGACGGTGGGATACCGCCGGATCCGGGTATGACCCCGCCGTTCGAAGAACGACAGGAACGTCTCCCGCATCGTCCGTAGATCGTAGGGCCGCGCAAAGATCGGGTGGCCGACGAACCCGTAGTCGCGGCACGGCGCCTCCTGGCAACGGTCGAAGTCGCCGAGCGTCCAGAAAGCGTGCCCGCAGACGACGCAGGTGCGGCGGTGGTACCCCCCTTTGTGGAAGAACGGGAGGTCGTACTCCGAAGGGTCCATGACGGCGCGCGGACGGCCGCCGATGCTAAAACAGTTTGTTTGGTGGTGACGCGACCGAACGCTTCGCGCGGGCACGCTCCCTCCGAAGCGGCCGGCGGTCGAGCCCGTGGCGGAGAACCTCGGTGAAGGGGTCGCACTGAGCCCTCGGGCGGCGGCGCGCGCCACCGTGGCGCTGATCGCCCTCAGGATCGGCTACGCCTACAACTGGTTCGATGTCGGCCCGGCGCTCCCCTCGATTGGAACGACGTACGGGGTCGGGCCGGCGCAGTGGGGGTTACTCGTCGCCGCGTTCCTCGTCGGGGGCGGTCTCCTCCAGGTACCGGCCGGGCTGCTAGCGCGTCGGTACGGCGCGCGCTCGGTCTCCCTCGCCGGGGTCGGCGTGCTTGCCATCAGCGCCGCGGCCTGCGGCGCGGCCCCGTCGTTTGCCGTCCTCCTCGCCCTTCGCGTCGTCGCGGGCGTCGGAGCCGCGCTCTTCTTCTCGCCGGCCATCGGGCTCGTCGCGAGTCTCTATACTCCCGGTCGCCGAGGGATTCCCGTAGGGATCTTCAGCTCCGCGTTCAGCGCCGGGTCAGCGCTCGGGATCGTCGTCACGGCGCTCCTGATCCCGCCCCTCGGTTGGCAGGTCTCGCTCGTGGTCGGCGGCGCGATCCTGGGCGTTGCCACGCTCGTCAGCATCGTGATGGTACCACCGACGGTAGGAGCGGCCCCGAAGGGGCCCCGGGTCCGCGACCAGAGGCTCCCGGCGGCGTTGCGGTACCGGGGGGCCTGGGCGGTCGGCATCGCGTTCGTCGGGTTGGAAGGGGCCACGTTCGCGACCGGCCAGTTCGTGGTCCCGTGGGGCGAGACGGTCCAGGGTTGGACGATCGCTCTCGCGGGGGTCGTCGGGATGATGTTCGTCCTTCCGAGCATCGTCGGCGGACCGATCGGGGGTCGGATCGCCGAGCGGAACCGTAATCACCGGACGCAGTTCGTGGTGGCGACGCTCGTCGGCGCGGGCATGCTCGCCCTCCTTCCCTGGGCTGGCCTCGCGGTCGTGTTCGTAATCGGGACCATCTTCGCGCTCTCTTACGGGTTCATCTACGCGGTGATGTACGTCCTCCCGCATTTCTGGCGGGAGGTGCCGGCCGGGGAGGTCCCTCTCGCGATCGGTCTCCTCAACTCGATCCAGCTCGCCGGTGGGGCGGGCGTCTCAGCCCTCTTCGGCGTGATCGTCGCGACGCAATCCTACGCCGTGGCGTGGGAGGTCCTCGCGGTGCTGATGCTCGGGACCCTGGTCGCACTCGTGATGCTGCCGACGACGCCGGCCGCTTCGGTCGGTCCTCCTGTCGCGGAGGGTTCCGACCGCCCTTGAGGGCGCGACCGGTCGCGCACTGGTCGGCGATCGGGCACTCCGGGCAGCGAGGGCGGTTCGGACGGCACAAATTCTGGCCGTGCTGGACGAGCAGGGGATTGACGGGGATCCAATAGCGCGGGTCCACCTTCTCGCGGAGCCTCGCTTCGGTCTCCTCGGGAGTGCGGGTCCGGACGACACCGAGGCGGTTCGCGATGCGGTGTACGTGCGTGTCGACCGGGATCGCCGGGATCCCGTACCCGAAGACGAGGACGCAGTTCGCGGTCTTCGGACCGACCCCGGGGAGGGAGGTCAGCTCCTCGAAGGTCCGGGGGACCGTTCCGGCGAACCGGTCCCGAATCTCTCTCGCGACGACCCCGAGCACGCGGGCCTTCACGTGGTAGAAGCCGGTCACCCGGATGAGCGACTCGACTTCGGACCGCCTTGCCCGGGCGAGCGAGGGAGCGTCCGGGAACCGGGCGAAGAGACGGGCGCTCGCGACGTCCGTGTTCGCGTCCCGGGTGCGCTGGGAGAGGATCGTGCCGATGAGGACCTGGAACGGGTTCTCGGCGTGGTCCCGCAGGTACGGGCGCCGCCAATCCCCCGTGCCGTAGAGCGCGCTGAGCCGGTCGAGCAAGCGCTCCCAATCGAACGGGGCGGCGGAGGCTTCGCGGGTCATTTCGGGGTCCTCTGGTTGGGGGAAGCGGGCGTGCCCATCGCTTCGGAAACGGTCGCCCCGGGGTCGGAGAGGTCTGGCTCGTCGCGGTCTCCCGGCTCCCGAAGGAGTTCGCCCACGAGGTAATCGCTGCCGACGACGAGCGTGAACCCGTCGGGACCGGTCCCGGCCCGGGCGAGCGCGAGACCCTCCGCCGCCGACGGGGCCTCGACGATCCGGGGGAACCGGCCGACGGCCGCCAGCCGGAGTTCCGCCGGACGAGCTCCACGGTCCGAGCGGACCGGCACGACGACGAGCGTGCACGCGAGCGGGGAAAGCGCATCCAGGATGCGCCCGACCTCCTTCTCGCGGAGGCAACCAAAGAGGATCACGCTCTCCTCCGGGCTCGCGAGGGGAGAGATCTCGGCGAGGCTCTGCGCGAGGGCCCGGGCGCTCTCGGGCGTGTGAGCAACGTCGTAGAAGAGCTCGGGCCGCTTCGCGACCCGCTCGAGCCGCCCCGGCCAGCGGACCGCAGCGAGCCCGGCGGCGACCTTCTCGCCGCTCAGGGAGAGTCTTGTGGCCTCGGCGAATCGCACCGTGGCGGCCACCGCGAGGGCCGCATTCCCCGGCTGGAACCGGCCGAGAAGCGGGATGAACAGGTCGGGGAACGACCGCCCCGGTAAGCGCACGGAGAACGTCTGGCCGTTCTCCGAAAGCGTTCGGCCTTCGACCCGGACCTCCTTGCCGGCGTGCCAGAGGGGCACGCCCACCTGGGTCGCGGCGGCCTCCACGACCGCCCGGGCCTCGGGCGGAAGCTCTCCAACGACCCCCGTCATCCCCGAATGGAAGATGCCGGATTTCTCGCGGGCGATCGAGGCGAGGTCGGGACCGAGCAGCTCGGTATGCTCGAGCTCGATGGTTGTGATCACGCCGACACGCGCGTCGAGCACGTTGGTCGCGTCGAGGCGACCTCCGATCCCGACCTCGACGACCGCCGCTTCCACCTTCTCGCGGGCGAACCAGTCGTAGGCCAGCGCGGTCGTCGCTTCGAAGAACGTCGGCGGCCGGTCGATGCTCCCGGCCGCCTCGGCGTCCCGGGCGGCCGCCTCGACGCGTCGGACCCCGTCAACGGTCGCCGACCGTGGGATGAGCCGACCGTCGATCCGGATGCGCTCCCGATACGTCGAAAGGTGCGGGGAGGTGAACAGGCCGGTCGTGAGCCCGTGGGCGCTGAGGATCGACTGGGCCATCACGGCGGTGGACCCCTTCCCCTTGCTGCCCGTGACGTGGATGGCCGGGAACTTCCGCTCGGGGTGGCCGAGCCCGGCGAGCAGCGCCTGCACGGTCTCGATCCCGGGGCGGAGGCCGAAGCGGCGGCGCCGGAACAGCTCCTCGAGCGCCGTGCGGTACTCCTCGTGTGTCACGGCTCCTCCCTCCGAGCTGACCGTCCGATCAAGGGTCTCCGGGCCGCGCCGCTCCCTTTCGCTAGTACATCGACCGCTCGCGGTACGACCCGAACACCTCTTGGAACGCGCGCACGATCTCCCCGAGCGTCGCGTCCGCCTGCAGGGCTTCGAGAACCGCGGGCATCGTGTTCTTCTCCTCGGTCGCGGCGACCTTGCGGAGCCGGTCGAGGGCCGCGGCGTGGCGGGCGGGGTCGCGCCGGGACCGCAGCGCACGAAGCCGACGGCTTTGCGCCCGACGCGCCTCCTCCGTGATCTTGAGCCGCGGGACCTTCACCGGAGTGTCGACCGTGAAGGCGTTCACGCCCACGACCTTCTCCTCGCCTGTCTCGACCGATCGTTGGTAGCGGAACGACGCCTCCTGGATCTCGCGCTGGAAGAAGCCCCGCTCGATGCCGGCGACCACGCCGCCGAGCGCGTCGATCCGGTCGAAATAGCGACGGGCCTCCTCCTCCATCGTGTCGGTGAGCCACTCGACGTAGTAGCTGCCCGCGAACGGGTCGACCGACTCCGCGACCCCCGATTCGCACGCGAGGATCTGCTGCGTTCGTAGCGCGATGCGGACCGCGTCCTCGCTGGGGAGCTGGATCG
>Ga0074045_10002131_pt1 | contig 18546 bp, 15 predicted proteins | sample BogForMeECP23OM2_FD_94442 | JGI IMG/M metagenome (GOLD analysis project Ga0074045, IMG submission 94442) | Bog forest soil microbial communities from Calvert Island, British Columbia, Canada - Bog Forest MetaG ECP23OM2 | ecosystem: Environmental > Terrestrial > Soil > Wetlands ...
CATGAAATCCTTAACTATGGAGCGGGACCAGTCCCCAGCGCTACGGATTAATTCGCCGGCTTCGGTGACCTCCGTGGCACTCCTGAGAGGTGGGCTGCCCCGGCCTGCCGCGGTCAGGCTATAATTTCAGCTTCGGAAGTCATGCCCAGTTCACGCTACGCGTTGGTCACCTACGTACGCAATCCGGTTGGCGAGTTTGTGGAACAGCTGCGCCGGGAACTCCACCCGACTTTGGCTCACATGCCCGCCCATCTCACGATTCTCCCGCCGCGGGAGCTGACGATAAGCGAAGCGGCTGCGGTGGAATTTCTAGAAGAGGCTTGTGGCCGCGTTCTTCCGTTCAACGTCGAGTTGGGAGATGTGGAAACGTTTCTGCCTACAACTCCGACGTTGTTCATCCAGGTGAAGCGGGCCGCTTATCGGATGCGTGAGCTGCACGATCAGCTCAATGGGCAAGGGCTGTGCTGCGAAGAAAGTTGGCCCTATATTCCGCATCTGACGATTTTGAAAACGGAGCGGGATGAGCAGGCGCGTGCGGCCTTGGTCATCGCTCGGGAGCGCTGGGCGAAGTTTCCGGGCACGCGCGAGGTCTATGTGGACAAGTTGATGTTCGTCCGCGAGACGGACGGTTTCTGGCAGGATGTGGCGCCACTGCCGCTGGGACACGGCCAATTGTCCTCTAAGTCCTAGCTCGTAACTAGCTCTTCAGTTAAGTTCCGCAAAAACCCATGAAAACCCGCAACTAGCGGCCAGTTTCACCCCTCTTCGGGACATGTACTTTCCGCCCGTTGCCAAGTCCATTGGCGGGATTACTATAGATTCAACGGGCTCGAAACCAAGCGCCGGATCCCAGGCTGCGGGTTTGATTCAGAAGAGAGAATATGCAAATTGGGGTTTACGGATCCGGCTACCTCGCTACAGTCATCTCCGCTTGTCTTGCCGACTTCGGCACGCCGGTTTGCTGCTGTTACGCCGACAATACACGCATCATCGACGTTGCCAAGGGCAACATACCCTTTTTCGAGAAAAATCTTCAGGAAGTGATTCGGCGCAATGTGCGGTCGGGACGCCTGGTTTATTCGGCGGACCCGGAAGAATTAGCTCGCAAGGCGCAGGTAATTTTTCTCGCCGAAGACTCCGCGCAGGGACTGGAAGAAATCGTTGTTCGTTTGGCGAGCGCGGCTGGCCGCTTTCAGGTGCTGTCGATCGTGACGCCGGTTCGAGTGGGTTCGACCACAAAGATTGAGAAGAGGCTGAAGGATAAAGGCCTAAAGAGCCTGCTGGTATGCCAGCCGATGTTCTTCACCAACGGATGCGCGGTGGAAGACTTCAACTGGCCCGACCGGATTATCCTGGGAACACCTTCGAGCGAAGCGGTTTCTTCACTGAAACAGATTTTTCATCCGCTAGTGATGCGCGGAGTTCCAGTGCTGGTCACAAATTACGAAACGGCGGAATTGACGCGCGAAGCGACCACGGCGTTTGTGGCGACCAAGATTTCGTTTATCAACGAAATTGCGAGCCTGTGCGAACACGTGAACGCCGATGCGGTCGGCCTGGCGCTTGCCCTGGGGCTGGACAAGAAAATTGCTCCACGCTGCCTGCAACCTGGGGCCGGCATGGGTGGAATTTTCGCCGAGAGTGACATGGAATCGCTGACCGGGCTGGCACGAGAAAACCATGTCGACCTGAAGGTGCTGAATGCCGCCCGCGCGGTGAATGTGGACCTGGCGAACCGGCTTTTGCAGAAAGTGTCGGCTGCGATCGATACCGTGCAGAACAAGGACGTCGGCATTCTGGGACTGTCTTTCAAGCCGAACACGAATTCCGTTGCGGGATCTGCCTCGGTGCAACTGGCGCAGAACTTGCTGGCCGGTGGAGCGCGGGTGCGGGCTTACGATCCGGTGGCGATTCCCGATGCGCGGCTGCAACTCAACGGCATGGTGAAGTACTGCGAATCCGCCTACGGAGTGGCCGAAGGAGTGGATGCCCTGGTCGTTGCCACGGGCTGGCCTGAGTTCCGGACGCTTGATTTCGCGAGGATCCGGCACCTGGTGAAACGGCCGATCATAATTGACACCAAGAATCTGCTCGACTCGTCGCGTCTGCGCGCCATGGGATTCCAGTACATGGGCGTGGGACGACAGTAGAGATCGCACTGCAAGAGGACAAACCAGCCCGAGCCGAACTCCAGCCGCAATTGCTATAATCGTACTCTGTACAATCAGATCTGCGGTGGGAGTAGCTCAACTGGTAGAGCATCGGACTGTGGCTCCGACGGTTGCGGGTTCAATTCCCGTCTCCCACCCCAATATTTCAATCAGTTAGACAATCTTGTGATCCGCGTTGAACATGACCTTGAGACGTTAGAAGTGCGTGTCAATGAGTCTGTTGGCGAGAGTTATCGCTCCATCTTCCGCATGATGCAAAAGAAAAGCCGCCCGAACATCGGGCTCTTGCGGTTTCCCTTATGTTGACCTTTGTGATTCGCCAGCCTAGTATCCGGTGAATGGCGGACGCGGCTCCCGCGATTGGTCATGTACTTGGGCATTACCGCGTCGTCGAGAAGATTGGCGCGGGCGGCATGGGCGTGGTCTTTCGCGCGCGCGATGAACGACTAGATCGCGATGTGGCGCTCAAGATTCTCCCCAAGCAAGTGCTGCTGACCGAAGCGGCGCGGCGGCAGTTTCGCCGCGAAGCGCTGAGCCTCGCCCGGATCACCGATCCGCACGTCGCAATGGCATTCGATTTCGGGCAGGACAATGGAATTAATTACCTCGTCACCGAGTATGTCCCCGGCATAACGCTTGACGCTAAGCTGGCGGGCCGGCCGCTGGCGGAGGCGGAGGTTCTGCAACTGGGCAAGCAGCTCGCCTCCGGCCTCGAAGCCGCGCACAAAGAAGGGGTAATTCATCGCGACCTGAAGCCCAGCAACCTGAAGATCACGCCGGATGGCCGGCTCAAGATCCTCGATTTCGGGCTGGCCTACATGTTGAGAACCGAGACCGAGGTGACCGAGACAGCTCCGTTGACCGAAACCTATTCGGACGCGGGGACACTGCCCTACATGGGGCCGGAGCAGGTCAAAGGGCACACGCCGGACGAGCGCGCTGACCTGTGGTCGGCGGGCGTCGTGTTGTATGAGATGAGCACCGGCAAGCATCCTTTCCGAGATGCTATAGGCGCGCGTCTGATTGCGGCGATTCTTGAGCAACCGCCAGTGCCGCCGCGCGTGGCGAATCCGAAGATCAGCGAAGGGTTGGAGCGGATCATCCTACGGGCGCTGCAGAAGGATCCCAAGGAACGCTACCAGTCGGCGGGCGACCTGCGCATCGACCTCGCCAACCTGGCAACCGGCACGACCCCGATCTACCCGAGGCAAGTGCTTTTGCCTAACTGGTGGCGGTGGCGGGCGATTGCGCTGGCGGCATTGGTGGTCGCCGGTTTAGGGACTTGGTGGCTGCGACATCGCAGCGAGACGCCGCCGCTCGATGCAAGGATGATGGCGGTGCTGCCGTTCGAATCGGTAGCAGACGATGCCCCAACGAATGCCTTGGGACGCGGTCTGACCGAGACCGTGACTGCAAGACTGGTGCAAGCTGCTGGTGGCGGAAAGCTTCAACTGGTCTCCACGCGGGATCTGATCGAGCACGGCGTGAAGACCTCGGAGCAGGCGCAGCGCGAGTTTGGCACCGATCTCGTGCTCGAAGGCAGCTTGCAACAGGATGGCGCGCGCATCCGGATCACCTGGAACCTGATCAATCCGCGCACGCATACTCAGATCGCGGCCAACACCATTACCGGCGACGCGAATAACATCTTCGGGTTGCAGGACACCATCTTCGATGATGTGCTCGCAAAATTGCCTCAGACGGCGAACTCCGGACAGCGGCAGGAATTGGAGGAACGCCCCGATACAAAACCCGCCGCGTACGACTTCTATTTGCGGGGCCGCGGATATCTGGAGGACTACAAGAATCAGGACAACATCGACAATGCTATTGCGGAGTTTCAGCGCGCCATCGCCGTCGACCAGAACTACGCTCCCGCGTATGCGGCCATGGGGCTGGCATACAACACTGGCTTTCAATGGAAGAATCGGGGCAAAGGCTGGGTGGAAAAAGCAAAGACCCAGTGCGAACGCGCGCTCGCGATCACGCCGCAGTTGGCGGAAGGGCACACTTGCCTAGGGAACGTTTTTTTATCCATGGGACATTACGAGGACGCGGTACAGCAATTCCAGCGCTCGCTCGACCTCGATCACAACAGTGACGAGACGTTGCGTTCGTTGGCGGCCGCGTACCAGAAACTGGGGAAGCCGTCGGCGGCGGAAGATGCTTATCGCAGGGCGGTCTCGCTCCGTCCTAACTACTGGGGCGTCTACAGCGCTTTTGGATGGTTCTACTACAACCAGGCTCGCTATTCCGAGGCGGCGGAGATGTTCAAGAAGTCAATCCAACTAGCGCCGCTGTACTACTACGGATATTCCAACCTGGGTGCGATGTATAGCCAACTCGGGCAATATCAGGAAGCGGTGGAAGCCTTAGAGCAATCCATCGCTCTGCGGCCCACTCTTGAAGCGTACGCGAACCTGGGGACGGTTTACTTCTATGTCCGCCGCTACTCGGATTCGGCCGGAAGCCTGCAACAGGCTCTGAAAATCGATCCCAAAGACTGGCAGAACTGGGGCAACCTGGGCGACGCGTTGTTTCAGATTCCCGCGCGTCGTGCGGAAGCGAGGAGCGCTTACCAAAAGGCAATTGAATTGGCCAAGCCACGCCTGGAGGTGAATCCGCGGGACGCCTCCACTCTGGCTTTTACTGCGGACTACTACGCGATGCTCGACGAGGAGCCTCAGGCGCGGGAACGACTCGCTCGGGCCCTAGAGAGTGCACCGACGGACGCCGAGGTTCTATTTCGCGCCGCTATTCTCTACAACCACCTCGAAGACAGGGAGAAGACGTTGGAGTTTCTGGCTAAGTCGGTTTCGGCTGGTTACTCGCGAACTGCGATTCGCGACACACCCGACTTCGACCATTTGAAGGACGACAGTCACTTCCGCGCGCTACTTGCCGGAATGGACAAGAGACCTTAAGCAATGCAACAACTTAAGGAAGAGGCTTGGGGGAACCACGCGGACCCCGGGATCAACGCAAGGGTTTTTAGCGCTCTTTTGAGTCACGCTGTACTGATAGTCGCACCCCTGCGGGCGGTCTGGGCTAGTGCATGAGTCATCCCCAATAATCTGAGCAGGAGCGCCGGTAGGTACTACGGCCGTACCATTTTTGGATTGAAAGGGAGTCTTGTCCTTGAAACTGATTGAATAATCTAAACTGCCGGGTGGATTACTTTCCCAGGTCACGTAATCGCTTTTGTTAACCATTAGCCAGTCCGAACGTTGAGGATCTTCGGGGCACCCTCCCTTGATAGTAACCTTGCACTTATTCTCAGATACCATGTTGATAGAGACCGTACAGTTTTTTGAATTGTCTGCCGCCTTCTTAGAATCGCAACAGTCGATGCCAAGCAGCGGGAACAACAGGAACCAGTAAAGGCAGATTCTGAGTAGTCTCATAGGGACGTTCTCCTCTCAGATCTCAATTTAATTGGTAGCCATTCTGCATTAGGGGCAAATCTTACGTGGAAGAGACAAGCGAGTCAATGAAAGCTGTGGAGTTGGTGGAGTTGACGGTATCCTCGAAAGGGGTGGTTCGAAATCGCCATACCTCCCACTGACCCTGCTACGTCTGAAAAACTTGCCATCAACTCGCCATTAAAACTAGGCAATTTAGAGGATGTCTTGACTCGTTCGAGTGCAGAAAGGCCAGATGGGGAAAGGGTCTTAGGTCCATGACCTCAAAACTGACGGTAGCGGTCTGGGTTTGGGTCTCAAGTCCGCCTCCACGTTGCCTCCGCGATTCCTGGTTCTCCCAAAGCGGGTTGCCTGAGCTGACGCTTCTCGTTTAGCGTGGTGCTGGAGTCGCACAGTGGACGTCTATCTCGTCGACGGCACCTACGAACTGTTCCGACATTACTACGCACTGCCTTCCGCACGAGATGAGGACGGCCGGGAAGTCGCCGCTGTTCGAGGCGTGCTGTCGTCCGTATTGGGGATGATCCGCGGCGGCGCCACACACATCGCAGTTGCGACCGATCACGTGATCCAGTCATTTCGCAATGAGTTGTGGTCCGGGTACAAGACCAGCGAAGGCGTTGAGTCTGATCTGCTGGAACAATTTCCGATCTTGGAGAGCGTGTTGTCAGCGGCTGGCATTGTTGTCTGGCCGATGGTTGAGTTCGAAGCCGACGATGCGCTGGCGGCCGCAGCCGTGCTGGCTGCTCGCGATGCGCGAGTCGAACGAGTGATTCTGTGCACACCGGATAAGGACCTCGCTCAGTGCGTGCGAGGGACGCGGGTCGTTCAGCTGAATCGGCGGACGCTTGTCACGCTAGACGAGCGGGGTGTCGTCCAGAAGTTTGGTGTGTCGCCGGAATCGATACCGGACTACTTGGCGCTAGTGGGCGATTCCGCGGATGGCTATCCGGGCCTGCGTGGCTGGGGTGCAAAGTCGTCGGCAGCGGTCCTGGGCAAGTATGGCCATCTCGAATCAATTCCTGCGGATTGGCGCGAATGGCACGTGAACGTCGCCAACGCCAGCGCTCTAGCAGATACTCTCAGCCGCGAGCGTGATCGCGCACTGCTCTTCCGTACGCTGGCGACACTACGAACCGATCTGCCACTGTTTGAGGACTTGGACCAATTGCGTTGGAGGGGCACCACATCGAGTTTCGACAAGGTCGCGGCACGATTGGACGCTGCAAGAACGGAAACGCGCCGACCATCCGTTCGACGCGGGCCAAGCGCACGCGCCATCAGGTCGAATACCGGTCCCCAATCCTAGCCGGTGCGGTTTGCACCAACTGAGGAATTGACCGTATGTCCCCGTGCCGTTTCCGTGCCAATCAATGAAATAGACGCGATAGATGCCGTCTGCCGCGGTCTAACTCCTTTAGATTACGTTCAGCGTGGGATTCAATTCCCGTCTCCCACCCCAAAATCCGTTTACCGGCCGAACGTCTCGTAGTGAGTTGAGGACGGTTCCATCTCGAGCAGGAAATCCTTGTCGAAATCGTAGTACTTCGCCACGCTGATATCATTTCCGGCAAAGTTGCGAATTGCCTCCTCAGACTCCCAAAAGGTGACCATCAGGAAGTGCGCCGTTTCGCCTTCGATGCGGCGAAGGGCATAGGCTCCCTTGTTGCCTGGGGTCGAACGGTAGTCGGGAATGGCTGTGGTTCGCATCAGGTTGAGGTACTCGTCGGCCTTGGCGGCGGGTGGGCGTTGTCTCATCGTAGTGCAGTCATTGGTGCTGTCGAATCGCGCTGTCGTCTGTGATGGCTGGACAACTGGAATGTGCGGAAGGCGTGTGTGATGAAAAGGCCGCCCAAGCAGAGCTTGGACGGGGCACCCTCGAGATTCTTATATGACCGCTTCTTTTTCTCTTACGGCGTAGTGGGACTCGACGTAGTCGTCGAGAATCTTGATGAACTCGGCTACGATCTTGTCACCTTTAAGGGTGGTGAAGAGGCGGCCGTCGACGTAGACGGGGGCTTTCGGCTCTTCGGCTGTTCCGGGGAGAGAAATTCCCAGGCTGGCGTGCTTTGATTCTCCGGGACCATTGACTACGCAGCCCATCACGGCGACCTTCATTTCTTCGACGCCTGTGTGTGTTTGTTTCCAGACCGGCATCTGATCGCGCAGGTAGGTTTGGATGTGCTCTGCCATTTCCTGAAAGAAAGTGCTGGTGGTGCGGCCGCAGCCGGGGCAGGCGGTGACTTGCGGGGTGAAGCTGCGAATGCCCAGCGACTGCAGGATTTGCTGCGCCACGCGAACTTCTTCGGTGCGATCGCCTCCGGGAGCGGGGGTCAGCGAAACGCGGATGGTGTCTCCGATGCCTTCCTGCAGCAGCACAGCCATCGCGGCGCTCGACGCCACGATGCCTTTGGCGCCCATGCCGGCTTCGGTTAGTCCGAGATGCAGTGGGTACTCGCAGCGCGCGGCCAGGATGCGATAGACGTCGATCAGATCCTGCACGCCGCTGACTTTCGCGCTGAGGATGATCTGGTCGGGGCGCAGTCCGTGCTGCTCGGCCAGCTTTGCGGAAGTTAGCGCGCTTACTACGATCGCTTCCATGGTCACTTCGCGGGCGTCTTTCGGCTCCGGAAGAAGCGAGTTCTCGTCCATCATTTTGGTCAGCAAGGCTTGATCGAGTGATCCCCAGTTCACGCCGACGCGCACCGGCTTCTGATACTTCACGGCAACTTCGATCATGGTGCGGAAGTTGTCGTCGTTCTTGCGTCCGATGCTGGCATTGCCGGGATTGATGCGGTATTTGGCCAGGCCTTCGGCGCAGCCGGGGTATTTGGTCAGCAAGAGGTGTCCGTTGTAGTGGAAGTCGCCGACGATGGGCGTACGCAGGCCTTGCTTGGCTAGCCCCTCCACGATGTGGGGGATGGCTTTGGCGGCGTCTTCGTTGTTGACGGTGACTCGGACCACTTCACTGCCGGCGCGCGCCAGAGCGGATACCTGCTTTATGGTGCCGGGGACGTCGGCAGTGTCGGTGTTGGTCATGGACTGCACCATAACTGGTGCATTGCTGCCCACGTGGACGCCGCCTATGGAGGCGGTGAAGGTTTTTCTACGCTGGATTTCGGCCATGTTTAGATATCCATTTTAAACCAGAGAGGGGGAAAGCGCGAGGCGGGCGCTGATTAGGCTGATTAGGGAGGGTTACCGTCAGCGGCTAAAGCCGGCAACTAAAACCGAGCCACTTATCGCCGCTGCACCGCCCGAAGTCAAGTGCAAGGTCGTTGCCACCCAGAATCAAGTACAGACTGCGACACCCGGCGCAATGGCGCCCCTCACGCGGACAAGAGTGTCCGCGCCACACGGGCTCAGGGCATCCTGGTGAGACCGGGCAGGGTCTTGACGAGGTCGTTATAGATCACCATAACGGCGAAGAGCACCAGGAAGACGAAGGCCGCTTGATAGATACGTTCTTTGATGGGCAGGCTGATTTCCTTCTGCATGAGGCTCTCGATGAAAAGGAGCAGGATCACGCCACCGTCGAGGATAGGGATAGGCAGCAGGTTCATGATGCCGAGGTTCAAGCTGATGGCGGCTGAGATTAAGAACAGCGGAGACCAGCCTTTTTCGCGGGCGGCTGCGCCAACGGCACTGCCGATTCCGATGGGGCCATCGACCTGACGCATGGATACTTTGCGCTGCACCATCTTTTGCAGCAACTCGAGGATCAGGAAGGAACTTCTCTTGTTATCCGAGAGAGACCGTTGGAGAGCGTCGTAGAAATTGAGCTTCACGATCTTGGTGGGATTATTGGCGATGCCGATGCGGTAGGCGGGGCCCTGCCCGGCTGCTCCAGGATCGAGGATTGGTTTGACGGTGAAGGCTAGCTTCTGGCCGCCGCGGAGAACCACAATTTGCAGAGGCTGATCTTTGGTGCGGTTCAATGTCTGGATGAGTGCGCCCAAGTGGGGAATGTTCTCGCCATTGGCGCTGATGATCTCGTCTCCAACCTTAATCCCGGCATTGGCGGCGGGCATACCGGGCTCGACGAGCGTCAAAGTATTGCTGGGCTCTTGCGGCACCCAGCCCATGTCTCCGTATTGATTGGGCCCGAACGGCACTGGGACCAGGGTCTTGTCCATTACGTTGCCGTTGCGTTCGATGCCGAATTTCAAAGGCTGATTAGGGCTGAGCGCGTCCTTGAGGTGCACTTGCTCCCAATTTGGATTCTTGACGTCGTCGACCTGGACAATCTTATCGCCGCGCTCGATTCCCGCCTTTTCGGCGGGCGTGTTGGGATTGACCCATCCCACGATGGCCGGTTCATCGAGATCGGCGAGGTATTCGTAATGCACCATGTACACGCCGGTGAGGAGCGCGATGGCTAGCATAATATTCATCGCCGGCCCGGCCAGGGCCACGATGAAGCGCTGCCAGCGGGGATGCGACAGAAACTCCCCCGGATCACCGGTGCGGTCGTCCATGGGGTTTTCGCCCGACATCTTTACGTAACCGCCGAGCGGAATGGCGCTGATGCGATAGTCGGTATCGCCCTTGGTGAAACCCAGCAGACGCTTGCCGAAGCCGATGGAAAACACTTCTACGCGGACGCCGAAATACTTGGCTGCGGCGTAGTGGCCGAACTCATGAATCAGGATCATGAATCCAAGCACGATTCCCATGTCGAAAATGGTATGAAGGATGGACAGAAGCTGCGGCATCATTCCCAGATTACTCCAAAATTCCTATTCTGAAATGGCCCCGATGGGCGATCCCTTTCGGCGGCGCTCGTTCACAATTTCTCTTGCCAAAAGGCGGGCCTCGGTGTCCAGAGTGAGTACCTTCTGTATAGATTCCAAATGTCCGGCTGGCGTTGCCGCCATTACTGCCTCTACGATTCTCGGAATGTCCTCGAATCCGATTTGCTCCTCCAGAAACGCAGCTACCGCGACCTCGTCGGCGGCGTTCAGGGCGATTGTCTTCGCGCCGCCGCTTACCGCCGCTTCGTAAGCTAAAGTGAGACAAGGGAATTTTTCCACATCCGGGGGACAGAAATCTAGATGCCGTAAGTCACTTAGGGAGAAGCGAAGGTCCGAAGGGATCCGCTCCGGATACGTCAGCGCATACAAAATGGGCAAACGCATATCGGTGACGGAGAACTGAGCAAGTATGCTGCCATCCACGAATTCGACCATGGAATGGATCGTAGACTGTGGATGCACAATGACTTGCACGCGCTCCGGCGGGACCTGGAACAAGCGGCAGGCCTCGATCAACTCGAACCCCTTATTCATCAACGTGGCCGAATCGATGGTGATCCTCTTTCCCATTTTCCAGGTGGGATGATTGAGCGCCTGTTGCACCGTAATTAAGGCAAATTCGGACTTAGGCGTGTTCAGGAACGGACCGCCGGAAGCGGTCAGCCAGATGCGCTCGACTTCCTCCATCCGCCCTCCACGGAGGCACTGGTGGACGGCGTTATGCTCGCTGTCGATCGGCAACAGCGCCTTTCCCTGCTTCCGTGCCTCTGCGGTGATCAACTCGCCCGCCACCACCAGGCACTCTTTGTTGGCAAGGCCGACGGTCTTCCCCGCGCGCACCGCTTCGTAGGTCGCCTCCAATCCAGAGACGCCCACAATCGCGCTGACCACGAAATCTACCTCGGGATGAGTCACCACCCGCACCGTGCCGGCGGCGCCATGAACGACTTCGACTTCGTCCTTGCCTAAGCCTGCTTGCCGCAACTTGGATTGGAGCGCATGCGCGGCGGCTTCATCCGCCAGCGATACTACTCTGGGCTTCCAGCGCACGGCTTGCTCAAAGGCAAGTTCGGCGTTGTTACCTGCGGCCAGCGTGGCGACCTGAAAGCGGTCGGGATAGCTCTCGACCACACTCAAGGTGCTGCGGCCGATCGAGCCGGTCGACCCGAGAATAGCGATTCGTTTCATGTGCGCGTCAGGCAGGTCCCTACTATTGTACGGGATAGGGCGGGGCTGAATCTTGGGGGACCGAAAGGCCAAAAGGTTCCTCGATCAAAAGTCGAACTCGATACCAGCGTCAGCCCCTCCGAAATGGCGGTTACGCAAGAAGCAAGTCAGGGTTTCTGGCGGTGCGCGTCGAACCAGTTGAGGGTGTAGACGACCTTGGCGACTTGATGGCTCGGGCGGCGACTGAGGCCGTGCGGGCTCGCCAGGGAAGCGGACGAGAGCGGATTCGACTTTGAGCAGTTTGAGTGCCGCGTAGTATTGCTCGGCTTCGGATATGAAAATTGGCGCCAAAGTTGAGATGCTCGGCGAAAACCTTGGGCGAACCGTCGAGGGGTAAGTAAGCGAGCTTGGTGTCGCCCTTATCGGGATATACAAAGAAGATGCCCTTGCCGTCTCCGGACCAGCGAGGAACGGCGGCGTCGCGATTGAGTTTGGAACTGACCGGGTGAGGTTGCTGCCATCGCGGTTGGTGACGTATAGATAAGTGGTCTGGTGGCCCTGGTAACGGTCGTCGAAGCCGATGTAGGCGATGAGTTTGCCGTCGGGTGAAATATCCGGGGATTCGTTGGGGCCGTTGCGATGCGTCAGTTGCGTAAGGGAGCCGTCAGCGACGCGGATTTCGAAGAGTTCGGTGTGCAGAGGTTCGTACCGGTAGTTTGCCGTGCCATTCATGGAAAAAATGAGCGATTTTTCATCCGGAGCCCGGGCGGCGTAAGAGCCACCAAAACCGCCTTCACCCGGGCCATGGGGGAAGTTGCCGATGGTGAGTTGACGCGGCGCGCCGCCGTAGGCGGCAACGACGAAAACTTGCGAATAGCCGGGCTTCAGCTATCCGGGGCCGTTGAAGCGGTCGATGAGGTCCTCATAGACCTTCGGCGCGTCGGCCCACTTGGCGCCCTCGGGTGCGGCAGGAAGCGTGGCAATTTTCGGAGGAGTGGCGGAGACGAGCGAGGTAAAGGCGATCTGCCTTCCGTCAGGAGACCAGGAAATGCCGGCAGGAGCATTTTCGACGTCGGTGAGTTTAGCGGTTTGGCCGGAATCCATCCAGCGAACATAGAGTTGAGACTTGCCATCGCGGTCGGAAACGAAGGCAATGCGAGTGCCATCGGGCGACCAGCGCGGGGAAATGTCGCTATAAGTGCCGGTGGTGAGGGGACGATGTTCGGAGCCATCGAAATTGACGATCCAGAGGTTGGAGACACGTGCGATCGGAAGAGACGTCCGCGGACTGGCGGACGTAGACGATGCGCTTGCCGTCGGGAAAGACTTGCGGATCGGAAGCAACCTGAACGCGGAAGACATCCATGGGTTCCAGGCGATCAGCATTTTCCTGCGCGACGCCGGCGAGAAGGGAGGGCAAAAGAAAGATGACTACGAAGGTGAAAAAGCGGAATGTACGAGACACGGTGGTCTCCTTTCGCGGATGCATGTTATCACCAAACGGAAATCATTTGGCCAAGTCCCGCGCGAGCAGCTGTTGGACAGCTCTCTGAGCTTCCAGTATCGAATAGCGGTGGTCCATTGCGCCGGCGAGATCGGTGTTCGCAAATGCGATCCGGCCGAATGGAGCATTGCGCAGGACCTCTCGCGGCGAAGGCCGACCCTCCCGACCGAAGAAAAAGCCCGGTTGCGGGCTTAGATAGGCATGACCCCAGCGGTTAAGGATGATTCCAGCTATATCTCCTTGCGCATTGAATCCATAAGCTCCAAACATCTCGGTGAATTGCTCGCGGATTCGTCTCTCATAGTCACGAAAGGAAGTCCCGAGCAACTCGGTACGGCCGAGGTTACCCTGCTCCTCGGTGGAATGACCCGGATAAGAGTACAGAATCTTCATGGACAGAACGATTGGAGAGTCTGGACCAATCCTGGAATCCGCCACGCCGGTAAGTGCTAGTTTGCGCACTTCCATGTAGTTGCCGGTTCCTTCAAACCAGCGGCAGCCGCTTATTCCCATCTTGTATAGAAATTGCCAGTTCCTCAACGCAACGTTGGCCATCAGGCACGGAGAGCGGTGGAACTCCGCATACGCCCTGCGATGTGATTCCGGAAGGTCTCGCACGATGTGCTTGGTGGTCCAACTTCCTCCCGCCATGACGGCCGAGCGCGCCTTCACGCGGTATAGCTTGCCGTCCTTGAGATAGGAGATGCTCACGGAACTGGATTTGCCTGGTTCGCCGTCATGATGAACAGAAATTGCAGTTGACGATAGCCGGACCCTGGGGTTTGTTTGAGGAGTGTCCAGTGCGGCAAAGTTAACGTCGTTGGCGGTAACCGCGGTCACCATGTCGGGACCTGCACTGGGACTATTAATCGCCCCTGGAATTAGATTCTTGACCATCAATCTTGCAATCGTCGTGTTGCCACCTGGGAACATCTGGTCTCTGCTGTCTTCGCCGGTTAAGGGATGCAGCATTTCGAATGCATAATCCGAGTAAGCCGACAGAGCGTCGGGGCCAAGGCCGGAGCCGCCGCCTTCCACGGGAGAGAGAAACGTCCGGACTGTTTCCTGACTCAGGCCGAAGCGGTCCATGTAATGCTGTTCCAGCGTAATGGAATCAAGGTATCGAGAAACCGCATCCCCTTCCACCTTCGGATGGACGAATCGGTCTTCTTGCACCGGCGCGTTCTTCAGCCAACGCAGCCACTCCGTCCGAGTTGCTTCGGAAATGGAAGCACCTTTCAGATTTTTCCCCAGCGGATCAATCAACCACATGCCCGGCTTTTGCCCGAAGCGTGCCCCGAACCAGAAGCCGTATTGGCCGTGCTCAAGGCCGACAGCTTCATAGGGAGTTTGAGAAAGGCGCATCTCCGGCCCAGGCCCCGCCCATTTTTGATAGTCGAGCTTCTGCGCTTTCAAACCGATGCTGTCGTAGAACTGGGCGATGAAGCTATCTGGAGAATGAAGCTGATAAATAGCTGAACCCTGATGCGCGATCAGCCGGTTGCCATCTACCAGAAACTCATTTTGCTTCGCCTCGCCACCGAAGATGGGATGGTTCTCAAGAACCAGGCACTTCATTCCCGCGCGCGCCTGCCGTTGGAAAAACAGGGCGGCGGCAAGTCCGCTGATTCCACCGCCGACGATGACACAATCGTAAGACTCCCCGGTATCGATGACGTCCTTAGGGAGCGGGTCATAAACTCCATCGCGGATGGTATGCCCGGCCTCGATGACTGGCAGGGTGTTCCCATTCGACGTGCTGTATTCGCCAACTCCGCCATAACCGGTAAAGTCATCGTTAGACGCAAGGAGTTCCGCAGGCGTGATTGATTCGAGCAAGAGAGCCCCAGACGCCAGCAGCGCGGAACCGAGGAAATCACGACGGGTGACTGCATCGTTCATGCCGAGTCTTGTGTCGCTAGAAACAGTGGGTCTTAGAGTCATCGGTTCGTCTTCACTCTTGGCCAGCGCAGTTTAATTCATTAAGGGTTCGTTTTCCGAGCAAAGATGTATGCCCTGCGGCTCTGATGCTCCACTTCCGGGGCATAAGGGTCTCGCTCGATGATCTCTTCTATGGCAAGTCCCGCAGCCTCTACATAATCTCGGATCGCGGACGGCTGAAAGAGAAAGAAATCCATCGAGATAGGCCGACCCCACAACTCATTCTCGTGAAGGACTCCATCGCCAATGTGAAATGCCAGCAACAGCAGCCCGCCCGGTTGCAGTACTCTCTGCACTTCCCGAAAGACCGAGGGCAGCAATACTTTGGGAATGTTGACGATGGCATAGAAGGCGGTGATCCCAGCAAGGGCGTCGTCGGGAAGGTCCAGGGACATCATGTTCCCTTCCCGAAAGGAAATGTCTGGGTTGAGTTGTCGCGCCTGCTCTAACATTCGGGGGGAGAGATCTAAACCGAAAACGGTTGCGCCCGCATCGCGCAGGTAGCGGGCGACCTGACCGGGCCCACAGCCTATATCACACACTTCGCCACTTCTCGCGACCTTACTAGCAAAGCGATCAAGCAGTTCCCGGTCAAGCGGCTTGTGCTGAAGTTCATTGAAGATTCGGCGTGCATACTCGTCCGCGAGCCGGTCATAACTTTCGCGAATCGAGTGTATGATGCCGTCGTCCATATGCCTCGCCAGGCGCCCAAGCAGGGCCGGCCACTATTGTGCCACCAGGTCTGGAGACGCATCGGTCGTTAATCGGTCATTAGATGTGTCGCAGACGTGTAGCGGCCGTGGCCGATGGCTGCCTACTGCATCAGCCGCCAAGCCCCATATGCCCACACCACCGGCACGGCGAACAGCATGGCATCAATGCGATCGAGCATACCTCCATGGCCGGGGAGAATCGTGCCGGAGTCTTTGACTCCGGTGCCGCGCTTTATGAGGGACTCCACCAGATCGCCTAACTGCGCTGCGATGTTGACCACGGCTGACAGCAGAATGATGGGCCACAGATGGGGCTGCTCCAGGCCGAACATGCCATCGCGGCGTTCAATCAATCCAATCCGCAGCAGAGCGGAACTGATTGCGGGGGCGTGCTGAAACCACAGCACGCCGACGATTACGCTGGCCAGAATTGACGCGGCTGCGCCTTCCCAGGTCTTTTTCGGGCTGATCTCGGGCGCCATGCGGTGGCGCCCCATTGACTTGCCAATGAAGTATGCGAAGATATCTCCCGCCCAGACGGCGAGCAGCGTGTAGATGGTCCAGATCGCTCCCGCTGGTTGTTGCCGGATCGCGACCAGCAGCGCCATCGGGATCGCGATGTACGCGAAAGCAAACGTTGAAGCCGCTGCCGCGGGATAGCCTGTCTTCAAATCCGCGCGCCGCATGGCTGCAGTCAAGAAAACAAAGGGTGCCAACGACGCTGCTAGCGCGATTCCGTAGAGCACGGCGGTGGTCTCAACCAGGGGCGTGTGATTGGCGGTCGCTACGATTACGAATACAAAGAAGAGTGTGACGAAGGCATATGTCGCCGGCGCCAGTGGCTGAACTGCATAATGGGTTGCCAGCTTCAGGAACTCGGCGATGGCTAGCAGGGCGACACCTGCGGCCACGATGGTCAGCAGGTAGAGCGGGGCTTTCAGCACGAGCAGCAGAACCAGGGGGATCAAAACTACGGCGGTTGAGATGCGCTTGATCATGGGATCACGGTTCGCAGGGCGACACTCCGACGATCACGAGTCCAGAGTTGCCGTGAGCGCGGGTGAGCGCCGAGCTGCTCCACCCCGTCAAGCCAACACCGGGCTTGTCGGGGGCCCCGGTGCGCTTGGCTTGGACGGCCGGCGGCCGTCCCCACACAACCTGGACGGGCGAGGGTGCCCGTCCCTCCACGAGCCGCGCTCATTAACGCTTGGCCCCAGCATGGGTCCGGACCGACGGGTGCTGCGGAGGATGGCCGTCTGGCCCCAGTCCGCCGTAGCGGCGATCGCGCTTCTGATATTCTTCAATGCCTTCGAGCAGTTGCAGGCCGCGGAAATCGGGCCACAACGTCTGCGTTACATAGATCTCCGCGTAGGCCAATTGCCAGAGCAGGAAGTTACTCAGCCGCATCTCGCCGCTGGTGCGAATTACTAAGTCCGGATCGGGCAGACCCCGCGTGTAGAGATGATCACTGATTGATTGCTCGTCGACGGCCATGTGATCGAGTCCGCCATTGCGGGCGGCAGCCTCGGCCAGCGAGCGAAACGCGTCGACGATCTCGCTGCGCGCGCTGTAGTTCAGCGCCAGGGTCAGAAGCATTCCGGTATTTTTGGATGTGGCGTCGCTCGCTTCGGCCATTTCGCGCTGCACCGACTCCGGTAATTCATGCTGACGTCCGATGTATTTCAAGCGGATATTATTTTCGTTGAGCGTTTTGATTTCCGCCCGGAGATAGCGGCACAAAAGACGCATCAGGAAATCGACTTCTGTTTTCGGACGCTTTTTCCAGTTCTCTTCGGAGAAGGCGTAGAGGGTCAGCGCGGGGATTCCGATGCGCGCCGCGGTTTCGACCGTCGAACGCACGGCGGCGACACCGGCGCGGTGTCCGGCCACGCGCGGCATGTGCCGGCGCCGGGCCCAACGGCCGTTTCCGTCCATGATAATGGCGATATGCTGGGGAAGACGCACCGCATCGAGCCGCAGGTAAACGTCCGTTTCCTGGCGGTCCATCCCAGCCGGAACCGTGTGTCGCAAGTGGAACTCTCCGAGTCGAAGCTAACACACGAAATCCTGTGTGTGCAATGCGATAGGAGCTTCCGAGTTAGCAAGGGAGCACCGGGCGTCGCCGCCCGGCTACGATGCTGCAGAAGGCGGAGGGGATGGGCGAGGCGCCCGTCGCTCCACCGTCACACAGCTTCTTCGGGAAAGATCGGTAGAGTCAGCCGCTCGGTGTGGCGAACGACCGTCATCGAGCACTGGGTACCCACTTGGGCATCGGTCAGCAAGCGATGCAGGTCATCGACGCCCGCGACTGGCTGTTCATCGAGCGCCACGATCACGTCGCCTTCGCGCGAACCTGCGGCGCGCGCCGGGCTGCGGTCCTCGATGCCGACCACGAGTGCGCCGGTTTCCCGCGCCAGACCATAGAAGCGCACCACCCGGCGATGAATCGGCACCGTCTGCGCCGAGACGCCAATGTAACTGCGCCGAATGCGTCCATCGCGGAGCAGGCGGCTGGCAACGAATTTTGCGGTATTGATTCCGATCGCGAAACAGATTCCCTGCGCCGGCAGAATTGTCGCCGTGTTGACTCCGATGACCTTGCCTCGGGAATCGACGAGCGGGCCTCCGGAATTTCCCGGGTTCAAGGCGGCGTCGGTTTGAATGACATCCTCGATCAGGCGCCCCGAGTACGAACGCAGCGATCGCCCCAGCGCGCTGATCACGCCCGCCGTCACCGTGGACTGGAACCCGTAGGGATTGCCGATCGCAATCGCCATCTGGCCCGGCCGCAGTTGCTGGGAATCTCCCAGGGGAACGGCCTGCAATCCGGAAGCATCAATTCGGATGACGGCAAGATCGGTTGCCGGGTCATCG
>Ga0074045_10002133_pt1 | contig 18541 bp, 21 predicted proteins | sample BogForMeECP23OM2_FD_94442 | JGI IMG/M metagenome (GOLD analysis project Ga0074045, IMG submission 94442) | Bog forest soil microbial communities from Calvert Island, British Columbia, Canada - Bog Forest MetaG ECP23OM2 | ecosystem: Environmental > Terrestrial > Soil > Wetlands ...
ACCTTCGCCTTGAACGCCGCATCAAACTTCTTGCGTGACTTCGTCATTTCTCGCTCCATCGGTTGCGACAGAGCAGGTCATTTCACACCTTAGCCAATGGTCCTAAATCCGGGGTCCAGTTCAGATTGAGACTGTCCGTCAGTCGAGACGGAGCGAAATTTTTGTCTCGTTCTGATTGTCAGAACTGGGCGGTCCGCACTGGTCCTTGCCCCAGTTCTATGGCCCAGCACGATAGCGCGCCTCGTCCACAGTTGAAGGACGCGGTTGCGCGTTAGGCGAACTGCGCGACGCTACTTGGTTCCGAACATGCGGTCGCCGGCGTCGCCCAGTCCGGGGACGATGTATCCGTGGTCGTTCAACCGTTCATCGATCGCGGCGGTCCAGATTTCGACGTCCGGATGGGCGTTGGCGAGTCGTTCGACGCCTTCCGGCGCTGCAAGCAGGCAAACGAAGCGCATGTCCCTGACCCCGCGCCGCTTGAGCCGATCGAGCGCGGCGATGGCTGAGTTGCCCGTAGCCAGCATCGGATCCATCACGATGACCAGGCGTTCGGCGACGTCGGTGGGGGCCTTAAAATAATATTCGACCGCCTCCAGTGTCTGCGGATCGCGGTAGAGTCCGATGTGCGCCACCCTGGCGCTCGGAACGAGATTGAGCATGCCGTCGAGAAAGCCGGTCCCGGCGCGGAGAATCGGCGCGAAGACCAGCTTCTTTCCGGCGATCGTCGGTTGCATCGTCTTGGCGAGCGGCGTCTCGACCTCGATCAGTTCGAGCGGAAGGTCTCGGGTCACCTCGTACGCCAGCAGCATCCCGATCTCGTTGAGGAGCTGGCGGAATCCCTTGGTCGATACGGTCTTGTCACGCATCAGCGTCAGCTTGTGCTGGACGAGCGGATGGCTGACGACGTGAACATTCGACATGGGAGAGCTCCTGACCTCTTTACGCCGCGATTCTAGACCGATCCCAACCGGATCGCGCCGCCAAAGGTCGGGGTGCCGATCCCGTCCCCAGCTTTGTGCGGAAGCAGGCCAACCCTCCGAACTCCGGCTCGCTATTGACGGGCGCCGGACGACGATGTCAGGTGCATAAGCAAATGGCCTCCACCACGACGCGCTCGGTCAGCCGCAACTGGTCCTTGCCCAACGTATTGACGTACGCGCGGGTCGCAGCCGTTCCGCTCGTCGCCGGACTTCTGTTCTGGCCGGGCGCGCCGTGGGCGCGCTGGAGCGCGCTCGCGATCTTCATTGCCGCCGCCGTCACCGACTTCTTCGACGGCTATCTGGCGAGGGCGTGGGCGCAACAGTCGTCGCTCGGGCGGATGCTGGACCCGATCGCGGACAAGCTGCTCGTCTCCGCCGCGATCTTGATGCTCGCGGCCGACCAGACGATATCAGGCTTTACGCTCTGGGCTGCGATCGTCATCCTATGTCGCGAGATCCTGGTTTCGGGTCTGCGCGAGTACCTCGCCGAGCTTCGGGTGCCGGTGCCGGTGACCGCGGTCGCCAAATGGAAGACGACGGCGCAACTGATCGCGCTCGGCTTCCTGATCGCCGGGCCGGCGGGCGAGGCGGTGCTTCCCGGCTCGATCACGATCGGCGTCGTCCTCCTGTGGATCGCGGCGATCCTGACGCTTTACACGGGCTGGGATTACATGAAGGCGAGCTACGACCATGTCGGCGACGAATGAAGCGCGATGAAACTCATCTATTTCGCCTGGGTGCGGGAGCGCGTGGGAAAGAGCGAGGAAGAGCTCGACCCGCCGCCGGAGGTCTCGACGGTCGGCGAGTTGATCGTGTGGCTCAAGGGACGCGGCGAAGGCTACGCTTACGCCTTCGAAAAGGCTGCGACCGTTCGGGCGGCGCTCGACCGGGTTCATGTGCGGCATAGCGCGGCGATCGCCGGCGCGAAGGAGATCGCCTTCTTCCCGCCGATGACGGGCGGTTGAGGCCATGGCGACGGTCCGGGTCCAGCGCGACGACTTCGACGCAGGCAGGGAGGCGGCGGCGCTGGCCGGGGGCCGCCGCGGCGTCGGAGCGGTGACGAGCTTCGTCGGCTATTGCCGCGACGAGGGGGGAACGCTCGCGGCGCTGGAGCTCGAGCATTATCCCGGCATGGCGGAAGCGGAGATGGCCCGGGTCGCAGCCGAGGCCGAGGCGCGATGGCCGCTCCTCGGCGTCACGATCCTTCATCGCTACGGCCGGATCGAGCCGGGCGAGCAGATCGTTCTGGTCGCCGTGGCCTCCGCCCATCGCGGCGAGGCGTTTGCGGCGGCGGAAATGCTGATGGACTACCTGAAGACCCGGGCGCCATTCTGGAAGCGCGCCATTCGCGCGGACGGAACGGTCGAAGGCTGGGTCGACGCCAAGGAGACGGACGACGCGTTGGCGGCGCGCTGGGAGGCCGCCGGACGCTGAAGCCTGTCTAACGGCGAAGAACGACCGCGTTGTAGATCCAGACCACGACGACCGCGCCGATCACCGAAACGATGATGCTCCAGATGTTGATGCCGGTGACTCCGGTTCCAAAGATCGCGCCGGCGATGATCCCCCCGACGACCGCGCCGACGACCCCAAGCGCGATGTTCATAAGCACGCCCGATCCGGGCTTGTTGACGAAGAATCCTGCAAGCCAACCTGCGATCAGCCCCAGAATGATCCAGCTGATGACGCCCATATCCAAGCTCCTTTAGCAGGCCCGGCATCCGATCCGCCGCCCCCTGATGCGGCAGCTCCCTCCCGGCGGGCCGGGGGATTGTTGCGGGATGGACGCGGAAAACGCAAGCCGGTAGTGTCGGCCCATCTTTTCTCGACCCGAGCCGCGATCGGCGGGACGTCGCGACGGGACGCGGTCGAGGTCATTGAGGAGGAAGCGATGGGAATGTTTGACGACGCCATGAAGAACTCGGTTCCCGGCGGCAATCTGGCGACGCCGATCGCCGTCGCCGTCGGCGCGTTGATTCTCGGTAAGCTTTTCGGCGGCGGCTCGTCGCCAGCTCCGGCCTCCTCGGCGCCCGCGCCGACGCCCATTCCGACCGACGTCCCGAGCTCCAGCATCCTCGACGGTCTCGGCGGCCTGATCGGGAAATTGACCGCCGGCGGCGCCGGCCAGCATGTCAATACGTGGGTCGGTCCCGGTCAGAACCAACCGATCGAGCCCGGCCAGCTCGGCGGCGCCCTCGGCGGCAACGTACTGGACGAGCTTTCCAGGCGCACCGGCATGAGCCAGCAGGAATTGCTCAACCAGCTCGCGACCGTCCTGCCGCAGCTGATCAACAATCTGACGCCCAAGGGGCGGATGCCGACGCTCGCCGATTTGGAAGAAAAGTAAGCGAGGCGATTGGCGCTGTAGGGCGGGGGCGACGACCCCGCCGGCGCTTCGCCAATTCCGAGCCCGTTTTGAGCGTTTTCAACACGTTGCGGGGACTTTTCCGAGCCGCTCACAGCGGCCGCTTTGGGCGCGCGGCCTGCTTTGCCGTATTTTCGCCATATTTCTGCCGGGCGTGTCGGCTGCGCGCCCGCACGAGCCGTTCGTATCCTCGGCGACCCGATCGCTCCTGGCCGCACGGCGCCCGAGGCAAGACGATGGCGCGCAGGATCGCGGCTCAATTTCTGGATGACAGGAGTAATCTACTCAGGATTTATATTTTTCGCAAGATAATAGGCGCCTCGACCGGATTGCAATTCGCCTGAGCCACGCGCCGCCTACTCGGCCGCGCTTCGTCGCGTCGCGGCCTTGTCGAGCGCGTGCACGAGGTCCTCGATCAGGTCGTCCGTATCCTCGAGCCCGACCGACAGCCGGAGCAGGCCGGGGCCAATGCCAAGCGCGGCGCGCTGCTCGGGCTTCAGGCGCTGATGGGTCGTCGTCTCGGGATGGGTGATCAGGCTTTTCGCGTCGCCGAGGTTGTTCGAGATGCCGATGATGGAAAGCGCGTTGGCCATCCTGAACGCCGCCGCCTTGCCGCCGGCGACCTCGAAAGCGAGCATGGTGCCGCCGCTGCTCATCTGACGCCGCGCGAGTTCGGCCTGCGGGTGGTCGGCGCGTCCGGGATAGAGGGTGCGAACGACCGCCGGGTGCGCGGCGAGCGCGTCGGCGATGTGCGCCGCCGACGCCGCCTGCGCCGCCACGCGGATCGGCAGCGTCTCCAGCGACTTCAACAGCGTCCAGGCGTTGAACGGCGACAGGCTCGGCCCGGTCTGGCGCAGAAAATTGTGGACGTGGTCGGCGATGAATTTCTCGCTGGCGAGGATGATCCCGCCGAGCACGCGCCCCTGTCCGTCGATGTGCTTGGTCGCCGAGTAGACGACGCAGTCCGCGCCGAGTTTTAGCGGATGCTGGTGGAGCGGCGTGGCGAAGACGTTGTCGACGACCAGCGTCGCGCCCACGCCATGCAGAATCTCGGCGACGCCGGCGATGTCGATGATCTCGAGCGTCGGGTTGGTCGGCGATTCGAGGAAGGCCGTCTTGGTGTTCGGCCGCACCGCCGCCCGCCATTCGGTGAGGTCGGTCCCCTCGACCAGGGTCGATTCAACGCCAAACCGCGGCAGCAGGTCCTCGACCACATAGAGGCACGAGCCGAACAGGGCGCGGGCGGCGACGACGTGGTCGCCCGCCTTGACCTGACCCACAAGCGCCGCCGTCACCGCGGCCATGCCGCTCGCGGTGGCGCGCGCCGCCTCGGCGCCTTCGATCAGCGCCATCCGATGCTCGAACATGGCGACGGTCGGGTTCGAGAAGCGCGAATAGATGAAGCCCGGCTCGTCGCCCTTGAACCGCGCCTCGGCGGTCTCCATCGTGTCGTAGAGATAGCCCTGGGTGAGGAACAGGGCCTCCGAGGTCTCGTCGAATCTCGAACGCAGCGAGCCGCCATGCACGAGCTGCGTAGCGGGCCTTAGGGTTTTCGGGTCGCGGGATTTGCGCGGGCTCGTCATGGCTTCTTATGTCCTCTCCGGGCGTTTTACGCCCGCGGGCTCATAAGACGAGGCGATGGTCGAGGAGCCCCGATCTTTTAGCCCTTTGTTTAACGTGGCGGCAAGCCGACCGGCTCAAATGACCACGATGAAGTCTCCCTCTAGCGCGCGGCGGCGGCGACGTCAACGACGAGCCCTGAGAGGAGGTCGAAAGGCGGGGAAGCGAACATTCGAAGCCGACACTTTCAGCGGTCGGAGTGCGCAAGGAGGGGTCATTCCCTGAGCGACAATAGGCGCCGCGAGCGCCTGAAGTGTTCGTCCCCGCCCTCCCTGCGCGAACCCGGCCAACCGCCCCGCCCGCTGGCCGCGGGGCCATCGATCCGCTAAATTCGCCCTTGGATCACTTCACTGGGGGCCGATCACCCCGTTCCGGAGGCTTCGCTATGCGGCTTCCTGCCATCGCCGCCCTGGCGGCAGTGATTCTCTTGTGCGCCCCCGCGGCGTGCGCGATAGAAAACGATGCTACCGTGCCCACCTATCACGCCGACGCGGCCCGTAGCGGGCATTATGTCGTGCCCGGTCTGACCTGGGCGCACGCCGGAGACATGCGGCTGGATGGGGCGTTCGACGGGCGCGTGCCGGGGAACATCTATGCGCAGCCGCTCTATTGGCGACCGGCCGGGGCGGCGGGCGGACAAGTGATCGTGGCGACCGAGGACAATGTCGTGGCGGCGCTGGACGCCGTCACCGGACGCACAGTCTGGCAGCGCAGCCTCGGCCCGGCGACCAAGCGCTCCGCTCTGCCATGCGGCAACATCGACCCGCTCGGCATTACCGGCACGCCGGTGATCGACGAGCGCAGCGGCGCGCTCTACCTCGACGCCATGGTCGATCGCGGCGACGGACCGCGGCACCTCGTATTCGGCCTTTCGCTTGCCGACGGCGCGGTGCTGCCGGGCTGGCCGGTCGACGTGGCCGACTCGCTCCGCGCGATCGGAGTAACGTTCGATCCTCGCGTGCAGAATCAACGCGGCGCGCTGACCATGGTGGGCGACCAGCTGTACGTGCCGTACGGCGGCCACTCTGACCCTTGCGGCGAATATCACTGCTCAGTGGTCGGGTTTCGGCTGGATGAGCCGGCGGCGTTTGGGGCTTGGCTGACTCCGAGCAGGGGAGGCGGCAACTGGGCGCCGGGCGGGATCGCGTTTGACGGCAAGCACCTGTTCATCGGCACCGGCGTTGCCGACAGCATGGACGGCTGGAGCGGCGGTCAATCGGTAATCCGCCTGCCGCTCGATTTGGACTTGAACCCCACGCCGCAGGATTTCTTCGCGGTGTCCGGCTCGGACTACGATCACGACCTCGGCATGAGCAATCCGCTGCCAATCGACCTGTCGGACGGCGGCCCTCATCCGGCGCTGGTGATCACATTCGCCAGAGATGGTAAGGCGTATCTGCTCGACCGCGCCGATCTCGGCGGGGTCGATCACCCGCTCGATGCACAGACGGTTGCCGCATATGGCATCGTTACTTCGCCTGCCGCCTATCGCATAGGGCAAGACACGATGTGACTTTCCAGGCCCGTGGCTCGTCGTGCCCAGGTGGCGAGGGGGACGCCGGGGTGGTGGCGCTGCACATATCTGGCGGGCCGCAACCGTCAATGCACACAGCGTGGTGCGCCAAGCTCCGGGGCTACGCGGAGGGCGCAATCGTCACCACAAGCGACGAGACGGCTGATCCGATTGTCTGGATCGTCGGCGCCGAGCGCGACGAAAAGCTGCACGGTTTCCGGGGCGACACTGGGCAGGAGGTGTTTACGGGCGATCCGCTCTCCGGCCTGCGGCACTTCGTGACCGTCCTGGCCGCCGCGGGCCGGCTCTATGTCGCGGGCGACGGTCGGATTTTCGCGTTCGGCCTTGGGCGCTAAGCCCGCGCTCAGACCTGACAACTGCGAACTGAGCGCCGCCGCCAGACGTCTTTTTGGTCCGGTACATGTGGCGGCCGACTCGACACCTGCGGATTGGTCATTCGATCCTGTTATGGAACTCTCGTCTGAGCGCGAACGACCGGAACCTCCAAACGCGACCTCCGTGGAAGCGCAACGACCGGTTAATGTCGATTCGCGTCATTGAGCCGTTCGCGATAAACCCCGCTTCGGCTAAAACTCGGCCGTTGGCCGTCGAGATCGAAAAAGGCAGGCCTCGCGACGCCAAAGTCGGAACCTAAGAAGGGTTCAATCGGAGGGGCAGCGTCTCGCCGTCCAAGGAGCCCGAGACGCGCTCCCTCCATGGGAGCGCGGGTCGATCCGCGTTCCCCATGAGTCCCTAACGCGTGCAATAGTCGCCTTCGCACGGATGGGCAGGGCCGCAGTTGGCTTGAGCGCCCGTCGCAAGACAGTCGCAAGACAGAAGATGGAGATGAGAACCATAGCGAAGATCTTACGCATGATAGCCTCCGGGTTGTTGAACGACTCCTGTACGGGTTCGGCGATGCGGTGGATCATCGGCGCGCGAAAGCCGCTATCTCTGCGGTGCATGCGCCGCCATGGCCAGCCGTCGAAAAAGTATCGACATTTGTTATAAATAGCGTTATTTAAGAATGTATCGAGCGCTCGGGGCTCAGCACCCTAGCGCGGGAGGCTCCGAGGAAACGCAAGGAATTCATCCATGAGCGCAGCCGACCCAGAAATCGCCAACCGCATTTCCGCAGGCGGGATCGAGACCAACTATCACGATCAAGGCCGCGGCCCGGCCGTCCTGTTCATTCACGGCTCCGGACCGGGCGTCAGCGCCTGGGCGAACTGGCGGCTCGCGCTTCCGGCGTTGTCCAAATCCTATCGCGTCATTGCGCCCGACATGGTCGGATTCGGCTTCTCGGATCGGCCGAAGGGCGTCGAATACATCAAGGAGACCTGGGTCAAGCAGGCGATCGGGCTTCTGGACGCGCTCAGGATCGAGAAGGCGCATGTGGTCGGCAATTCGTTCGGCGGGGCGATCGCGCTCGCCATGGCGATCCGGCATCCTCAGCGGGTCGGCCGGCTCGCGCTTATGGGCGCGGTCGGCGTCCCGTTTCCGATCACGCCCGGCCTCGACGCGGTCTGGGGCTACGAGCCGTCATTCGAGGCGATGCTCAAGCTGCTCGACATCTTCGCCCACGACCGTTCCCTGGTGACCGACGAGCTCGCGGAGCTGCGCTATCGCGCCAGCATCCGCCCCGGCTTTCAGGAGTCTTTCTCGGCGATGTTCCCGGCGCCGCGCCAGCGCTGGGTGGACGCGCTCGCCAGCCCGGAAGCCGACATCCGCGCCATGCGGCACGAGACGCTGATCATCCACGGCCGCGACGACAAGGTGATTCCGCTGTCGAATTCGCTGACGCTGCTCAAGTGGATCGAGCGCTCGCAGCTCCACGTCTTCGGCCGCTGCGGGCACTGGGTGCAGATCGAGCACGCGGCGCGGTTCGCAAGGCTGCTCGACGGGTTTTTCGGCGAGGTGGCGCTGTAGGGCCGCGTCGCTGACCCGGCCGGCGCGCTCAGCGAGCGCGCCCTACAACGCTGGCTGCTTCGTCTCGGGGCGACTTGCGCTGACCCACGCTACGCCTCCCCAGCCGTCTGCTTCTCCCGCGCCTTAAGCAGCGTCTCCAGCGCCACGACCGAGCGCTCGATGTGCTCGCCGGCGAGTTTCACCGCGAGTTCGGAGTCGCGCGCGAGCGTGGCGTCGAAAATGCCCTGGTGCTCGGCGTGGACGTCGCGCGGGATCGCGCGCTTCGAGGCGACGAGGCGGCGGTAGCGCTCGGACTGCTGGTAGAGCAGGGCGTGGAGCCGGTGCAGCCAGGGCGAAGGGCACGCCGCGATCAGCGCCTTGTGGAAATCGCGGTTGCGCGCCTCGAATTCGGCCGAGGCGCCGAGCGGATCCTCGCGCAGCCGCTCCTCGGCCTTGGAGAGCCGGTAGAAGGCCGCCACGATGTCGCCCTCCCAGGCCTCGCCGCCGACCGCGATCGCCTGCCGCAGCGCCTCGGTCTCGATCAGCTTGCGCACCTCCGTGAGATCGCGGAAGTCGTCGAGCGAGGCCGGGGCGACCCGAAAGCCGCGCTGGCCCTCGCTCGTCACCAGCGCCTCGCCGAGCAGCCGGGTCAGCGCCTCGCGGATCGTCGAGCCGCTGACGTCGTAGCGGGCGCGCAATTCCTCGGTGCGCAGCTTGGCGCCCGGCTCGAGCGTGCCGTCGATGATTTCGTTGCGGAGGGTGGCGTAGGCGGCCTCGATCAACGTCCGGCCCCTGACTTCGGCCGTGCGTTCGGCGGCGGCAACCTCTGTCATGTCCTAGGCCTCCCCTCGACGTCGAAACGCATTTGCGCCGACCGAAACGGCCGATTCGTGCGGTCTTTTGCCGCAGAGCCTGTCTTAAACACGAGCGGAGCGCAACAGGAATATCGGCATTTTCGACTGACCACGACAATTTTTCACACGTTCGCACGAAACGCGAAAGCCCGCGTATGGGGCAAGCTTACGCCGCCTTTATGAAATATCGATGTCGCCGCTCTTCCTGCAACCGGCTAGCGAGAAAATTCTGGCGAGAATCAGAAAATTAATCGTCAAATCGATTTAATATCGATATTCCTGTTGACTGACGATATCAGGCGCGATAGCCATTCCTCCGTCGAAGGCGCGACGGCCCGCGGAGAGGGCCCCGAGTCGAAAGCTTTGACAACGGCACGACCGCAACGCCGGTTTCGGGGAGGATCATGGGACAGAGCCAGACGCCGCTTAAGAAGTTCGTGCGCGTCACCGGAGTGCGTTCCGGCCGCTATGTCGAATTCGAATTCTCGGTCAACGACGCCGACCTGACCGTCGAGCTGATCCTGCCTGTTTCCGCTTTCGAAGAATTCTGCACGCTGCAGGAGGCGACGCGGCTCCCGCCTGTGGCCGAGGTCGCCAACGAGCTGGAGAAGCTTGCCTGGCGCAGCCGCCAGCCGGGGCTCCTGCGAAGGGTGCAGGCGTCGTCCGACGATGATCAGCCGCGCGCGCCGCGCAACTAACCAAAGACCTTTACGGGAGGGATAACGTGACCGTTCAGATCAAGACCATCGACCTCGAGCCGAAGCGACAGACCTTTGGCCACATCGCCCGCCGCCTTGGCGGCGACAAGCCGGCCTCGCGCTACCAGGAGGCGACGCTCGACGTCCAGGCGACCGACAACTTCCACTACAAGCCGCTGTGGGAGCCGGAGTTCTGGGCCTACGACACTGGCAAGACCGCGGTGAAGATGGAGGACTGGTACAAGCCGCTCGATCCCCGGCAATTCTACTACGCCACCTACAATATCGCCCGCGCCAACATGAACCAGGCGGTCGAGCGCAACTTCGCCTTCATCGAGGAGCGCGGCCTCGTCCAGACACTGTCGCCCGAAGCGAAGGCGGCGATCGAGCGCGGTCTCCTGCCGCTGCGTCATCTGCACTGGGGCTCGAACATGAACATGTCCGAGATCTGCCAGCGCGGCTACGGCACGGCCGTCACCGCGCCCTGCATCTTCTCGGCCGGCGATCATCTCGGCATGGCGCAGATCGTGTCGCGCATCGGCCTCGAACTGGACAGCCAGACCGGGGTCAGCCTCGAAAACGCGAAGGAGACCTGGCTCTCCGACCCCGCCTGGCAGGGCGTGCGAAAGCTGATCGAGGACAGCTTCGTCGAGCGCGATTGGTTTCAGCTCTATGTCGCCCAGACGCTTGCGGTGAACGGCGTGCTGTTCGACCTCGCCTACAAGCGCCTCGATTCGGCCTGGCGCGACGGGGTGATCCCGGTCGCCATGCTGACCGAGTTCATGTCCGACTGGCGCGCCGAGGAAGGCCGCTGGAGCGACCATGTCGTCAAGACCGTCGCCGCCGAGAGCGACGCCAACAAGACGATCATTTCGGAGTGGGCGACCCACTGGATCGACCGCGCGGTCGAGGCGGCGAGACCGCTCGCGGCCGCGCTAACCAACGAGAACGCCGCCGCGGCGGCAGGCGAGACGGCCATAGCTCGCGCCCGCGCGCTCGGCCTCAACGTCTAATCGGAAAGGAAATCATCATGGCGCAAGTCGCCTCGCTCACGCTGCTTCACAACGACGACGCCCGCCCGATCATCGAGGCGATCCTCGCCGACAACCCGGGCGTCCGCGTCCTCGACATGCCGGGCTGCGTCAAGCTCGACCGCGACATGGAGCTGGTGGTCAACCGCGCTTCGGTCGAGGAGCGCCTCGGCCGGACGTGGGACCCGCAGGAAATCCATCTCGTGCTCGTCTCAATGGCGGGCAATCTCGACGAGGACGACGACCGGTTTCTCGTCGGCTGGAAACACTAACTCGAAGTCTGGGAGGACAGCATGGCCGTCAAGAAACTCGGTCTCAAGCAGCGCTACGCGCATATGACCCGCGGTCTCGACTGGGAGACCACCTATCAGCCGATGGACAAGGTGTTCCCCTACGACAAGTTCGAGGGGATCAAGATCAAGGACTGGTCGGCGTGGGAGGATCCGTTCCGCCTGACGATGGACGCCTACTGGAAGTTCCAGGCGGAGAAGGAGCGCAAGCTCTACGCCGTGCTCGACGCCTTCGCGCAGAGCAACGGCCAGACCAAGATCTCGGACGGGCGCTACGTCAACGCCTTGAAGCTGTTCCTCACCGGCGTCTCGCCGCTTGAATATCAGGCGCACCGCGGCTTCGCCTGGGCTGGGCGCCATCTGCGCGGCGTCGGGCCTCGCGTCGCCTCGCAGATGCAGTCGCTCGACGAGTTGCGCCACTTCCAGACGCAGGCGCACACGATCAGCCAATACAACAAGTACTTCGACGGCATCGCCGAGTTCCGCCACATGCACGACCGCGTGTGGTACCTCAGCGTGCCGAAGTCGTTCTTCGACGACGCCCGCTCGGCCGGCCCGTTCGAATACATGATCGCCGTCGGCTTCTCGTTTGAATACGTGCTGACCAACCTCCTGTTCGTGCCGTTCATGTCGGGCGCGGCCTATAACGGCGACATGTCGACCGTGACCTTCGGCTTCTCGGCCCAGTCGGACGAGAGCCGGCACATGACGCTCGGCATCGAGGTGATCAAGTTCCTGCTCGAGCAGCATCCCGACAACCTGCCGATCGTGCAGAAGTGGGTCGACAAGTGGTTCTGGCGCGGCCACAAGGTGCTCGGCCTTGTCGGCATGATGATGGACTACATGCTGCCGAAGAAGGTCATGTCCTGGCGCGAAGCCTGGGACATCTACTTCGTCGAGGCCGGCGGTTCGCTGTTCCAGGATCTCGCCCGCTATGGCCTGCGTCCGCCGAAATATTCGGATGTCGCAACGGCGGAGGCGGACCATGTCTCCCACCAGATCTGGGCGACTTTCTACCAGTACTGCCACGCCGCGGCGTTCCACACCTGGATCCCCGACCGCGAGCACATGGACTGGCTGAGCGAGAAGTATCCGACCACGTTCGACAAATATTATCGCCCGCGTTGGGAGATGTGGGCCGAAATGGAGAAGCAGGGCAAGCGCTTCTACAACATGGCGCTGCCCCAGCTCTGTCAGACCTGCCAGGTTCCAATGCTGTACACCGAGCCCGGAAACCCGGAGACGATCTGCTTCCGCCACTCGAAGTTCAAGGGCGACACGTACCACTTCTGCTCGGACGGCTGCAAAGACGTCTTCGACGGCGAGCCGGAGAAGTACGTTCAGGCCTGGCTGCCGGTGCACCAGATCTACCAGGGCGCCTGCGGCGGTCCGACCGTCCCCGACGTTCTCGCCTACTACCGGATGAACGTCGGCGCCGACAACATGGACTATGTCGGCTCGCCCGACGAAAAGCTCTGGATGAGCTGGCAGGCCGGGGCGGTCAAGGCCGCGGAATAACTCGCACGCAATCGGGCGATGCGGCCATCCGCCGCATCGCCGCTATCTACGGAATTTGGGAGGAATCCATGGCCCTTCAGGCGTTGTCGCCCGACTACGAAAAGCACATCGAATACCGCGACGCGGAAAAGAACTTCCACGGCAACCGCGTCGTCTATGTCCACTGGGAGGAGCATCTGTCCTACTGCGCGCCGCTCGCCTTTCCGCTGCCCCCCGACATGCCGTTCGGCGCCTTCGTCGAGGCGATTATCAAGGGCCATTACAACGCCCATCCCGACTTCGAGAAGATCGACTGGGACAGGGTCGAGTGGATGATCGACGGGCTGAAGACGAAGCCGGATCTCGGCAAGTCGCTCGCCGACAACGGCGTCGGCCACAAGTCGCTGGTCCGCTTCTGGACGCCGGGCCTTTCCGGCTACAAGAACTCGGCGAGCTGAGCCAGAAGGCCGGAACCGGGCAATGACGCACCAGCTCACCATCGAACCGATCGGCGACGCCATCGACGTCGCCGAAGGCCAGACGATCCTCGACGCCTGCCTGCGGTCGGGAATCTATCTGCCGCACGCCTGCGGCCATGGCCTGTGCGGGACGTGCAAGACGCAGGTGACGGACGGCGAGATCGATCATGGCGAGGCCTCCGCCTTCGCGCTGATGGATTTCGAGCGCGACGACGGCTACGTGCTCGCCTGCACGGCCACGCTGATGTCGGACGTCACGATCGAGGCCGACGTCGAGGAGGATCCCGACGCCCGCCGCATTCCGGTCAGCGACTTCGAGGGGGAGGTCGTCGGGCTCGACGATCTCACTCATGACGTCAAGGGCGTTCGGCTTGCGCTGAACGGCGAGAGCATCGACTTTCAGGCCGGCCAGTACGTCATGGCGAAGCTGCCCGGCGTTGAAGGCGCGCGAGCCTTCTCGATCGCCAACGCGCCCTCGGACGCCAGCCATGTCGAACTGCAGGTGCGGCGCGTGCCCGGCGGCGCCGGCACCGGTTATGTCCACGAGAAGCTGAGGCTTGGCGAGCGCGTGCGCTTTTCCGGCCCCTACGGACGCTTCGTGGTGCGCAAGTCGCGCGGCGGGCCGCTGATCTTCCTGGCCGGCGGCACGGGCGTCTCGAGCCCCCGCGCGATGATCCTCGACCTTCTGGAAGAGGGCTACGCCGAGCCGATCACGCTCGTCCACGGCGTGCGCACGCAAGCCGATCTTTACGGCCGCGAAGACTTCGAGGCGCTGGCGAAAAAGCACCCGAATTTCCGCTACGTCCCCTCCCTGTCGAACGAGCCGGAGAGCAGCGCCTGGGCGGGCGAGCGCGGCTTCGTCCACGACGTCGCCAAGCGCCTGTACGGCGGCGTCTTCGAAGGCTTGACCGCCTATCTCTGCGGGCCGCCGCCGATGATCGAGGCCTGCATCGGCGCGCTGATGCAGGGGCGGCTGTTCGAGAAGCACATCTTCACAGAAAAATTCTTCACCGCGCAGGACGCGGGGTCGAAGCCCAAAAGCCCGCTGTTCAAGAGGCTCTGACGATGGCGCCGCAACGATTCCTGGTCACGCTCGATGGGCATGGGCAGGCGAACTGCTACGAGGGCGAACGCGTTCTCGTGGCGCTCGAACGCGCGCAGGGCTTCGGCCAACTCAAGAACCTGCCGCGCCGCTTGCCCGTCGGTTGCCGCCGCGGCGGCTGCGGGATCTGCCGCGTGCGCGTCCTCGCCGGCGAATACCAATCGGGCCCGATGAGCCGGGCCTGCGTCTCCGCGGAAGACGAGGCGGCGGGCCTGGTGCTCGCCTGCTGCATCTATCCGCTTTCCGATCTTTCCCTGCGGCTGGAGACCCCTGTCGTAGTCAAAGCCAAGGGCGAACGGGCCCTGCAACCTGTCTAAGGAGGTAACACCATGGCGATTACGGGCATCATGCGTCCCGGCTTCATCCAGATCCGCGTTCTGGACATGCCTGCGGCGGTCGAGTTCTACACCAAGCGGATCGGCCTGCATCAGGTGACGGAAGGGCCGGACGGTCGCGTCTATCTGAAGTCGGCCGACGAGTTCGACCATCATTCGATCGTGCTGCGCCGCGCCGACTCGGCCGGCGTCGACGCCGCCGCCTTCAAATGCCTGAAGGACTCGGACCTCGATCACTACGAGAAGCGGGTCAAGGAATATGGCTTCGCGGTCGATCACGTGAAGGCGGGCGAGCAGCCGGGCGTCGGCCGTCGCATCGGCTTCACAATTCCTTCGGGCCATCGCATCGAGCTCTACGCCCATGCCGACCAGTCCGATCCGAAGCCGCGCATTCACAACCCGGACGTCTGGGACCTCGAGCCGCACGGCATGGCCGCCCGCCGCTTCGACCACTCGCTGCTCTACGGGCCGGATATCGAGAAGAACCTCGACTTCTTCGAGAAGGCGCTCGACTTCCGCTGCGCCGAGCGCGTCGACATGCCTGATGGGCTGCTGGCGATATGGCTGACCGCGGGCATGAAGGCCCATGACATCGCCTTCGTGAAGTATCCGGAACCCGGCAAGCTGCACCACGTCGCCTTCGAGCTCGAGAACTGGAATGCGGTCGGACACGCGGCCGACATCATCACCCGCTACGAGATCTCGGTCGACATCGGGCCGACCCGTCACGGCATCACCCGCGGCCAGACGATCTATTTCTTCGACCCGTCGGGCAACCGCTGCGAAGTGTTCGCGGGCGGCTACACCTACTATCCCGACCAGCCGACGCGCACCTGGGACGAGACCCAGGTCGGCAAGGGCATCTTCTACTACGAGCGGGTGATGAACGAAGCGTTCCTGTCGGTCGTGTCGTAAGACGCGGTCTTAAGGACAGCACGCAAAATGACCCTTCGCGTTCGCGCGAAGGGTCTAAGCGCCAGGACTATTGCGCGCCGGCGTCGTCCCGGAAGGGGCGGGTAGGGCGCGCATTTGGGGACGCACATCATGTCAAACTCGGTGGCGCGCCGGATCATCAACTCGGCCGCGGCGCTCAGAGCCGTGGAGGCCGCGGTGGCGAAGGGCCGCGAGCGGAACATCGCCGTCGTCGCGGCGGTCGTCGACATCGGCGGCGACCTCGTCGCCTGCCTGCGGGCGGACGGCGCCTTTTCCGCGTCCGTATCCATCGCCAATGACAAGGCCTATACCGCGGCGGTGTTCGGCGCCTCGACCGACGATCTGTCGAACGCGCTGAAAGACAACCCGGTGCTCCACCATGGCATCGCCATTCGTCCAGGTGTCGCGCTGTTCGGCGGAGGCCTGCCGATCGTCGAGGACGGCGCCGTCATCGGCGCGATCGGCGTCTCGGGCGGTTCCGAGGACGACGACCGGGCATGCGCCAAAGCAGGCGCGTCAGCGCTCGCCAGCTAGGCGAGGGGTAACGCAAAAATATCGATAATAATGAAAATATCGACATAGACGATCAATAGCGATATATGACCGGTGCGCGCTTCGAGGAGCGGCGCGGTCACGGAGAGGTCAGGCGATGACAGTTCAGGCTTTGAGGAAGGCGTCCGCGAGTTTCGACAGCGCGCGTCGCGACGCCGCGCATTTCATCGACGGCGGGTTTACTCAAGGGACGACCGGCAAGTTCTGGGAGAACCGCACGCCGCTCGACAACAGCGTGATCGGCCGCGTGCCGGAAGGCGGCAAGGCCGAGATCGACGCCGCCTGCCGCGCCGCCAAGGCCGCGCTCTCGGGCCCGTGGGGCAAGATGACGGTCGGGGAGCGCACTGACATCCTCGCCAAGGTCGCCGAGGGCATCAACGCGCGGCTCGAAGAATTCCTCGCCGCCGAGTGCCTCGACACCGGCAAGCCGTCAAGCCTTGCCCGCCATCTCGACATCCCGCGCGGCGCCGCCAACTTCAAGATGTTTGCCGACACGGTGAAGGGCGTCTCGACCGAGACCTTCATTTTGCCGACGCCGGACGGCAAGGGCGCGCTGAACTACGGACTTCGCCGGCCGAAGGGCGTCATCGCGGTCATTAGCCCATGGAACCTGCCGCTCCTCTTGATGACCTGGAAGGTCGGTCCGGCGCTCGCCTGCGGAAACACTGTCGTCGTCAAGCCATCCGAGGAGACGCCGCTGACCGCAACGCTCCTCGGCGAGGTGATGAACGAGGCCGGCGTGCCGAAGGGCGTCTACAATGTCGTCCATGGGCTCGGGCCGAATTCGGCCGGCGAGTTCCTGACCCAGCACCCGCTCGTGAACGGAATCACCTTCACCGGCGAGACGCGCACGGGCGAGGCGATCATGCGCCAGGCCGCGCTCGGCATCCGGCAGGTGTCGTTCGAGCTCGGCGGCAAAAATCCTGCGCTCGTGTTCGCCGACGCCGACCTCGACAAGGCGGTTGAGGGCACGATGCGCTCGTGCTTCTCCAACTGCGGCCAGGTCTGCCTCGGTACCGAGCGCGTCTATGTCGAACGGCCGATCTTCGACGCGTTCGTCGCGCGCCTGAAAGCCGGCGCGGAAAGTCTGAAGCTCGGCCGGCCCGAAGATCCCGCGACGAACCTCGGCCCGCTGATCAGCCAGGAGCACCGCCGGAAGGTGCTGAGCTATTACAGGAAGGCGGCCGACGAGGGCGCGACGATCGTCACTGGCGGCGGCGTTCCCGAAATGCCGGGCGACCTCGCCAACGGCGCCTGGATCCAGCCGACCATCTGGACCGGTCTCCCCGACACGTCGCCGATCGTCAACGAAGAAATCTTCGGCCCCTGCTGCCACATCCGTCCGTTCGATACGGAGGAAGAAGCGGTGCGACTCGCTAACGCGACCCCCTATGGACTTGCCGCCTCGGTCTGGACCGAGAATCTTTCGCGCGGCCATCGCGTCGCGGCGCAGATGGAGGTCGGCCTCTGCTGGGTCAATTCCTGGTTCCTGCGCGATCTGCGCACTGCCTTCGGCGGCGCCAAGCAGTCCGGCATCGGCCGGGAGGGCGGCCTGCATTCGCTCGAGTTCTACACCGAGCTGACCAACGTCTGCGTCAAGCTCTGAGAAGGGAAAGCATCGTGACAAAGATAGCGCCGCTCGCCGTCGCTGACGCCATCCTCGGAGCTTACAAGACTCGCACGCCCGTGCCGCCGGTGCGTGAGCTTCTGCCGGCCGGGGCCATCGATCAGGCCTACGCCGCCCAGGAGTTCAACACCGAGCGCTGGCTCGAGGAGGGACGCAAGCTCGTCGGGCGCAAGATCGGCCTGACCTCGCTCGCGGTGCAGCGGCAGCTCGGCGTCAGCCAGCCGGACTACGGCATGCTGTTTGCCGATATGGCGGTCCTGGACGGATGGGACGTCGCGGCCGATCAGCTCATCCAGCCCAAGGTCGAGGCCGAGATCGCCTTCGTCATCGGGCGCGATCTCGACGACGAGCACCTGACCATCGCCGACATTTTGCGCGCGGTGGAGTTTGCGCTGCCGGCGATCGAGATCGTCGATTCGCGCATCGCCGAGTGGAAGATCGGCATCCTCGACACCATCGCCGACAACGCGTCCTCCGGCCTCTACGTGCTCGGCGCTTCTCCGAAAAAACTCGACGGCCTCGAACTTCGACTTTGCGGCATGGTGATGGAGCAGGGCGGCGACGAAGTCTCGGTCGGCGCCGGCGCGGCCTGCCTCGGCGACCCGCTGTCGGCGACGCTGTGGCTCGCGAAGACCATGGCGCGGGTCGGGCGTCCGCTGAAGGCCGGCGACACGGTGATGTCGGGCGCCCTCGGGCCAATGGTCACGGTGAAACGAGGCGAAGTCTACGAAGCGCGCATCTCGGGCCTCGGCTCCGT
>Ga0074045_10002134_pt1 | contig 18539 bp, 11 predicted proteins | sample BogForMeECP23OM2_FD_94442 | JGI IMG/M metagenome (GOLD analysis project Ga0074045, IMG submission 94442) | Bog forest soil microbial communities from Calvert Island, British Columbia, Canada - Bog Forest MetaG ECP23OM2 | ecosystem: Environmental > Terrestrial > Soil > Wetlands ...
CTACTCATAGGTGAGGATCCGCCAGGGGCAGGTTCGTTGCTTGCCGGAGCTGGCAGCAGACTGCGATCCACCTTGCCGTTTGCATTGAGCGGAAGCGACTCCAACATCAAGAAGGAAGAAGGCAGCATATGTGCGGGCAGGAAATTCTCGATCGCAGCGCGCAGTTCGCTCGGTTCCAAATGTAGGCCTATTTCAGGGACAACGTACGCCACCAATTTCTTCTGGCCGTCCACTTCGACCGCATCGACCACGGCTTGCTTCACGCCCGGCTGCCGGATCAAAGTAGCTTCGATTTCGCCGAGCTCGATTCTTTGTCCATTAATCTTGATTTGGCGGTCGATTCTGCCCAGGAACTCGATCTCTCCATCCGGCATCAGGCGCCCCCGGTCCCCGGTGCGGTAGATCCGCTCGCCGGTGCGCGGATGCACGGCAGTGCGGGCCGCTGTCTGTTCCGGGTTCCGCCAATATCCTTTCAACAATCCAACACCCGCGCAGCACAGCTCTCCAGGTTCGCCAACCGGGCACTCATTCAGGTTTTCATTCAGCACGTAGTAAAAAGTATTCGCGATCGGATGGCCATAAGGAATGCTCTTCCAATCGGGCTGTACTTGCTTGACCGGATACCAGATGTTCCAAACTGTGGTTTCCGTTGGGCCGCCTACACTAACAACCTGCACGTCACCAAAGTGCTCGCGAATCCGCTCGGGCGCGCTCAGCGGAATCCAATCGCCACCAAGAAAGGCCAAGCGCAGCCGGTCGCGCAGCGCCAGCTTTCGAGCCGCAGCGTGAACCAGCAGCATCTCCATAAAAGCGGGCACCGAATTCCACAGCGTCACACCCAGTCTGCTAATCAGATCGACCCAATGATCGGGCGAGCGGGTGCCGTCGCGGTCCGGCATCACAATGCTGCCGCCTGCCGCCAGGATTCCGAAAATGTCATAGACCGACATATCGTGGTGGAGTGCAGTCACTGCCAGCACACGATCATCGGCATTCACGCCAAATGTGCGATTCGTTTCGAGGACACAATTGACTAATCCACGGTGGCCAATCATCACGCCTTTTGGCTTTCCCGTAGAGCCGGATGTGTAAAGAACATACGCGACATCTTCCGGAGTCTGCATGCGAGCGGGCGGCTCCGCTTCGCCCGCCAGCAAACCGGGCTGGTCGACCGACAACCGCACGACATTCGCGGGCCATTTCAGCGTGCCGTCCAGCCATGACTGCGTCAGGACGACCTCGACTTTCCCGTCCTCTAATAAATAACGCAAACGGTCCGGCGGAACATTCGCTTCAATCGGCAGGTAAGCGGCACCGGCCTCAAGAGCGCCCAGCACCCCAACAACCTGCTCCCAACCCTTGTCCATCACAATCGCAACCAGCGTATTGGACTTAACCCCAAGCGATCTCAGACGGTGGCCAAGCAGGCGGGAAGCGGAAAGCAGCTCGCCGTAGGAGAGTCCCCCCGACACAGAAATGACAGCAGGCCGCTCCGGTGCGCGCATAGCCTGTGCGACAAACAGGTCCTGCACCAGACACTCCGGAACGTTGAAACCGGCCTCGACTGAGGAATGTCCTGCGAAATTGGGCGGATTTATGGGCTTTTGGGAGTTCATTAGAAAACTAAGCCAGGGGAAGCTCGTGCAGGGTTAACTTAACTGCGCTTATAACAATGATTTTATCGAATGCATCGAAAAGTGAGTGCGGCACGAAAGGGCCATGCCCGTTAGTTGGATCGACACGGCGTCAGAAGCCCCTTTTCACAGCCAAGTACGGAATCAAAAGCAACTCGACGAGGCCGGGAAGCGGGTCCTGGAGGCTGAATACCGCTTCCGTCCGGCACATTCCCAGCGAACGGAGATAGCCTCTGGGCCCTAAGCTTCCCGCCAGAAACTCCAGAAACACGGTAGGAATGTCGGTGGTCGTTCGCAACCAGCCGACGCCCGGCCGCGCCTTACCCGGCGAGATTGGAAGTCCCATTTGGTCCGCGAACAGCATATAGCTGAAGTCCACTCCGGCGCTGGCGCCCAGCGTGTGATACCCCCAAGTGCGCGCATTGACATCGAGCATTTTGAACTTCCCATCGCGCGGGTCAAGTTTGTACTCCATTTCGACTAGGCCGTAGTAATCGATCGCCCTCAGAAAGCGCGCCGACATTTCCTCCAGTTCAGGCTGCTCAATGGTTTCGACAAACGTGCTCGCCCGCCCGAATTGCAGCGGATGCTGGCGTCTCCTCTTCGCCACCATGCTGCCAACGGCTTCACCCTCCCGGAAGAAAGCGCAGTAGGAATATTGCTGGCTGCCTCCGCCGGGAATGACCTCTTGCACCATGACTTCGCCCGGCCCCACGATCTCGTAAGCTTTCTGAAAAAGCGTTCGCAGTTCGGCGTGGCTCTCCGCACACCATGCCTTCACGCGGGTCGCATAAACAAAGTGTTCTTTGATTGCCGGCTTGATGGCAAACGGCGGAGCCAGTTCGTCAAACTGCTCCAGTTCCGCAACGCTGCTGGGATACGATGTCGCGGGAATCGGGATTCCCAACTGGGCCGCCAGTCTATAGGTATTCCGTTTGTCCCACGCCCATTGCACACTCTCCCATTCCGGAGTCGCAACTCGAAATACCTGGCTCAGTTCGTCGCGATAGCGTGAAATCGCAGCGACCAGTTCATCGCGCGTAGGATAAAGCAGCCACCCTTCCAGCCCGAGTCTGCGGCCTAGACTTAGTAACTCGTCAACCGTATGCCGTTCATCCTTCAAATTGGAAAAGTGTACGGCCGGGCCAGCATAGCGCGAATAGCGCGCAATCGAATGTTCGTCGTCGACAATGCAGGTGGGAACCCCGTGTCTTCCCAGGCTCCGGACGATTCCCAGTCCCTGGTAATCCCCGCCAAGAATGACCGCTCCGGCGATCTTGGTGCCGAAACGATCGCTTGCGCTCTGCTCGAGCAGCGTGCTCGTCGCGTTAGCCATTTCCGTTCGCCGCTCCATTGGCGCGGCTTATAAAGCGCGCCAGCTCAGTAGATGCAAACTCCGTCCCCGACACAAAACCCAACAGCGGCCCAAAGCTCCACGATGCCGTCTTACCCACAAAATGGAGCCCCTGCATCGTGCTCTCAAACCCGCGCGTGAGAACCGGAAATCCGTTCACAGTCCGAAGCCGCGCCAAAAGTGAGGGCGGCAGAAAACCGTAACGGCTCAGGTCAATCTGAAATCCTGTGGCCAGGAAGCAATGATCGACCACACGCTCAGTGGCATCATCCAATTTGAGCCACACGCGACTGCCTCTTTCCGCCGCCTCCACAACCCTGCGCCCCAACGAGATCGTTACGTCTTTCAACCGCGGTTGCAACCATGCCGCGCCTGCTGGACGGATTGCGCGATACGCGACCTTATCCTGAAACTCTCTCGGAAAGCGCCGGAACACGTGGGGGGCCGCGACCAACCTGCTAATTCCCGCCGGTCCCACGTCGCGATTTGAGTAGAGTAGTTTCGAAAGCGGGCCCAAACGATGCAGGCGGGCGTGCAGGCCAACCCAATTCAGCGACGCTTCCCGCACCAGCACTTCGGGCTCTGCTCCCGCCTCCTTCAGCAGGGCGGCCGACTCCAGCGCGCTTTGCCCTCCTCCAATGATGGCGACTTTCTTCCCTTTGAATTTGCTCAAATCGTTGTGATCCACAGCGTGCGAAGCCAATTCCCTCGGAATCGCCGAAAACTCCTTTGGTCGATACGCGAATGGGCCAATTCCTCCAGCCACCACCACCCGCCGAGAAGTGAACTGCTCCCCGTCAGACAAACTCACCAGGAAGCCCCGTCCGTTTTGCTCCAGCCTGGCCACATGCCGAAGATCAACATCGGGCACCGCCCGCCTTTGATACCAGAGCCCGTAGTCGACAAAGCGTTTCAGCGGAATCGGCTTCTCGAAGTGGTTTCCATCAGCGTCTCGGAAGGCATCGAGATTGAGAGTTCCGTCGGGGTCGGCAATGTGCGACGCTTCCCAATTCGAGCGCAGAAACATCCCCGATGGCATCTGCCCCGCCCAGAACGCCATCGGCGATCCGAATACGCGGACCTCAACACCACGCGCGCGTAAGAAATTGGCAGCCGCCAAGCCATACGGCCCCGCTCCAATCACGACTACATTGCAGCCTGACATAAGACTCCCACTATCATTTTTGGCGATGATCAGTTCTAGGGGGACTTGCCGACTACCGAATCGCCGTGCCTGGTACCTTCATTTCCGCACATGTTTCCTGCGGGGCGCGACTGTATACCAAGTGCCCGTCGCGGTCGCTGGCGTAGGCAATGCTCGCCCGCTCGCTCCCTGCGCCTTCAATTCGCAATAACCCATCCCCTTCAACAATCGTCATCTGTGCCCGCTGTCTCCACCAGCGGTTCACTTCACCCGGGGTTGTGATCCAGAGGTTCTCTTTCTCTCGCAGCTCGGCCAAACGACTGAGGAGTGCCTCGTAGATAGCCCGCTCGCGGGGACCCGTAATGTAATCGGGATGGATGATCACGTTGATCAAGCCATGCTTCTCCCTGATTAGCGCGATCTGCTGTTCCCACAGATTGGTGGAGTAATCGTTCAAGATGTTAAACAGCGTGTAGTCCTGCGTCATCGTTACGGGCAACTCCAATAAGTTGCCAATGAAATAGGGCATCACAGTGCAACAGCCCCCACGCTGCGGGTCGAGATGGGCCACGTTGGGAACGGACGAGTCGTATTCGAAATCTAATGCGTCGAACCACTGCTGATTCCGATAAAGAACTCCCGCGCGGAAGCCTGCCGCTCCATATTTCTTGCCGTAAGCGTTAATCTTCGCCGCACGTTCCAAGAACTGCTTTCGGTCATGAAATAAACGCCCATCGTGATTCAGATCATGGACCACCACTTCGAACCCACGGTCGCGAATAGATTCCAGAAAGGCCGGGGTTACGGGGTAACGCTCCTCCGGAACCACCTGAAACGACGCTTTAATTCCAAAAGAATCGTTCGCGTCCATCAACATGCGGCACTGTTCCACACCCGAAGCTGTTTCCACGTCGTGCGTCATCAGTGCGCAGCCGGAAGTGCCCTCGGGCCAAAACCAGATGAACGGGATTTGGCTCACCTTTTGTGCGCGCATGGCCAGCAGCAGCACTTGCTCCATCAGGTTGTCAACGGTCCGATCCACCGGCCAATGCGGAAACCGCAGCTGGTCCCAGCCCCGCAGCCGTATCTTCTGCAAATGCTTGCGAACGGAAACCGGCAGCACTGGACGCAGCCAATAATAAAGACTGACCGCTGCGGACTTCAGCCCCTTGTCGGATTGCCAGTCCGAGTACAACTCCCTCCGCAAGTTGTCGACGACTTCGTCTAAATCGAATGGAAGGTAGGTCGTCTTTTCTTCCCGCCGAACCCCTTTGATTGTGTTTCCGATCAACCCATCCGGCGAGGTGGCGGGCTCAATTCCACAACAATTTCCATAGAGTGTCTCTTCCCCGAAGCGAAAATATCCGCTTTTCTCCGATGGAATACCGCTCAGAGCGATCTGAGCATATTGCTCAGGACATCGGAAGTATTCGGATAGTGCGTTCATGATGTACATACCCCCCGGCAGAACCGGCGGTCTCCTGTTCGGAGGAGTTCTTGGAGAGACTTCGTAACTGCGGCGTTCATTGCTTTATCCGAACTGGACTGCGATGGAATTCAGTTCGTCAGCGTCTTCACTTCGGCGAGGTGGCGCCGCTCTCGCCAAGCCCTGACGGTCAATCTGTGAAGAGGAAGAAAACCTCGCCTGTATTGCTCCAATTTGCTGTCGATCCGCCTCAAGCAGACGCAGCAACCGAAGTCAGGCGAGATGTAAGTTCACAGGCGGGAAGTAAAACAGGTCATGCGTTTGTCTTGCAAAAAGCCAGCGCGCTCGATCCAAATGTCCAGCCTAGCGGGTGCGCGCACAGGAAACGGGAAGCCGAAGCTTCCCGGATAAGTAGTGCTCTTTCCCGCGAGTTGATGACCAGTGCACGAGGATTTAGTGTACAGTCGCCTGCAGTTGCGTCGGAGGAGCAACACCGCCGCTCGAAGCGTAACATGTGTCCGCGTTGAAAGTAAGCACCTTTCCAGTCCCCGTTGACGGCCCCCCCATGACATTAGCGTAGCAACTCATCGCCGGATTCTGGGATGCATAGCCTCCGGTGTTCGGGAGGTTGCCGCTGGAAACATCTGGTCCTATCGCAGGCCACGAAGACGGGCTTCCATTCGGGAAGGCCCACCAGGAGGGCTGAGAGGAAAGATAAAAAGACCGGGGAAGCGTAGAGTTCGGATTTTTGAGGCCGGGATAGGAAGGCGCAGAGCTTCCATTTTCGCTGGCGACAAAGCGGACCGCATTACTGGCAGCGTCCCAATTGCCCCAACGCATAAGCGTTGAGGACACAAGACTATCGCCGCTGCTCCCTTGCCACAAGGTTCCAACGGCCTCGCAGCAACCTAAAATGTCGACCGTGTACTGCCCGGCGCTTCCCGACGTTCCCGTCGTCTGCTGGTAAGTCGTGTGATATCCCGCAGTACCGAGAACATTTCCGATAGCATTTGTATATCGCGTGCCGGCGGAGTTGATGAACGGCTGCGTTTGGTTCATCTGTTGCGAATCTTCTACTCCCGTCCAACGGTTCCGAAAGGCCGTCATCATCGCGCCGGTGCCGTGAATGTCGTCCAGCACCCAACCGGCTCCGATGTTTCCTTCAAACAAAATCATCTCGTTTCCCGCATCGTGCGACCAAGCGCTCGGAATCATGAAGTTGGAATTCGTATAAAGATCGTTAATGCTGAAATTGTAGGCCCAGACGGTTCCCGCCGTATCGCCGCTTAATAGCGGCGTCGTGACCTGCTGGAAAATGTTGTTCTGAATCAGGTTGTCGGAGCCGGTAAACATCTCGACCCCGTAGCTTTGGCTGGCTTCGTACTTTGTCCCGTAGAAATAGCTATCCTGCAGTTGCAGATGGGCTTGCGTGACACCCCAGACATGATTGCGATTACCGTTAATCGAGCGCACTCCTCGAAACCAACAGCCGTAGGCAATCGTGAACTCTGTGACTGTGTCTTGGTTGCTGCCACCGTCCTTAGTCGCGTCTAGGGAAAGATTCTCAATCCCCACCCCAGTCACCACGCCCCCGCCAATGTTTCCCAAATCCCAGGCTTGCGGAGTCTGACTGGACCTCCAATTTGGCATGTAGATGCCGGGTGTGATGGTGACTGTCTTGGCACTTGAGTTGACCCCCGTCACTTGGACGAATTGCTGTTGATTCCGATTGCCGTCGCGCCCGGGGTTATTGCCTTCATTGGCGCACCGGGTCGTGCCGCAGATGAAAATGTTTCCTGTATCTGATGAATCGTCCAGTTGGTCCAAAACGAGCAGGTCACCCTTCGAGATGCCGGATACGGAACTGAACGTCAGCGTTGTTGTGCCCTGACCGTAGCCATCCGTCCAGTTATAAACTGTACCGGGACTCCCGCCCCATACGCCAGAGTTGCCCGCAACACAAATGTCGGCATTGCCAAAAACACAGCCGCTCACATTCGAGAAAGCGAGGACCGTCTGGTCCGCGCCTGAACCGCGCAGTGTGACGTTACTCTTCCCGTTGAATGTAATACCGCTGGACAGATTGAAAGTGCCGGCGCCGAGCAGAACGTATTGGTTGGTACCGCAGGCGGCGATGGCATTGTTGATGGCTGCCGCTGTACCGTTGTAAGGAGCGATGGTTGATCCGCATTGCGTGCGTCCAGTCGGTATCCCTCCGGGAACGCCGACATTGGTCGCTGACCAATCAATCGCACGCGTCGAAGGCAAAACTCCAGACCATTGTTGCGCGATCGCAAGTGTGGTGAAAAATGAGAACAGTATGAAAAATACTCGCTTCATTGGTTAGAAACCCTTCCGCCGCGCATAAGGGTTCCTCCGCCAGAAGCGTCTTTCGACCCCCCGACTTGGAGAAATCCCACCGCGGAGAAGGCTGTTTCGCGAATCGGCACAGTCCGACTGGTCATCGTGTCTTGGCCCTTTCCGCTTGATTGCGCGGCCACTCGGAGTTCAGGTCCCAGAACCGTTGCGCTCTGGGGGATTGAATTTCGAGCGCTCTCATGTGAGTCTAGGCAATCAGGCGCTGGAGCTCAAGACGCGGAAGTACACGCGGACGACTCTTTGGGGCAGTCCCGGCCGACCTGAGGGACATGACCCCTTGCGCAATCTCTGTGCTATCTGCAACTTGCGCGAAGTTCCCATCGGGGGAAACCCCTGCACTTCTTGCTAACGGGCCGATGCGAACCGCGAACGGTTTCTGCCAGTTCGTCTGATCGCGTCGCCACCCTACGCGCCAAGATTCAGGGAGCCAGAGCTTCATTGGCAGTGGTCACGCTCGCTGGCCGCTTCGTGAGGCTCGGCCGCGAAACCATCTCGCGCAAAAGACCGGCAAACTGCGAGAGGGGAGCATATCCCCAATGCAACAGAACCACAGCGCCCACGTAGATGGTCTCAAACACCGCCGACTTGACCAAAATGTTGACGGCCGCTTCCATTGCGGTCGTAGGGGCACGCAGGACCGGTATGGTTCCTATGATTGCAAATGCCGCAAGGCCCGCCATCACAGAAGCGGCAACGTATCTCCATACCGCGACGACGATGGGTTGGACACCGAAATGGATCGGCTTGCATGCGTACCAGAACGCGGGAATTGTCAGAATCCAGAAGGACGCGGTCCAGGCGATAGCAATTCCCACTGGCCCCCAAGCGAGGGCCAGCACAAACAGCGTTCCGGTCACCGCGAATTCCACCATCCCCCATCGGAGCCAGCGGTCCCCTCGGCCGAGAGACAGATGAATCCATCCGTGGGTTCCGTAGAGGAGCATGATACCGATGCCGGGTCCGAAGAAGGTGAAAATTCGCCCCGCCTCTTCCCATCCCGGCCCTAGTAGTAGGCGGATGACGTCCGGTCCTACCAAGGTTAGGTTCGCTCCCACCCCCATGCCGACCAGCGCCGTCACCGCTAATGCATTGAGGAGATAGCGCTTATATTGCGCCGACGCGGGATTCAACCGACTCAGCGCCGAAACCGCCACCGAAGTTAGAGGCGAAACCAACTGGGACGCGGAAAGGGCAAAGAGATCATAGGCTTTCTTATAAAATCCCAATGCTTGAGCGTTGAAGCGCCAACCGACTAACAGGTTGTCCATGTTGCGCGCGAAGTAGTTCATCGTGAAGCGGCCATAAATGTTGACCGCGAACCGCACCATAGATGCCGTCCCCGGTACGCGCCGAGGACGACCCGGCAACCACCTGCACAGAATCCAAGCTCCGATGGACTGAGAAACAAGCTGTGCCACATTGCCCGCGATCAGGGCCCAAAAACCCCAACCCATCAGACCCGCAACGATCGCTACTCCCACATAAGCGACTCGGGCAACGATGTCATTCGCCGACAAGGCAGAGAACCGCATCGCCCTCTTGAGAAGAGCCAAGTGTTGGACCGACGTGCTAGTGACAAAAATGGTCGCCGATATGCCCACCGCGGCCGGGATGACTTTCGGGTTTTCGTAAAACCTAGCCAAGAGGGTCCCGCACGCCGCAAATCCAACCGTAAGCAGAGTCCCGACGCCAATATTGATCCAAAATAAGTTGCTCACCAGGGAGTGATTAATCTCCTCCCGCTGAACAACGGCCTCCGTGAAACCATTCAACCCGAAATTGACCAAGAGCAGGCTAAAGGTCGTGACCATGGCCACGATCCCGAAGTCCTGGGGAGCCAGGATCCGGGCCAAGACCACGGTGGCGATGATTTGAATGCCCAACGAAAACGAAGAGGAAAACATCGTCGCGCCCACGCCCTTCACCGCCAACCGCCGAAGGTCCCTGGCGTCAGCCGTGGGCTGGAATATGCCGTTCGCGTCGAAGGGCTTCATGCGTTCTCCAGACAAAGTTCCTCGCGCGATTTCATGACCGGTGACTCAAGTCTCGTCTTCTTTCGCTGAACCGGCTCCCACCCGCCGGGAATCGTTAAGGTCGCCAACATGAAGATGATCCAAATCGGATGCATGCCTTTGAATGCGGCCTCCGTAAAGTTGTAGGCAATCCCGATTACGAAGTAAGCCAGCCTCAGCTTCCCGGCGTCAGAGTTGCGACCGAATTCCGTGCAAACGTTTCGGTAGCTTGCGGCGAGAACGATGGCTAGCAATACAATACCCAGCCACCCGAGATTGATGAAGATCTCAATGTAGCCGTTGTGCGACTGGTTTGGATGCCACCAGTACACATCCCACATCTTCACGAGCCGGCTTCCCAGCCAGAAGCTCTCAAAACCGGTGCCAACTACGCGATTCGGTGCCAGTTGGAGAACCAGCCTCCAGATATCGGTTCTCCCCGTCAACGTTGAGTTCCGGCCCATCGTCTTGAGCACGCCCGACCCCACATCGAGAAACAACGTTGATACCGATGCCAGCAAAATGGCGGCGATGAGGCAATGCACCAGCCAGCGTCTGCGCCGGACCATTCCTAACGACGTGGCCGCCATAACGCAAATCCCCATGACAAAGCAGGACAACGAAGTCATGGACCCAGCCATGTAAAACAGCCAGAACACCATCGCGAGAACAGCGCCGTGCGCCACCAGCACTTTGGCTCTTCGCGCGCCCTTTTCGTCTCGCCAGGCCGAAAGCATCCGCCAAACTGACGCCACTCCAAAAATCAGGCACACATACCCCAATCCGTTCTTGTTCGTTGTCACGCCGGTGTAGTACGGCGTCCAGTCCCAAGGATAATAGCCACGCCCGAGATCGGGATAATACTTGATGAGGAGAACGGACGCGGGGATCAACACGAAGCCGGTCCATGCCAGGAAACGTTTGACCGCTGCGAGCGGATTGGCATCGGTCAGTACGATCAAAACAACAATGAGGTCGCCGAGGAACTTGGTCCAGCGTTTGAATGCGACGTCCGGATAGTCCGACCAGAGACAGCTGATCGCGCAGTACAAGAAGAAACAAAGGATAGGTACGTTGGCCAACAGCAGCCTCCAGACCCTCCGCCATCTCGCCACCAGCACGCTCGCACCCACCAGCAAAAGCCCGATCAGAATGGCTCGGTCGGTCGGATTCCCTTCCAGGTAAAAATCGGGGTTGGACATCACGTCCGAAACCGATCCCCCGCCGCTGTAGGCAGCCAGCCATGCGGACACGGAACGCGAACAAGCAATGGACAGCCATGCAATGGCAATCCCCAACGCCACGGACGTGCGACTCTTGCGAATCGGATCGAGATAAAACAGCAATCCAATTCCTAAAGCGAAGATGAGAGTCGCGATCTGCGGTGACATGGCTTGCGAATCAGTTTAGACGCGGCGAAGTCGGGTCAATCCACAAATTGACGATGAATCAGTTCCAGCGTCAGCAGCTTGTGAATTGCCGAAGTATAGTTCCGGTTTCCGCGCACGTGGCCGTGCACGACTTCCTCAACGGTATCTCGCTCCAGGTACCAGCGCCCTAGCGTTCGCGAGTCGAGCAGCATCTCTTGCACAAAGCGCGATAGAGGCTCTCGATACCATATCCGATGATGGGTGAATTTGTGCCGGCCGAGAAACAGCTTCTCAAAATGCAGCCATGCAAATGCGTGGTCGATCTGCGCAACCGACTGTGGCATGCCATAGTCGTAGGCGTATTCTGCCTTGAAAGTAAACTCCTGCCATTGCCGCGCCGCGGTCGAAACTATTTTATTTGTACTGCCGCCCAGTCCCCGGTCCGTGCGGATCCCCCGCAGTACCGGGTTTCCGTCCTCGATCAGGCGCAGACAAAAGTCAATGTTGGCCGTGTCTCGTTTCACGAGCGCTGGCTTCGGCGCGCGAAACGCCATTTTGACGATTTCGTTGTCGAGGTAAGGCGAACGCACTGTAAGTTGCGTTTGCTCGAGTGCATACAGCGAATAATGATGCCAGGGAGCCTGCCGGAATGCGGCAAATGTCACCGGATGACATTGAAGTGTGGCCTTGTACGTTTGCCGCGCAGCATCTACATGCTGAAGAAACTCGGGCCGGAACAAGCCAACGACTGGCTCGCCGGGCTTGAAAGCGGGCGCCCAGCGCAAAACTTCGCTTCCGTAGTTGCCGGTCATCCGCACCGGAGCGATCTCGCGAGCCTTTTCGCTCACGAACAGGTCGGCAGCCAGGCTTACATCTGCGCATCCGTCCGTCATATACACGGTCCGCTCCGCGTAGGACGGAAAACACGACAGAAATTCCTTCCCCACCGGAATCACCTGATATGGTTGGGCGCACAATCCGGCCAACCGTCTTGCCAGAATCACATCCTGGCAATCACGGTAAGTGCCGACGAACGTATAGCAAGGCAGAACTCCTTTCTGCATCTGCTGCCACGCCATAATCATGCGGGTGTCCAAGCCGCCGGTCAGCGACATCCCAATTCGCTCGCGCCCGTTGAAATAGCTGGGGAGCCGCTGTGAAAAACACTTCCGAAACTCCTGATAGAACGCTTCCGCATCGAGCGGTCCCGGCTCCTCCCACTCCTTCGGCTGAAAATAGCAGTGCTGCTTTTCGAGGGCGCCCGCACGAAAGCTCCAAGCCGAGGCCGGGGGTAGTACATACACATCTTGGAAAAGGGTGCGATTTTCTAGAACGCAACCGCACGAAACGAACTCCCCCAGGCTGCGCGCGCTGATTTTGCGCAGCTCGGGGCACACGGCGAGAATCGCTTTTGCTTCCGCCGCAAAATAGAAGACTTCCTTCCCTTGGTGGTAGTAGATCCGCAACATGCCAAACCGGTCGTTGAACAACAGCGCCGTCTTCTTTCGGCAGTCGGCCACCAATCCGTGGAAACGTCCATTCAAACCGGCAGGAAACCCGCGATCCTCCTCATATTCGTGCACCAGATAGTTAGCAGGCTCCCCGTTGAGGCGGTGCCCGCGTGCTTTCAAGCCCTGGACGGCGTCGCCAGTGGGGAAATCCTCGCCCGAAAATACGAGGGCCACGTCCCCCTCTTCGTTCACCAAAGGCATTCCGTCGGAAAAGGAACTCTTGCGCACCGACCAGCCCACATACACCCCCAGGCTTTCATCGATCCAGGTGCCGGTAGCATAGAACGACTCGTGGCGGAGGCATTCCAGCATCTTCAGCAATTGAGGCTCGGCCTGAGAGCGCGGCAGTTTCGTGATCAGACCAACAATTCCGGGCATGTCTCTGGCTAAACTCCCTCGGTGAATGCTTCCGACATGGAATGGAATCTCCGCCTGTACCAAGCCTTCCGCAGTTCCCGGAGTTTCACAGCCGTTGACTCCGGAATCCGATCGAGGAAGCGGTGGTGCAACCCCAAACGGAATGCAAGTTTCCCTTTCAAAGTCAGCGGAACGTAGTAGCGCGGAAGATCAACCCGCTGGAAGCCGTTACGCTCCTTGAAGTCACTCAGGCTGCTGCGCGGCTTCTTCGGGTACGCAAAATTCGAATAAACAAGGTAAGAAATACCACGGTCCGCACAGGCACGTACCGCGTGCGCGACCAAAGCGTTGGTCGGTGCCTTATCACGATGCTTGATCATGGAAACGATGTTCATCAGGCCTGCCTGGGTTCGAGTCTCATCGGCCACTAGCTTGATGAAACCGATCAGCTTGTCTTCGAGGTAGGCGCCAATGAACACGCTTTGGTCGAGGAATGTAGACTTTTCCTGGAAAACCGCCTCCAAGCTCTTCCCATAATGGCGGAACGGAATGCCCTGCCGGATCGGGCTCTCGTTGTATACTTCCCAGATTCCCCTCACCAGTTCGTCTCCGAATGGCACCTCGCGGATCACCACCCCCTTCTTCTCCGCCTGCTTGGCCTTGTTTCGCGCCTTGAAGCCAATTTGCTTCGTCCACCACTGATCAAAGGTCGAGACCGGCAGCACGGCCAGGTTGTCCCACTCCATGGCGTACGCGTACTTCGGCTCGATCTCTGGCAACCGCTGCATGAATGTAAACAGGTCGATCGGTGCTCCGCATTTTCGAAGCCCGGCCAGCATCACATCGGGATCGCTCAAAAAAAAGTACTTATCGGCTTCCAGCCGCGCTATCCGAACGGCTTTGCCCTCGATCCTGATTTGTTTCCCGCAAACACCGATCAAAGCGTTCATGTCCTGCACGCTCTCCTTATTCGAGTCAATCTTGTAATAGTGAGTGAACTTAACTTATCAAGGTAATAACCTGGACAAGAATCAAAATGGCGGAGAGGGAAGGGACTCGAACCCCCGGATGGTTTTACCCACCACGGCCGGCAAGCCGACCGCTGCCTTACCAACGGCGACCTCTCCGCATGACAAACTTGCTTGAACGCTCTCGCGCTCTTGCTGAAACAGGACTGCGTTCAGCTCTTGATGTTCTGATGCACCGACTTTTCTCCCCCCGCTTCAGAATCCACGCTGAGAGTTTTTTGAGGGGCACTCGCGATCTATCTTGCCAGCGCCGGTTCACAGTTCCGAGGGCAGATGGGAGCCTGGGCATCGAGTTGCGCAAAGATGCTATCCATGATCTTGGCTGTCAGTAGAATCTCGCGATAAGAGAGCGCTAGCGGCGCATCCTCTGTGATAGAGCGGTAGAACGACTCGATCAAAAACTTCATCCCGGACTTCATATGAAAATCCCTCGCCGCAAATAGCCCGAGGTTCGTTCTTAGGTTGGCCAGATACTGGCGGGCAAAGTCTACCGGCGGGACAACTTTCTCCAGATAGCTTTTGCGTCTCGCACCCTGAAGACGGATTAGCGTTTCGTTATCGTGGTCGAGAATCAGTCCGTTCTTCGTGCCAAACAGCCTAAGCTGATGGAGCGTGGGGCGCATTTGGGACGAGAAGGTAAAGTAGGCCGTCGTCCGCTCTTCCTCGGAGATGATCACTCTCAGTTCGTCGACGATCTCCGTCTCACCAAAGCTCTTCAGCAGCGGACTGATGAATCCGTGTGCGATGACACGCGGCGAATCGGTTCGCAGAAACTCTGCGATCCGCGCGATACCATGACTGATGATGTTGTGGAGCAGCCGTCCTGGCAAACGGCGCACCCAGTGTTGCTTGTCTCCTAAGAGAGCACCCGCGTACCCGGTTGTCGCCAGCTCATAGCAGTAATAGCTCTCCATGTGGACCGGTCCCTCTCCCAGAAAACCACTCTGGACCAGCGCCCGCATGCGCCGCGCCACATGGGTAAACTGATCGTCATGGCCGGCCGTAATCTTCAGGCCCCGCGATTCCGCGAGATTGATCAAGTTTCGAGCTTCATCTTCATAGAGCGTGAACGGCTTTTCCACATAAACGTGGGCCCCGTTTTCCAGGCACAACTTCGCCAGGCTAAAGTGACTTTGTGGGGGCGTCGTAATGTGAACGACATCCGGACGAGACTCGCTGAGCAGTTCCTGTAAGTCGCCGAAACATCGCTCGACAGCAAAGCGCTCGGCGAGCTGCCGGGCCATCAGCGGCTCTCGATCGCAGGCGGCAACAACTGCACAGTTCTTGATCCGCCGGATTTGAGACGCATGAGCATCGGCGATCTTGCCGCATCCGACTATGGCCACCCTAAGCATGCTCCACCTTCCTGCGAGCGGCTTCGAAGTAGCGTGCCAGGCCTTCGCTCGTTGGAATCCTCGGCGCCCAACCCAGGGCCTGCTTCACCTTGGCATTAGTGTACCGGGTCGTCTTCCAAGACGCATGCCACGTTTTACGGCAAAAAGTCGAAGGCAGTTGACCCTCGGACCATTTCGAGTACTTCTCCCACAGATAGCACAAGGTATAACTCAAGAGATGAGGAAGGAATAGAGACGGGAAATCGTGAACGTTTTTCTTGTACAGCCGCAGGAACTGCCGGCTGGTCGGCAGGTCATCGTCAACGATATTGAATACATTGCCGTCAACTCCTTTGATTAGGCCGGCTCGCGCAATGGCCTCGGCGCAATTATCAACATAGGTCAATGGAATTCTGGTGCTCCCCCCCAAATGCAGAAAGACGCCAAAGGTCCCGGTCCCAACTCTGCCGGTAATACTTTCGTTACCCGGACCATAGACCCATCCCGGACGGACAATAACCGAGGCGATTGCAAACTTCTTTCTGTACTCTTCGACGAGTTCATCCTGTTTGAGCTTGGCGAAAGCATAAGCATCGGCACGCAGTTCTGGATGCCGCTCGACCGGACAGGACTCGTCCAGAGTCCGCCAACGAGGTTTGTTTACGTTCGAGTACACGGCAAAAGAGCTGACATTAACGAATCTCTTGAGACACTGATGCAGGCGGACTGCATCGAGAAGATTCCGTGTGGTCACGACCGAGTTCATAAACGCATCGGGGAAGAATTTTTCGCCTCTGCCCGCAGCCAGGTGAAAGATCACTGCCGCATTTTCCGTCGCTCTAGCACAATCCTCGCGAGACAGCAGATTGCCCCGCATCACCTCGACGATCGCGCCGTTGGCTCGGCTGCACAAAGCGTCCACCTTCTCCGCTCGACTCGAGTGCCTCACAAGGCATCGGATCCTGCGAAAGCCCAGATCCAGCAAATGGTCCACAAGCCTGGGCGCGATAAAACCAGTGGCTCCCGTTACCAGAATCTGGTCGTCTGGCCTAATGATGTATTCCGTTGACTCCATCGTTGCCGGCAACCCCGTCCTCTCCACTATTCTGTGACGTACGGTTCTTTGATTAAATTGATCCCAACAAGTGCGAATAGCTTCCCGAAGTGATCGAAGAGCTTGACTAAGAGCTTCATGAAGCTGGCCTGTCCCCGTAGAAGTGCAAAGGGGAGCCCTAACGTGTATAGGGGCACGGCCACACAGGATTTCGCAACATCTGCTGCTCCAAAAGAGGGGTGAACCGGCGCGGTAGCGCCACGCAGCAAAGCTCTCCGCAGCATGAAGCTTCGTTTCCAGCGCGTCGGGGGAACGAATTCGTAAACGATGGCCTGGTCGCACCAAATGAAGACATGGCCCTTTGCAATCATTCGGGTAAAGAAATCCTGGTCCTCGCCCGTTCTGAACTCCGGCCGGAACGGTTGCGGCACGTCTGCAAAGACCTCACGGCGTAGAAGGGTGTTGTTCGTTCTCCCTTTTCGACCATCAATGACGAAGCCTGTCGGGTAGGTCGCGCGTTCATAAAACTTGCCCTTGACGACCCAGCCCGGGACATTCTCCCCGAAAGAGCACTTGACGGGTCCGAGCACTCCCGCCGCTTTATATTGCTCGCAAGCCCGAAAGAGTGTCAGTAGCCAGTTTCTCAGAGGCACTTCGTCGTCATCCATAAACGCGACAAAGTCTCCCTCCGCACTAGCCACCGCCTTGTTCCGAGCGAGAGCGATATTCTGCTGGGGCTCAAGGTGGTAGCTGATCGGAATCCGGGAACTGGCGGCAAACGCCGAAACCACACTCTCGGCGGAGCGGAAGCGGTCGTTGTCCACGATGACAATCGAGTACGTAAACGCACCTTCCACCTGCTGCGCGCAAAGTTCCTCCAGAAGCTTTTGCAAAAGTTCCGGCCGCTTGTACGTACAAACGCAAACGCTTATGTGCTTTCCCGGGTCAGGCATAGACGATTAGAGCGACATAAGGGTTCGAAAAAGGACCTCGGGCGTTAACTATTTGCTCAAGCTGGTTGGACCTAGCGACTCTCACGGTTTGACCAGTTGATTCCCGCCTCTAGACACGGCGGGAAAACCAGCAATGGTGAGCCCACCGGCCCGGCGAAAGATTTCACCCTCCGTCAAAAACCGGTACTCCTCGACATTGCTCGGATGCGTCTCGACCTCGACAACCGAATGGCGGGCAAGAGCAAGCACTCGTTCATGGTGCGCTCCTGGTTCGATCGGCACCAAGGGAAACAGGAAATCCACGAGCACGTGTCGTTGGGCAAGGCGGCGGTCAATGGCGCTCCGATAGCTGCGGTTGAGCCAACTTTTTTCCCGCGGCGCGAAGGAAAAATTCCGCCGCACCAGAGTCCCCTCAGGAAGCAACTTTTGGCGAAGTACGTTCGCGCAAAGATGCATGTGGTGGTGGCCATCGATTCGATCCGGCTCTCTCCCGTAGGTTCTCCTAAATTCGTCGAGTTGCGCCTCCACGACATATTCGAAAGATAGCGCCAGTCCCGGATGAAATACTGTCCGGGCCAATGCGTGTCGCCGCAGAAATCGCATGAGCCTGTTTTGATGTTCCTGCAGCACGCTGGGAGTGTTGGGGGCTGAAAACGAAGTTGTGAAATTCAGATGCAGTCCCGCGTCGACTCCTTTCTCGACGGCTATCTCCGCAGCACGCTCCGAATCCTCCATGAAGACCATCGCGCTGACCGCGGAAACGCTCTTCAGCGCCACACCATCGCCGATACGGTCGGTCGTCCAGCGGTCGCGACCCCAATCGTCCGCGTTGATGATCAGAGCTCCGCTGCTTCTAATCTCATCTCCGTCTTCCTTAACGACGGTAGGTTCCAAACTTAGGTTCTCCACCATTTTCGGGGTGAAACTACTGCCCGTTCCGGTCCGACTCAATCCGAGAGCGACCGAGCACATCAATCCGCCAC
>Ga0074045_10002135_pt1 | contig 18530 bp, 16 predicted proteins | sample BogForMeECP23OM2_FD_94442 | JGI IMG/M metagenome (GOLD analysis project Ga0074045, IMG submission 94442) | Bog forest soil microbial communities from Calvert Island, British Columbia, Canada - Bog Forest MetaG ECP23OM2 | ecosystem: Environmental > Terrestrial > Soil > Wetlands ...
CCGCTCCAAAGGAAGCGGAGGTCTGCACAGTCGAGGACTACGCTATTTTCGCGGCTGCCCTTAATGACCGGGTTGGGAAGCACAAGCTGGATAGGGTAGTGCCGCGCGACGACACATCGGCGGGACAGGCATGGCAAATGATCCCTATGGCCGAGGCCCCCCTGGGCCCAGATGTTCCCCAGGAGGTGAAAGACGACTTCGACTCCCGCAACAAGCGCCACGCAAAGATCGAGGCAGAGAAGATCCAAACACCATTTGAAGTCGTGTTGCTGAGTGCGGAGGAATTCACGAAGCAAGTTAAAAACGGGGGTGGGTATGATATTGCGTTTGTTTCCCGCCCCGGCCTTAACGCCGAGCGCAATCGGGCTTTGCTGTATGTTGGGACTTCCTACGGCACATTCGAGGAGTCCGGTGCTGTCGTACTTCTGGAAAAAAGACGGGAGTGACTGGAAAGTGTTGCACGAGTTGATTACAGACCACACCATCGCTGATCCCGCGCCGAATCTCAGTGGTCCTAACCCGCGCTCGCCGGAGAGGTAGCCACAGCTCTGTCAAATACAGAGTCAGCATACTGTGGTTACTACTTAGTTATCGATGTAGGAATTCTCACGGCCCAATAGCTCTCCCCCCAGCCGGTTTGCCTGATGCGGCAAGTCGCACTAGACTGCTCGGCGAGGTGTCGGGCGCGGACCGCTTGGCTATGACCTGTAATCTTTAAACCCATATCCGTGCCTGAGGTGCGCATGCTGAGGGCGATATTTCTTCTTACCGTGCTACTGTTGACGTTGATTATGGAGTCTTCCGGTCAAGACCGGTCTTACGGCCGCTCGGTGGTGATGACGGACCGCGGTATCGTCGCCACCAGCCATTACTTGGCTTCGCAGTCCGGGGCACAAGTCCTGGCCAAAGGCGGAACGGCGATGGACGCCGCCATCGCTGCCAATGCCGTGCTTGGCGTCACCGAGCCGATGAGTAACGGGATCGGCGGTGATTTGTTTCTCATTTACTGGGACGCAAAGACCGCAAAACTCTATGGCTTGAACTCGAGCGGCTGGGCACCACGTCGACTTTCCGTGGAATTTCTGGCGAAACAGGGCATCACGTCGATGCCTCAAGACGGGATCCACAGCGTCACCGTTCCGGGTGCCGTAGAAGGATGGAGCCAGGCCCATCGGCGCTTCGGGCTCTTACCCTGGAAGGATCTCTTTGCTTCGGCAATCTACTACGCTGAGCACGGTTACGCCGTACCGGAGATTGTTCACGACTCCTGGGTGGCTGATGAACCCAAGATGCAAAAGACCAGCGAGGCGCGGAGGGTTTTTCTCCCCGAGGGCAAAGCTCCTGAACTTGGTGTCAAGTTTTCCAATCCGGACGTGGCCAAAGCCCTGCGGTTGATTGCCGAACAAGGGCGCGACGCGTTTTATAAGGGTGAGATAGCGCAGGCCATCGTAAACACTTCGGCGGCGTTTGGCGGAACCATGCAGTTGGACGACCTGGCTGACTTTTCCGCTGCATGGGTTGAGCCTATCTCCATCGACTATCGCGGCTGGAAGATTTACGAACTTCCTCCTAACGGTCAGGGCATGGCGGCGCTGGAGATGCTGAGCATCATGAGCACTTTCCAAGCTGACGTCGGCGGACCGCAGGGCACGGTGGAGCTGCACAGGAAGATTGAGGCCATGAAACTCGCCTATGCCGATCTCTACCGTTACAACGCCGACCCAAGGTTCGCCAAAGTCCCGGTGCAGGGCCTATTGTCCAAGGCATACGCGGCACAGCGCGCCACTCTCATCAACCCGAATAAAGCCAACTGCAATCCTGGACCAGGAAGCCCGGCCACGAGCGACACCATATATCTTGCGGCCGTAGACAAAGAAGGTGACATCGCGTCGTTGATCCAAAGCAATTACTCCGGCTTCGGTTCGGGCATTGTGGTCAGTGGGATGGGTTTCGCGCTGCAAAACCGGGGAGGGTTGTTCGTGCTCAATCCCAACCATCCCAACGCACTGCAACCGCGCAAGCGGCCGTTTCATACGATCATTCCCGCTTTTATGGAGCAAGGCGACTTGCACATCGGCTTTGGCATCATGGGTGGTCCAAACCAGCCTCTGGCCCACGCGCAGTTTGTCTCCAACCTTGTGGATTATGGCATGAACATCCAGGCTGCAGTTGAAGCGCCACGATTCACTGTGCCCCGCAATTCGGTAAGTTGTGACATTGTGATCGAGGGGCGGGTTAAGCCCGAGGTCTTGCAGGCACTGCGCGATAAAGGGCACAACCTTACGGTGCGCAAGGAGTACACCGCACTGATGGGACGCGGACAGGCCGTGATGCACAATTCGAAGAGCGGCATAAACTCGGCTGCGTCCGACCCGCGCGCCGACGGCGTGGCCGAACCGGAGCCGCCTGAAGTACACTTTTGATGGTAGTGTGGCAAGTTTCGAATGCAGGCAAGTTTGTCGCCGAGCGTCTGTCGTGGGTTGTTAGGCTGCCAAGTTGGAAAGGCTCTCGATGAACTGAATCTGACGAACACGATTGTCTCCTGCCGCCCGTCGAACTTGCCCCTCCCGGATCAGGTGTACTGCTTCCTAGCCTCGAATCGCTCGCCGAGCCGCCTGAAACTCCCGAAAGCCTTGTTTGTCGGCTTCTATGCCTTCGCAGTCGCTGCTCCAACTCAGCACCATGATCCTGCACCGGGCGCCAGGTCGAGACCGCGCTCCTCGAGTAGTTCCTCAACATCGCGCAGCGAGAGAGATAGCGAAGATACCACCGAACGGCACAAAGTGTAAGGCCGGGTTCGGTCTGCCGCCATGTGAAGATCGCGGGTCGGGCTGCCATTTCGCGATTCTTTCACGTCACGACTGAGCACCTTGAAGGTTGCAACACATCCCCAATTAGTACCAACTGTATCCCAGCGTCAGTTGTAGCGATAAAGGGACTCCAGGATTCAAGCGGCCCAAGTACGCATTGGAGACGTGTTGGACCCGCATACCAACGTCGAGCGAGTGACGCGGCCGAAGAAACAGGTGAGTTCCGGCATCAAAAGCTGCGGTGAAATTGAACCGCGCGGTGCCACCTGGAGGAAAATTGTGGGGACTGAAAAGCATGCCGCCACTTAGTCCAACAAAGGGTACCGCCGTGCGACGACCGTTTGTGAAGTTCCAGCGCGGGCCGAAGACCTCAAAGCCCCCGGTGTAGTGGCTTCCCAGAACCCAGAAATTCTCCACCGGGATGAGGCTGACATCCCATTCGAATGTTCCACAAATCCAACCGCGCCCGTGCTCGCGGGTTAGCACCCGGCCGCTATGAAGAACGACGGCAAAGTTGCTGATCGAGCGATTGGCCGTCACAAATGTGGGAGCCGATACCTGCACGACGGTCGAGCCGCCGGAAATCTGACCGCCGTAGTTCCAACCGGGATGACGGAGGACGTTCGAGGGGGCGTTGTCGAGGTCTTGTGCAGACATCACGGTAGAGAGCCCGAAGAAGAGACAGAAGTTACCAACCATTCTTCGTAGTTTTCTGGGGGTCAGGTACACACGCCTCGCTTCGGATGGCTCCCCGAGGTTCGTTTTACGGCTGGTGATCACGTCTCCATCCTAATCCTGAGTTCTAGAAATTCCAGGCCACACCAAGGCGGGCCGTACGCGGCGTTTCCACCGCCAGTGGCACGCGCAGGACAAACGCTGGGCCCGTAAGATCGGCTTCGCGTGTGTTGCTGTTCAGATTCAGAATGTTGAACACATCGAGATAGCAGGAGAAGGTCCCGCGCCGAAGTCGGAAGTCACGAGCGAGACGCACGTCGAGAGTCGAGTTGAGTTGGGTTTGGAAGCCGCCGGGATGCCCCACTGGAGTGGCCCTCACAAAGAACGGACCCTCGTTGAATCCATTGACGAACAGCAGCCGCCCGAAGGGTGCACCGTCGAAGTAGGTGGCGACTGCCGCGAGGTAGAAACCGTGAGGCGCGGCGTAGTAGGCCGTGATCTTGCCCATGTAGGCGCGATCAAAGTACGTTCTGCCTTGCGACATCACCAGGGTGTTGGGATCAACACCGAGCGAGCCTACGAATCCCGTGTCGTTTTGGAAAGGAGAATTGCCCGGACTGGTGCGCGCCATTGTCTGTTCGGCGGAGAAGCTCGCAGAGAACTCCCATGAATTCCGCAGATGGGCCATCACGAACGCTTCGAAGCCCTTGTAGCTGGCATGAAGCCCGGGGTTCGTCAGCACCAGGAAATCGTGTCCTAGTGCTGAGGGCTTCTCGTTGTAAAGCGTCAACTGCTGGTCGTCCGACGTGTCATAAATGCCATCATTACCTGGATCGGTGTACTGCACCGGTATGTAATCGGAAAAAGGTACGCCGGTATTTTCCTGTCCTATCAGCCGATGATCGTCGCGCCGGAAGAAACGCAGGGAAGCCCTCAGGCGATTGGCAAGATTCTGCTGCATTCCGAAGCTGATCTCGTCCGTAAAGGGTCGAGCGATGCGGGGATCGATGGCGGAGTACGGGCCGCCTGACACACGCAGCAGCGGACCCAGTTCGGATAGCTGGGCAACCCCATCTCCGTTGGAGTCCTGCCAATGAAACACCTGTGCTCCCAAGGCAGCGGGGTCGCCGAAGTCAAGGTAGCGCCCCTGCAAGAGATGTCCGTACCGCGACCAACTGCCCTGTAGCACCAGTCCAGGGGGCCGGAGCGGCACCATGAAGCCGATGCGCGGTTGCAATGTTGTCCAACTGATGGCATTGGCGGCGCCATTTCCTTTGCCCGTCGAGGTATCGATGCGCAGGCCAATCGGAAGAGTCAGCCAGCTGGTTGGCCGCCATGCGTCTTGTATGTACTCGGCAATATTCTGTACGTGCTGCTCGGCGTCTGCAGGGGTATTCCAACGTATCACTTCACTGGCCTGGCCATTCACCAACACCTGCTGGGTATCGCCCATGGCATACCAGCGATTTGTCATGTTGCTGCGGCTCCAATCGAAGCCGAGGCTCAGGCTATGGCTTCCCAGGTGGCCGTACAGGATGGATTGCAGGATGGCCCGGGCCTCGTAGCGGGTCCGCAAGCCCGAGGTTGCCAGCGGAGCCGGGCCGGTGAATAGCAGGAGCGGCAAGTCGACGTTGCTGATGCCTTGCACACCGTTTTGAAAGCCGGAGGAGACAATCGCATTAACCACGCCGAAGTTGGCGCTCAGCGACATTGCCGGACTTAGCAGCTGGCTCCACAGCGCCTGGAATTGCTGAAAGTTGTCATTGCCGCGGGTGGTGGCACTGGGCGCAACGGTCGGCATCGCCCCTTGGTTGGAATCAAAGACATGCTGCCCGCTGTACGACAAATTGAGGCGCTGCGATCCCCGTGACCAGGGTGTGAAGTCTGTCAAGACACGATTGACCCCAGTATCGATGGGAGCGCCAAAGCCTCCGAGATCTTGCGAGACCTGCTGGGTAGAAAGCGAAAAGAAAAATGGCAGCGCCGCCAGTGCTGCCGGCAGCTTGCCGCCGAGCTGCATGCTGGTGTCGATCAGGGAGTCGAGCCGCTCCGGACCTGGAAAAGCCAGATCTCGCAGGCGAGCATCCATGTTATCGCTCTGCAGCGTGCCTCCCGAACCGAACAGCCAGCCCCCGCCATGTAAAACACCGCCCGGTTCCGGAGTTGCCAGCGCGAGGTTCTCCCCCGAAGCTGGCGAACCCGCAGGCTTCGACGCCGTTACGACCTGAAATTCTGACAGTGCATCGATACCGGGGTTGATGAGAGGCAGCCCGGGAACGTAGGGATCGGTTACATCTAGACCGTTGTACAGGTACTGATTCTCCGTCCACGAAGCACCGAGGGCAGAAAACAGCGCTGGAACTGCAGTTTCCAGTCCGCCGATCTCGAACCGGTTCGTGACAGTAGAAGCCTCCTGGCCTTGCAGCAGCGACCATATGTTGCGTCCGTTCGGGAGTTGCTGGATTGCGAAATCGCCAAACTGGGTGCCGAACCAGACATCTTCATCAACGATCTCGACGGGCGCCTTTGCTCGATCGCTAGCCAGAGGCGAGAGCGTTGTGCGCAGGTACAGGGTGCTGTCAGAGCGAACCTCGATAAGGGCTCGGCTGCTCTGCCAGCCGTCCGCCGCCAGATCAAGGCTGTAGGAACCGAAGGTGAGCCCGGCAAATCGAAAGCGTCCGCTCGCGTCGGTCACCGTTTCCGCAACGGGTCGGGAAGTATCCTCGCGAGAGAGACGAACGCGCACGTTCGCAAGCCCCCTCCCAGAGCCTGCGATGAAGCCGTAAAGGTTTCCTGAGCGCGACTGCGCCAGACCAGCGGCCGACAGCACCACCAGCAGAATCGCGCTCCAGGAGGCACCGCAAGGGGTGCCCAGGTGGATTTGGGTCCTGGATGGCTTTTGCGCGTCCTGCAACACGGCCACTCACAACTGAAAAGGCGATTGCTATTGCCAGTTTATTCCGTCGCCCTTTGGTTCGCGAGCATGGGCGAGCTGGTTTCAATAAGAGCGGATCGTTCTCGACACGCAAAAGGTTGCCCGCGCTAGCTGCCGCGAACGCCCACCGGTTGTCATGCAGCTGATCCGATAACAGGACCGGAAAAGGACTGTGCGCCCGCTTAGCTGAGCATTCGTGTATTTGAGCCGCCGAGATGCTGGCCAAGCGCTATTGTTCACTTGCCGGGCGTGGCAGCCGGTTTGATGTCGTCAGCAGCTTTCTGCAGCGCGTCGACGGAGCTTGAGTCTAGCTGGTAGAGGTCAGTTTATTCTCGCGCTTGGCAATGCACCTATTGCCTGCCTTACCAATCGCCACTTTTTCGATGCGTTTGCCGTCATCCGAAGTGACCGTCGCCTCAATGGCGGTTCGGTGAAGCCCGACTCGACGAATCTGGCAAGGTCCCGCAGCTTCGAAAGGAACAGCGCGACACGTATGTTCCGAGATCTCGAATCCCAGCTTGAGCAGCTCTCCGTGGATCCGTGGCGCTTCCCAAGTCGGGCTCTCGGCCAACATGCGGGAGACCAGCTTGCGCAATTTCCTTACTCAGAGGCTTCCTTCCGCCTCACGCCGAGTTCGTGAGAGAGCTAGCGCCAGTACAAACGAGACCCGGTCCGATGCCAGCGCACCACGGTCTCGGGCGTGACCAGGATCAGCGATCTCCTCCAGGGGGACCAAGCCCTTCGGAGAACGATCCATAACAGCCCGTCGAGACAACTCAGTCGAGGGCGAGGCCGCGGTGCGTCCAGAGTCAGCAGTTGTTGCTGAAGGGCGAGGTTCTCCACGAGGAGCTCGGGCGCGAAAAACGGAGAAGACCCAGCCGAGCAGATGTCGAAGGTGCACAAATATCGCGGAATCTTATCGAAAAGTGCCCCCCTACGGGCGCCCCAAGCCATTGATTCTGCAAACGTGCAGAGTTCTGGCGAGGCCCAGCAGCACGTTACTGTCGCGCAAATGTTCTAAGCCGTCCGGAAAATCCCACCCCTCAAATGTTTTATATATAGAGGCGCTATGCTGAGGACTTCATGAGTGGCGATTCTTTCCCGTTAAACCTGCCGCTCGCGCGCTTTACGACCGACTCGTGCGAGGCCACCACCCTGTATCGCGAACTGCGCAAACCCTTGCTGCGATATCTGGCCGGTCTTGGGCTCTCGACCGAGGAAGCGCAGGACGTGGTACAAGATGCTTTTCTCAGCCTGCATAAGCACGTGAGTGCGGGAGGGTCGCAGGAAAACATTCGCAGCTGGCTGTTTCGCGTCGCCCATAACCGCGCCCGGGGTTGCCAGAAAAGCTATGCCCGGCGCCTCGGCGGGCCTCTCGATTCCGTCTTCGACTCGATTTCGCACGAGGCGACGCCGGAGCAGGCGATGCTGACAAAGGAGAAGTTTCATCGTCTGGATAAGGCGGTCCGCTCGTTGGCTGCGCAGGAACGGGAGTGCCTCATGCTGCGCGCCGAAGGATTGCGATATCGCGAAATCGGCGAAGTGCTCGGGATTCCAACTTCAACGGTGGCGGACACGGTGGAGCGCGCAATCAAGAAGTTAGCGGAGAAATGCAATGTGTGATTTTTCAGGAGGTCTGATTGCTTGGATGGACTGCGAGCTCGGGGCGAACGAAGCTGCTGCTGTGGAGCGGCACGTTCAGGGTTGCGCGGAATGCCGCGAGCGAGTCGCAACTTATGAGGACCTGAGCCGCGGATTCGCCGCCTACTGCGATGCGGTACTGGAGACGGCGGCGGTGACAACGATACATCGCAAACTGCCGCGCTGGGTACACGTCGTGACAGGCGCCGCTGCAGTGGCGGCCGTTGTGCTGTGGCTGGCGTTGCTGCCGCGCTCCGTCAAACCGGTTCCGGTTGTTCCGCGAGTGGCAGAGGCTCGTCCGCCGATCGCAGCGGAAACTGCTACCAAGCCGCTTAAACCAGTGCAGCGGCGACAGGTTGCCGCCCACAGGAAGACCCCGACCGCGAACTGGGTGCTGGCTGAGCCCGCCATCCAGATCGCCATCCCAGCCGACGCAATGTTCCCTCCCGGCGCGGTCCCCGAGGGAGTTAACTTCATCGCGAACTTAAGTCTCGCAGATGGATCGGTTCAAGGACTCCATTTGCAGCCGTGATTTTTGGAAAAGGAGAACGACCCAACCATGAAACGTGCCTTGATTCTTATTTTGGCGGCTTCCTGCTGCGCAATCGCCCAGGACGGCGGAAACGTAACTTTTCAAACCGCTGGCCCCGCGAATGCAATTGCCTTCGGTACAATCGGCGGTTCCGGCGCTGCGGTGAAAGGGGCGCCCTTCTCCGCAACGATTACCAACGAATCCGTGCAGACACTCGCCGATGGCACTCACATCGTGCAAAGCAGCAGCGGTTCGACAGCGCGGGACTCCCAGGGCCGCACGCGACAGGATGCTCCCCTGCCGGCAATCGGCAATCTTTCCGCCGCCGACGCCCCGCATCTCGTCTTCCTCCAGGATCCTGTGGCGGGTACCTCTTACAGCTTGAATCTGACCGACAAGACGGCGTGGAAAAACCCGATGCCGCCAGGTGGAACCAGTGTGGCGGGCACAGCAGTGACGACCAGCACATTTATTATGCATACCGGGAGCGGTTTTCCAACAGCGGATCTGCCGCCACCCCCGATGATTCTGCAGAAACGCGTAGTGCTCGATGACGACGCTGAAGTCAACACGGAAAACCTTGGCTCCCAAATCATGGAAGGCGTGCGGGTGACCGGTGTGCGCACCACGCAGACCATTCCCGCCGGTAAGATCGGCAATGACCGGCCCATCAGCGTTGTCACCGAAGTGTGGACTTCGCCGGAACTCAAGACGATTGTCTTGAGCAAGAGGAACGATCCGAGAATGGGCGAGCAGACCTTCAAGCTGACCAACATCCAACGCGCGGAGCCTGACCCGGCGTTATTCACCGTTCCATCGGACTTTAAAATTACCGAAGGTGGCGCCAAGAACATCATTTACCGGACGAAGCCATAGCGAACCTGTGATTACCGAGAGCTCGGTCCACGCGCGACCAGCTTCTTTGAGCGGCACAAATGCCACGACGCTTGAGACCGTGGATAACGAGTGTGGCGCAGCCGTGGCGCGCTAAGCTGAGCGGAAAACAAACAGCAACCTACTGCAAGCAGCGCAAGTAATTCATCATTAGTTAGCACACCTGATTCGAGGTCAAGCTTCGTTTTGGATGGGTCAATGGCGGCAAACCCCATCGGAGCCTTCAGCTAGCCGCGGCAGGAACTCTCTTCCTTCGCAGCATTAAAGGCAAAGTTCATGCGGAGGACAGCTACGGCGTGTACTCGCATTATCTGCGGCCACGGTCTGCCATGAGTTCAGTTGACGAAGGTCTGGCATGCGAGTTAGCTTGAAAACTCGCCGATTCCGAGCCAGGATGCTCACCATGCTAAACCCAGGATCTGAGAGCGGACTTTTTCGTCTCCCTTTTGCTGCGCTGGCGATCATGTTTGCTCTCACCGTTGCCGCGACCCAGTCGATGCAAGCGCAGACCTTTACGAACTTGCACAGCTTCACCAACGGCGGCGACGGAAACTCGCTGTTCGCGGGTCCGACCATGGACGGGGCGGGAAATATCTACGGCGTCACCCTTTACGGCGGCGACGGACACGACGGGACCGCGTTCAAGCTGACCAAGCGGAACGGCAGTTGGACCCTCGACACGCTGCACGCCTTCACGGGTGGCAGTGACGGGAACGCGCCATTCGCGAATGTCACTGTTGGGCCGGACGGCAATGTCTACGGTACGACCATCTTCGGCGGCGGGGGCTGTCAGAACGACGGCTGCGGCACGGTATTTAAGCTAACTCCGCCAGCCCGCGTTTGCACTCACGCCCTCTGCCCCTGGACGGAAACCGTGATCTATCGGTTCTCGGAGAGCGATACCGGTCTGAGCATTCCTTATGGAGGCGTGACGTTCGACTCGGCTGGCAATCTCTATGGCACGACGGCGGCAGGTGGGACCGGCGCTTGCAATGGGGTCGGCTGCGGCGCGGTCTATAAGCTAACTCCTTCGGGCGGTACGTGGATTGTAAGTGTGATCTACAACTTCACCGGTTTCGAGGATGGCGGCTTTCCCATGGCGACCATGACCATCGATCAAGCCGGCAATCTCTACGGAACCACCTATTACGGTAGCGTTTTTGAGTTGGTTCGATCCGGAGCGGGCTGGTCGGAAAATACCCTGTACACTTTTCACAATGGCGCTGACGGGGGAGCTCCGCAGGCTGGCGTGGTCTTCGACAATGCTGGAAATCTCTATGGCGCCACCACCATGGTAAACGGAGGTCCAGAGGGTGGCGTGGTTTACAAGCTGACGCATTCCTCGGATGGCTGGGCATATTCGGTTCTGTATACCTATGACAACTCCGGCGGACTTTACGGCAATGTCGCCATCGATAGCGCCGGCAATATTTATGGCACGGCCCTGACCGGCGGGATCTATCAAGGCGGATCGGTCTTCAAGCTCACCGACTCAGGGGGCGTCTGGAGCCTGACCGACCTCCACGACTTTCAGGGGGATGGATGGCCGGAGGGCAACGTACTCCTCGACGCCAGCGGCAACCTGTACGGAACGGCAATCGGGGGAGGGGAGTACGGCTGGGGTGCGGTTTGGGAGATCCAACCCTAAGGCAAAGGAGAGTGTCTTAGATTCTTCACACAAACGCGACATGCGTTAACCGCAGGTGCCGCGCAAGTTTTGGGGAGTTTAAGGAGCCGTCAACAGGTTAATGAGTGTGGATTACTTGTGTAATGTCGATTTCGGTCACTACCAGCATCCAGACGTCGAGGGGACCATTCACGCCTTTTTTTCTTCAGGCGCAGTTCTCAGGACTGTTCAGCGATAAAATTACGCCGGACCGATAGTAATAACAGCGCTAGGAGGCGCGCCATGAAGGGGGGAGTTGCGACTTGGGCAAGCGTTGGGTTTCTCGTTGCGTGTTGCTGGGTTCTTTATTCGTCCGTGGCCCCGCCCGATTTCCTTCTACGGAGTCTGAGAGAGCCGGTCGTTCAGGCCGGTTTTATAACCTGTCCGATTCTCTTTCTTGCCCGCCATTTTCCTTTGCATTTCTGGTGGGTTCCTCCGATAAATGCCGCGACGTACGCGATGATCTGTCTCCTGTTTGAAATGCTCCGCCGGAAGGTACATCCAGGGCTGCAACCTAGTTGAGAACAACGATTCGAAACAGCCCGTTTATGGCAGCCGATCCGGTCGGCAGGCGCGGGAAGGCGATTGTGCGACAGCTAGGGAGGCTTAGCAGGTTGGCGTCAGTTTCAGAAGTAGGCGACAATCGAGGAACTGTCGCGCGGCAAGAATCGAGAAGTCGGCGCACCAAATCCAAGATGCCCGCTGTGAGTTGTAGACTTAAGCTATGGCGTGATCTCCCAAACAACCCCGCAGCCTAACGTGTAGCAATTGCCTCCTTGCATGCCACCGAGGGAAGTCGTTCCGTAGAGATTCCCATTCGCATCCAGGGTAACTCCGCTAAGCGGATTTGCCCCGTCAGTCCGGCCAGTGAAATCGTGCGGTTGGTGTATGTCCAGCCCCCGTTTGTCGGCGTCAGCTTGAAAACGTTACCGTATCGATAGGCACCCCCATCGTACGTCGCACCGTATAAGTTACCCGCAGCATCCCTAGCGAGATTGCCCTGAGGCCCTGAATTCTGAATGCCACCAGGCACACTGTACAGCACGGAAAACAGCCAGATCCCTCCTGAGGATGCCAGCTCAAACACCGTGCCGCTATCGTCCAACCCCCCGCCTGCGGTGGTGCCATAGAGGTTGCCCGATCGATCAAAGGTCAGCTCGCCTTGCGGCCCTCGTCCGCCATTTCCCCCTAGAAAATCGTGTAGAGTACTTCGTCGTCCAACCGGATCCGGAGGGGACCAATTGGAACACGGTTCCATTGCCAGACAACCCTCCGTCGAGCGTCATTCCATAGAGGTCTCCAGCGCTATCGAAGATCATTCCACTCTCAGGATAGGCCCCATCGTGGCCGACACCGGTGAAGGTGTGAAGGAGGCTTTCCGCCCACTGGCGGTTGTGAAACGTCAGTTGGAAAACTACTCCCACGTCAGCCGAGCCGCCGCGCGGCGTGGTCCCATAAAGAGCGCGTGCACGATCAAAAACCAGAGGTGCGCTGGGGGCGATCCCGTCACTGCCTCCCAGAAATGAATAAATCGCGCTCTCTGTCCAACCGCAGATAGCGGTTTTGCAGGCTTTGGCTGGAGGCACCAGATTGAAGACGGTGCCGCACCCCTGCACAACAGCGAGCACAAAATCCCGCAAGAAAATCGCTTTACGTATAACGTATTGCGTAGTATCCTTTGCATGTGATCCAGAGCTTCCGCTCAAGGGAAACGGAGGAGCTTTTTCGTTACCAGCACTGCAAGCGTTTTCGCGCTATCGGGCGGGTTGCCTTGCGGAAGTTGCTCCAGGTTCACGCAGCCACAGAGCTGCGCATTTTGGCGTCGCCGCCTGGAAATCAATTGGAGGCACTGCGAGGCGATCGGAAAGGGCAGCATTCGATTCGGGTCAACGATCAATGGCGAATTTGTTTTGTTTGGCGTGATGGTCGTTGTTACGAAGTGGAAATAGTCGATTATCACTAGAGCGTATTGCACAACCCAGCTACGTTATTGATTCCATCGGGTCGAAATCGGCTTATGCCAGAGCTTCTAAGAGGGGAGCGACAAAGGTGAGCAAGTCGGAAGCATTGATGCCTCCTGTCCATCCGGGTGAAGTCCTCCGGGAGGACTTTATGAAGCCGCTTGGCTTGACCGTTAACAAGCTAGCGCTTGAACTGCATGTACCTGCGACCCGCATTGGTGAAATTGTGCACGAACGCCGCCGGGTCACAGCGGAGACCGCCCTGCGCCTAGCCCGATACTTCAATACGAACGCTGAGTTCTGGCTTAATCTGCAGAACTTCTACGATCTAGAAGTCTCAAGGCGTTCCGGCAAGGTCTCAGAAATAGAGCGCCAGGTGCACCCTCCATCGGTACTGGCTTCCTGATTGTCTCAGAATCATCGGAACCTGACCTGTCGTTCGCCAAAAGTAGATCGTCAAAAACAGATTGACTTCTCAACGACCTAGCAGGAACAATCAGGGGTCATGTCCGCCTTCCTCCTCAGTTGGTTTCAATGGATTTGGCTGTTCACCAGAGGCCATCAGGCGCTCGTGCGCAGGTTGCTGGGAAGCTATTGAAGTACTATCACGGTTCACGAACGCGCTTAGGGTTGTGCAAGGACACTCCGGAGCCACGGGCGGCCATGAAGCGGGGAACGATCTTTGCCATTCCCCAGGTGGGTGGACTGCACCACCGTTACGAACGGCGCGCCGCCTGAGGACGGACAACCTGGATGATGCATGCTGAATCGATCGGCCATCGTGGTAAAGCCAAAGCAGCCGTTTCTGGACTGGCTGCACACCGCCGATCCAACCAGCCACAGACTCACGCTCGCTGACTTGTCTCGGGAGCCGACAATCTACTTGATCCCAGAGTGTGACACGGAAGCGGACGTTCACGAAGTCTTGCGCGACCTATGCGAGGAGATTTTCGTAGAGCAATTGGCAGGCTGGTTCCGAGATGAAGAGACCTGGCCGCACGACCGCAGTTTTGATGTCTTCTGTCGTTGGTTCGAGTTCCGACACCATTCGATGCTGGTCGATCTATTAGATGAACCGTTAATCGACGAACAGGATTAATTGCGTTTGGCGTTCAACCCGATGAATCTTTCCGACCCATTTTTGGCGCGAACGACAGCCTTGACCGAGACTTGAGGTTCACATCGTATATTTTCGCGAGCAGCGGTTGCTGGTCACGACACTTAAATCAACCCGAAGCACTTCAGGCAATCATGGCTGTGACTTGCCAGGACCCGGAGAAATGAGACGTTCTTGATCAATCGTCGTCAGCTGAGTTCGCCTGCAAGACTACACCCGACGATGGCGAGCGATTTATTCCAGTTGACCGTCCTGGTCCCGAGTTTGGGCGCCGTGATGTCCTGGAAAGTCACCAGAGAAGCGCGATTGGCATCGCGCATCGTTCGACGCGCCGTTTCGAGAGCTCCGTCAATGTTGGGGGGCGCGGCGGTTCGGAGGGGCAGAGTCGAAACTCACACTAGCCGCCCTATTCTCTTCCGGGCGCTTCACACTACTCGCTGGAATATCTGCATCACGCGCTTCGACCTCCATCTCGTACCTAACCCCCTTGACTCCACCGGCTCGTGAAGCCAGAGCCTCTGCCTTTACCAAATCCTCCTCCGACGAACTCTGGCATATTAGAGTCACTATGCCGTTTTGGACCTTGACTTGAATGAAACTGCCTTTCAGAGCTGTGAGTCTTTGCTCAACGTCCTTCTGAATATCTGAATCTTGGACGCCATCAACCTTAGCAATTGCGGTTGCGGCAGTTTCGCTCGATCTACTGCTGGTTGTGGTCTTGAAGTAATAGTGGACACCAAATATCGCACCTAGCACAACGATGATAATCGCCACGACCCATGCAACCACACGCTTCCTGCGCCGTACAATCGACAACGCGCTAACTGATGTAGCACTACTCTGCCGTAGCTCTGCTCGCAACTCCGCAACCTCCATCTTGGCGGGCTTCCCCGATGGATCAACACTTGGCTGCTCTGTAGGTTCAAGGTCAGCCGGTTCGGGCGAGGGCACTGTTTCCATTGGTAGGTGCGCTTTAGCCACTGCAGGCCCCTGCCCGGCAGTTTTCTTGAGTAGGAGATCAGTGTCGCGCGTTGTCGTCCCCGGGATTGAGTCTGAAGTGACCCGAAGAGCTAAGTTGTCAATGGGGTCGATGGCATAGTTCCCGCTCTGAATCTCCTCGTCGGACTGGGCGCGCCGCCCTTTCTGCGGGAGTTTATCTTGATCAGTGTCGACCAAGGCGACTGGCTCGGAGGAGGGGGAGGCAAGCGACTCTGCCTCTGGTTCCTCCGCGGTGCGTGCCGACGATTCAGAAGGCTGCCTTGCGTGTACTCGCTGTGCGGGTATCCAGTAGTTCTCCTCCATTTCAGCTGCGAAGCGTTCTACAGCACCGAAATCTCTGCGCAGGTTTGTGACGACCGATGCATCCTTCGCGTCCTGCAGGCTGCAAACCCAATGCAGCCACTCGCTCGCATTTGGCCCAGGAAGATCTTTTACTTGTCCCGAGAGTCCGGCCTCCGTCCGTAACTCCTTGATAGCCTCGAGACGCAAAGCATTCAATGCGGTAGTACGAGCATCGAAACGGTGTTTGACCCGTCCGGCATCCAGCTCGTTTGCAAGGTCCAGCAACTTGGTACGCCGTTGTTCATTGCGCCTCGCTTCGGCTGCGATCTCCAATTCATAGATCAGCTGGTCCAGAGCCCTTCGATCGATCCAACGGGCATCCGGACGCTCCGCCCGAATCAGATCACGCAGCGTCGCCGCATGCTGGCGAGCATCCGTCAGGCTATGGCTCAGTTGATCGGCATTAACCTCCAAACCTGCTCGCAGGCAGTCAAGTTGGGATTGAATCGTCTGGAGGCTCCCATCAAGTTTTGTCAATGCAGGAGAGAAGGGAGAAGACATACGAGCCCCACTTACATTTTGCTAATCACGCCCCCTCGATCCCGGTAGTTGTAGCGGGATAATTCAGCCTGCGAATACTCCCCCGAGATTTAGGGCGATCCGTTAAGAAAGAAGACCCCTTAGTTTGCGCTGGTGGATGCTCCCACTTTGCGTCGGCAAAGCCAACCCAGTTGCCGTTAGCTTCATAGAAATCTAATCCGCATGTTGCTCCGCGGAGGCCCCTGTCAGCGTCCGCGATATACACAAGTTCGTTCAGCCGAGGATGAATTTTCGTCCACGAGCTGTCATCAAAGGTGAAGGAATCCCGTCCAGGGGAGTCCAGTACCGAAACTATTACCTCTCCCACTATTGGGGTTGAGAGCTTCGTCAAAACCCCTTGCGCGGTGTGCTGCTTGTCTTGACGATTACAAACATTTCCTGATCTTGGGCTTAGCACAGCCTTTCTCGCCCGGATAGCAGGTGCCCGTTTGGTCTCATCACTCGAGGAACTGGTATTCGCAGCCTCCGACTTGGATGAGTTGCAGGCCAGAGGACCAGGCGCCTTTGCTAACGCCAAGGTGGCAGCCGCCATTCTGGTTCGGTACTTCAAGTCGGCTCCGGAGCGTCGATTCCTTGAACAATGGAACGGAGCGCAGCTAATCTGTTCGTCGGCAATTTGACCTAAAACGTTAGAAAATGAGGCTGTCGGTCATCAAAACCTACTTTGCTCGCAGGGACAAAGCGGAAGTTGTTTGGATTAGGGTGGGGTTGCCGGCCATCCGGACGGAACCGTAATCCGACAGTTCCCAGAAGCTCGTTTGCACTAGCGTTTCTGGCCAACTCCTGTCTGCCGACCGTCCACCCAGAATTGGCCCAAGGGGAGTTTCCGGCCCTTTTCGGGCGGCGGGACTGACAACTGAAAGATTCGAAATTCGCAAGGGGCGCATACTCGGATGCACCCCTTGTTGGGGGAGGGTACTAGTTCATTGGTGCGGTTGCGCGGCCGAGAGAGCGATAGCCGGGAAAACGTCGCGCGTGGAGCCGATCGAGCGTTCCGTGGGCCGCCCAGCGCTGGATTGGATGATGCAACTGTCGATGGATGTTGCATTGCTGTAGCCGGATCGATCGTGCCACTGGCGATGTCGGCATCATCCTCGCCGTGACAAAGCGCCGAGTGGCAGGCTGCGATCTTGAAAATCACTCCGCAGCCTCGACCTCCGCATCCGCTTAAGTCGCCCCCCAGCATAGTTATACCGAACAGGTTTCCATTGCGGTCGCGAACTAAGCTGGTAGCAAAGGGGCTGCCGCCATCGGTCCCGCCATCGGTCCCGCCATTGAAGGTATACAAAACGGTCTCTCTGCCGGTGGTGTCGAGCTTGAAGACACTCCCGCCTGGGTATCATTATTGCCCCGCGATCTTCAAGTGGCGGCGGACCGAACCCGGGCTCATACTTTGTGCGGCGCGGTGGTATCTTCGCTATTCTCTCTCGCTGCGTGATGTTGAGGAGCTGCTCGAGGAGCGTGGTCTCAACGTCGATCACACAACGGTCTGGCGCTGGGTGCAGTATTACGGCCCTGAGTTGGAGCAGCGACTGCGACAGCATCTCAAGCCGACAAACAAGTCGTGGCGGGTGGACGAAACCTACGTCCACGTGAAGGGACGCTGGTGCTACTTGTATCGGGCTATCGATTCCAAGGGTGCCACCATCGATTTCCTGCTGTCAGCGTTCCGTGACGCCGATGCTGCCAAGCGGCTTTTTCGCAAGGCGCTCGGCGCTCGATCCCATCCGCAACCTCGAGTGATCAACACTGACCTGGCGCCGATCTACAGCTCCGCGATCCCTGACAGTAAGAAGGAAGGGACGCGCAACCGCTGTCGACATTGACCGGTGCAGTACTTGAACAACATTCTCGAACAAGATCATCGCGCCATCAAACGTCGAGTGAACGCCAAGCAGGGCTTCCGAGAATTCCAGGCGGCTCGGAGAACGATTTAAGACTACGAAGCAATCGACATGATCCGGAAGGGGCAAGTTCGATGGGTGGCAGGAGATGATCTTCTTCGACAGTCTTTTCGATTTGGCAGCCTAAGAACGCACGACAAGACGCTCGGCGGCAAGCTTGTCTGCATTTGAAACTTGCAACATTACCGTCTACGTCAAGCGGTTTCCGACCGATTTGCTGACCCTCAAACCGTGCCCGTCTCATACCAGCCCGGACCCTCTCCTTGATAAGGTTGCGCTCGCTGTCCTGTTTACGGAGTCGCGGTGCTCTTTGTCGCCTTGGCGACTGCCTAGCTGTTGGGTATCGAGGTCAGACTGAGCGTTTTTGACCAGACTTCAAAGCCTCCGAAATGAGAAACGTTGTGGCAGAACCATTTGCGGGCGAGATGAAGTATGCGGAACGTTTCGTCCTGAAATAGGGCCCTCTCAATCCCCGCAACCCGCAGCAACAGAGCAGTGCCGGGCAAGCGAGGGA